>Ga0187782_10001200_pt1 | contig 18582 bp, 12 predicted proteins | sample 0715_SJ02_MP15_2_FD_132454 | JGI IMG/M metagenome (GOLD analysis project Ga0187782, IMG submission 132454) | Tropical peat soil microbial communities from peatlands in Department of Meta, Colombia - 0715_SJ02_MP15_20_MG | ecosystem: Environmental > Terrestrial > Soil > Wetlands > Peat | place...
ATTCTGGCCTACTATGGCATCAAGGCGGTAGGCGGATTGGGATTGTTGAAACAGAAACTGGCCTTCGTGGACGCGGAACGTCAAGCGGCCACGGGCGGGACGGGTTCTATTCTCGACTTCGTCCCCGGTTTGAATTCGGCCTGGATGCCATTGCTGACGTTCTGTGTATATCTGGGAATGAATTGGTGGGCCAACTGGTATCCGGGCGCTGAGCCGGGTGGTGGCAGCTATGTGGCTCAGACCATCTTCTCCGCCAAGGATGAAAAGAACTCTCTCTGGGCCACCATGTGGTTCAACATCGCGCACTATGCGGTGCGTACTTGGCCTTGGGTGCTGACCGCCCTGGCTTCCGTTGTTCTATATCCAAAACTCAAAGACCCGGAGATCGGTTTTATCAAGGTTTGGGTGGATTATTTGCCGGGAGCGTTTCGTGGCTTCATGCTGGCCGCCTTTGCTGCTGCCTTCATGTCCACCATCGCCACCCAGCTCAATTGGGGTTCCTCGTACATTCTTAACGACTTCTACCGCCGATTCGCCGTGCGCGGAAGAAGTGAGCGACACTACGTGATCGCCGCCAAACTCTTGACGGCCTTCCTGGCCGTCCTGGGCGCCGCGGTTTCACTGGTCATGACCAGTGTTGCCGGGGCCTGGGAGTTCTTGCTCGGCGTGGGCGCGGGCACGGGAGCGGTCTACCTGCTGCGCTGGTACTGGTGGCGCGTGAATGCCTGGTCAGAAGTCTCTGCCATGTCTGCCGCCGCGATGATGACCGTGCTGCTCCATACGGTGATTCACCTTCAAGGCAGTGCGCCGACGGTTTTTGCCAAGTCTATCCTTCTTACTGTTGCGGTGACAAGCTGCGTTTGGCTGGCGGTCACTTATCTCACCCCGCCGGAACCCGAATCCAAACTCCTTCAATTCTACCGGCGCGTCCGACCCGGCGTGGCGGGCTGGAAGCATATCGCTCGCTTGGCCCCCGAAATCCCAGCCAGCCGTGACGGCTGGTATAATCTCATGGATTGGGTGCTTGGATGCCTCATGGTGTACATGGCGTTGTTTGGGATTGGTAACCTCCTGCTGGGCTCAATCCATGTGGGAATACTCTTCTTGGCCGTTGCGGTAGCCTCTGGTTATGCCATTTACTGGGACTTCTCGAAGCGCGGCTGGGAAACGTTCAAGCAATAGGGACTAGGGGCTGGGGACTGGGGGCTAGGGGCTGGGGACCAGGGGCTGGGGAGACGAGACCCTTCACATTCGTTCTTTTCCCGTCCCCAGTTCCCAGCGATGGGGCCACCCCCTCACCCGGCCCGCCCGGGTTGAAGAACGCGCTGGTGTGGTCCACCCTCTTCTCCAAAAGGAAGGAGGGTGGAATGTGAGAGGGTGTCGAATCGCTAGGCGCTGGCCCCTAGCCCCTAGCCCCCAGCCCCTTCTTGAAGACATGCGCATTACTGAAAAGGAAAACCCGGCCTCCGTAGCGCTGGATAGAAAAACCACCACAGAGATTCTGCGCATCATCAACCGAGAAGATCAGCGTGTTGCGCCTGCCGTGGCGAAGACCGTACCGCAGATTGCGCGGGCGGTGGATATGGCGGCTCAGGCCCTTCGCCAAGGTGGGCGAATGATTTATCTGGGCGCCGGAACCAGTGGGAGGCTGGGGGTGCTGGACGCGGCCGAGTGCATGCCGACTTTCGGGAGCGACCGTGTGCTGGCGGTCATCGCGGACGGCCGAGCGGCGATATTCAAATCGAAAGAGGGAGCAGAAGACAATCCCCACGAGGCCGCGCGCGACCTGCGCCGCCTCAAGCTGAGCGCCAAGGACGTAGTGGTAGGAATCTCTGCCAGTGGCCACACGCCTTACGTCCTCGGTGGCCTGCGCTATGCGCGCCGTTGCGCCGCCCAAACCGTGGGCTTGACGGTCAATCCTGCTGCCCCCATGAAGCACCTCGCCGACGTCTTCATCGCCCCTGTGGTCGGACCCGAGGTTATTGCCGGCTCGAGCCGAATGAAGGCCGGGACGGCCCAAAAGCTCGTCCTCAATATGCTTTCTACAGCCACCATGGTGCGCTTGGGGCGAGTCCTCTCCAATTGGATGATCAATGTCCAGTTAACCAATAAAAAGTTGCGCCAGCGCGGCCAACAAATCTTGACCAAGGCCACCGGCGCAAGCTCTACTCGCGCGGCGCGAGCCTTGAAAGCCGCCGGGGGAAATTTGCCGGTGGCGTTCCTGATGCTCAAGCACGGAATCAAACGCGCCAAAGCCCAAAAAATCCTGGCAAGCGGAGAGAGCATTGCTTCGGTTCTTCGCGCTTCCGCGGAGATTGAGTCATCGAGACATTGAATCATTGAGTCCCTAATCCGTCGATAACGTGGGGGTAGGCAGCGAGGAAGTAGGGGCGAGGCGGCGCCTCGCCCCTACAGGCACCGCCCTCTGGGTGAGACCGGATGGGGCGTAGGGGCCACGCCCTTGCGCCTTACCAGTCTCGCCGGTGGTTATCAACGGATTAGGGAGTCAATTGCCCCTGACAAGGGGCTTGCCTTCTCAATTGGAAATGTTCCCCCTCTGAAGACGTGAAGAAGCCGCGTCGTAGGGTCGGCCCTTGCAGCCGCCTGCGGGATCGCTGTCACCCCCCATGAGGTAGCACAGGCACTCTTGCCTGTGACTCCTGATCCCCGCGAGCTGACATCACACAGGCAAGAGTGGCTGTGCTACTTGGCAGTTCACAGGCAAGAGTGCCGGTGCTACGAAAACTCTGGGAACTTTCAGAACTCTCGCTGCGTTCTTGCTTTCAGAAGAGGAGGTAACCCTCGATGATGAGGAAAACACTTGGTTTGACAGTCTCCATGTTGGCCTTTGCCACGCTGGCGATGCCGGCCGACCGTTGGATTCACATCCGAGTAATAGAGTCTGGTCCGGACGGGGATCGAGTACGCATCAACATTCCGTTGAGCCTGGCTGAAGCCGTTCTTCCCACAATCAAGTCCGACAAACTCTGCGACGGCAAAGTCAAGGTGGAGGGTCGCGCCTTCGACCAAGTGGATTTGGACGCGCTGCTCGAGGCCGTGCGCAAGGCGCAAGACAACCAGTACGTCACGGTCGAGTCGAAGGATGAGAATGTGGAGGTGGCAAAAGCCGGGGAGTTCTTGCTCATCAAAGTGCATGAGAACCGCGAGGGAGCTGGGAAGGCCGCCAAGGCGAGCAAGGCGAGGAACACTGTGGATATCAAGATTCCATTTAAAGTTGCCCAGGCGCTGCTTTCCGGCAATAAAGACGAGCTCAATGTGCTGGCGGCAGTTCGAGCCCTCGATGAGTACCAGAGCCTCGACTTGGTCACCGTGAAGGACGAAAGCGATAACGTCCACATTTGGGTTGATTCGAACAATACCGCGGACTGAGAAAGGGGCTGGGTATGACCACAGGCATGACGGTTCTCGCAGGGGCTTTCGGGGTGCTCACGTTAGGCGCCGTAGTTGTCTGCAACGAGGGAGCGGTAAGGGTGGACGTGCAGGAAAAGGCTCGCAACGGCGAGCACGTCCACTTGATCGTGCCGGCAGCACTGGGGCCTGTGGCAGCCTGGCTGGTCCCCAGGAACAAACTCGGGGACGCTCGACACCAGATTAGACAATGGCTCCCTACCATCAAGGCCGCCAGCGCGCAATTGGCGCGCTGCCCCGATGGCCCGCTGGTCGAGGTGGATAGCCATCGCGAACACGTCAGGATTTACAAGCAGGGTGGATCTCTCTTCATCTACGTCGACTCCGAAGACGAAACGGTTCACGTGTCATTCCCACTCGAAGCGGCCGCCGATACAGTGAGCCAATTGGCCAGGTAGCGAGTAGTAACCTAATTTGCGCGTAGCGCCGACCATGAGGTCGGCAAATGCTGGCCTAAACAGACTTCGGAAGATTTCCTCCGAGTGGAAGTGTGCTTTTTTGATCCCCGCAGGGGATCTATTGAGTAGCCGGGGGCAACGCCCCCGGAAAGCGTCTCGACCATCCCCGATCCTGAAAGGGTCGATTGCCGTGGCCGTCAGCGGCCACAGGTCATGCGACCCCTTCGGGGTCGGGACGGTGAGCACCTCACTTTCCGGGGGCGCTGCCCCCGGCTACCATCTCTTGCCCTTTCAGGGCGGCACCACCTAAGGGCGGCCCGGCGTGATATAATCCGCCGATGCGCCGACTACAACTGGGAACCCTCCTACTGAGCGCCGCCTTGGCACTTTCGCAGCTCACGACCTTCGCCCAAGTCGATGTCGCGACCGAGCAGTTATCACGCGATATTTTCAAACAGCTAATCGAAATCAACACCACCGATTCCGTGGGCAGCACCACTGTGGCGGCTCAAGCCATGGCGCAGCGCCTGCGCGATGCCGGCTTTCCCGCCAACGATGTACTGGTTTTGGGCCCCAATCCCCGCAAGGGCAATCTGGTGGCTCGCCTTCACGGCTCGGGCGCGCACAAGCCCGTGCTCCTGATCGGCCATCTGGACGTCGTCGAGGCGCGCCGCTCCGACTGGACCACCGATCCTTTTGAGTTCGTAGAGAAAGACGGCTATTACTACGGCCGTGGCACCCAGGACATGAAGTGTGGCGACGCCATCTTCGTGGCAGACTTCATTCGCCTGAAGCGGGAAGGGTTCAAGCCCGACCGCGACATCATCCTGGCGCTTACCGCCGACGAAGAAGGCGGTTTGTCCAACGGTGTTGCTTGGCTCATCAAGAACCACCGCGAGCTGATTGACGCTGAGTTTGTGCTCAACGCCGACGGCGGCGGCGTGGATACCGCCAACGGGAAACCCCTCATCGTCTCCATGGACGCCAGCGAGAAACTTTACGCAGACTTCCAGCTCACCGTGACCAGCCCGGGCGGCCACAGTTCCTTGCCGACACCCGACAACGCCATCTACCACCTTGCCGACGCGTTAGGCCGCCTGGAGCGTTTCCAGTTCCCCGTTGAGCTGAATGAGATCACGCGGGCCTATTTCCAGCGCATAGCTACAGTCGAATCAGACCAGACAGCCGCGGACATGAGGGCCATTCTAAATCAGCCGCCGGATGCCGGCGCGCTCGCACGCCTCTCTGCGGACCCGCTCCAGAACGCTACCCTGCGCACCACCTGCGTCGCAACGCGCCTGGACGCGGGGCATGCCAACAATGCCCTGCCCCAGACCGCTCACGCGAATGTTAACTGCCGCATTCTGCCCGGACACACGCGCGAGGAGGTTCGGCAAACGCTCATCCGGGTTTTGGCTGATCCCAAAGTTGAGGTGGCCTACGTCGACCAGAGCGGCCGGGTTCTCGATAGCGCGCCCAACGCCCAGGCACTTCCGCCGGTAGCATTGCGGCCTGAGGTGATGGATACGCTCGACAAGATCGCGGGAGAGCTATGGCCTGGGACGCCTGTTGTCCCCACCATGGCCACCGGCGCCTCGGATGGGGTTTACACCAACGCTGCCGGCATGCCCACCTACGGCGTTTCCGGCGTCGCCATCGACTTGGACGACGTGCGAGCCCACGGCCGCGACGAGCGCCTGCGTGTGCAATCCTTCTTCCAGGGTGTCGACTTCTATTACCGCTATCTGAAAACTCTTACCGCCAGCCAGTAGCGCAGCCCCTCGGTTTTGGGTTCTGTGGCTCTGGGAATGCTCGTGCCGAAGGCACCTTGGAGTGTGGCGGCTTGACGCCGCCTTGAAACTTTCGGGCCGCGACGGTGCGGGCCAAGACAACATTTGCTCCGCAGGGCGCAAAGGCGGCTTGACGCCGCCTTGGAACTTTCCGGCCGCGACGGCGCAGGTCAAGACAACATTTGCTCCGCAGGGCGCGAAGGCGGCTTGACGCCGCCGTGGAACTTTCCGGCCGCGACGGTGCGGGCCAAGACAACATTTGCTCCGCAGGGCGCGAAGGCGGCTTGACGCCGCCTTGGAACTTTCGGGCCGCGACGGTGCAGGCCAAGACAACATTTGCTCCGCCGGCCACAAAGGCGGCGTCAAGCCGCCGCACTCCAAGGCGCTTCGCGCATTGTAATGGTTTCTGGGTGCCCGTCGGAAGGGGGTCGGGGGAGGTAGACCCCAGAATCGGTGCTCCAGCCAACCTCCCCCATACGCCATCCTTAGCTATGGAGGGGAATTGAGATTAGCCCAGGGATTCGTAGGGGCAACCCTTGTGGTTGCCCCAGGGGCGGCCACAAGGGCCGCCCCTACTGCACCGTCAGCGTGAACTTGAAGTCGTGGTTCAGTGTCGAGGACGTGGCCGTGGAAGTTACGGTCCCAGTCACGTCGATCATGTAAGTTCCGGGAGGAGTGCCAGGCGTGTGGACGGCCTGGCCTCCCCCTCCGCAGGCACACCACAGCAACGCCATCAGCAGGCCTGTGGCCAGCAAGTACGCTGCTCGGCGCCCGTCATTCCCGCGAAAGCGGGAATCCACGGCGCGAGCCCATGTCCGCGCGAGCGCCGCCAAACCCGCCAGCCCTAACAACCCGTACAGCCAGAACATTCGGTCCAACCCTGTGAGGTTGGGCGGCAGCACTCTTTGCCACGGCGGCGCCAGCGACCCCGCTGTAGTCGACACGGACACCGTCACCGTTGTCGAGGTTTTGCCGTTCAGCGTCACCGGGTTGGGTGTGAGCGTACAAGTGGAGAGCGAGGGCGCCCCGTTGCAGGTCAGGTTTACCGTCTGGTTGAGCCCTCCCTGCGGATTCAGTGTCAAGGAGTAATTGGCGGTCTGGCCCGCTGGCACCGTTTGGCTCGTGCTGGAACTCGACATCGCAAAGTCCATTCCACTCCCCGAGAGCGGAACGGTCTGGGGACTACCCGGAGCGTTGTCGGTGATAGTCAGCGTGCCGGTTTGCGATCCTGCCGAGGAGGGATCGAAGAACACGCTGATAGTACAGTTCGAGCCCACGGCAAGAGGGCTCGTGCAGCCGTTGCTCGACCCAAATTGCGCGCTCGCTTGTATGCTCGAAATGTTCAAGGGCACGTCACCGTTGCTGGTCAGCGTGATGTTCTCAGGCAATCCGGTGGTGCCCACGAACTGGCCGGGGAAAGTCAAGCTGGTAGGCGATAGGGTTACCAGGGGTCCGAGGATTCCCGTGCCTGTCAGGCTGACAGTCTGAGGGCTGTTCGATGCGTTGTCGGTTATGGTGAGGACTCCCGTCCGGATTCCCGAGGCTGTGGGCGCGAAGCTTACGCTGACGGCGCAGGTCTGGTTGGGCAATAGGGCCGCTCCAGAGCAGGTATCAGCGCCGTTGGTGAAGTCGCCGGCGTCCGTGCCTGTCAGCGCCACCGCGGAGATGTTCAACAAGGCATCACCAGAGTTGGTGAGCGTCACTGTCTGCGCCGCGCTGCTGGTGCCCACAATCTGGTTAGCGAAAGTGAGCGTGCCAGGCGTGAGGGTAATGGCCGGCTCGGGCACGTAAGTAAGCTTTGCAATAAAGGCGTCACCGGCGCCGCCATGATTCGTCGCTTGGAGCGGGTCGGCGGTAGGGAAGTCAGTCGAAGACGTGGCCCCGGTCACGTAGGCGTTGCCGGAGCTGTCCACCGCGATGCCCAAGCCAGCGTCGGAACCGCTGCCGCCTAGGTAGGTAGAGTAGACGAGTGCCGAGCCCGCCGCATTGAGTTTGGCCACGAAGGAGGTGCCCCCGGAGGCATTATTCGTCGCCTGAAGCGGGATGACAGTTGGAAAGTCGGTCGACCATGTGAACCCGGTCAAGTAGGCGTTACCGGAACCGTCCACCGTGATGGCATAGCCGCCATCATTCATGCTGCCGCCCAGGTAAGTGGAATAGGCGAGCGCCGAGCCCGCCGCATTGAGTTTGGCCACGAAGGCGTTAGTGGGACCGTGTATCGTCCCCTGTAGTGGGTCGACGGTGGGAAAGTCGGTTGATTGGGCGAATCCGGTTACGTAGGCGTTGCCGGAGGCATCCACCGCGATGCCATTGGCGTCATCTTGTATGCTGCCGCCCAGGTAGGTGGAGTAGACGAGTGCCGAGCCCACCGCATTCAGCTTGGCCACGAAGGCGTTATCGGGACCGTGGATCGTCCCCTGTAGTGGGTCGACGGTGGGAAAGTCGGTTGATTGGGTGAATCCGGTTACGTAGGCGTTGCCGGAGGAATCGACGGCGATCCCCCTGCCGGTGTCAGATTCGCTGCCGCCCAGATAGGTGGAGTAGACGAGTGCCGACCCCGCCGCATCGAGTTTCGCCACAAAGGAGGTGCCCAGGGAGGCATGATTCGTTGCCTGAAGTGGGTTGACGGTAGGAAAGTCGGTCGAGCCCGTGAACCCGCTCACATAAGCATTGCCGGAGCTGTCCACCGCGATGGCGTTTCCCTGATCAGAGCCGCTGCCGCCCAGGTAAGTGGAGTAGACGAGTGCTGATCCCGCCGCATTGATTTCCGCCACGAAGGCGTCACCGCCCGCAAATCCGACCCCGGGAGCGCCCCCATGGTTGGTCGGCTGCATTGGGTTTACAGTGGGAAAGTCGGTCGACATCGTGTTTCCGGTAACGTAGGCATTGCCGGAGCCGTCCACCGCGATGCCCCCGACGCGAGAGCCCAAGCTGCCGCCCAGGTAGGTAGAGTAGACGAGTGCCGACCCCGCCGCATTGAGCTTCGTCACGAAGGCGATGTAGTTCTGGTTGGTGGTGTTATTCGTCCCCTGGATCGGATTGACGGTGGGGAAGTCGGTCGAGTTCGTGATCCCGGTCACATAGGCATTGCCGGAGCTGTCCACCGCGATGGCGTTTCCCTGGTCAGAGCCGCTGCCGCCCAAATAAGTCGAGTAGCTAAGGACGACTGGGTCAATAATGAGAGGCCGGCTGCGGTCATAGGAACCGACTTTGAGTCCAACCTGATTGCTGGCATGCAAGACGTAGTGTGCGTCAACGGATGTCCGTTGTGCATAGTCCGTTGTCCGTTGCCCATTATCGATCGGGGGTTGGTAGGCCGTCGGCTTCAGTAAACGAACCTCGCCGCCGTCGGTTTTGACTACGAGATCGCCACTGGGCGCGATTTGTGGTGGCGAGCGGCGCTCGCCCTTGGCGGGGCGGACGCCGTCCGCCCCTACATCCAACTTGATGGCTCTTGGATCAGCGCCGGGCGCAACGACGAAGTCATACTCGAGTTGCCCGGCCTGGTTGCCGTAGTATTCCAAATCAACGCCAGGATAAACATTATGGTACCTCACCTTCGCATAGGTGGGCACGTTGGTGCGCCACTTCTTCGGATCGTTTCCAATGAAATAGTTGGCTCTCCCGGGAAGCTCGGCCGCTCCCGACACTTCAGCCTTGGGGTTTGTACCCACCAACCGCAAACGAACCACTTCATTTTGGATTTTAGACTTTGGATTTTGGATTAGGGGACTTGTCCGAGGTCCGTTGCCCGTTGTCCATTGCAACCGCTCGCTTGGCAGCAACAGGCTCCGACTCCCGGCTCGTGAGTTCCTGCTCGCTGAGAGCTGACGGCTGACGGCTGTCGGCTTTTCTAGCGCCAGCACGGCCTCATCCCCAGTGAGGAACAGCGTGTATCCTCGCCCCCGCGACAGGAATCTCACCTGGGCTTCGGTCTGCCCCTGGTTGACCTCGAAACTCAAGGGAAGCTTGCCGTAACTCGCCACCAGCCGGGGCTGGCTTCCCCTGGCCACAGTGCTAGTCCCACGCTTGGCGGGAATACTCCTTAGGGCCGGCAAGCCGCCATGAAAACTAAACCAGACAGCGGCGAGTAATGATAGCGACACACACACCCAGTAGAGCACGATACGCTTGGTCGCGGTCTGCGGGTGAGCGGGAGCAGCGGGCCCGGAAAACATAGGCGCCTCCACCTGAGAGAAGAGTTCGACTCCTGACAATATAGTCCCCCAGGGAGACGAATACAAGCGCAACAACCACGCGGGCAAGTATCATCTGCCCCTCCGCCGCGCAACTGTGCGCGAGGGCGGCGGGCAGACCGCTACTCCATGAGGCAAGCGTTGTGGTCCCGCGATGTCGTCAAAGAGAGCACCGGCGGCGCGGCGCCCCTGCCCGGCAGCGGGTGTCTCGCCTGCCCGCCGCGGGGCTGTAATGGTCCTTTGGCGGCGCTCCAGGCCGCTCAAATTGGACATGAGATGCGGGATTCGTGGGAGAAACTCCACTCTCGTGAGGGGGCTCGATCAACGCGTGGGGCTGAGGGGTGAATCGGACACAATGTCGTTGTTGGCCGCCTGCCCCTACAGCCCCATTTCGGTGAGAACGACCTATCACGGAATTCCCGCACCCAAGCGTACCATAACGCCGCCGCGCGCTTCCCGAAGAGCCGAGAAACTTACGGGATTCTTCGGCCTCAAAGTACGGGGCCTCAGAATGACAATGGGGGTAATTCCCAAACTTGTCTTGCGGACGGCTGAAAGCTGATGGCTGAAGGCTGTCTGGCAACCCTCATGGCCCTACAACCGGGTTGGTCAGTGTGCCGATGCCTTCCACCGTGACGCTAACTGTGTCGCCCGGCTTGAGGTAGGCGGGCGGCTTGTGATAATGGCCCACACCCCCCGGCGTGCCCGTGGAAAGAAGGTCGCCCACTTCCCAGGTCAGCGATTGGGCGAGGTAGCTTACCAGAAATGGGATCTTGAAGATCAGGTCGTGGGTATTCGAATCCTGCATCGTTCTCCCGTTAAGCGTGAGCGAGATTCGCAGCCTATGCGGGTCGGGTATCTCCTCGCTGGTGACAATGCAAGGGCCCGTAGGCCCGAAGGTGTCGCAACTCTTCCCCCGGAACCACTGCCGGTCACCGTATTGCATGTCGCGCGCACTCACATCGTTGAGGATGGTGTAGCCGGCGATGTGCTCGAAGGCTTTCTCTTCCGGAATGCCTTTCCCACGCCTTCCGATGACCACCGCGAATTCCGCCTCGTAATCCACTTCCGTCGAGTTAGGAGGGAGCACAATGGGATCATCAGGGCCGCAGATGGTGTTGCCGGACTTGAGGAAAAATACCGGTCGCGCGGGAGATTTGAGGCCCTGTTCAGCTCGGTGGGATTCATAGTTGAGCCCCACGCAAACGATCTTCCCAGGCCGCAGCAGGGGAGCGCGCAGTCGCACTTTCTCAACTGGCGCAAACAGAGTTCGAGGCAAGTGCGAAGGTTTTTGAGAGGCAGTCAGGGCGTCGAGAATCTCCGCCAACGCCCGGCGCCACGCTTCCCCACGCTCAAGCAAATCAAGCATGTCGTGAGGCGCTGGCCCACCGGCCAGCACCGCATTAACCGCCTCTTGCAGCTCAGGGCGCGGCTCGAGGCCAAGTGTGCTGCCTCGAAGCAAGTCGACAGCAACTTCAATATCGAGGATGGAACCATCTTTCAAAACGCCCACGCGGTTTTGATCGCCGCTTTCAAACGTTACCAGTTTCATTTCAGACGAAGTCCCCTCTCTCCTATATTAACCCAAAGCATTGTCGCACGCGAGGACCGGCTCATGCCACCGCTCCGCTCCTCAAAATCCGCTCCGTCTCGCGCGCCACCACGATCTCCTCATTGGTGTAGACAACCAGCACCGCCACGCCGGAATCACGGCCCGAGATGATGCGGTCGGCCCGCGCAGGTTGGCGGTTAGCCTTGTCATCAAGATGAATTCCGAGGAATTCCATGTCCCGGCAAACTTCCTGGCGAACCCGCCAGGAGTTTTCGCCGATGCCGCCGGCAAAGGCCACGACGTCGAGTCCTCCCATGGCGGCAGCGAAAGCTCCAATGTATTTCTTGACTTCGTAAACCAGCACCTCCATGGCCAGCGCGCTCCGCCTGTGGCCTTTTGATGCCGCTTCTTCGAGATCACGAAGGTCGCCGCTGAGCCCCGAGATGCCTAACAAGCCTCCTCTCTTGCATAGGACTTCACCGGCCTGGGCAGGGGTCAGTTTCTCCCTCTCCATGACGTGCAGAATTATGAAGGGGTCAAGGTCGCCGCAACGCGTGGCGTGTCCGATTCCAGACTGGGCTGAGAAGCCGAAGCTCGAGTCCACGGATTTCCCTTCCCGCACGGCACAAATCGAGGAACTCCCGCCCAGGTGGCACGAGACAAGCCGCAGTTCGGATGCGGGCCGTCCCAGCATTTCCGGGACGCGTCGCGCCACATAGCAGTGAGAGGAGCCGTGAAAGCCATAGCGGCGTATTCCATGTTTTTCCTGCCACTCGTAAGGGACGCCGTAGGTGTAAGCCCTCTCCGGCATGCTGGCGTGAAAACCCGTTTCAAAGACTGCCACCATCGGAACTCCGGGCAACACCTCCCGAAAGATCAACATGGCCTGGATGTAAACTGGGTTGTGGACAGGCGCGACCGGGACAAACTCTTGCATCGCCGCCAGCAAAGCATCATCTATTAAGAAACTCCCGCAGTAGCGCGGGCCGCCATGCACGGCTTTAAAACCCACGGCTGAAATCGCGTCTTTCTCCTTCGCCGCCGCGCCGAGGTGAGTGAGCTTTTCAATCAGGATCTTGACCGCAGCCCGATGGTCCGGGACTTGCCTCAGCTCTTTCACTTCCCTTTCATCACCCGCCTCCCAGGTGGTGATCGGCGACTCGGCACTTCCGATGCGCTCAATCTTTCCTCGCGCCAGAACTTTCTCGCCGTCAGTTTCAATGAGTTGATATTTCAGCGACGTGGAGCCGAGGTTTGGTACAAGAATCCGCAAGGTGATTCTCCTTGGGGGCGCGATCCTAAGACGCCTGGCGCTGATGGTGCATCAGGACGAGCGCCAGAGAAATGGAATGAATCTTGGTCTCCGGCGGTTCCGCGCGCGAAAGCACCACCAGTGGCACACGCGCTCCAACGATGATGCCGCCGGATTGGCCCCCGGCAAAATACGTAATCGCCCGATAAAGTATATTGGCCGCCTCGATGTCCGGAGCAATAAACACATCCGTGGCCTCGACCACAGGGCTGGCGATGGATTTGCGCTCCGCGGCAAAGCGGCTGAGGGGAACATCAAGTGCCAATGGGCCTTCCAGGTAGGCGCCCGGGATCTGTCCCCGCCGGTTCATTTGCACCAGCGCCGCAGCGTCGACGGTCGCCGGCATGGCGGGATTCACGAATTCTAGCGCCGCCAGCAAAACTACCTTGGGCTCGGTGATTCCCAACGCGTGCGCCATCTCGATGGCGTTGCGGCAGATTTCCGCCTTATTCTCCAGCGTTGGGGCAATGTTGATGGCCCCGTCGGTCATCACCATCAGCCGCGGGATGCAAGGCGTTTGGAAAACAATGACCTGGCTCAACTGCCTGCCGGTTCGCAGACCGCGTTCCTTATCCAGGACCCCTCTGATCAAGTTGGCCGTCGTCACCTTGCCTTTCATGAGCAGGTCCGCCCGGCCTTCCCGCACCAGGTCGATACCCTGGCGAATGGAGGCATCTTCCCCGGAGGCCGGAAGCAGCGATTCGGGGCGCAAGGTATAGCCTACCTTGCGAGCAGCCTCTTCGATTTTGGCGGGCTTGCCAACCAGAGTCGGCAGCGCCAATCCCAGCGGCTCCGCCTGCGCCAGGCTTTCCAGCACGTCAGGGTCGTGCGCCTCGATCACGGCAATCTTCGCCGGACCGAGCTGCCTCGCCCGCGCAATCAATTCCTCAAAGCTGCGGATCATTTGTGTCTCTCCAAGTGGAGGAGCCTTCGTGCCCACGTGTTGCCGCCCTGGCGTCCCGTACCTCTTGTGCCTGCGCTTTGTTATCTGCTGGAACTTTCTTAGCTCGCCGGCAATGTCTCCGTACCCTCTGTGTTGGAGCTTTGATGGCACGGAGAACACGGAGAATCTCAACAAGGCGCTAACTTGCGGCTGCGGCGCGATTTTGCACCTGGCCGACAATGGCCTCGAATTCGTCCTGGGTGAGCAGGTCCTTCTTCTCGAATGACTTCTCTTTCACCAGGCGCACCATTTCCATCATTTCTTCTTCACTGGCTTTCACATTCAGCTTCTCGCACCATTCCTCAATCGAGGGCAGGCCGCTGTTCTTGCCCAGCACGACGGACACCGGCGTTTGCCCTACAAGCTCGGGCGCAAACGGGACGTATTCCAGCGGGCTCTTCTCCCGCGCCTTCCGGAGCCAGCCGGCCACGATCCCTGACTCCACCTTATAGAGCATCTCACCCACAATGGGTCGGTTTCCCGGTATCTTGACTTTCGCAAGCTCCAGCACATACCGCGAAACTTCGCACATCTTCTCAGTGCGTATCCCCAGCTTGACTCCATATTGGCAGAGCAGAGAGAGAACTACATCTTCCATAGGAACGTTGCCGGCCCGCTCGCCCAAGCCAGTCACCGTCGTGTGCGCCACCGACGCCCCTGCCGCGAGGGCATAGATCGTGTTGGCCACACCTAGCCCGAAGTCCTGATGACAGTGAATCTCTATCGGCTTTTTGAGCCGCTTGATCGCTTTTTTGACCACCGTGTAAATCGCTTGCGGCGTGCACCCGCCCAAACTGTCGGCAAGCGTGAAGGCATCCATGTGGCCGTCCTCAGCCACATGCTGGACCAAGTCCAATAACTTCTCCACTTCGGCGCGTGTCGAATCGATGGTGAAGAAAACGGTATAAAGGCCAGCCTCTTTAGCGGCCAGCGTGGCCTCGATGGAGGATTTCACTGCCCGCTCCAGAGGCCATCCATAAGCATTCTTGATGATATGCTCACTGGAAGGAATTTCGACTATCACACCTTTGCACCCACAAGCCTTGGCCGCTGCCACGTCGCTAACCATGCAACGGGCGAAGGTGAAGACCTCCGCCTTCAAGCCAAGGCTGGCGATATCGCACACCGCGCTCTGATCCTGCGGCGAGACCGCGGGCATTCCAGCCTCGATGCGATGAATACCCATCGCGTCCAGCCGCTTGGCGATTTCCACCTTCTCCTCACGACGGAAAACCACGCCCGTCTGCTGTTCGCCATCGCGCAAGGTCACGTCATGGATCTTGATCTTGGGCGGGAACTTGAAGCCCTTCGTGGCTTCCGGCAAATAGCACCAGGGGCTGACAAACCATTTGTTTGTTTTCCAGGGTTGCGCCATAGTACCTCCGTTTGTTATCAGGAACTGTCTCCGGCCTTACTGCATGGTCTCGCTTTGGCGGGGAATCAACTGCCGGGCACCGTCCCGCTTAATGCGATTCACTTTCTACCGGGGACTGAACAGTCTACCGCAAGTTACAGTGCAGGGGTAGGGCTTGCTCAACCCTCCTACCCTGATCGCGGGATCGAACGGTATGGACATGCGTGGGGAGGACGGCAAGCCGGCCCCTTACAAACCAGTTGCGCCCGCCTGGGATTAGGCGCAGAATAGGATTTGGAGTCGTGATCGGGATAAGCGGCCCGGTTTGGTGAAGGCGCCAAGGGCGAGGGCTGCGAAACCAAGCTGGCGACCGGAAGCCGACAGAATGTGGGGGGCCGGGTTCCGGACCGGAGGCGTTGACTCAAGAGGTTAAGGACCGCTAGAGTAACCCAAGACATATCCTTTCTGATTTGGAGGAGAATTTTTGCAGCCCGCGCATTATTTCTTCCCATCATTTTCTCTCCCAGAAGACAAGTTCCACGACCACTGTGGGGTGTTCGCAGTCTATGGTCACCCTGAAGCGGCGAAATTAACGTACTTGGGCCTTTACGCCCTTCAACACCGGGGGCAGGAAAGCGCCGGCATCGCTGTTTCGGACGGCGAGTGCGTGACCTGCAAAAGAGGCATGGGCCACGTAGACGAAGTCTTTCCCTCCGAGGTCATCAAAAGCTTGCCGGGACATCTGGCCATTGGGCACACGCGCTACTCGACCGCCGGAGACACGGATCTGAAAAACGCCCAACCCTTGAAGGTGAGTTGTAATAAGGGTCAAGTGGCCTTGGCTCACAACGGGAATTTGGTAAACGCCAGCTCCATCCGGCGCGACCTGGAGAACCGGGGGGACATCTTTCAAACCACCAGTGATACGGAGGTGATCCTCCATTTCTTTGCCCGCTCCCGCCAGGCAGGCATTCCGGAGGCCGTGGCGGAAGCGCTCGACAAGGTAGTGGGAGCTTATTCACTGGTCATGCTCTTCAAGGAAAGTGTCTACGGCATCCGCGATCCGCGCGGCTTCCGCCCCCTCAGCCTGGGGCAACTCGATGATGCTTACGTCCTGGCCTCGGAAAGTTGCGCCTTCGACCTGATCAATGCCAGGTTCATTCGCGACGTCGAGCCGGGCGAGATGGTCATCCTGGACCGCCGGGGGGTGACCTCACTGCGTTTTGCACCTCCTGTGTCGCCCTCCCAATGCATCTTCGAGCACGTCTATTTTTCCCGGCCCGATAGCGTAGTGTTTGGGCGTTCAGTGCAGGCCAGCCGCGAAATGCTGGGACGCTTTCTGGCTCGTGAGCACCCGGCGGAGGCCGACCTCGTGGTCCCAGTTCCGGATTCCGGCGTTCCGGCTGCCACAGGCTATGCCGAGGAATCAGGGATTCCGCTCAAAATTGCCTTGATCCGCAACCATTATGTAGGCCGCACGTTTATTGAACCGAGCCAGGCTATCCGTGATTTTGGGGTCAAGCTGAAGCTTAATCCCGTGCGCAGTCTGCTGGAGGGGAAGCGCGTGGTGTTGGTGGACGACTCGATTGTCCGCGGCACCACCAGCCGGATGATCGTGCGGATTGTCAGGGAAGCCGGGGCCAAGGAAATTCATATGCGCATCAGTTGCCCGCCCACGGCTTCACCTTGCTTTTACGGCATCGACACGCCAACGAAAAAGGAATTGATTGCATCTACCCATAATGTCGAGGAAATACGGCGATTCCTGGGGGCTGACTCGCTGGGTTACCAGTCGCTCGAGGGTCTGCGCAGGGCGGTGGGCGATACGCAGGGGCGATTCTGCCTGGCCTGCTACTCAGGGAACTATCCCACCACCGTTCAAGAGCCCCTGATTGCGATTAGAAACCGGGACTGAGAGATATGGAACCACTCGAGAACAAAACCACGGGAGGACCCGTTTCAGAAGCACCGGTTTCAGGACCCCCTGTTACAGCACCGCCTGAACCGGCTGACGAAAATCCGCGCGGCAAGTCCGGGCACCGGGAAAGCGTATGGGAAACCGTCCGTTCTCTGCTGGTCGTCCTGCTGGGCGTGTTTTGTATTCGGACCTTTATTGCGGAAGCCACGGTAATTCCCACTGGCTCCATGGAACAGACGATCTTGATCGGCGATCATGTGTTCCTGAACAAGCTGCTCTACGGGCCGCGGCTTCCGTACACTTCCTTTCGCATTCCTCCGCTGCGGAGTGCCCAGCGGCAGGATATTGTGGCCTTTCGCTATCCGCGAAATCCTTCCGTGATGTTTGTGAAGCGTGTGATCGCGGTAGGCGGGGACGTGCTGCGTATCGAGGACCGGAAGGTATTTATCAACGGTCGGGCGCTCAAAGAGCCTTATGTGCAGTTCCAGTACTCCTCCACCTTGCCCCTGCGGGACAACTTTCCACCTTCTCTCAATGTTCTGGATACCTTGCCCGCTGCCTGGGGGCTGGACCCGGCGTGGGCACGGGAAATGCCCAATTTCATCCGGAAAGATGGTTTGCACGTGCCCCAGGGGTTCCTCTTCTGCATGGGGGACAACCGCGACAACTCTTTGGACAGCAGGTTCTGGGGATTCGTTCCGGAAGATAATGTGGTGGGCGAGCCTCTCTTCGTTTATTGGTCATACGATGCTCCCAGCCGGGACTGGACGAGCGAAGAGTTAACCTACCGACTGCGATTTGACGTCTCCATCCTTTGGAATTTCTTCACCAAGACTCGCTGGTCGAGGACAGGAAAGACTTTCTGAATTTGTGTGCCGAAGGCACCTTGGAGTGCGGCGGCTTGACGCCGCCTTCCGATGAGCGCGGGGCGCGGAGCTACACAACGCGCCGGTCTTACCCTTTAGAGCCCTTCTCACAAAAAACGTCCGTCGGCGCTGTGCGAAGGCGGCGTCAAGCCGCCGCACTCCAAGGCACTTCGCGCGTTTTCATGGCCTCTGGACACCGCATTCACAAATCACCAATCACAAATGTGGTATGCTCTACCGCGGTGAATTCGCTGGTTGAGGGTGGTGGACAACCGGCAATCACAAATCAACAATCGCAAATGGCAAATTCCTATGCTCTATCGTGACGCAGGTGTAGACATTGACGCTGCCACCGTAGCCAAAACCTCCATCAAGCAACTGGCACGCAAAACCTTCAATGCGCGCGTGTTGAAGGAGGTTGGGGCCTTCGGAGGATTCTTCTCCATCAAAGGCCTTCCCCGCGACGCGGTCCTTATTTCAAGCATCGACGGGGTGGGAACCAAGCTCAAGATTGCCTTCGCCTTAAATCGCCATTCCACCGTGGGAGTTGATCTGGTCAACCACTGCGTCAACGACATCGCCGTCCATGGCGCAGCCCCCTTGTTTTTGCTCGACTACCTGGCCACGGGAAAAATGCATCCGAAAGTCGTTACCGAAGTCGTGGGGGGCCTGGCCCTAGCGTGCCGTTCCGTGGGATGCGCTCTGATCGGCGGAGAAACCGCAGAGATGCCGGGATTCTATCCGCCCAATGAATACGATTTGGCAGCTTGCATCGTGGGCTGGGTGCGGCAGCGCGACATCATCGATGGCAGCCGGATCTGCCC
>Ga0187782_10001202_pt1 | contig 18569 bp, 11 predicted proteins | sample 0715_SJ02_MP15_2_FD_132454 | JGI IMG/M metagenome (GOLD analysis project Ga0187782, IMG submission 132454) | Tropical peat soil microbial communities from peatlands in Department of Meta, Colombia - 0715_SJ02_MP15_20_MG | ecosystem: Environmental > Terrestrial > Soil > Wetlands > Peat | place...
CACGATCTGCTACACCATCACCAACGGCAGTACCGGGACTTTGCCAACTGCCAATGAAAGCCCGGGGACGTGTGATCCAACCGACGCCAACGGAGGGAATAGCACCGCAGGTCCGGTGACGGTTATCCTGAGCGTCACTACGAAAACGACAGAGACTGTAGAGGCCATTGCCACGCTGGCTGCTGCCGACAGCAGCAGTACTGCGACAATCGCAACCTACACCATCAACCCAGCGACCGCAGCGGCCGCGCCGACGTTCTCGCCGGTGGGCGGTACCTATACCTCGACGCAGACCGTGACCATTAGTGACACCACTGCTGGCGCCGTGATCTGCTACAGCATCGGAGCCGTGCCCACGGCCACTGTGCCAGGGACGTGCGATCTAACCGATGCCAACGGGGGAAATAGCACTCCCGGCTCAGTGACGGTTCCCGTAAGCTCCACTGAGACCCTGGAAGCGATTGCCACGGTTCTGAGCGGTTACACGAACAGCCCCGTGGTAGCCGCGACCTACACCATCAACACCCCACAACTGGCAGCACCCGTGTTGTCACCTGCTGCGGGTACGTACACTACAGCGCAGACCGTGACCATGACCGCGGCTACCGGAGCCACGATCTGCTATGCGGTCAATGGAACGCCAACGACCTCGAGTGCGGGTGTCTGCGCAACGGGATCGACGACGTACAGCGCCGGCTCACCGCCTGTCGTAAGCGTCACCGAGACCCTTGAGGCCCTTGCCACTGAGGCTGGCTTCACGAACAGCCCGGTGGTAGGCGGGACGTACACCATCGCTCCTGTACTGTCGGTCCCGACGTTCTCACCGGCGCCCAGTACGTACACTTCAGCGCAGACCGTGACCCTCAGCGCGACTGCCGGAGCCACGATCTGCTACGCGATCAATGCAACGCCAACGACCTCGACCGCGGGTACCTGCGCAACGGGATCGACGACGTACAGCGTACCGTTTGCCGTAAGCACCACCGAGGCCGTGTATGCCCTTGCTACTGAGAGTGGCTACACGAACAGCAACGTGGGGGGTGGGACGTACACCATTGGCCCACCTCAACTGTCAGCACCCACGTTCTCACCGGTTGGCAGTACGTACACTTCACCGCAGACCGTGACCCTTAGCGCGACCAGCGGAGCCACGATCTGCTACACCACCGATGGAAAAGCTCCAACCGCCTCTGTGGCAGGAACGTGTGATTCCAACGCCTTCACGGAGTTTACGTACACCACACCGCTTGTCGTAAGCAGCACGGAGACTCTGATGACCATTGCTACGGAGAAGAACTACGCTAACAGCTCCGTGGCAAGCGCGACGTACACCATTAACCTCCCTCAACTGGCAGCGCCTACCTTCTCGCCTGCTGCCGGTTCGTACACTGGGACGCAGACGGTGACCATTAGCGCGGCCAGCGGAGCCACGATCTGCTACACCACCAATGGAAGCGCGCCAACTGCCTCAACCGCGGGGACGTGCGATTCCAATGGGGGCGTTGAATTCAAGTACACCACAGCGCTTAGTGTTAGCTCCTCTGAGACTGTGGAAGCCCTTGCTACGGAGATCGGCTACGTTAACAGCTCCGTGGCCAGCGCGACGTACACCATAACGCTTCCGGTGGCGGCCAAGCCGACCTTCTCGGAGGCCGCTGGGACCTATTACCAACCGCAAACGGTGACGCTGTCGGATACAACCAGCGGGGTCACGATTTGCTACACCACTGCTGTACTACCAGCAACACCGTCAACGCCGGTCGTCGGTTCGAGTGGAACGTGCACGGTAGGAACGGTGTATTCAATAACGCTGACGCCGATTCCTCTGATCTCGGTTCCAACTACGGTCGATGCGGTTGCCGGTGGCACTGGCTTTACGTCCAGCGGCGTTGTCTCGAAAACGTACACCATCAAAGCACTCGCCCCGAGCTTCTCACCGGGAGCAGGGACGTACACGGGGGCGCAGACGGTGACGATCACCGACAGCGCCAGCAGCCCGGGCGCGACCATCTACTGGGCTTTCAATGCGCCGCCGACGAGTGGTGGTATTGGAACCACAACCACCGCGTGCTCGAGCCCGTGCTCGGTCCCGGTGCCAGGGACTGAGACTCTGGAAGCTGTCTCCGCCTTCGACTCTGGTCTATTGTCGGAGAGCAGCGTCAAGAGCGCGGTGTACACCATTGAGGCCGCGGCTCCGACGTTCTCGCCCGGACCCGGCACGTACCACGCGGTGCAGACGGTGACGCTGGCGGATGCGACGCAGGGTGTAACGATCTGCTACACCACTGCTGTACCACCAGCAATACCGGCGACGCCGGTGGTCACTCTAGCCGGTGGGTGCACGGTTGGAACGCCGTATTCGCCCATTACCGTCAGCACCACCACCACGATTGAGGCGGTGGCTGGCGGCGCCGGGTACTCGGCCAGCAGCGTTAAGAGTGGGACATACACACTTACTGCTGTTAAGCCGACGTTCTCTCCAGGTGCCGGGACGTACAAGACGGCGCAGACGGTGACGCTGTCGGATGCGACCGTTGCGACCCCGCCCGTGACGATCTGCTACACCGTTACTGCTGGTACTGCAGGGACAACGCCGGTGTTGGGAGCGTTGAATGGAACGTGCGCGACCGGTACTCCGTACACAACGGGGATTACGGTCAGCACCACCAGCACGATCGAAGCTGTCGCCGGCCTCAGTGGGTTTGGCGCCAGCTCGGTCGCCAGTGCGACGTACACGATCCCGTAAGTAGTTGGGATGAACTCCGATGAAAGGCCGGGGTGGCCCCCCGGCCGAGCATCGGAGGCAAGTACGACCGTTCAAGTCCGATCAAAGGTTGAGAGCGGCCGTGATCGAAACACAGGGTCTAAAGGCCGGGGCGTTTCGCGGGGACGGAACGCTCCCGCCCAGGTCCTGATGGCAAACGGCGTTGGGCCGGCAATGACGAGTTAGCCTCACTCTCGATGGGTGATGCGACCAGTGTTGATACATCGTCAGCCGGGGCTTGGGAGCGAGAGGTCGAGACGGCGATGAATAAATTTCGACTCCTGGCGCTGCTGTTGCTCCCATTGCTGCCGCGCACTGCCTTTGCGGATATCCACCCAGTTCAACTCGATAAGAGTGCCGACACGCCTCAGTGCATCGAGTGCCACGAAGACAAAACCAAAGGAAAAAACACCCACCCGGCGGTGGGCATGGGCTGCCTGACCTGTCACCTCATTCGGAACACGGCCGATACGACGCGGGTCAATCTGAAAACGGCGAGGGCGGCGACACTGTGCTTCGAGTGCCACGCAGACAAGCAACCCACGCCTCAGAACATGCGCCAGATTCACGCTCCCGCCGTCCAGGATTGTCTCAAGTGCCACGATCCCCACGTTTCGGCCAATGACCATCTGTTGCTCAAGCCGATGTCTGGCGGCAAGGACGAGAACCTGTGCCTCAGCTGTCATGACAAAGGCCTGAACGTGCCCGAGAAGGGCAGTCGCCATGCCGCCCTCGATATGGGCTGTGATGCCTGTCATGTGACTCACAAGCTGGGTGAGATGGGCAAACAGGAATTTGATTTTCACCTCACCAAGGCGGCTCCGGAGCTGTGCCGCGGTTGCCATGACACAACGGACGCCAAGCTGATCGCGACTCATCAGGGCCAGCCCTTTGCGACAGCTGCTTGTACTTCCTGTCATGATCCGCACGATTCCAAGTTGCCCAAGCTGATGCAGAAATATCTGCATCCGCCGTTCGGTGACAAATCCTGCGACACGTGCCATCAGCCTGCTAAGGATGGCAAGGTTGTCCTGACCCAGGCCAACATCAAGGACCTGTGCGTTACCTGCCACTCCGACAAGGCCGAGCAAATCGAAAAGGCAAAAGTGCAGCATCCGGGGGCAACGGGCGACTGCACCCAGTGCCACAACCCGCATGCCGGCAGGTACCCGAGATTTGTGCAGCCGAACCCGGTGGCCGCCTGTGAAAGCTGCCACTCCGAGGAAGCGGATATTCACAAGACCCAGAAGGTTCTGCACCCGCCCGCATTCGAGCAGGGGTGCAGCGTTTGCCATACGCCGCATGGCGGCGATCAGGAGCACCTGTTGCGCGCCGCCGATACCAATACTCTTTGCCTTACCTGCCACGGCCCGAATGCAAAGGGCGAGAAGGTGGCTGGCAGCAGCGACATAACCATCTTCGACGGAGCCGTTCGCCTGTCGGGGGACTATTTGAACCAGGTTTACCTGCTACGCCTGGACGACAAGGGTTTGGGACATCCCGAGGAGAAGCATCCGGTGGGGGGCGTGTTGGATCCCATGGATCCCCAAAAAGTGAAGCTGATGACGTGCCTGACGTGCCATACACCGCACGGGGGAGGCTTGCATCTTCTGGTTCCGGTCACGGACAAAAGCGGGTCGTTATGCGCACAGTGCCACAGCAAGATGCAGAAGCCCATTGTTGTCGGCGGGCAGCAGCGGAAGCCTTCAAAAAGCAAGAATAAAAAGAAGCCGCCGCCGCCGCCGCAGAACTGAGACCATGAGGCTAGGAAGCCATTTCGGTCAGCTCGTGGGGATGGGTCAAATCCCTGCTGAACCGGCGGAGCCTGCGCGATTTAGCCCGCACCCTGCGGCCGTCCTCATGGTGGCTTATGATGTTAAGTCACACAAAATGCGATACTTACATGATACTGCACGTCTGGCAAAGAACTTGCCCTTTAGGGCTGCGGGTAAGGACGGTCTAATGACTTCAGGCTTACGCGGATTGGCCCACAAGACCTGGCACATGGCCTCCACCGGGAGCGTTGTGCTGGTGGCATGCATGGTGCTGTTCCTGCTGCCGTCCGCGTGGGCAGGCGGCAAGAAGAAGGCCGCTCCGCAGGTCGATATCTCGAGGCTCGTATGGCCCCCACCACCCGACCAACCACGCATTCGTTATCTGGGGCAGTACTTCGGTGAACTTGATCTCATCGGAAAGAAGCAGGTGAAGGGTGGAGTGCTGGAGCGCATCGCTGGCGTCAATATCACCCCGGAAGAACGGCCCCGGCTGGCCCAGCCCTACGGTGTGGCGGTGGATTCCAGGGGCCAGGTCTACGTGCCCGATATGGAGCAAGGCTTGGTGTTTGTCTTCGACCTGGAAAACAAGAAGCTCCAATTCCGGGGCGACAAGGCGCCGGCGAACCTTCTGATTCCGGTCGGGGTTGTGGTGGACGAGCAGGACCGGCTGTTCGTCTCCGATTCCAAAGCACACCAGATTACCTGCTTCGGGCCGGCGGGCGACCTCGAAAGTGTCTTTGGGGCCGACCAGCTGAAACGCCCTGCCGCCATGGCGGTGGATGGCCCTTTGCGCCGCCTCTACGTGGTGGATGTCGGGGGCAAGCGCATCGCCGTCTTCGACCTTGACACCCTCAAATTCCTCCGCTACTTCGCGGAGATCAAAGACAAGAACGCCGACCGAACTGGCGCTCTCACCAGCCCCAACGGCATTGCGATTGATCCCGACGGCCTGCTCTACATTACCGACGCCATCGGGGCCCGCGTGCTGGTTTATGACACCGACGGAAATTTCGTCCGTACCTGGGGGAAGCGCGGCGACGGCCCGGCAATGTTCGGGCGCCCCCGAGGCATTGCGATTGATGTCGACGGCCACGTGTATGTCGCCGATGCGTTGCTGAATCGTGTGCAGGTTTTTTCGCCCGAAGGCAAGCCGCTTATGGATTTTTCCGGCCGCGGCTTCGGGCCTGGGCAATTCATGTTGATGGCCGGGCTCGCGACGGACAGCCGAAACCGGATCGTTGCCGTGGATCAGGTCCCGCCGCGCATCCAGTTGTTCCGCTATACCACGGATGCGGAGGCGGCCGCAGTCAAAGAGGGACGCAAGCTTCCCGAAACCGGGAGCGGCGAGGGTGTGGGCGGCAAGACGCCTGCACCGGGCAAAGCGCCGTCCGAGGTACAGCCGCCAGCCAACCCGGCAGCCTCTTCGGGACCCACGGTGGAAGAGTTACAGAAAGAATTGGCGGAGCTGAAGGCTAAGCTGGCTGCGCAGCAGCAGCAGCAGAAGCCAGATACCGGGAAAGGAGGGACACAGCCGGCCGACAAGCCAGTCGAGAATACACCGAGTTCGCCCCATTAGGGGCAAAGAGTGTCCCGTCCTGGCTCCCCGGCTGGGGCGGAAAGCAACGCGCGGTCGGGGAACCGCCCGCTAAGTAATGGTTGTTGGAAATTGTAATTACAAAATCAACGTTGATTCAGGAGGAGTTTATGAACCAAAAGCTAACCCTAGTGCTGGCGATGCTCTTGGTTGCAACAGTCGCCATCGCACAACAGAACCCAGCCGGTCAGGGGCCTACCACTTTGAACGGTGGTATCACTTCCACACCGGGCGGGTTTCCTGGCTCGGGTCCGGACGGCATGAACCTGAGCCCGTTGGGGTTGGGCAGGCACGATTTGCAGGACGCAACCACGCTCCAGCCTTTGGGCTGCTTAACCTGCCATTTGCCCCACACGGCGCCAACCTACGGCAGGAATCTGCTGTGGGCGTGGAGTAACATGCCAACTACCCTTAACACCTACGAGACCGCCACTAACCCAAGCGGCTCTCTGGTCAAACCTTCAACTGCGGTTACATACCCCGGTACGCTCTCTGGCAACACGCGTTCGATGCTCTGCTTCAGTTGCCACGACGGCGTGTCGATGAGTGCCAACGGAATCGCGGCGGGCAATACCTATAACGGCACGCCGTATCAGCTGGTGAACGCCGTTGGTGGCACGAGTACTCAGTTGGAAGCGCAGCACCCGGTGGATGCAATCATCCCTACCACCAACGACTACGTACAGCCCATTACGGCTACTGGCATGTACGGGGCCTCGGGCTACGTCGGTGTGGATCAGTTGCCCCTTTGGACCGGCGGAGCCACTTACGGCGTTGTGAATAGCGTGGAATGCGGTACTTGCCACGATGTGCACAACGATTACCCGACCACCGGTGTCGCACCAGCCGGTGGCGCCCCGTTCCTGCGTGTAGCCAACACGAATGGAACTTACCTATGCCGCGAGTGCCACGCAGCGCAGTAAACAGTAGCTCGCTTGTTCTTTCCTGCCGGAGAGGGAGGCACCCCTCTCCGGAGTTTTTTGGGTCCAACTTTGGTGTGAAATTATGAAAAAGACCTTCATCCTACCCACCGTTCTGATTCTTGCCGGATTGCCGCTGCGTCTGCTGGCCCAGGCGCCATTGGAATCGGCTCACCAGCCGACAATGACGATGCCGGCCGCTGCGCCGGGGGACCCGGCAAACGCTGCGGCTGCAAGTAATCGGACGGGCACGCCCGGTCCAACGCCGTTGACGCCGGTAGCCCGTGTCAACGGGGCGATGCTGACGGAAGCGCAACTCGACCAGGAGATGCAAAGGCTGTTCCCGTATTTTTCCATCCATGGAGGCCGGATCCCGCCCGGCGCCGAACCGGAACTCCGAAAAAGAGCGATGCACGACCTGGTGCTGCACGAGCTGGTCTATCAGGAAGCGCGCCGCCGGCAGCTGGTGGTGCCACCCCTGCAATGGCAAAAACGCCTGCGCAAAATCCAGCAGGGTTTCCGCTCGCGCCAGGCGTATGAGGAAGCGGCGACCCAGCAGTTTGGCTCGGTTGCGGCCTACGAAAAGAGCCTGCGCCGGACCGTGCTGGTGGAACAGCTCTGGGACACCGAAGTGACGCAAAAATCGGTGGTCACCGACCAGGCGGTGCACGACTACTATTTCAGCCATAAGGCGCAGTTCCTTCGTCCCGAGGCCGTGCTGCTGCAGACCATCACGATCGCGGTTCCCGCTTCCGCAACCGCCGAACAGAAACAGGAGTTGCACAAGATCGCCGAGCAAACGCTGGTGAAAGCCGAGGCGGCGAAAACCTACGATGAGTTTGGCACGCTGGCCGAGCAGCTGTCCCAGGACGACTGGCGGGTGATGATGGGCGATCACGGCTGGGTTCACCGCGGTACGGTCACGGCTGACGTGGAACCGACCCTGTTCAAGATGAAGAAAGGGGAGACCAGCGGACTGGTGGAAGCCGCCAGCGGATATGTCATTTTGCGCGTCAACGATTACCAGCCCAGGCGGCAAATGCGATTTTCAGAAATGGGGGCCTCCATCCGTCAACGCATGGAAGGGGAGCGGCGCGAAAAAAGGGCAAAGGAATTTGAACAGCTTTTGCGGAGCAAAGCACACGTTCAGATCTTATGAGTCGCAGCGGCGTCAGGAGATTGGCGGCCCTATTGGGGTTTGTACTGGCCGCTCTGGGAGAAACGGCCTGGGCGCAGTGGTTCGAGCAGCCCGAGCAGCCTTTCAGCCTCACTGGACGCATGCTGTTTGGCTACGCCGACCTTGAGCAGATTTCTCTTCATCAGAGCGGCCCGGCCGCCCTGCTGACAGCCGACGCCAGCGGTTATTGGCGCGATCCGCGCATTTTTGAGTTCGATGTCAAGCCCATCGCCACCCTCGGAGATGCTATACCCGGAACGGAGATTGGAAGCGCTTTCACGGGCGGTTCCGCGACCGGCTTGATCCTGCAGGGCAGTTCGTTCCCTTTGGCTCTTTCTTATTCCCGAACCACCAGTTCCTTCGGGGAAGATTACAAGAGTGACCCCATCACCAACCCTAACCAGGATGTGCTGAACGGCGTGGAAGACAGGTTAACAAATTCCCTGTTCGACGCCCGTTGGACGCTGCGCTTCCCCGATTGGCCCCTCGTCACCTTCGACTACAGGGACATGGATGCAAATTCACCGCTGCCCACGACGCTGGGCGGCGAGGAAGATCATCACTCCCACGACTTCCTTACCAACATCAACTACAACAAAGCGGGCTGGCTGTTGGCGGGCCGGTATGTGCATAATCAGTTCAAAACCACGGCACCCGATATCCTGGAAGGCGGCGAACTGAGCGACAGCGGTACCGCATCCGATCTGGGTTTTACCGCCTCAAGATTGTTGCCGCTCAATTCAACCGTGGCGGTGAGCGCCGACGATACCAAATCGAACTATAGCATCGAGGGCGTAGAGACGAACCTCAGCGCGCGCACCGCCAATGCCTCGCTGACCTCGCAACCACTGGCAAGACTCACTGCATTTCTGCAAACGCTATACACCAGCAACATGCAAGCTTCCGAAGTGCAACAAGCCCTTGCCGGAGCCGGCGTTCCCGGCAGTGTCAGCCCTTTCACTGCAACTGCGAGTACGGCGCCTCTCACCTATATGGCGGCCCCATACCACGTGCTGACCGCGATCGGAGGGGCGGCGTACCGTCTGGGCCGTGGGTTCACTGTAAATGGGAGCGTCGGGGATAGCCACGAGTCGCTGAACTCCGGCACATCGTTTCAGTGGAGTGCAGGGCTGAACTACACTCGCAAGTGGCGTTCCGGATGGCTCTCCACCGACTATGCGCATAGCCAATTCTCTAGTGAAGTGGAGGTGGCGAACGGGACAATTGCTGGAGGGTCGGGGAGTACGTCCCAGAACACTTCCAGCCTGTTTACCCAGCACATAGACGTGAACAGCGGCAACCTGAACCTGACCCAGCGGCTGCCCAGGCAATTCCAGCTGTTGGCGGCAGGGCACCTGTCAGGAGGCACTCTCACCGAGTACGCAACCCCGTACCCCTATCATGCTTACGGTGGGCTTGCGAATCTGACCCGGCCAGTGGGGCAGTGGACGCTCACCAGCAGTTTCGACCTGGAAGAAGTCACTACCGATGCCCCAGGGACATACAACCGGAGCAAATCAGAGAGCGCCTCTCTCACCGCCGCCTATCGTGGCCTGAACCTGTCCGGGGGCTACTTGTACGGTAGTGGCCTGGCGATGCAGGTGGGCAACAGCCTGGTCTATGTCAACCAGCCGGTCGGCCCTGTGCTGGGAGCCCCGGTCCTGAGCAGTACCCGGGGCACGGACCTGATAGGCTCGTATCGCTCCCGGCGCGGACGCTGGATGCTGTCGGGCTATTGGTACCGTTACAATTATAGTATTGTTGCTGTGCCGACCAGCCAATTCAACATGTACAACTTCCACGCCTCCTACAAGCTCCGGCGCCTCCGCCTGATTGCCGGATTCGTGAAGCAATCGCAAGAATTGGGGCTTGAGCAATCGAACACTTTTGGCAGCAGGCTGATGTACTTTCAGGTAGAGCGCGTGTTCCGGATATATTAGAGAGGGGTGCATTGAGAGCGATCAGCATCAAACGCGCCAGCGCCGCACTGCTAGGGTGTGCGCTCGTGCTGTCTGCTTCGCAGCTGAGATCGGGAACTCGGCAACGACCGACTCCTGCGCTGGTGGTGCCGGTGATCACGATGGACGGCGGGCGGCGCCTGGAATTTGTGCGCGCCTTCTCCTCGGAAAAGGAATTGAATCCCAACCCCTCGTTCTGGAAACGGGCTGTGGATTTTGTGGCTGGCGCGCCGGACTACCGCCGGCTCATACGCCCGTATGGCATCACGACCGACTCGCGCGGGCGAATCATTATCGCCGACCCGGGCGCGGGGGCGGTCCACATCTTCGATTTCGATAAGAAAAAATACCATTGTCTGGAGGGCGGGAAGGGCGAGGATCTCCTATCGCCGATCGGGGTGGCCGTTGATGCCCAAGACAATATTTATGTAACCGATTCGATCAGCGGGAAAATCTTTGTCTTCGGTGCGGACGGAAGATTTCGAAGATTTGTCGGACGCGTGAGCAAGAGCGAGGGCTTCTTTAAGCGCGCGACCGGCATTGCCATTGACCAGCGGCAAGGCGAGCTGTTTGTCACCGACACCCTGCGCGACAAGATCTTTGTCATGGATCTCGGGGGACATGTGCTACGCGAATTTGGCAGCCGGGGCAGTGGACCGGGTGAGTTCAATTTCCCTACTGAGCTTGTGCTGCGCGGCAACGACCTGTTGGTGGTGGATGCGATGAACTTCCGGGTGCAGATGCTGGACCGCCAGGGTCACTTCCTGGCCCAGTTCGGCGAGCCTGGAGACGGTATCGGCACGCTTTTTCGCCCGAAAGGCATGTCGGTGGACAGCGAAGGGAATATCTACCTGGTGGACGCCCTGCGGGAGGCGGTGCAGGTGTTTGGACGCGACGGAACCTTGTTATATACCTTCGGCCGCAGCGGCGGCGGACCGGGAGAATTGCAGCTTCCCTCGGGCCTCTGGATTGACTCGAATGACCGGGTCTATGTCGCCGATTCCTACAACCAACGTGTGCAGATGTTCCAGTTTATAAGTGCAAAGCGTGCAGCGGGAGAGAAGCGGTGATCCGAGTGGCGCGGGGAAAACGGTGGGCGGGAGTAATCATGGCCGCTCTGACGCCGCTTGCCGTGTACGCACAGGGGACAATTGAGGGCTCACGGCATGATTTGTCCGTTCGCGGTCCCGGGCCGGTGAAGGCGACCAGTGAGAGGGAGGTATGTCTTTTTTGTCACGCAACGCACATTCAGGATTCGGACTCTCCCCATCCTCTGTGGAACCAGAAGCTCTCGACGGTGACTGCCTACACCCCCTATAGCAGCAGCACTTACAGGCAGAGGAATAACGAGATATCGGCCCGCAGCAAGCTTTGCCTGAGCTGCCACGACGGCACCGTCGCAATTGGCCAGACCTATGCCAGCGGCAAGATCGCCGTGCAGGGCGCCCTACCGTCAGCCGATAACTTGGGCACGGATTTGAGCAGAAGTCATCCCTTCGGCTTCACGATGCCCGCTATGGACGATGGCGAGATTCAGGTGTCGTTGACAGCCTCGCCGCCGCTCACTTCCGATCCCGCAGTAGAACTCTTCGACAACAAGATCGAGTGTGTTACCTGTCATGATCCGCACAAGCCCAACCTTGATACGGCGGTGCAGTTCATGGTGCGCAGCAATGACCACAGCGCTCTATGCGTGGCCTGCCATGATACGTCGCGCGGTACGCTGGCCGGCTGGTCCGCCGGTCAACACGCGATTGCGGCGAATGTCGTCACCGGGGGCGCCCAACTGCCGTATTCAACCGTGGCGGTCAACGCTTGCGCGAGTTGTCATGGCGCGCACAACGGCCCAGGAACAGGTGCGCGGCTGCTGCGCGACAGTGAGGAGAATACCTGCGCCAAATGTCATGGCGGGATGGCGAATGTAAATCCCGCGTTACCCAACGTCATTGCCGAATTCAGACTCCCCTATACACATCCGATTTCCTCTCAGGCGCTGCATGATCCTGCCGAGCGGCTGCCGGTGAATAGTTCGCGCCATTCGGCATGCGCTGACTGTCACAACCCGCATGCCGCACAAGTGACGATCCGCATTTCTCCGCCGGTCATCCAACAAAGCCTGGCCGGGATTTCGGGGATAAATTCCTCTGGGAGCGCTGTAGATCCTGCTCACAACCAGTACGAGATCTGTTTCAAATGCCATGCGGACAGCAGTAACAAGCCTCAGTCCGCAGCCTATAGTATCTACGGACGCGAGCCTACGTGTGACATGGTCTACTGATCCTTACAATGTCCGGCTTGATTTCAATTCAGTTGTGGCAAGGCACAATGTGTCCCAGCCTGCCAGACCTGGGATCGCGCCGAGCTTGCGCGCCAATATGCTCGACCTGAATGGCAATCCGACAGGTCGATCCCTAGTAGCTAGTGCTTATATTTATTGCAGCGATTGCCACAACAACGACGCTGCGCGGGCTTCCGGGGGTACGGCTGCGAATGGACCGCATGGCTCGAAATGGACGCATTTGCTGGAGCGGCAATACCAGGAGAACATCCTTCCGCCCCTCGGGCCGGGGACTTTTTTCCCGGGCATTGCCTATACGCCAGGGGTCAGCAGCCCGTACGCGCTGTGCGACAAATGCCACGATTTGGATCACAAGCTGGGCCTGATAGGCGGTGGCCACGATACCGGGTTTGGAAGGCACCGGACCCACGTCGTGAACGACGGGGCTTCCTGTTCCGTGTGTCACGCCGCGCATGGCGTGCAAAACGGCACAGTTACGGAGAACCAACATCTCATCAATTTCGATGCGCAGATCGTAGGCCCTATAGGCAGGAACCCCAAACCCTACATGGATGTTTCGCGCCGCCAATGCTATCTGACCTGCCACGGCGTGGCGCACAACGGCATCGGCTACTAACGGGGCGAGCTGCGTTGTTCGCCAAGCTCCGTCGAAGCGATAACCCCGGTTACCGCAAGCCTCGAATCCTGTGGTCTAGAGTAGCCCGTCAATTTGAGATGCCTTTTACCATCAATCTGTAAATAAACGAAATCGGCCGACGATTACATGAAGGAGTTGGCGGTCATCGCTGCCACATCAACTTCAGCGCCCCTTTGCATCTGACGGCTTTGCGGGCGTCCCCGGGGTGACGCCCGAGTGCTTTTTCGCCTGGGCTATCATTTCCAGAACCTTGTTTTTGCCTTCATAGTTCGGATTCGTGTCCAACAACTTCTGCCATGCGGCAACGGCTTTGTCGACGTCCATCTTGCCCTGCCACTCGACGAAGCCCAGATTAAACAACGTGTTGGTCTTGTTCGGTTCGTAAGAAAGCGACTTCTCGAATTCCGCGATTGCGGCATCGGCGTTGCCGGTGTACCAATAAGCAGTCGCCATGTCGGTACGAACATCCGTATTGGCTGGCTCTACCTTCAGCGCACGCTGGTAGTAATCAATGGCGGTAGGGAACTGATGGGTGTCGTAATAGATGTTGCCGATATTTGCCAGCAGTCCGGCGTTGGTCGGGTGTGTCTTGAGCTTCTCAAGCAACGGTGCGGCTTCCGTGTCGGCCATTTTCTGCAACTGAGCTGGTGTCGGGGGCTGGGCGACGGCCTTCGCACTCGCGGCGGCCGGTGCAGGCACGCTCGCCGTTTCACCCGCGGCGGTCGCCGGACTCTGGGATCCGCGGAAAAACCAGCCACCCGCGATTCCCACCAGCAGGCAGATGACTGCTAACGTGTAAGCTTGCACGCTTGTCCATTGCTCGACAGAAGTTGCTCGATTATCCGTCATTTGCTCAATGCTCCTTCACATCCCGTGTTGTTTGCCGACGGAAACCGGCACAGGCCGCGTCTCTTCCATTCGGGGTGGCTAGCTCTTGCCATGAGTCTGGACCTCAGCTATCAGTTTCTGAAGATTAGCCTTGCGATCTGCGCTCAATTGCGGATTCAACTTCAGCAGCTGCTGCCAAGTCGCAACCGCTCCCTTGCTGTCCTGTTTTCCCTGCCACTTGATCATGCCGAGGTTGAACAGAGTGTTGGCATCCTTAGGATCATAACGCAGCGACTGCTGGAGCTGGCTGATCGCACCGTCCACATCGCCGTTGTAGTAGAGGCACGAGGCCATCTGGGTGCGAACGGCAACGTTCTTTGGATCGACCTGCAATGCCCTCTCGAAGTAGCCGGCCGCTTCCTTGAACTCGTGGGTAGATAGGTAGAGGCTTCCGGCCTGGATCAGCAGATCGCTGTTGTTCGGATCGCTCTTTAACTTTTCGAGCAACGGCGCTAGCTTCTTGTCAGCGATCTCTTTCATCTGCTCGAGGGTGGGCATCTGTCTGGCCATGCCGCCCATGCTGCCTGAGGCGGGAGACTGCCGGGCAGCGACCACAGATCGCGGCACCGGCGCAGGCGATTGCGATCCGCGGAACAGGTATCCGATCGCCAGTCCAACCGCCAAGCTGATCACCGCCATCGCGTAGACCTGCCTCGCCTGCCAAGCTGATACTGCAGCTGGCTCCGTGGCGGGTTCATTCGCCATACCCCATTTCCCCTTTCTCTGTGTTGCGCTTGAAGCTCGGCTTTCGCTCGTATCCATACGATACGAACGTTTTCCCTGAGGCAGGAGGCTTTCCCCCATCCCCTGATCTTGCTAACCCACCTTAAAAGCGTAGCAAAACGCGGGCAGTATTTTGCGTCACTCAGGAATGTGATGGAGATCACACAGCCAGGGACCGTGCGAAATTTAAGCTGGTTCTGATGACTGCTGGAACGGCCCACTACTGCACGGGGCGTCGGCACGCGTTGGGGGCGCTACCCTTTTGATTGAACCCTGCCTGGGGTACAGTGCAGCGGTGCCGCGGTGTTCAAAGGTTCAGTCTCAGAAGCTGTAACGGAGCGCGAATTCCGTGGTGCTGCCGTTGAAGTCGGGCGTGGCGATTGGCGCCAGACCTGCAATGGAGTTTGAAGCCATTCCCCTGCCGTTGTATCCGTAATAATTCCAGGTCATGCGATAGCTAAGGCCTTTGTACAAATTCCAAATGCCGATTACATAGGGCTTCTGGTAGTTGAAAGCGAGAGTTCCCGGTACTTGTAACGAATCGATCCCTGTAGTGGCGCCCCCAACGAAGGTTCCAGCATAACCAAAGCTGGCCGTGAACTGCCTGGTTGGTTTCCACGAGATACCAGCGTGTGCGAAATGTTGCTTGCTGGAATAAAAGCCCAGAGCAGGAACGGCAGGTGGCGTATAGCCGAGACTAGTAGGGCAGGCAGGGGTCGGTGGCGGGCCGAATGCGTTGCTGTAGTAGCAAATCTGGTCTTGCGTGTAGATGTCCGTGTAGGTGTAGCCTAAATCGAAGAACACCTTCGAGTTTGGCATCAAGGTCGCAACGAAACCATACGTGCGACCGTGCTCCATATCGTTCACCGTAGAAACGTTGTCACGGTTCTCGTGAATGTCTATCGCAGCATCGAGGTTAAGCCATGCACGAGGCTTGTAATTTCCTTCGATTTTATAACTCTGCATCTGCCGTGGACTGATCCGCGTGAAGGCATAATCGTTGTAGCCGAACTCGATGTCTCCCGTGATGCGCAGATTGTCCTTTGGGCGGGCCGTGAAGCCGGCAAGAAGGGCGTTCTCGCTGATTCCGATGATGTTTCGGGCCGTGGGGTTGCCAGCGGCGGGGCCGGAGAAAGTCAAAGCGATGAGTTGTCCTGTGGTGGGGTCAACAGTTTCCGTGCAGGCTGAAGGCGTGGTGCAATCGCCACGCGCAGCGAAATAGTCGTTGGCGGCTGTTGCGCCAGCGCCTCCCGGAAAGTAGGTCTCTGCCGAGTAGAACGTTGCGCTGAAATCGGCGATGGTGCGAGCTTCGTAGAGGTAACCGATTCTCGCCGTCAGACGATTGCTGAAATCGTATTGAAGCTCCCCTGTGTTGGCCCGGATGTTCTGCCCGAGGAAAGTGTATGTGGGGCCATTCACCGAGTCAGCGGGTGAACTCGCAGTGTGACTGGGGCACGTTGCAGCCGTGTAGGGAGCGGGGCAGATCGAAAGGAAAGTCGCCGAGTTAAAGAGAGCTTGCGGTTGCTCCAAGCCAACAAGCCCTGCTTGCATCTGCCCGAAGATGTTGGTCTCTGCCGTATCCCACACGCCCGGAATACGCCAGTTGTCGTAGCGAAACATGTCCACGATCCGAAATTTGTCAGTGATCGCATAGGTGCCTGACCAGTCCGCGTTCACAGAGACACGCTTGGCGTTTGCAGGTCCGCCCGTCGTGCTTCCCCGCGTGTCATTGCGTATGACAAAATCGTTTACCGTTTCGTCGAAGTTCGAAATCACGTTGTCGGAAGTGCTGTAGCCGAACCCGCCCGACATCTCAAAGTTCTTGAAGTAATTCGACTGGAACTGCAAACGTTCAGTCGGCATGAAATTCCGTGGGCTTCCCACCTGACTGTAGGACAAATAGCCGTTGCAGTTCGGACTGAAGACATTCGGTGCGCTTGCGATGGGCGTGGCGCAGGGCAACATCTCCACAGGCCCGTTGGTGCTCCAGATGATGCCGGGATCAACCGGAGTGCCGTTGGAAAGCACATACCCTGAACTCGACGGGTTATCGGTGACGACGTTGTCCTGCTTGAAGTAAGCAAAAAACTGATCGTAGGAAATAGTTGTCTTCGGCAAGAGTCGAAAGTCAGCACCAACGTGATAGGAGTTCGTCGTATAGCTGTAGTTTTCGTTGAAATCAGAGATCGTGCCTCCATCGGTTGTAAAGAAACCCGGCCCCTCGTCTCGATCATGCGAAAAACCCAGCCGCAAGCGCACGCGGGACTGCGGCAATAGCGTCAGGTTGTAATCCTGCATGCGCCGCACAAGATCGAGCGAGTGCGGAGATGATGAGATCGCCACCGTTGGCGACGAGGTGGAAGGATTGAGCGGATTAGCAAGCAGATTATAGTCCCAAAAGTTCTTATCGCGGCGGAACAGGATTTGCAGGTTGTACCACTTGTTCTTGTCTACGCGAAGTCGACTCATGTCGTTCGGATCGCCGCCATAGCCGAAGTTGCTGAAGCTGAGGTTATCGAACAACAGTCCATTATGATCGAGCGACCGCATGGTCAGGTCGTAGTCGAAGAGGCGCGGCCCTTGTCCGAGATTGATGAAGGTGTCGTAGGTGTCAGTGTTGCCATTGATCCACGTGGTGCGATAGCCGAGATCGATGGTTTGCTGGATGTGGTAGTCCCCGGAATCAATCCCCTTCGCTTCGGTATCTTGCGCAGGCGACAAGATTGCGAAAAACAACACAAAAAAGAAGGGAACGGAGATACTGACCTTTGGAATCGAAAGAGAATCTGACATGATTATCACCGTTTTTCCATTCCGCGGACTCATTTGAAAAAGGTCGCATCGAAGTTCGAACCGTGAATCTGGATATGGCACAGCGTGCACGATTTGAAGAATGTTTCCTGACTATGGAATGAAGGCGTCCCAGGCGCGGTGCCCGTCTTTGCTCCCGGTGCAGAGTTCGTGTGACATTGCAGGCAAAGCAGATTCACATTGCTCACCCGAAGCATGTGAGCGTTCGCCCCTCCGTGCGGAACATGGCACGACGTGCACCCCTCGACCTTCACTGGCTGGTGCTCAAAGACAAACGGCCCTTGCTTATCGGTATGGCATCCAAAGCAAACCGCGTCCTGCGTCGATGCCCGCCGCACCTGTTTCGGCAGAACGCTGCCGTGGACGTTGTGGCAGTCGCTACAGCGAATCAACCCCTCGTCAATTCGGTGATGGAACGGCATCTCGAATTGCGCTCTTTGCTGCAAATGGCAGGAATAGCAAAGCTGGGGCTGCGCTTTCAGCAGCAGGAACTCCTTTGTTTCGGCGTGATGCGGGGAGTGACAAGAAATGCAGCTGACGCCATTCTTGGTGTGCACGGAATTGATGGCATTCATGTGCTGCGTACCGCCCGCGTGACAGGTTAGGCATCGGTCGGTAATTTCCTTGGTCGAGGCATTCTTGAAAGTGAAAATCTTCGTGACATCGCCGCCACCATCGACGTGCGCCTTACCCGGCCCGTGACAGCCCTCGCAGCCTTGCTTCGACGGGCCACCCTCCTTATTAAGGGTGGTCTTCCAGTGAGGCGTCTTCTCCCAATTGGTGTAGATTTCTTCGTGGCAGGTCTTGCAGGTCTCTGCTCCGACGTAACCGGACGCACTTTTTTCACCTGACCGCGTGTTCGCGGACTGAACTGCACATACTCCGGTAACCGAAACAGCGATTACGAAACTCAGCAAACAAAAGAAGGCAAAGGATCGGACGCCTCTGTTTGCGTTCATGACTTCCTCCGTTCCTAACTTCTGCGTCGTTTTCCTCTGATTAACTAGTCCCACAGTGGCGTAG
>Ga0187782_10001204_pt1 | contig 18566 bp, 12 predicted proteins | sample 0715_SJ02_MP15_2_FD_132454 | JGI IMG/M metagenome (GOLD analysis project Ga0187782, IMG submission 132454) | Tropical peat soil microbial communities from peatlands in Department of Meta, Colombia - 0715_SJ02_MP15_20_MG | ecosystem: Environmental > Terrestrial > Soil > Wetlands > Peat | place...
AGGCTGCGCGCGCCGGTGCAGGTGGTGGAAAGCTGGATGATCTGGACGTCGCTGGCAGCGCTGGCGGTGAACGGAGGAATCACGCTGGCGCTGGTGCGCGGGCGGACGGATCTCAATCTGCGTAGCATTTTGGTGCACAACTTTGGGGATGCGCTGTCGAACATCGCGATTATTGCGGGCGCGCTGGTAATGGAGTACACAGGGCAGCATTGGATCGACCCGCTGCTGGGGCTGGCGATCGGATTGTTGGTGTTGTATTCGTCGATTGGGATACTGCGCGGGTCGGCGCACATTTTGCTGGAGGGACGCCCACACGGGACACAAGTGGAAGAGGTGGCGCGGGCGATCCTGACGGTGGAGCAGGTGCAGGAAGTGCACGATGTGCATATCTGGTCGTTGGGCGGAGAGCACAACGCACTGAGTTGTCACGCGCGGATTCCGGACATGCACATGGATGAATGCGAGAAGGTGTTGTGCGCAATTCGGAAGAAAGTGGCGGAGTTTGGAATCGAGCACAGCACGGTGCAACTGGAACGCGCGGGGCTGCCAGCTACGAGCGGGTACGTGATGCCAGCTCCAGTGCGAACGACGGCAGAAAATGGAAAATAGAAAATGGAAATTGCATCTTGGTTTTGTGTCCCGAAGATATCTGCGATAAGTGAGCTTGTCTTCAGGGGCTAAAGCCCCATGCTTTTTTAGCAGGCCTTATCTCAGGGCTGAAAGCCCTGACCCCCTATAGAGAAATGTGAGGAGTTTTTGCGGAACACGACACTACGTAAAGCGGACCTTGATGTCGGAGCGCTTTTCGAGGTGCACGGAGTCGATGAAGCGCACCTGGCGTTCGTCGAAGGTCAGAATCATGGAGGAGGTGCGCACGCCGTCGCCGAAGAAGCGGACGCCCTTGAGCAGGTTGCCGTCGGTGACGCCGGTGCACGCAAAAATCATCTTCTTGCCGGGGGCCAAATCCTCGGTGTCGTAAATACGGTTGGGATCTTTCACGCCCATTTTTTCAAGGCGTTCGTGGTGCTCCGGCTTGCTAACCACCAAGCGGGCGAGAATCTGACCGTTCAGACAGCGCAAGGCCGCCGCGGTGAGTACACCTTCGGGAGCGCCGCCGATGCCCATGACCATGTGCACGCCCGTGCCCACGACCGCGGCGGAAATGCCCGCAGACAAGTCGCCGTCGCCGATCAGCCGAATGCGGGCGCCGACTTTACGGATTTCCTCGACGAGCTTTTCGTGGCGCGGGCGATCTAACACCATCACTACCAAGTCCTCGACATCGCGATCCAGCCGCTTGGCTACGGACTTCAGATTGTCAGCTGCCGGAGCGTCCAGTTCGACAGCGCCCTTGCACTGAGGCCCAACAACAATTTTCTCCATGTATAAATCCGGAGCGTGCAGCAGACCGCCTCTTTCACTGGCGGCGAGTACCGCCATGGCGTTGGGCGCGCCGGTGGCGCAAAGGTTGGTGCCTTCGAGCGGGTCCACGGCAATATCCACCTGGGGGAAGAGCGCTTTTGGCGCATGCGTGGAAAGGCCGACCTTCTCGCCAATGTAGAGCATAGGCGCTTCATCGCGCTCGCCTTCCCCGATGACGATGGTGCCGTCCATCTCGACCTGGTCCATGGTCTTGCGCATGGCTTCGACGGCGACTTCGTCGGCGCGGTGGCGATCGCCAAAGCCCATGGTGCGCGCGGCGGCGATGGCGGCATTTTCAACCACGCGCAAGAATTCCAGACTGAGTCTTCCTTCCATTCCACACCCTCCGCAAAGCGCCTTATCTTAGGCCAAAGTTCTGTTTATCGTCGAGTTGCGGTGCTTGGCCCTCTGCCGATCTAAAGATCGGCCACTACAGCGAATAGGATAATCAGTAATCAGATATCGGTAATCAGGAAGAACGGAGAAGAACCCCAACACCCAGGTTCACAAACCGAACCTGGGGCACCCGCTACGAAGGAGGGGGACCAGAGTGCTTGTTGCGGAAGGTGAACGTGTTGAGAGACGCGCGGGCGAAGGCGTGAGGTGAGATATAAAATGGACTCACCATGCCCAACACAACCCAAGACAACACTGTTGAACGAAATTGGAAAGCAAAGGCGCGGCACGCTTGGAAGCTCGTCAAAGAGACGAATTGGAAAACGCAGGCACAGCGCGCGTGGAAGCTCACCAATGAGACGGGTACGCTGGTCCGACCGAGCGCGAAGTACCTTACCACGTGCGAGGCGCACACTTATGCCTATTCTGTGGCGGCTAACGCCATTCTGGCGCTGGTGCCTTTTCTGGTGCTGCTCATCACGATTGCGCATCTGACGCGATCGGGGCCTGCGGAGCAAATGATTTATCAGCTTGTGGCGGAGTACCTACCAGCCGGCGGAACGGAACTGAAGGCGGACTTGTACGGTTTGACCCGGCATCACGGAGTGCAAGTGTTTTCGCTGATCATGCTGGCAATATCGTCGAGTGGCGTGTTTTTGCCGTTTGAGGTGGCGCTGAATGGAGTTTGGGGGTTCCCGAAGAACCGCAGCTACATGGGGAACCAGTTAATGAGCCTGGCGCTTGTTGCGAGTTGTGCAGCGCTGGCGTACGCGGGAGTGATGTTCGCTGCGGCGGCAAAGGCCGCCTTGGTGAACCCGATTCCGTTTGCATGGCTCGCCGCGGTTATGAATTTTCTGGTGATGAAGCTTTTCGCGGTGCCGATGACGATCATCAGTTTTTGGCTGGTGTTCTGGTGGGTACCGAATGGCAGAGTGCCGTTGGTCCAAGTGTTTGCCCCGGCGTTTTACACTGGCCTTTTGGCGGAAGTGCTAAAGATTGTGTTCACTTTGCTTTTGCCGCTACTGGATTTTAGGAAGGCGTACGGCAGTATTTTCTGGCTGCCGGTGACGTTGCTGGTGTGGACTTATGCGGGGGCGATGCTGCTTCTGTTTGGCGCGAGCTTGTCGGCGCGCGGAGTGCTCAACATACCGCGCATTCGATTCGGCGTGCAGACGGAGCCGAGTGCACTGCGGGAAGTGAACTAGGCGGCGACCACGAAGGCGGCAGCAGGGCTGCCGCTGATCGCCGCTTGCGGGAATGTGAGTTCGCGAAAAGCGGCGGCAAGCCACCGCACTCCAAATCACGGGCGGGGTTCGGGGCCGCTGAGGGGTTGGATCACGCCGTTCAGCAGGCTGGGATCGGCGAAGTCGGTTTGCTGACCAGCAAGACGCCCGGCGATGGGCAGCAGGCGCGCGGAGAGCGGTTTATTCCACTTTATGGAAAGGGTGGCGACGTCGCCAATGATGCGGGCTATTTGGTCCACGGTGGCATCACCGGGCAAGGGAACAGTGTCAAGGCCGGTGCCGCACACGGCTGAGTAACTTAGCAGCGCGTCGATGGAGACCAGACCAGCGTTCCAGCGGTCCGCAAGCACGGGGTCTTCCAGAATCGGGAGCATCAAGCCGGAATAGCCGGTGCGGCGCAGACCAATTTGTTTCAGCGCCGAGGTGATGACGCCAACGGCGGTCAGCGTGCCGCTCGCACCAAACGGCTGCTTCGAAATGTTCTCAATCGCGGTGCCGATGGACGCGTCTTTGCCTGGCGCGGGAGAAAGATCGAGACCCAAGTAGATCCAGCTACGCTCACGGTCCACTCGTAAGGCCATCTGTTCTACATCCGAGGCGCGCTGAAAGAACATGTCGATCAGGCGCCGCTGGGCGGTCGCGAGATCGGGAGCATCTTTCACCGCAGCTGCAACGTCCCCGGCCGATTCCAAACCGACGGCGAACTGATGCCCCATTCCAGTGAGATACGCGGCGGGAAAAAACGGCGAACCCTGAGGCACGTTGGCGAGTGCGGCGAAGCGGAAATTGCCTTCGCTGTGGAGCGTGCCGTCCGAAAGCTTTTTCATCGCGCCCGCGGCGGCGCGGACAGCAGGCCAATTCACGCCCGCGTCATTGGTGACATAGACCGATGCATCGATCGATTTGGTGTTTTTCAGGATGTCCACTAGGAGCTCGGCCTGGGCGTCGCCGTCTTGGCCGGAAAGGTAGGCGGGGCCAATGGACAGGATCATGTTTTCGGTTTGCGCGACGCTGTCGAGGTTCTTGAAGAATTGCATGGCTTCGTCGTGCGACATGCCTTGGGTGTATTCGGGAAAAGGTTGGGTGGCGATGCGCAGGGTTTGCACGGTGAAGTCGCGGGATTCGAAGGTGGTTTTGGCGATTTTCAGGAATTTCACGGCTTCGTCCATCTGAATCTGGTAACTTCCGCGCTCGATGCGCACGAAGGCGGTGATGGCGCGGATCTTGGTTTTGGGGGTGGGCACGGCCTTTTGCTGTGCAACGCTGCAGGAGGAAGTCAAGAACAGAAGCAAAAAAACTGTGGCGAAGCTTCTCCCGTGCCGCTGAACAAACCGAGCCAACGTCATCCCGAGCGAAGCGAGGGATCTGCTGTGACGCGGAATGCAAAGACACAGCAGATTCCTCGGGCAAACCCGGCCCTCGGAATGACAGCGAGTTTTCGTCGGAAGCCCACTTGAAAAGTGTCGCATTTTCATGAACCTCACACGAAGGCGGAAATTCCGGTGATTTTTTCTCCGATGATGAGCTTATGAATGTCATTCGTGCCTTCGTAGGTGTAGACGCTCTCGAGATTGTTCATGTGGCGCATGATGCAGTAGTCGTCGACAATGCCGTTAGCGCCGAGGATGTCGCGGGCTTTGCGGGCGGTCTCGAGAGCGATGCCGACATTGTTCATCTTGAGCATGGAGATGTGCGCGGGATCGGCTTTGCCCTGGTCCTTTAGACGGCCAACGTGCAAGGCGAGGAGTTGTGCCTTCACAATTTCGGTAATCATCCAGGCTAGTTTTTCCTGGACGAGTTGGTGCGAGGCGATGGGCTTGTTGGCAAATTGCTTGCGCGTCTTGGCGTATTGCAGCGCGGTATCGTAGCAGGCCATGGCCGCACCGATGGCACCCCAGCCGATGCCGTAACGGGCTTGGTTGAGGCAGCTCAGGGGGCCCCTCAGGCCAGTCACGCCGGGCAGAAGGTTTTCTTCGGGAATCTCGCAATCACTGAGTGCCAAGCCGCTGGTCACGGAAGCGCGCAGCGACCATTTGCCGTGGACGTCCCAGGCTTTGAAGCCGGGCGTTTCCTTCTCGACCAAAAAGCCGCGGATCTTTTCGTCCTCGCATTTCGCCCAAACCACGGCTACATCCGCGAGCGAGCCGTTGGTAATCCACATTTTTTCGCCGTTGAGGACGTAGTTGACGCCTTTTTTCACGGCGCGGGTCAACATGCCGCCAGGATTGGAGCCAAACTGGGGCTCAGTCAAGCCGAAGCAGCCGACGGCTTCCCCGGACTGCAGGCGCGGCAGCCATTCTTCTTTTTGCGCTTCGCTGCCGTAGGAATAGATGGGATACATGACCAGCGCGCCTTGCACGGAAACGAAACTGCGTAGCCCGGAATCGCCGCGCTCGAGCTCCTGGGTCATGAGACCGTAGGCGACGTTGGACATGCCGGCGCAGCCGTAGCCCTGCAGGTTGGCACCAAAAAAGCCCATTTCGCCGAGCTGCGGGACCAGATGCAACGGGAAGGTGCCTTCGCGGCTGTGCTTTTCGATGATGGGCAGGACTTCGTTGTCGACAAACTGGCGGGCCGCCTGACGCACCAGCTTTTCTTCGTCATTGAGCTGGGAATCGAATTCGATGAAGTCCACACCGGCAAATGATGGCATGCGAGGTCCTTCGCGGCAATTTCGCTGGCGGACGTAGTCTAACAAGTCAGGCGGGGAGTGGCCAACCGGGAGAGACTAGGGGTGGTGGCAGGGGCGAAGAGAGATTCCTCGCTCCGCGGACTCCGCTCGGAATGACGGGGTGGATCCATAGGCGGCAGCATTGCCGGCAGGATGCCCGGCGCTACGAAGGAAGCGGGGGCGCGAGGGGCAGCTATCCGGCGGAGGCAGGGGCTTAACCAGCAATTCTCTTCCTTTGGAGGCGATTCGTGGCAGAATTAGGCTGAGCGCCCGGCCCCTCGGCGCCTGCGTGGTTCCTGAGCCAACCCATAGCCAACAGACGCCTGACGTGGACGTGTATATTTGGACGGAGGAAATTTCCCGGAAATACTCCCGAGGGTGGAGGTGTCGCATGAGCGAGCTTTGGAAACAATGGGAAGGCCAGGTCATAGACCGCAAATACCAGTTGCGGCGGTTGCTGGGCAGCACCGACCACAGCGCCGTGTTTTACGCCGAGTACCGCGATCCCGAGACCCGCAAAGCGGCAGTGAAGTTTCTGGCGGCGGACCTTCCGCACTCGGAACAAGTGCTGGCCGATTGGAAGCGCGCGCAGCAGATTAGCCACGCCAACCTGCTCCCGATCTACAGCGTTGGGCGGTGCCAGATTGAAGATATGGACGTGATTTATGCGGCGATGGAATATGCCGATGAAAATCTGGCGGAGATTCTGCCGCATCGCGCGCTGACCAGCGAAGAAGCGCGCGACATGCTCAGCACGGTTGTGGAGATGCTTGTACACCTGCACGTCAGGAAGCTGACGCATGGGCACATCAAACCGTCGAATATCATGGCTGTGGGCGACCAGCTCAAATTGACGAGCGACACGATAGAGCCGCTGGTGGAAGCGCGCGAAATGCGCCGGAAACGGGATGTGTATGATGCACCGGAGATTCCCGCTGCGGCGTATACTCCGGCGGCAGACATTTGGTCGCTGGGCGTGACGCTAGTGGAAGCGCTGACGCAACAGCCGGCGTTTCTGCCGTTCAATGAAAATGCTGAGCCAGTCATTTCTCCGTCGATACGCGAGCCGTTCCGCGAGATCGCGGCGAACGCGCTGCGCCGCGACCCGAAGACGCGCTGGACGAGTTTGGATGTTGCGTCGAAGCTGAATCCGCAAGCTGCGGAAAAGTTGAAGGCGGCGCTAGCTGCCGCGGCTGCAGCAAGTGCGCCCACTGCGGTTGCGGCTGCGAGTACCGCAGGGTCAGCGACTGCTTCTGCCGTGGCTGTTGCCGCGCCAGCGAGTGCATCTTCGGCGCCATCTCCTGCGGCTCAACCCTCTGCGGGAACCGCTCCGGTTTCTCCGCTGGCCGTGCCACTCTCGAAAGAACCGGCGGCGCCGCTTGGCAAGCAACCTACGGTGAAGACGATCGCTGCGCGGCCACCCATGCCTCCGCCGCCTGTTTCCCGCCCGGAGGCAAAGCGCGCGTCGCGGCAGTCCATCGTTTTGCCTAACTATGTGCTACCGCTGTTCGCGGCGCTGCTCATCGTGGTGGCCGTCATTGCGTTGCCGAAAATTTTGCATCGGCAGACGCAATTCTCGGCGAGTAATGCAGCGCCTGCGGCTGCGGTGACGCCTAAGGCTCCAGAGAATCCGGTGATTACATCGGGACCCAGCCAGCCGGTGAAACCTGCGCCCGCTCCCGCTGCTAAATCCGATGTGACGGCAAGCTCTGCGCAACCCGCCGCCACTACACCTCCCACTACAACTTCCGCGCCTACACCGGCACCCGCCACCCTGCATACCACGGATTCTGCTGGGGTCGCGCCGAGAAAGACAAGCGTTTCACCGGATCAGGGCGAAGTGCTGGACAAAATCCTGCCGAAGCCCGCGTCCGCCGCTTTGGCTTCGATTCAGGGAACGGTGCGCGTGGTGGTGCGGGTCAAGGTCGATGCCGCAGGCAACGTTTCGGAAGCACTGCTGGAGAAAGCCGGACCGAGCCGGTACTTTGCGGAGAAATCACTGGAAGCGGCGAAGGGCTGGGTGTTCCTTTCGCCGATCATTAATGGCCATAGTGAATCAAGCGAATGGCTAATCCGTTTTGAATACACGCCCTCCGGGGTGAATGCGTACCCAAAACAAGCGAAGCCCTGATGAAGGCACACCGTCTCGCTCCAATCGGCGTCCTCGATTGAAGTGGACCTGGCGGACGGCCTCAGAGTTCCGTCCCCACAAAATCACTGCGCCTAATTTACCGTCTCGATAAACGTTGCCACCGGATGCCCTAGCGCGTACTGCCCTTCCGCCATCACCGTCACCGGTCCTGCCGCCTGCGGCAGAGTCAGCGTGACCGACGCGAGGCCGGAGGCATTAGTCACCGCGATCACCTTGGAGCCGGTGAAGACCTGTTCGGAGCCCACCTGCACGTTGGTCAACGATCCGGCGTTCGTGCTGAAAAATACGCTTGCGCCAGAAGCTGTGCCCCCGGACGATCCCGGATTCAACGTGACCGATAATGTCAGCGGTGCCCCTGGAGCACCCGACTGATTATTTCCCGTCTGTGTGAAGGTCGCCGGCGGGTTCCCCACCACGATCCATCCGCCTTGCGTTGTTCCCACCCCGGACGTGTCGGTTCCCGTCACGGTGAAATGGCAGAATCCAGGCGTGGCGGGCGCAGTCACGGTGATCGCCCCATTCGGCGTGGTCGTGATCTTGGGCGTGCCGATGTTAATTGACCCTCCGGTGCAAGCCGTTGCTCCCTCGAACGCGTCAAACACCGGAGAAGACAACGTGACTGTCCCAGTTCCGCTAGTGACGATCGGATTCAGCGTGAGCGTCCCGCTCGCCGGCACCATGATGGTGTCCGGATTCAAGTCCCAATCCGCTGCCGGAGGCGTGGCCAAACTTCCCGGCACCACCAGCAACGTCGCCGTGTAGGGAGCGAACGTCTGCGTCGACGACCAGTTTCCTGTTGCCGACGTTATGGCTGTCGGCGAACTCTGCGACAACGTATAGGCCGTCTGCGTGCCGCTCGGACTGAAGCCGGTCGTCGTGAACGAAACTTGCGCCGAGTTTGCCGGATCCTTATTCAGAACAAGAATCGTGATCTGCGTGCCCGCCGAGTTCAGCGCCGCATACACGCTGAACAGATTCGGATTGGCATTGTGCGTCGCCTCCACCGAAGTGGTTCCGAAGCCATGGTGGCTGCCATCGTAGTTAGTGAACAGCTTCAGCGCCTGATAATTCGGATTCGCCGCAAGCGGCGCTTCCCAACGAGTCGACAGAGACACGCGCTCGCGGCCGAGAATGCCGTAGGCATCGGCGTCGCCGAGGGCGGTGGAGAAGTCTTTTTCGCCAGCGAAGGCGGCGCTCCATTCCGTGAAGCTCAGAGGAGTCCCAGGATAAATCATGTTCGCGATGGCGCGCATGCGCGGAATGCGGAAGGCGATGGTTTTGTTCGGTTGAATGTTGGTGGTGTACGTTTGATCGATCGTGCCTGACGGGCTTACCAGGGTTGGATCCCAATAGTCGCGATAGATGGAGACCGCGGCCGCCTGCTCTTGAGCCGTTGTCCAACCCGACATGTTCGGCCCGTCCGGGTAAGCGTGGATGTCGAAGATGTCGAGGGAGCGCGCGCCGGAGATCTGGTCGTTCCAATAGACTTCGTTGAGCCACCAGGGCAGGAAGTCCACACCGGCATGAGCGCCTTTGTCGTTGCTGTTTGCGCCGTTCCAGTAGAACCACCAGCAGCAACTTACGGGTCCCAACCGAACCGCCTGTGGATCCCAACCTTTCAGGTTGTTCGCTTCCGTGAGGTATGTCGCCGACAGCTCGTCATAGCCCGAGGGATTGGGATGGATGTCGAAGTGCGTGCTGCCCCAGATGTCGATTTCGTTGTCCATATCGTAGAAGTGACAGGAAGTCAGTGAAGCGAAATACGGAATCGGACAAGTGGATGTGCTGCCGAAAGCGGTGGCCAGGGCCGCCGCCCAGGTATTGCGATAAACCGCGCTCGCGCAACCCGCCGTCGCCCAGGAGGGGCAGGATTCAGAAGAGTCGTCAAGCAACGGGAAATAGGTACGGTTGATGGCGGCGGTGGTAGCGGCAAGCTGGGTTGAACAATTAGTCTCCAAGCCGTCACCCGCGTCTGTGTTGTACTGGTCGAAACTGCACTGCGAAGAGTAGTCCTGCGACTTCGAGAAGCTCCAGTGGTAATTGTCCGTGCCTCCTTGGGTGCTGGAAGTTTCCGGACTTTGCGCCACCCAATTCATCATCACCATGGTCATGAGCGGGTTGCTGCCAGCAGTCTGCACGTCTTTGATGAACTGCGTCGAGTTGCTGTCAGCGGGATTGCCCAAAGCACCAAAGGAAAAGTCCTCGAAGTAGTAATCGTTGTCGGCATTATCCGTGCCGAGCTCCCAGTTGTAAGTCGAGGAGGCATTCCCGCCCCAGCGCACCACGGTCGTGCCGGTATCGGTGATCGCTGCGGTGCTCGCGGGGAACGCTCCGCCGTAAACGTAGGGGCTGATGGTATGGCGGTTGGCCAGAACATTGAGCGTCGCGGTGACAGCGGTCGATGCGGTGGGCGTAGCGCTGACTTGGGATGAATTGGCGCTGGTGCCAGCGGAGTTCACCGCCGCGACGACGTAGTAATAAGTCGTGCCGTTAGTAACGCTGGAGTCGGTGTAGCTGGTTCCGCTTGGCGTCGCGATTTGCGTGTACGGGCCGCCGTTGGTGGTCGAGCGTTGTACGCTGTAGCTTGTTGCTCCCGTGCTTGCGGTCCACGACAAACTCACTTGCGCATTTCCTGCCGCGGCCTGGAGACCAGTAGGCGCGGCCGGCAGGGTTGCGGGCGTAGCGCTGACCTGGGATGAGTTGGGGCTGGTGCCAGCCGAATTCACCGCCGCGACCACGTAGTAGTAAGTTGTGCCGTTGGTGACGCTGGAGTCCGTGTAGGAGGTCCCGGTTGGCGTTGCGATTTGCGTGTACGGGCCGCCGCTGGTGGTCGAGCGTTGCACGCTATAGCTTGTTGCTCCGGTGCTTGCTGTCCACGACAAGGCCACCTGTCCGGCGCCTGGGGTGGCCGTTAATCCCGTAGGCGCAGCCGGCACGGTCACGGCGGGCGTGGCGCTGACTTGCGCCGAGTTGGCGCTTGATCCGGCGGAATTCACCGCGGCGACGACGTAATAATAAGTTGTGCCGTTGGTGACGTTGGAGTCGGTGTAGCTGGTTCCACTTGGGGTAGCAATCTGCGTATACGGTCCGCCGCTGGTGGTCGAGCGCTGCACGCTGTAGCTCGTGGCCCCCGTGCTCGGGGTCCACGACAGCATCACTTGCCCATTCCCAGCAGTGGCCTGGAAACCCGTAGGCGCTGCGGGGGGTTGTGTAGTTTGTCCGCCACCACCGCCGGAGCCGCCGCATGCCGCAAGCAGCAGGGCGATAGATACGCTGCACACCAATGCAAATTTCTGAGTGAACCGGAAGTTGAGGCCCATGATGTGTTCCTCTGGAGAAATTGGGGCTGAGTGTGTATGTAACTGCTTAGCTTAGACTTTGGAAGCTCGGTACGCAACCTGTTCCGAAGGTCAGAATCAGAGCCCGGCCGTTCTCCGGCAGTCCGGCGAGCGGCGTGCGTTTCGGGCAAGTGCGGGTAAACTGGAAGTAATGCAAATGAGAAACACGAAAGGGATGCGCGTGGTGAACCCAGCCCGGAAGGCCAAGTTCAGCCGCAAGCTGGACCCGGAGATTTTGATTTTCGATGTGGATGGCGTGCTCGTGGATGTGCGCGAAAGCTACTGGCGCTCGGGATTGCAGACCATCCAGCAGTTGACAGGCAAGAGGCCCACCTGGGCGGAATTCCGCGAATGGAAACGCAAGCCGGGGAACAACGACGATTGGAACATGGTGTCGCGCTGGGCGACGGCGCTGGGTGTGCCGACTACGTATGAGCAGGCGCGAGAAGCGTTTCAGCCGTTTTATTGGGGACGCGACGGCCGGCCTGGAAATGTGGCGAAGGAAAAATTCGTCATCACGCCAAAATTGATTGAACGTTGGGCCGCTCGGCGCGAATTGAACCTATTCACGGGACGGACGAGGCAAGAGTTTTCATATACGTTCGACAATTGGGCGGCGGCGCGGTCGTTTCGCACAGTGATTACCATGGATGACGCGAAGAAGAAGCCGAATCCCGAAGGACTGCGACTCATTCTGGCTGGACGCGATCCCAAGACGGCGCTTTACGTTGGCGATAACGTGGACGACGCGCTGGCTGCGAAGGCGGCGCGGATTCCGTTCATCGCAGTGCTGTCGAAGAAAGACGTGGATTACCGGGAGCGCGCGCAACGATTCCGCGAATTGGGGACGCTGGAGCTTCTGGAACGCGCGCGGGACTTGGACCGTTGGCTGGTCTGAATTCGCTGCCGACTAGGTGCGTTGCGCCGTGCGAACAAAGCACAGGCAGAAATGCCTGTGCCACAGACAACATTTTGGCATTTGGTAGATTCTCAAAGGAGATGGCTTGGGGATGGATGTTGTTCGGGAACTTTTGGTGGTTGGGGAGGGAACGCAATTAGAGGTAGGCTGGCTCTGTTGAATTCCTGGATGCAAGGGCGCACGGGGCCTAAAAGCAGATCCCTCACCCCGCAAAAAGCGCGGGGATTCGGGATGACAATTTGAACGCGAGCAGCTGTTTGGCAGTTTGGCCAGGATGTCAACAGAGCCAGGTAGGCTCTAAAGAGATGGAGAGGCGCAGAACCATGAAGCAATTCGGGAGAGTATTGATTCTAAATGGCGCATGTCTGGTGGGATTCAGCGCGCTTTGGGCGCAAGCACCGCCGGGACCCTTGACTCCACCACCGGCGCCGCCGGGTTCGGAAGCAGCACCGCCTCCGCCGAGAAGGCCCGAGGTACCGGCGCGCAAGAACATCCTGGGCGCATGGCGCTTCAACAAAGATGACAGCGACAATCCAAGAGACAGAGCGCGCCAGTCGCAGGACTCCGGGAGCAGCCGCGGCGGGGGATACGGCGGCCCGCGCATTGGTTTCCCGGGCGGGCCGATGGGCGGGGGTGGTCCCTATGGCGGCAGCCGCCGGCCACCGCAAGACGATGAGGCGTCGCGACTGGGTGATTTGATGAATCCGGTGCGCGAGCTTCAGGTGATCCGGCGCAACGAAAACGACCCGGAAGTGGAAATGATCGACGATCGCGAGCACCGGCACATTTTCTATACGGATGGGCGAAAGATCGAAAAGCAAAAAGACCCGAGCCTGGAGGAAGTCGCCGCGCGTTGGGACGAGAACAGGCTGGTGACCGACGAGAAGGCGCCGCATAACGGGAAACTCAGCCGAACGTTTGAGATTTCTTCCGATGGCCACCAGTTGCTGGAGACGGTGCACGTGACCGACAGCAAGGGCAAGAATCCCATCACAATCAATTACGTTTACGACGCCGTGGAGGCCTCAAGCCTGAGTTTTCCGGCACATTGAAGAGCCGAAAATAGAAATTAGAAAATCGAAAAATCGGGGTTGATACTGGGAAGAACGACTCCAGCCGGTTTCATGGCTGCTCTCCTTAGCGCAATTGTCCCGGATCGATTCCCTTCTTGCGGGCCTCGTCCCACAAATCGCTGAGCTCCGCTTCGAGGGTTTTCTTTTTCTCCTGCAGCTGAACGACCTGCTGATCCACAGGGACACGATTGAGCCCTTTATCGAGATCGCGCGAGCCGGTGGAGACCGATTCACCCTCCATGAAATCCTTGAGGCTTTTGAGTTTCTTGTTCACGTCGTCGAGTTGGGATTGCAGTTTTTCAAGGTTTTTGCGGATACGCTCGATAGTAGCGGGATCCGCGGTTTGCCCCGACGCGGGTCGTGCATTCTGGTTGCGTTTGTCTGCGCTGGACTTTGCGGTGGGAAGGTCGTCGTTGGTCCACACTTTCTTGGGCGCAGGAGGGGCGGAGTTCGCGGTCGGTGAAGTTGATGGGGCAGGGGGGTTCGCCGCAGGGGCAGCACCGTTATCGGATTGCGCGAGGCAGGGAATGGCTAGAGGACCGAGTAAACACAAAGGCAAAAGGAGACGAGCGAGCATAGAGCCTCCATAGCGGCTGGGAGGGTTCTAGTACCAATACCTGTAGTGTATCGCGTGAGTGCTTTAGTGGTTGGAGGCTTGTGTGCGGACCTTGCTCAATTCAGCACGTACGAGTTCTATGGATTCTCGCGGAGGTCCCACCCGTTTATAACCGGAATAAAAATTGCGCTCGTGGATGGAAACGGAAGAGAAGAATTTGCGGCCGTCGAAATCGTACTGTTCAAACGAGGGTTCCCAAACGCCCGGGGCGACCTCGTAGCGTTCCTGCATGAAGTGACTGCCCTTGTAGACCTTGGCCAGGAATAGCGCCAGGGAGATATCTTCGGTCACGGTGCCGTCAATTTTAGCGAGTTGCGAGCTTTGCTCGTCGATCCAGATGGTGCCGCGGACGCGAGTGAAGATCGTTGCGTTGCGGGAAGTGGGTTTGTACTTGGGATTGGGCGTCATAGTGTAGCGCAAGAGAACGCGGCCTTCACGCAATTCCTGGCCGTCGGGCGTAAAGATGAATGCCTGGTAGGTGGCTTCGAGCAAATCAAAGCGCTCTTTTCTCTTATGCTCCGCTTTGGCATAAGCATCCCTTTGCCCTGCGCCGTCCTGTGCCACCCAGACGAGATAGTTTTCCAATTTTTCCAGGTCCCGCTGGTAGGCTTCCGCAGACGGCGGTTTTTCCTCGAGTGAGAATGGGATTTTGTCCACGCCGGCGCCGGTCGGGAACACGCGCCAGACTTTCGTGTCTACGTTCTTGGGGTCTCCTCCAGGTTTGCGCACCTCGGTGCGCATGACGCGTTCGTATTCGTCCAGCAGTTTCTCACTTTGCTCCTGGTTGGCGATGACGCGCTTGAAGAGCGGGCTGGGGGTCGGGGCAGCTTGCTGCGCCAAGCTAAGCGGGGAGACCGCGAAAAGAAGCAGAAGAACCGCTGCGGAGAGGCTGCGGGAGCTTCGAGGGTAGGCTCTGTAAATCCGTGAAAGCGCGGTCATATAGGACAAAGAAAGCGGAGGCAGGGTGTTCCACAAGAAACGGCCGGGGTGTTCCAGCAGCCCGCTCCCAGAAGTAACGAGAGTACACAGGCCCGGCGGGGAATGCAAAACGGCAGGCGGGTGCTATTCCCCGGAAGGGAAATTCCGTGTATTGTCTTGGCAATACCTTGACGTAAGGGTGGTCAAGCGAGTGGGCGTAACTCCCATGGACAGCTTCGCCGGGGTTCCCCGAGCGAGGGACGCGGGTATTGTTCGCGGCGCGAAAACCGGCAGGTTTCGCGGCGGCTGGGTGACGTTTGCGGAAACCATGAAGGTGGCGCTGGACTCCCTGCGAGCGCACAAACTGCGGAGCTTCTTGACGCTGCTGGGAGTGATTCTCGCAGTGGCCACGCTGGTTTCGGTGATGAGCGTAATCGCCGGGCTGAACTTCTACGTGGGAGACAAAATCGCCAATCTGGGGGCGAACGTCCTGATGATCGACCGGTTCGGCATCCTCACCAGCTACGACGCGTATGTTCGCGCGCAGAGGCGCCCGGTCATCACCAAGGAAGACTTCGAGCGCTATCGCGACACTGCGAAGGTTCCCAGACAGGTGGCAGCTGTCGCGCGCGCGCAAGCGCAGACACGCAGCGGCAACGCCGTTCTGGATGACACGGCCATCCTGGGCGCCACCGCCAATTACTTCGAAGTCCGCGATTTGAACATCGCCGAGGGGCGTTTCCTCACGCAAACGGACGACGATCAACGCACAGAAGTCTGCTTCATTGGCGCCGACTTGGCCGATAAGTTTTTCCCCAATGTGGATCCCGTCGGCCGGACGGTTCGCGCGGATACCCACACTTACGAGGTGGTGGGCGTAGCTACGCGCATCGGCAGCGTGTTGGGCCGCGCGGTAGACAACTTCCTGATCGTGCCGCTAGGCACCTACCTGAAGGGCTGGCACAAGCCCACGGATACGATCTGGATCTTCGCGCAGGCGCCGAACAGCGAAGAGTTGCCGGCCACGGAGGATGAAGCGCGGATGCTTTTTCGGGCATGGCACCACCTCCGGTACAACGATGCGGATGATTTCTCGATTCTGGGTTCGGAATCGATCATGGAGGTTTGGCACGAACTGACGGGGAACCTGGCGAAAGTGGCCATGGCGCTGGTCAGCGTGTTTCTGGTGGTGGGCGGGATCGTGATCATGAACATCATGCTGGCGACGGTCACCGAACGGACACACGAAATCGGTTTGCGGAGGTCGCTAGGCGCGAGAAGACAGCACATTTTGTTTCAGTTTCTGGCGGAATCTGCGACGCTGGCGGCCGCCGGCGGCTTGATCGGGATTCTTTTTGCCGGTGCGGCGGTGCTGTTCGTGCGCAACGTGTTCGACTTCCCCATGCGCATACCTATCGCCGCGGTGATTCTGTCTTTGGTGCTGTCCACGGTCGTCGGGTTATTCTTTGGAATTTTTCCCGCGATGCGCGCGGCGAAACTCGACCCGATTGAAGCGCTGCGGTCAGAGAATTAGGAGCAGGGAATGGCGCAGGCTTATGGCGAAAATCTGCGGCAGGCGATGGACACCCTGCGCAGTCACAAACTCCGCAGCGCGTTGACGGTGTTCGGCGTGGTGTTGGGTGTGAGCGTGATCATGCTGGTGGCGGCGCTGATCACGGGATTCAACCAGAAAATCGAGGAAGAAATCAAACAGGTGGGCGCGGACACCGCGTCCATCAGCAAGTGGAATCAAAGCCGCAACGGGCCCCCGGCGCTGGAGGAGCGGCAACGCAAACCGCTCACCATGGAGGACGCGCAAGCCATACGCGAATCGTGCCCGGCGGTAAGAAGTGTCACCGCGTGGCTTTCACCGGGCTGGGCAACTTCACATACCATCCGCACCAAGGCCGGGGAAGTGACGGCCATCGACTTCCGCGGGGTGCAAGCCGACTTCGGCATCGTGTATGCCAACGCCACGTTGCGCGAAGGGCGTTTTATCAGCGAAGGCGACGACCTGCACAAAGAAAAGGTGGTGCTTCTGGGGGAGAATGTGGCTCCAGTGCTTTTCCCGCTGGGAAGCGCCTTGGGAAGAGATGTGTTCATTGACGGAACGGCGTTCCTGGTCATCGGTGTCTTGGAAAAGGCAAAAGGGGGATTCGGCGCCGACGAAGAAGATCGCCGTGTGCTGATTCCCTTCAACACGCTGAAGAAAATGTATCCTGCCGCGGACGACGTGAATCTGCGCGCGCAGGGTTATCCCGGAATGCTGGAGCAGGCGGTGGATCAGATTCGGGACGTGCTAGAGCGGCGCAGGAGCGTGCCCTTCGGCGGGACGGACAATTTTTCAATCAGCACAGCGCAACAGCAGGTGCAGCAGTTTCATGAGATCGTGGATAAAGTGGCGCTGGTGACGGTGGTATTAAGCTCGATCGGCTTGCTGGTGGGCGGCATCGGCGTGATGAACATTATGCTGGTGAGCGTGACCGAGCGCACACGGGAAATTGGATTACGGAAAGCTGTGGGCGCGAAGGCCACCGACATCACCTGGCAGTTTTTGCTGGAGGCGATGACGTTGACGGGAGCCGGAGGGTTAATCGCGCTGCTGCTGGTAAACGGTTTGGTGGTGTTGATCCGGATGACGCTGGCGTGGCAAGGTGTCGTGCCGCTGTGGGCGGCGGCAACGGGATTCGTGGTGAGCGTCAGCGTGGGACTGGTGTTTGGGGTGTGGCCGGCGATGAAAGCGGCGAAGCTGGATCCGGTAGAGGCGTTGAGGTACGAGTAAAGCCTTCCTCTCAGCTCGCAACCTCCTGAGTTGCTAAGAAGCTGATACACAAACAACTTACGGAAGCGTCGCAAAAAAGGGGCGAGTCACAGCGCGCCTCGGCGCAATGCGGTACGGTCAAGGAGACGCGAACGGTGGTTTGGTGCGTCTAACCCCAAGGACGGGCAGGGGTGTGTTGAAACAAACGGAGGCTGGTTTTCGTTATTTCTAATGGGTGGAAGACTATATGGGATCGGCGTCGTTTGACGGGCTAACCGCGGCACCTCCATTGAGTGACACCGCTGAGGCGTCTGTGTCTCGACGAGAGCGGTACCGGCGGGGCTGGCTGACGTTTGTAGAGACGTTGAAGCTGGCGCTGGACGCGTTGCGGGCACACAAGTTGCGGAGTTTCCTGACATTGCTGGGAGTGATTCTGGCAGTGACCACGCTGATTTTCGTGATGAGCGTGATTTCCGGGTTGGATTTCTACGTTGCGGACCGAGTGGCCAACCTTGGCGCCAATGTGTTCATCGTGGACCGGTTCGGCATCATCACCAGCCAGGATGACTACATTAAGGCGCAGAAAAGGCCCTTGATTACGCTGGAGGATTATGAGCGTCTGCGCGACAGCATGAAACTGGCGCGCGCCGTGGCTGCTGAAGAAGACCATATGGTGCAAGTGAAGAGTGGCAATCAAGTAATGGAAAACACCCAGATGATGGGGACCACCGCGAATTTCGCCGATGTACGCAACCTGAACGTGGCCGAAGGACGGTTCATTACGCCGGCAGATGACGAGCACCGCAGCGAGGTTGTCTTTGTGGGACCGGATCTGGTGCAGAAGTTCTTTCCCAGCGTGGATCCCATTGGGAAAACGATCCGCGTGCAGACGCATACCTACGAGATTATTGGCGTGGCCGAGCCGCTGGGCAGCGCTTTCGGGCAGTCCCAAGACAATTACATGGTCATGCCGCTGAACACATGGCGCAAAGGCTGGCACACGAACAACGATTGGCTGGCGATTTTCGTTCAGGCACCGAGCAAGGAATTGATGGA
>Ga0187782_10001205_pt1 | contig 18566 bp, 9 predicted proteins | sample 0715_SJ02_MP15_2_FD_132454 | JGI IMG/M metagenome (GOLD analysis project Ga0187782, IMG submission 132454) | Tropical peat soil microbial communities from peatlands in Department of Meta, Colombia - 0715_SJ02_MP15_20_MG | ecosystem: Environmental > Terrestrial > Soil > Wetlands > Peat | place...
AGATCGACGTGCGGATAGATCAGCACGTCGTACTTGTCGCGCAGCTTGCCGGCGCGGATGTCCTCATCGCGCACGTAGCGGTAGGGAATGTGCCGCTGATCGAGGGTATAACGGGCCCAGCCGGCGGTGTCGGTGTCGGCCCACGGAACCCAGACGCCGAGGCGCGGCACGGGCGTCTCGTGTTTCGCGACGTCCGGCACGGCCGCCGTGCTTGCAAAATCGAGTCCGAGTTTCATCGCGACTTCGTGCACTGCCGCCGCGAGCCCGGGCTGCGGAGTGAGAATCCACGAGCCGGCCGGGTACTCCGTGCCCTCGACACTGAAGGCGTGCTCGGCTACGCCCACGCGGAACCTCGCCAGCAGGTAGCGCGCCTCGAGGAGCCCCTCCTCGCCCGAGTCCTGGAGCAGAAAGACGGGCCCGGGCCCTGATACCGCGCCGCTCACGTGCGGCGCCTCGGCGAGGGGTGCGAGCTGCGCGGCGCGCAGCTGCACGTCCGCCGTCGGGATCACCGTCAGGTGGTAATGCGCGGGGAAGGACCACGAGACGTCGTCGTACGCTTCGGGGGCGTCCTTGGGAAAGTGCTGATCGGTGAGCAGATCGACCGCGTAGTCGCGGTAGGGCTGATCGAGCCGCACGACGTAGGTACCGGCCGGCCAGCTGCCCTCCTTCAACGTCAGCGCGGAGCTCGTGCGCTCTACTTCGATGCCGAGGGAGAGGAGCCGCGCGATGAGCTGCGCCACGCGGGTCGGGTCGCCCTGCCCGGCCGGGATCACGAAGCCGTACGGTGCCTGATCGAGTCCCTTCTGATAGGAGTGCAGCCCTTTCAGATAGAAGTTGTTGAGCAGGGTTTTCGCCTGCTGCGCGGTGTCATCGAGCGCAGCGAGCAGCGCCGTCTCGTTGTAGTTGACGTTGTCGCGCGCCGACCAGAGGAAGGAAGCCTGCGCCGGGGGCGGAAGCGGACGGTACCATTCGACGCTGGTCTCCTGGCCGGGTTGCTCGGTGCGCATGGTCTCGGCACTGCCGTTGCCGAAGGTCTCGTAGCCGCGGCCGTCGGCGTTGTGGTTGGTGGCAATGGAGTCGAGGTACAGGTGCGCCCAGTCGTCACCGAAGTTCCAGGTCCATACCCCCGGCATGCCAAAGCCGGTGAGCGTCTGCACTTCGTGGAAGCTCAGCTCGAGCCGCTCGGCGTAGGTGAGCGGATCGACGTGCTGATTGATGGGGTTGGTGCCGTTCCAGGTCATGAGCAGCGCGATACTCTCGTGCAGGTCGTGGATCACCTGCGGATGCCACTCGAACAACATGCGGTAGACCGCCTTGGTGGTCTCGTGCACCTGCTGGTGCGCGTCGCGGTTGATGTCGACGAACGCGTACCGCGACCAGTAGGGTGGCGCCTGCCGCGGCAGGCGTGCCTGGTCGGTCTTGCCTTTGAGATAGCGGTAGAACCACTCGACCTGCTTGTCGCGGCCGTCGGGATTGGCGACCGGGTTGATGAGCACCACCACGTTCTCGCGGATGCGGCGGATCATGGGCTGCTCGGAAACCGCCAGGCGGTAGGCGAGCTCGAGCACCGACTCGGTCGAGCCGCTCTCGTCCGAGTGCAGCCCGGCGTTGATGTAGTAGATCGGCCGCGCCGTGGCGATGAGCTTTTCGGCCGCCGCGGGGTGCGTCTTGCGCGGGTCGGCCAGTGCGCCGGTGACTGCCCGCAACCGATCGAGATCCCCGATGCCCTGCTCGTCCGAGATGGCGAGCAGCACGATGTCGCGGCCCTCCTCCGAGCGGCCGATGGTAAAGAAGCGTGCGCGTGGCGAGGATGCCGCGAGCGCACGGCAGTAGGCATAGGCCGTCGCGGAATTCACCAGCTCGCCGGGGGCGCCGGGAATGCGATGCAGGAAGGCGCGCGGCGAGGTAACGGCGGGCGAGGCCGGCAGATAAGACACCCAGGGCGAGAGAAAGCGCGCCTCGGTGGTGGCGTGCGCGATCTCCTCCACCGAGCCGGGCTCCGCCGTGTCCGGGGCGATGGCCTGTGCGCAGAGCAGCCGCGGCATGAGGACAACGGCCGTCAGCAGCGGGAGCAACTTGTCGTGCATGAGTACTTCCTGCGCGGCGTCGGCGGATTTGGCAGCGAGGAGCATAGCGTTCGGCGACGCCGTCAGTCACTACTGAACGAGCGCTCAACGCAACGCAGAGGCGTCGCCACCCTACCCCGCGAGCACCCGTTTCGCTGCCAGCCGACCGCGGAAAAAGAACGCCAGCCCGATGCTGGTCAGCAGTGCCGAGCCGCCGACGACTTTGAGCGCGATCAGTGCCGGGTTGGCGCTCTGTGTGGGGGGGATCATCGCGACGACGGCACCGAGGAGCGTCACGGCGATGCCGGACGCCGCGACCAGCCAGCAACCCCACGAGCCGCTCGGCAGCGGCGAGCCCGCGGCCGCAATCCCGCCCGCACGTCCGCGCAGCACTGGCAGCGCCGCGAACATGTAGATGAGCGGTATGAAGCCCAGGATGATGGACATGTCGATGAGCACCAGGAAAGCTTCATGGATCGCGGAGCCCGAGAGCGCGGCGAGCAGAATCAGCGTCGTGATCCCACCCTGCACGAAGAGCGCCATATAGGGTGAGCCGAAGCGCGGGTGTACGGCACCGACTCTGCGGGGTAGATAACGATCGAGGCCGAAGAGAAACGGCAGCCGCGCGGTGCCCGCGACCCAGGCGCCAAGCGTTCCGACCTGCGACAGCGCCACGAGTGCCGCAGTCAGCGCGCCGAAGGCCGGCATGCCGAGACGCGCGCCGACCGCATTCAGCGACTGCGGGATGCCGCTGATCAGGTTGATCTCAGCCGCCGGCAGGGCAACGAGCAGCGCGGCGGTGCCCGCGACATAGAGCAGCGGAACCACGAGACAGGCGATGAGGACCGCACGAGCGATGGTCGGGCGCGGGTTCCTGATCTCTCCGCCCAGTATCGGGCCGAGCTCGAGTCCGACGTAGGCGAGCGCCATGGCGGCGAAGCTCGCCAGGGTGCCGAGCGAGGTGAAGTCGGGAAGGAGTGCCGTGCGCGTGAATGCGGTTGCGCTGCCCAGCTCGTGCCACGCCAGCGCGCCGCCGCCGAAGATGCTCACACCCGCCATCCACGTGGCCATCCCGCCCACGTTCTGCAGCCACTTCGCACGGTTGAGCCCCAGCACGTTGAGGAGCGTGGCGAACCACAGCACCCCGAGACAAACCCCGCCGTTGTAGAGCGGACTGTCAGCGAGCGCGAGCGAGCTGCCGCCTCTCACGTAGAGCAGCACGCCGGCAATGAAGAGCAGGAGCGACGGAAAAAACACCAGATTGCTGACCCAGTAGGACCAGCCAACGACGAATGCGTGCAGATCGCCGAAGGCCGCCTTGCACCAGATGTAGATGCCGCCTTCCCCCGGCAGACGTGAGCTCAATTCGAGTACCGTGAGCGCCGAGGGCACGAAGAAGGTGAGCATGCCGAGCACCCACAGGGTGAGGCTCGAGGGCCCGAGCTGGGCGGCGATCGACAGCCAACGGAAGGAGATGATCGCCGCAACGCTCATGAGCACGAGGTCGAGCGTGCCGAGACTGCGGCGCAGTTGCGGCGCGCCCTCGCGATCGCCGCTGTCGCTCACGGCGGCCTCTCAGGGCGATGCCCAGGGCTCATGGAGCGCCTGCAACGTCAGGTCCCCGAGGCGGCGCACCTCCGCGATGTTGTTATAGAGCTGCGCCGACACACGCAGCAGATTGAACGGCCGCCGCGACACCCAGGCCTCCACACCGCGCTCGCGCAACCACGTGGCGAGCGCATCACCGTCGAGACGGCTCGCGGCCGCGCCCTCCGCCGGGGCCGGCAGAATAAGCGAGGCCATCGAGCCGAGCATCGCCTCGGGACAGGGCGGATCGATGCCGAGCGCGGCGCACAGATGCGCGCGTGCTTCACGGGCGAGCGCGCGGTTGGTGAACATGAGCTGCGGCCAGCCGCCCGGCAGCAATGTCCCCAGGTACTCGATGGCCGCAGGGACCGAGAGCCAGGCGCTCGGATCAAACGTGCCGATCCAGTCGAACTCGGCGTGCAGGCCCGCGCCGTAGCCGTGGCTGATCACGGTCGGATGCAGGTCCGGGTGCCGATCGCGCCGCACATGGAGGAAAGCGGCCCCTTTCGGCGCGCACAGCCACTTGTGCGCGTTGCCGGTGTAGTAGGCGGCACCGAGCTTGGCGAGCGCGAGTGCCACCATGCCGGGTGCGTGAGCACCATCGACGAGCGTCTCGATGCCGCGCGCGCGCAGTTCACGAACCAGCCGCTCGATCCGCAGCACGAGTGCGGTCGGGCTCGTGACGTGGTCGAGAAGTGCGAGCCGGGTGCGCGGAGAGACACACGCCATGACCGCGGCAACGATCTCCTCTTCGTCACGCACCGGAAAGGGCAGCGCGGCGCTCACCACCCGCGCGCCGGTGCGCGACGCCACGTAGTCGAGCGTCTTCCGGCAGGCGGCATAGGTATGAGAGGTCGCGAGCAACTCGTCTCCGGGTGCGAAAGCGAGCGAGCGCAACACGACGTTGACACCCGCGGTCGCATTCGGCACGAAGACCAGATCGGCGGCATCGGCACCGAGGAATCCCGCGAGCGCGGCACGGGCCGACTGCAGCCGTTCGGGCAGGCGGCGCGACAGGAAATCGACCGGCTCGCGCTCCATCTGCAGTTGCAGCGCGCGCTGCACCTCGAGCACCGCGCGCGGGCAGGCACCGTAGGATCCGTGGTTCAGGTAGGCGACCGACGCATCGAGGCACCACAGCGAGCGAAAATCCTGAGTCACGGCGAGCGCATGCTAGCATGTGTGCGGCGGTCAAAAATTCAACGAGTGTCAGCCGCTCGAGCCCCGGATGGATGTTTTCGATTACGTCGTGGTCGGAGCGGGCACGGCCGGCTGCGTGCTGGCGAGTCGTTTGTCCGAGAACGTCAAGCGCAGCGTCCTGGTGCTCGAGGCCGGCGGCTCCGACCTGCGGTTCTGGGTCCGGGTGCCGATCGGTTACGGCCGCACCTTCAACGATCCGCGCGTCAACTGGATGTACGAGTCGCAGCCGGAGCCGGCGCTTTGCGGACGACGCGGCTTTTGGCCGCGCGGCAAGGTGCTCGGCGGCTCGGGCTCGATCAACGACATGATCTACATCCGCGGATTCCCCTGGGACTTCGACGGCTGGGAAGCCTGCGGCAACCCGGGCTGGGGATGGCGGGAGGTACTGCCGCATTTCAGGAGGCTCGAGGATTACCCGGGCGGGGATGCGGAATATCGCGCGCGCGGCGGCCCGATCCATGTGACCGACATGGCGGACGGCGCGCATCCGCTGTGCTTCACCTTCGTCGAGACCTGTCGCCGTCTCGGCTACCGGGTTCTCAAGGATTTCAACGCCGCCCCGGTCGAGGGCGTCGGTATCTACCAGATCACGACGCGCGGCGGGATGCGCATGTCGACTGCCAGGGGGTATCTGCGCCCGGCGCTGAGGCGCGCAAACCTCAGGCTGCTGTTGCGCGCACATGCCCTGCGCCTGCTCTTCGATGGTACGCGCGCCAGCGGGGTCGCCTTCCGTCATGCGGGCGGCACGCGTGAGGCCCGCGCGAGGCGCAGCGTCATCGTGTGCCTCGGCTCCGTCAATTCCCCGCAGCTGCTGCAGCTCTCAGGCGTCGGCGACACCGAGCTCCTGCGCCGTCATGGGATAGCCGTCGTCGCGCACAGTCCCCAGGTCGGGCGCAATCTCCAGGATCACCTCGACGTCTCCTACGTGTACCGCTCGCGCGTGCCGACGCTGAACGACGAGTTCTATCCGCTCTCCGGCAAGCTCAAGGCGGGCGTGCGCTACCTGCTCACGCGCAGCGGGCCGCTCTCCATGAGCATCAACCAGTGCGGGGGATTCCTGCGCAGCGATCCGGGCCAGCCGCATCCCAACCTGCAGATCGTCTGCAGCCCGGTGAGTTACGACCCCCTCACCTGGCCGCTGCGGCGGCTGCTCAAGCCACATCCTTTTTCCGGATTCGTCGTCTCGTTCCAGTCCTGCCGCCCGACGAGCCGCGGGCGCATCGAGATCCGCTCGGCCAATCCCTTCGATCCACCACTGATTTTCCCCAACTACCTGAGCACCGAGCGGGACCTCGCCGAGATTCCCGCCGGCGCGCGCCTGCTGCGGGAGATTGCCGCCAGCTCGCCGCTCGCCGACGTCATCGAGGCCGAGCTCGAGCCCGGAGCCGACAAGGTGAGCGATGCGCAGCTGCTGCAGGACTTTCGCGAGCGGGCCACCACCGTCTATCACCCGGTCAGCACCTGTCGCATGGGTGCGGATCCCGCGAGCGCGGTGGTCGATGCACGGCTGCGGGTGCACGGCGTGCCCGGCCTCAGGGTGGTCGACGCGTCGGTCTTCCCGAGCGTGACCTCCGGCAACACCAATACGCCGACCACCATGGTGGCCGAGAAGGCGGCCGACCTGATCAAGGAGGATGAAGGCGAGTGAGCCGAGCAGGCTCACCGGCTGCAGGTCATTTCGGGTGGCTCAATGCGTACGAGAATCGCAGCCCGATGGTACGCGGCCGGATTACCGTATTGGCCTTCACGAACAGCGAATAGAACGAGAAGGGGTAGCCGTGCGAATCGCTGAGGTTCTCCCCGTAGGCCTCCACGTTCCAGTTGTCCCTGTTGATTCCGAGCGCTGCGTTGTAGGTCGTGTAGCCCGGATTGTAGAAGGCGACCGACACCGGCTCGGTGCCGCCCGGCGGGGGCGAGAGCGTTTTCGTAACATGGTCGGTGGTTGAGTAAGAGCCTCCCTGACGAACGACGCCCGCCTGCAGGTATGGGGTGTAGTCGGCGACGTGGAACTCGTAACGCGCGCGCAGATTGCACTCGAACGGTGGACAGTTCGCGAGCGGCTGACCGAGCGCTCCGAAGGGGTTGGGATTCAGCTCGATAGGCTGGCCGGTGCTGGGGTTGGTGAAGGTGACCTCCTTCACGACCTCGCTGGTGTTCCAGGCCGCGCTGGCGGTGATCGTCAGGCCCTCGGTGGCGCGCGCCAGGAAGGTGGTCTCGATGCCGCGTACGCGATAGTCGGGGCCGTTCGTCGTGAAGGTCAGATTGCCAGTCACGCTCGGGTCGAAGATCGTGATCTGGGTGTGCTGCCAGTCCTCCTGGTACAGCGCTCCGTTCCATTGCAGGCGGTGGTCCAACCACTCGGTCTTCCAGCCAACCTCGTTGTTGGTCAGCTGGTCGGGGGCATAGGTCGGCGGCTGGGTGAATTCGGGGTAGATGGGAGAGGTTGTCGGCACTACCGATCCCGGACGATTGAACCCGCCGGGACGAAACCCCTGTGACCAGGTGTAATAGAGGAGTGCGTCGCGGGTGACGTGCCAGCTCAGGTTGGCCCGGCTGCGGAAGCCGGTGTAGGTCTTGTCGCCGTTGAGAATCGCACCGTTCGATTCGGGTATACCGCAGGGACTCGGCGGCACCGCCGCATTGTAGGGGCCGTAAATCTCGCAGCCGAAGCTGCCGGTGTTCGCGCCATACTCGAAATTCTCGATGTGATAGTAGCGGGTTCCGAGCGTGACGATCAGCGTCTTCGGCAGCAGCTCGAAGTCGAGCGAGGCGAACGCCGCGGACTGCTTGTAGCCGCGATCGATGTCGTTGAAGAACACATCGCCCGGCAGGCGCACGTTGGGGTTGTTGACCGGGACGCCCGCCGGCGGCGCGATCGGCTCGAAGTTGGGGCTCGTCCCGTAGTGCCAGTCCGCCTGTTCGTCGATCTCGTATTTCTCCCAGTACAACCCGAACAGTCCGCGTAGTCTCCAGTCGTCCGGGGTGCTGAGCCGCATTTCGTGGCTTTGGTGCGTGTTGACCTGATAGTCGGTCCAGAACACCTGGGGTGAATAGCAGTACCCGGGCGACACCCCCATTCCGGGATAAGCATTCGAGGTCGTGAAATTGCCCGGTGTCGGGATCGCGACTCCCACCAGGCCCGGACTCGGCGCGTTGGCCGCAGTATAGAAGCCGTGGTTGAAAGGGTAGCCCGGATAGTTGCACTGGTAATAACCGGCGAACTCGCCACGCGAATAGGCCGTGTAGTCGCTTACCTGATCGGTGGTGCGATCGAGGTATGCGCCGGCGTAAACGAATTGCAGCGCGGAGATGCGGCCGTTGATGGTGAGCGCGGTGTTGGAGAACTTGTCGCGCAGATCGGTCGGGTTGTAGATCTGCACCGACATCGGGGGCAATGGCGTCCCCTGTCCGTCGTACTCTTCCTCCCAGAAGACACCCTGGGCATCCATGTTCTGGTAAGTCTGCGCAAGGAGCGCATTCCAGTCGTCGCTGATCTTCCACAGGAGCGAGCCGCGCACGCCCTGATAGGTTACGGGGTTGAAGGCGCGCGAAACGTACGGGCCGTTGCTGACCGGTCCGCTGTTCGGCGGCGTGGAACCGCCGAAATAGTTGACCGACACGAGGTCCGTGGGTGCGCGGCTGAAGGTTCCCTGGATGTTGTTGATGTAGCCGCCGCGGCGCTCGTCATAGATCACGACGCGCGCGGCGAGCGTATCCGCGACCAGCGGCACGTTCAAGGTAGCGTCGAGGGCGGTGCTCGGGTCGCCGCCTGCGGTGGTGGCATAGCTCGCGTTCACCTTGCCTTCGGTGACATCGAGACGCGGCTTGTTGGTGATGTAGCGCACCACGCCGGCTTCGGCCCCGGCGCCGAACAAAGTGCCCTGCGGACCCTCGAGTACTTCGATGCGCTCGAGGTCCGCCGCGTAGATGTCGAGGTTGCGGCCGGGCACCTGGGCCGACTGGTCATCGAGGTACAGCGCGACATTCGGAAAGCTGCCGAGAGCGCCCGAGCCCTGCACGCCGCTCTGCCCCGTCGAAAGCCCGCGCATGTAGATCTCGCCCTGCCCGGGACCGTTGCCGCCCCAGAAGACATTTGGCAGGTATTTGACGTAGTCATCGAGCGTCGTGACATTCAGCTGCTGCAGCGACTCGCTGGTCAGCGCCTGTACGGTGATCGGCACATCCTGCGAGCTCTCGGCGCGCCGCTCGGCGGTGACGACGACCTCTGCGATCCCGCCGCTCGGTCCCGCTGCGGAGGGCTCGGTCGCCGCGGCGTCGTCCCCGGCCGCCCGCACGGCGGCGGCGTGCGAGCTCAGTATCGCGACGACTGCGCACGAGATCTTGTGATTCTTCTTCATGCTGCCCCCGGGCGATTTCAGAGTGTACTGCGCGGTTACTTGTATGCCGTCCAGATGGTCTTGAGGTCGGTGTACTTGTCAATCGCATGTGCCGAGCGGTCGCGGCCGAAGCCCGATTGCTTGAAGCCGCCGAACGGTGTGGCGATGGTCGAGCGATCGAAGCTGTTCACCCACACCGTCCCGGCGCGCAGCGCGCTCGCCACGCGGTGCGCCGCGTTGATGTCGGTGGTCCACACCGCCGCCGCGAGACCGTAGATGCTGTCGTTGGCCATGAGCACCGCGTCGGCTTCCTTGCCAAAGGGGGTGACGGCGAGCACCGGGCCAAAGATCTCCTCCCGCGACACGCGGGCGTCCGGACGCACCTTGTCGAGAATCGTCGCCTCGACGTAATAGCCCCCGGTCTCCGGCAATACGCGCTTGCCGCCGAGCGCGAGCTGTGCGCCCTCGGCGACGCCGGTGTCGATGTAGCCGAGCACGCGCCGCATATGGCCTTCATCGATCAGCGCCCCCATTTGCGTCGCCGGGTCCAGCGGGTTGCCGAGCGTGATGCCCGCCGTGACGCGGCGAATGGCATCGAGCAGGCGTTCCCTGACACTCTCGTGCACCAGGACGCGCGAGCCCGCGTTGCAGGTCTCCCCGGCGTTGTAGTAGATGCCCCAGGCGATCGCTTCGGCGGCGGCAGCGATATCGGCATCGGCGAGTACCACCTGGGGGCTCTTCCCGCCGCACTCGAGCGAAACACGCTTCAGGTTGGACTCACCCGCATAGCGCAGCATCAGCTTGCCGACTTCAGTCGAGCCGGTGAAGGTCACCATGTCGACATCGGGATGGAGTGCGAGCGGCTTGCCCGCTTCTTCGCCGAATCCCGGCACCACGTTGAGCACACCGGGCGGCAGACCCGCACTGAGCGCCAGTTCTCCGAGGCGTATCGCGGTGAGCGGCGACTGCTCGGCGGGCTTGAGCACCACCGAGTTGCCGACGAGCAGCGCGGGGCCGATCTTCCAGCTGGTGACGATCAGCGGGTAGTTCCACGGCACGATCGCTGCGATCACGCCGAGCGGCTCGCGGCGGATGAGGGCGAGATCGTTGGGACCGGTCGGGGCGATCTCGTCGTAGAGCTTGTCGGCGAACTCACCGTAGTAGCTGATGCAGTCGATCGCCTTCGGCACGTCGACCTCGAGCGAGTTCTGGATGGGCTTGCCGACATCGAGCGTCTCGAGCATGGCGAGGTGCTCGAGATCCTGGCGCATCAGCTCGGCGAAGCGCAGCAGGATACGCTTGCGCTCCTTGGGATCGGTGCGCCGCCAGCGGCCGTCCTCGAACGCCGCGCGTGCGGACTTGACCGCCGCATCGATATCGGCCGCGGCGCAGCGCGCGACCTGCGCGATCACCCGCCCGTCGATGGGTGTGCGCTTGTCAAACGTGAGGCCACTGCGGGCACCGACCAGCGTGCCGTTGATGACCGCGCGTCCTTCCGGGCGCAGCGGCGCGGCGAGGCGCTCCCAGTCGCTGCGGTTTCGTGTGCTCGGTACTGAGTTCATTGCGAGAATCCCAGGGGCGCGAGGTTCCCGGCCACGCTGCGAGCCGGTGAGCCGGTGAGCCGCAACCCGTGTTTTTCCCGAGGCTATCACAAGCTCCCCGCCCCGGGGGAACATGCCCCATTGAGGTTGCACGTCGATGACGCCGTCGCCCGGCGCGGCGGATTTATTCAAGCATCGCATACAATTCGTGGATGGCAGCGCCGCCACAACATGCTCCATCACACAGCGAGTCCGAGCTGCGGCGTGCGCGTGGATTACTCGACCGGCATGCTCCAGCGGAGGCCTTGTCGATCGCGGCGCCGCTGCTCGAGAAGCTTCCCGAGAACCGCGACGTCCTCTACATCATCGCCGTCAGCCAGCGTCAGCTCGGACAGACGCAGGCGGCGCTTGCGACCCTCGAGCGACTCGAGGCCCTCTACCCGGAGTTCGCGCGGCTCTACCAGGAGCGGGGTCACTGCCAGCGCGCCACCGGCGATCCCGGCGCAGCACTGTCATCCTATGAGCGCGCCGTCGCGCTCAATTCCGTGCTGCATGCGAGCTGGCGGGCCATTGCGGAGCTCCAGCGTGCTGCCGGTCGTACGGCGGAGGCTTCAGCCGCAGCCGGCCAGCTCTCACTCCTGGCGCGCCTGCCGAAGCCGGTGCTCGCCGCATCGGGGCTGCTCGCCGAGGGGGATCTGGATGCCGCGGAGCGGATCCTGCGCCGCTTCCTCGCCGCGCACCCGCAGGACATCGAGGCGATGCGGCTGCTGGCGCAGATCGGCATACGATTCGATGTTCTCGATGATGCCGAGTTCCTGCTCGAAAGCGTGCTGGTATTGGCACCGGACTACCACATAGCCCGCTACGACTATGCGCAGGTGCTGAGCAAGCGCCACAAGCATGCGGCGGCACTCGAGCAGGTGCGCGGGCTCCTCGCTCTCGATCCGAACAACCGCGCGTTCCGCACGCTGTACGCCAGCGTCTGCGTCGGGCTCGGGCAGCACGAGGAGGCGTTGCGCACCTATCGCGAGCTCGCGGCGCAGACACCTGGCGAGGCCGAGCTGCACCTTTCGATGGCGCACGCCCTCAAGACCATGGGGCATCAGGCGGAGGCGATCGAGGCGTATCGGCAGGCGGTCGCCGCACGGCCGTCGTTCGGCGATGCGTACTGGAGCCTGGCGAACCTCAAGACCTATCGCTTCACGGCCGCGGAGATCGAGCGCATGCGCGCGCAGCAGGCCGGGCCGCAGGCATCGACCGTCGATCGATACCACCTGTGCTTCGCGCTCGGCAAGGCGCTCGAGGATGAGGGGCAGTTCGGCGAGTCCTTCGGCTATTACGCGCGCGGCAACGCGCTCAAGCGACGCGAGAGCCGCTACGATCCCGAGGTGCTCGAGCGCGGTCTCGCCCGCCAGCGCGTGCTCTGCACGGGCGAGTTCTTCGCCGCCCGCAGCGGCTACGGCTGCTCGAGCGGCGATCCGATCTTCATCGTCGGCCTGCCGCGCTCGGGCTCGACGCTGATCGAGCACATTCTCGCCTCGCATTCCCAGGTCGAGGGCACGATGGAGCTCGCCGATATTCCCCGCATGGTGCACCAGCTGCAGGGCCGCGAGCACAGCGACCTCACGCCCCGCTACCCGGCCGTGCTCGCCGAGCTGACCGCGGAGCAGTGCCGTCGTCTCGGCGAGAAGTACCTCGCGGATACCCGCGTGTATCGCGGCGGCCGGCCCTTCTTCATCGACAAGATGCCGAACAACTTCCGCCATCTCGGCCTCATCCACCTCATCCTGCCGAATGCCAGGATCATCGACGCACGTCGCGAGCCCATGGCCTGCTGCTTCAGCAACTTCAAACAGCTGTTTGCCTCCGGGCAGGAGTTCACCTACAGCCTCGCGGATATCGCGCGCTATTACCGCGCCTACCTCGAGCTGATGACGCACTGGAACGAGGTGCTGCCCGGAAAGATCCTGCGCGTGCAGCACGAGGAGCTGGTCGATGATCTCGAGGGGGGCGTGCGCCGCCTGCTCGACTTTCTCGGCCTGCCGTTCGAGGCGCGCTGCCTCGAGTACTTTCGCACCGAACGCAGCGTGCGCACCGCGAGCTCCGAGCAGGTGCGCCTGCCGATATTCCGCGAGGGTATCGACCAGTGGCGAAACTTCGAGCCCTGGCTCGGTGAACTCAAGAGCGCGCTGACGCGCTGAGCGCAAACGCGCGCACCTAGCGCTCCGCCGGGCGCTCGTGGGCCGCCGCGCGAAGTTGCCTCACCAGGCTTGCGTGCACGGCGCGATAGCCGGGCGCAGTCACCTTGAGCCGCGGTTCGAGCAGTGCATTGAGCCGCGGCAGTGCGAAGAACGGCACCGCGGGAAAGCGATGGTGCTCGGCGTGATAGGGCATCCGCCAGCTGAGGAGCAGCAGCGCACGGTTGGTGTAGGTGGTGCGGGTGTTGGCGAGCATGTCATCGATCAGCGGGCAGCCCGAGTGCTCGGCGAGGAGAAAGAGCCTGAGAAACGGCTGTCCGAGAATCGCCGGGAGCACCCAATAGAGAAGTGCAGCATCGCTTCGCAGGTAGAGAGATGCCGCGATCACGACCGCGTAGCAGACCCACAGGATGCGTGCCTCGCGCACGATGAGCCCTGCCTTCGCCGGCGGCACGAAGGCTTCCGTTACGCGAGCGGTGAGCGCGTGACGCAAGGTCACGCTGAGCCGCTCGTACCAGTACGGAAGCCCCGAGATCCGCAAGAGGTAGCCGCGGAGCGTCGACGGGGCCGGCTGCGCGAGCTCCGGGTCGCGCGTTGCGTCCTGGGTGAAGCGGTGATGCGCGAAATGGAAGCAGCGAAAGTACTCGGGCGGCAGCACGAGCAGCGCTCCGCAGGCGAAGGCCACGAGGTCATTGAGCGAGCGCGTGGCGAAGGCGGTGCGGTGAATGCTCTCGTGCAGCGCGCAGAAGAGGAAGCTCAGGACGACGCCATGCAGGCCGAGCGCCAACGGCAGCCACGGGTGACCGCGACTCGCCCACACCAGCCATCCCGTTGCGCCGAGCAAGCCAACATGGGCGCCGAGTTGCGCAAGCCCGCGAGTATCCGACGGTCGGGACAGTGCCCGCACCGTGTCACGCTCGAGGTGGGAGGCCGCGGCCGTGGCCTCAGTACCCATCACGCCCTCCGCGGAAAATCGCGCATATTGTGGCACGCGCCTGCAGCTACCGGGAGTAACGTGGAATCAAGCACTTAAATTGGAGTGCGACCGCTACGGATGGCAAGCCCGGTGCACGTGAGCGGCCTCGCGGACGCCGCTGCGAGGTGCGTTGCACCGCGGCTGCGGCCCTTGCCGGCCAGCGCCGGAGCGCTATTGAACAAACGCTCAACTACGGGCAGACTGCTGCCGCCATGGCGCGCAACCCCCGCTACGACGTGTTGTTCGAGCCGGTGAAGATCGGGCCGGTCACGGCGCCCAACCGTTTCTATGCAGTGCCGCACGCCGCGGGCATGACCAACGCGATGCCGCACATGCGCGCGAGCTTCCGCGAGACCAAAGCCGAGGGCGGCTGGGGCGTGGTGTGCACCGGCTATGTCTCGATCGATCCCACCGCCGACGATTCGCCGTTGCCGTACGCCACGCTCTGGGACGACGACGACATCCGCTCGCACGCCCTGATGACGGAAGCCGTGCACCGCCACGGCGCGCTCGCCGGCATCGAGCTGTGGCACGGCGGCGGGTCGGTCATGAACCGCACGAGCCGCCTCCCCTCCATTTCGCCTTCGGGCACCTCGTGGATGGCGACCCATGTCAACTTCATGGGCAACCAGCGCCCCAAGGCAATGGACGCGGACGACATCCGCGCGCTCATCAACAGCCAGGCCGCGGCCGCACGCCGCGCGCGCAGCGCGGGCTTCGACATCGTCTACGTTTATGCCGGCATGGGCTATCTGCCCTACGAGTTCCTGCTGCCGGAGTGGAACTTCCGCACCGACGCCTACGGTGGGAGCGTCGCCAACCGCGTGCGCATCGTGCGCGAGCTCCTCGAGGCGAGCCGCGAAGCGGTGGCCGGGAAGTGCGCGGTGGCGTTGCGGATCAGCCTCGAGGAGCTACGCGTCCGGCCGAGTGAGGTCGCGCCCTCGCAAGCCCACGAGGTGGTGGCGCTGCTCTCTGATGCCGTCGACCTGTGGGACGTCAAGCTCGACTCCTCGCCTACCGATTGCGCGCCCTCGCGCTTCGCCGTCGAGGGCAGCCACGAGAAGGTCATCGACTTCGTGAAAAAGCTCACGCCGAAGCCGGTGGTCGGCGTCGGGCGCTTCACCTCCCCCGACACCATGGTCGGACAGGTCCGGCGCGGCGTGCTCGATCTGATCGGCGCCGCCCGCCCCTCGATCGCCGATCCCTTTCTGCCGCGCAAGATCGACGAGGGCCGTGAGCAGGATATCCGCGAGTGCATCGGCTGCAACATCTGCATCTCGAGCTGGCACGACAGCGTACCGGTGCGCTGCACGCAGAATCCCACCATCGGCGAGGAGTGGCGCCGCGGCTGGCACCCGGAGCGCGTCGCGCCGGCCGCGAGCACTTCGTCGGTCCTCGTCGTCGGCGCAGGTCCGGCCGGGCTCGAATGCGCGCTCGCGCTCGGGCGGCGCGGCTACGAGGTCACGGTCGCCGAGGCGGGCGAGGACATCGGCGGGCGGTTGCGTTTCGAGACGCGTCTGCCGGGACTTGCCGCCTGGGGGCGCGTGCTCGACTGGCGCCGCGGCCAGTTGCAGCGCCTCGCCAACGTCGACGTCTACCGCGGCAACCGCCTGTCGGCCGAGGAGATCCTCGGGCTCGGGCACACGCACGTGGTGATCGCCACCGGCGCGCGCTGGGCACGTCTGCTCTACTCGCCGCTCGAGATCCCGGTGGGTGAGCTCGAGGGTCCGAGCGTCTACACGCCCGATGACCTGGCCGCGGGCGCACGTCTCGAGAGCCCGGTGGTCGTCTATGACTTCGACAACTACTACATGGGGAGTGTGCTCGCCGAGCATCTGGCAAAGAGCGGGCACGGCGTGAGCTACGTGACCCCGGCGGGACACGCCTCCGCGTGGACCATCATGAGCAACGAGCAACCGCAAGTGCACCGCGCGCTGCACTCGGCCGGCATCGAGCTCCATACGCTGTCGCGCGTGACGGCGCTCGCCGGGGGCGAGGTTACGCTCGCCAACCAGTTCACCGACGCGGCGACGCGGCTGCCGTGCGCCGCGCTGCTGATCGTCGGCGCCCGTTTCGCGAACGATGCGCTCCACGGCGCGCTCGCCGCTCGTGCGAGCGAGCTTCCCGACGCTGGCATTCAATCGGTTACGCGGATCGGCGACGCGCTTGCGCCCGGCGCGATCGTGCACGCCGTATACTCGGGCCATCGTTACGCCCGCGAGCTCGATGCTGATCCCGCAACGCTCACCTATCGGCGCGATGCGCCTCTGCCGAGACCCACATGAGTTCCGCTGAGCTGCCGCCGCCCGTCGCGGGCCTCGAGCCCACACTGCCGTCCAGCTGGTATCGGTCGGCGGAAGTGTTCGCACGGGAGAAGGAGCGGATCTTCTGCCGCGAGTGGATCTGCGTCGGCCGCGAAGAGGAGCTGGCGGCGCCCGGCGAGTTTCACCTTCTCGACGTCCTCGGCGAGAGCCTCATCCTGGTGCGCAACCGCGAGGGAGCCCTGCGCGCCTTCTACAACACCTGCCGCCACCGCGGCTCACGGCTGTGCCGCGAGCCCACCGCGCCCGGCAGCGCCGCTGCCTCATTGCCGGGCGGAATTGCCGGGGGGCGCATCACCTGCCCCTACCATCAATGGAGCTACGATCTCGACGGTCGGCTGCTGTCCGCCCCATACCTGAGCGGCGAGGCGGGATTCGACAAGTCGCTCTTCAGCCTCTATCCGGCGGGCCTCGAGTGTTGGGGCGGGTTCGTATTCCTCAACCTGACCCCGGCGAAGGCCGGTACGCTCGCCGCGCAGCTCGGCGAGATCCCCGCGCGCATCGTGCGCTATCCGCTCAGCGAGCTGCGCATCGGCCACACGATCCGCTACGAGGTGGCGGCGAACTGGAAAGTGATCTGCGAGAACTACAACGAGTGCTATCACTGCGGAGGCGTGCATCCGGAGCTGTGCGCCGTGGTACCGGCGTTCCGTGAGCGCGGCGGCGCGCATCTCGACTGGCTGCGCGGTATACCGCATCGCCCGGGCGCCTACACGTTCACCACCTCCGGCACCACCCGACGGCGCGCCTTTCCGACGCTCAACGAGGACGAGCGGGTGCGCCACAAGGGTGAGCTCGTCTACCCCAACCTCTTCCTGAGTCTCGCCTGCGATCACGCCGCGGCGTTCATTCTGCAGCCGACGAGCGCCACGCATACCCGCATCGACTGCCATTTCCTCTTCGAGCCGCTCGAGATCGCCAAGCCCGACTTCGACCCCTCGGACGCCACCGAATTCTGGGACCTGGTCAACCGCCAGGACTGGGCGATCTGCGAGGCGGTGCAACAGGGCATCAGCGCGCGCGTTCACGAGCGCGGCTGGTACGCGCCGATGGAAGACTTCAATCTCGACATCCGTCGCTACGTCCTCGAGCGGATCGGCGACGCGTCCGATATGACGTGACGGCGCAGCCCGCTGCGGCCACCTCGCTCGGAGCGCCGCCACGCGTGCGGGTGCGCTGGAAGATCTTCGCCTTCCTCTTCGGCTTCGGCTTCATCGCCTACGTGCAGCAGCGCAGCCTCACGGTCGCCGCCTACCAGATGATGCCGCAGCTCGGCTTCAGCCAGATGCAGATCGGCTATCTCGAGACCGCGCTGCTCGTCGGCTACACCGCGATGCAGTTTCCCGGCGGTGTGATCGGACAGCGTCTCGGGGCGCGCCGCATGTTCGTCATCATCGGCCTGATCGCGCTCGGCGCCACCGTGGTTACACCTCTCGCCCCGCTCCTGCTCGGCGGCAGCGCGCTGTTCGCCGTGCTGCTCGCCGCGCAGGGACTGCTCGGTGCCGCACAGGGTCCGATCTTCCCCGTCTCCACCGGGGTGTTTGAAACCTGGTTTACCCCGCGGGGGTGGCCGCTGGTGCAGGGCCTGCAGAGCATGGGGCTGCAGCTCGGCGCGGCCCTGACGCCGCCGCTCATCGCCTGGCTCATGTCGAGCTTCGATTGGCAGCGGGCGCTCTTCTGGACTGCCCTGCCCCCGCTCCTCGTGATCCTCGCGTGGGCCTGGTACGGGCGCGACACGCCGCGCGAGCACCCGGCGGTGAGTGCCTTCGAGCTGGCTGAGCTCGGTGAGCATTCCACGGCGAGCGTCGACTACGCGATCTCCTGGCGTCGTCTCGGCGAGCTTCTCCGGGACCGCGACGTGCTGGTCCTTACCTTCTCCTACCTGTGCATGAACTACGTGTTCTACCTGCTCGCCAACTGGTGCTTCCTCTACCTGGTGCAGGAGCGGCACTTCACGGTGCTCGAGAGCGGCTGGCTCGCGAGCACGCCGCCGCTGGCGGCCGCGATTGGCTCAGGCATCGGCGGGCGGCTCGCGAGCGTGCTCGGGGAGCGCTACGGCGTGCGCCGCGGATTGCGGATCATTCCGCTGCTGTCATTGCCGGCGGCCGCCGTGCTGCAGTTCCTCGCGGTCGATGCCGCCAACGCCTATGTGGCAGTTGCGGCGCTCGCGCTGTGCTTCGCGGCGGTCGAGATGAACGAAGGACCGTACTGGGCGGCCATCATGCACGTGGGACGTTCCGATGCAATGTCGGTCTCGGGGCTACTCAACACCGGTGGCAACGCGGGCGGACTGATTGCCACCCCGGTGGTTGCGTACCTGTCGGAGCGCCATGCCTGGAC
>Ga0187782_10001206_pt1 | contig 18562 bp, 14 predicted proteins | sample 0715_SJ02_MP15_2_FD_132454 | JGI IMG/M metagenome (GOLD analysis project Ga0187782, IMG submission 132454) | Tropical peat soil microbial communities from peatlands in Department of Meta, Colombia - 0715_SJ02_MP15_20_MG | ecosystem: Environmental > Terrestrial > Soil > Wetlands > Peat | place...
CAACCGGAGCACTGGATGGATTCTGGCCCGGCAGCCTTAGCCAATTCGAGCGCCTTTTCGGCGTCGCGGAGAACCACAACCGGGGAGCGGCCCTGGCTGTTTGAAATGCCGAAGCAGGCGGAGAGGCGGATGGCATCTCCGCCGACGCGGAAGGGTGAAGCAAAGACGTCGACGCGAAGACGTTCGGCCAAGACCATGGCGCTGGCCGGACTGCAATGAGGCAGCGCCACCAAAAACTCATCCTTACCGGGCCGGCCCAGAATGTCGTAGCTGCGCAAAAGCGAGGCAGTCCGGTTTGCAACCTGGCAGAGGAGGTCGTCGCAGGCGTCGACGCCGAGGCGCGAATTCCAGTGGCCGAAGTCGTCAATATCGAACAGCACCAGGCACAGGGAACTGTTGGTGCGTTGGATGCGGTCGGTTTCGCGAAACAGCATGGCGAGCATGGTTTCGCGGTTGTAGATGCCGGTAAGCCGATCGAACTGAGCATTGCGGACGGCTGCCTCGCGGAGGGATTCAAGTTCGTGGGCCATGTGTTGGTGGCGGAGCGCGAGATCGAGGCGAAGTTGCAAGTAGTCGCCTCCAGCAGAGCGCAGGACGAGATCGTCAATTGCGCCTTCGGACAAGCGATCGGCCCATTCCTGGGTAACTGAATCGGCGATTAGAACGATGGGTATGCGCAGGCCGGCGGCTTGAGCCCGGGCAGCCGCCAACCACTGGCCGGCGGGCATGTCGGGAAGGGTGACGTCGAACACGGCGAGGTTTGGCGGATTGGGCCCGGTAAGGGAAGCGAGCGCAGCTTGGGCGGAGAGCACGATTTCGACGTGGACGCCGGTAGCGGCGAGCAGCGGCTCGATGATTTGAAGCAAAACGGGATCGGGCGATGCCAGCAGGAACGCGGAGGATGTCATTCGAGCAATTCTCCTGTTTGGATGGATCGGCGCAGATTAAGAAAAATTTAGGAAGCGGAGCCAGAATTCTGAGAGCGGTGCAATGACTTTAGGGTGGATTCGATCATTCGAAGGTAATGAACTGTGGAATTCCGGGATGAAATCTCTGTTTCGACGGGCCATTGCAGACAGGGAGATTTGAGGCCCGCTTTTGGACCGAGGAAGGCAGAAGGGTAAGCAGGCCGAAAGCGGCGGGCTCAATCGACGAATTCGACCAGCGGAGCGATGGGGATAATGCCGCGCTCATGGCCCATGGCGAGCAATTTGCGGATAGCTTCGCGTCCGTCAGGGCCGTAGTCGAGGGTGCGCTCATTTACATACATGCTGACGAAGTGGCCGGCCATAGCAGCATCAAGGTCGCGCGCAAACTGCATGGCGTACTCGAGGGCTTGTTCGCGGTGGTCGAGGCCGTGGCGGATGCTGTCGCGAAGAGCCTTGGAGACAACGGCGTGCGCGTGAGCGCCGAGCGAGCGGCGGATGGCGTTGCCGCCCAGGGGCAGCACCAAACCGGTGGTGTCGCGCCACCAAACGCCGAGGTCGACGACCTTGTAGAGGCCGCTGGCGGAGTAGGTGAGTTGGCCCTCGTGAATGATGAGACCGGCGTCGTGTTTTCCGGCGAGGATTTCCGGGATGATGCGGTCGAAGGGCACGGTTACAGTTTCAATGTCCGGATGGAATATCTTGAGCACGAGATAGGCAGTGGTGAGCGTGCCGGGAACGGCGATGCGGACGCGGCCGAGATCGCTTAGATTGATTTTGCGACTGGACACGATCATGGGGCCGTACCCCTCGCCCACGCTGCCGCCGCAGCCCATCAGCGCGTAGTTCTGCTGGAGGTATGGATAGGCATGAAAGCTGATGGCGGTGAGATCGTAAACGGCCTCTTCGAGGGCGCGGCGGTTAAGGGTCTCGATGTCGCAAAGAGTGTGGGTGAATCGATACCCCGGCACGCGAACCTTGTTGGTGGCCAGGCCATAGAACATGAAGGCATCGTCGGAGTCGGGGCTATGGGCTACGGAGATTTCCATCGGGACGGCGGGGGCGCCGAGTGTGGATGGCTGAGTATGCACGATGTGGAGAAATCCTTTCGGCAAAAGAGAACTGCGAAGATTCAATGAGGCGGCAAGGGCGCATGGGAAATTTAAGTGAGAACGGTCATCTTTCGGCGTCGTTGCCGGTCTGGCGAAAAATGCGAGAAGCTTTCAAGACTTCACTTCCAGGTCCGGCTCCTCGGCTGCTTCGAGGGCCACAGACATTTCGCCCTTGGGTTTCGTGCGCTGCAGCCAGACATGACGCGCCAAGCCTGCGGCCGCGAACAGCAGCGCCCCGAGCGACACAAGAAGAACGATCAGGAGCCAGCGCATGGGACGGACTTCTCCAAGCATAGCAGAGAACTGGTTCCCGGCGGTTAGCGTCATCGGAGTGGACAACCGCGTTTGGGCCGAATCAACCGCGCATGAAGGGACGCTTCAAGTGCTGAGCGCTTTGGCGTCTTGCGAAGGCTGATTTCGGGCGTTGGCGCTCAGGTACTCCTCGTGAAAGCAAGCCCATTGGGGCAGAATGTCGACCAAGCCCAATGCCTCTACGTGGCGCGTATCCACATCGACATCGTGATTGAGGGGCGAAGCGTCGGATGCGCTCACAATGGCGTCGGCGCAGTGCACGGCGGTGAGGGAGGAGAACTCAGTGTGCGCCGCGGCGGAAGGAACGTGGTGAAACTCGACGGCTTGCACGATGGGAACCGGCAGCCCCCAAACGCTCATCAGATATGCGCCGATTTGCTCGTGGGGGCAGCCGACATACTTGATCTCCAATTCGCGGAACGATTGGTTGTTCCCGTCCAGGCTGGCGACGACTTGCTGATACTCCTTGGGCATTTCTGCAAGAAGGACGATTTTGCCGACGTCGTGAAGCAATCCAGTGGTGAAGCTTTCCTCGGCCATGTGCTTGCTGCCGGTTTCAGTGATGGCGATGCGATGGGCGAGAGAGGCAACCGCCACGCTATGATCCCAAATGGCCGGCAGATGGGCGGCCGTCGCAGCGTTGCGGTCGAACTGCGAAAACACATGGATGGACAGCGTGAGGCTGCGGACGGTCTCGGCCCCGATGAGCGAAAGCGCCTCGTGCAAGCTGGACACGCGGCCATGAGCCGCGATAAATGCGGAGTTGGCGAGCTGCAGAATTTTGGCCGCCATTCCGACATCGTGGGAGATGATCTCTTCGATCTGGCGAAGCGATGTGTTCTCATCGCGCAATGCGACGGTGAGGTCGTTGTAGAGATGGGGCAGGCTAGGAATGGACCGCATTCGAGAAACGATGGAAGCAAGAGGTTGGTTGCTGAGCAGATCGCGACTGGCGAATGCTTGGTTGAGCCGGGCCTTAAGTTCCTGGAGATTGCAAGGCTTTGACAAAAACTGATGCGCCGGGGCGACCGAGCGGAGTATGGCATCCTTGCTCGATTGTCCGGAGAGAACGATCCTGACCAGATTGCCATGGCGCTCTTTGACGAGCTCGAGCAACTGCACGCCGTCCATTCCGGGCATGCGCATGTCGGTAACGACGGCGTCGAAGGGCATGGAATCGAGGGCGTCGAGGGCCGCGGCGCCGCTGGAAACGAAGTGCATCTCCCACTCCCCGCGCATAGACCATAGGGCGCGACGAAGGCCATCGAGAACCATCTGTTCATCGTCGACAAAGAGTAAGCATTTGGTCATAATTTCTCCTCAGCAACATCCGCGTTTTGAAGGGGAAGGTTGATGAAAAAGGTAGTTCCGCGGCCAAGTTCGGTGTCGAACCAGATCTTTCCGCCGTGTTTTCTCACCACCACGCTGTGAGAAAACGCCAGGCCTTGGCCGGTTCCTTTGCCGACTTCCTTGGTGGTGAAAAACGGCTCGTAGATTCGATGCTGAATTTCTTCGGGAATGCCCATGCCGGTATCGGAGACGGAAATCTCGGCGAACGATCCGCGATTTCGCGTGCAGATGGTGATTTTGCCTTTTCCGTTTCCATTCACCTTTTCTTTGATGGAGTGGGCGGCGTTGACGACGAGATTGAGAATCACCTGATTGACTTCTCCCGGATAGCAAAGGATCGGGGGCAGGGTCTTATCGAAGCTGGTTTCCATCTCGGCCACGTACTTCCATTCGTTGCGGGCCACGGTGATGGTTGAGAGAACTCCCTGGTTGAGGTCGGCGTCGGTCTTTTCGGCGGAATCGGGGTGGGAAAACTCCTTCATGGCGCGGACGATGCTGGCAACTCGCCGCGCACCCTCGAGACTTTGCGCGATGGCGCGGGGAACCTCTTCGGCAATGAAATCCAGATCGCAGCTTTGCTCCGCTTTTTGGAGCTCGACGGCGGCCGCGGGCGCGAGCTTTAGTAGCCGATCGCGCAACACGGTCCTGTACATGTTGAACACCGGAACGGCTGCTTGCCATGACTCCTGAAGGAAGGTGAGATTGTCGGTGACAAACTGCGTGGGAGTGTTGATTTCGTGCGCAATGCCGGCGGCCAGTTGGCCGATGCCCTCGAGCTTTTGAGCCTGCCGCAGCTCGGTCTCCATCGCCCGGCGCTCGGAGATGTCTTCTTTGACAGCGACGAAGTGAGTGATGACGCCTTTAGCATCGAGGATTGGGGTCACCGCCGCAGCGGCCCAGTAGGTTTGGCCGTTTTTCCTTTTGTTGCGCAGCTCGCCATGCCATTCCTTGCCTTCGCGAACGGCGTTCCATAAGTCTGCCAACGCAGCCTTGGACGATGGATCGGAATGAATCCCAAGCCAGCTCTTGCCGATCATTTCCGCAAACGTGTAGCCGGTGAGCTCGGTGAACCTCTGGTTGACATAAGTGACGTTGCCATCGGGATTCATCATCACCACCGAAACCGGACTCTGCGCCACGGCGGTTGAGAGCTGCCGAAGGGTATCTTCATCGCGCTTGCGCGCAGTGATGTCGCGGAAGGCCCAGATTCGCCCGTAAATTTTTCCGTCCCTATCGGTTACCGAAGCCGAGTAGCGATCGAAGACTGTACCGTCTTTGAATTCGATTTCGTCGCGGCTGGTTTCCTCGGGATGTTGGTTCAGGTACTCGATTTCGGACAGAAATGGACCGGGGTCCTTTACCAGGCTCGTGACGTGTTCGAGCATCGGCCCATCGTGGGGATGGCGCAGGATTTCAGCGGGGACCCTGAACATTTCGATCAACTGCTGGTTGATAAGCAGGCGGTGGCCGTCCTGGCCGACCACGAGAATTCCATCGATGGTAGAGTTGACCTGCGCTTCGAGAAAGGCCGTCTTCGACTTCAGCTCCATCTCGTACTGTTTGCGTTGGGTAATGTCGCGGTACGTCCAAACGCGGCCGTAGTACTCTCCCTGCGAACCCTTGACAGGGGCGGAGTAGATTTCGAGAGCCCTTCCGTCGGTCAACTCAAATTCGCTCCGGCTGGTCTCTTCGGGATGGCTGTAGAGATAGTCGACCAAGGCATGCGCAGCTTGGCGGTCTTTGAATCTGTCGATCATGTGCTTTCGCACAGGAATCTGATCGGAGTCGGCGAGCAGGGCTTGGGGAATCTCGAACATTTCGACGAGGCGCCGATTGACAAGGATTCGGCGGAAGTTTCTGTCGATAACCAGCATGCCGTCAATGGTGGAATCGGCCTGGGCCTCGAGAAAAGCGGTCTTCGATTTCAGTTCCAATTCATATCGCTTGCGCTCAGTGATATCGCGAAAGGTCCAGATTCGGCCATAGTACTCTCCGGAAGACCCGGTGACCGGGGCAGAATATACATCGAAGACCCTTCCGTCGACGAACTCCACCTCTTCGCGCCGGGCTTCTTCCGGATGGCGGTAGAGATGCTCGATCAAAGCAAGACCCGGCACGGGCTCTTTGAGTTTTTGAACCATAAAATGCCGGACATCGTTGTGGTCGGGTCCGGCAAGCAATGCTTGGGGAATCTCGAACATCTCGGCGACGCGCCGATTGTGGAGGATCCGGCGGCCCTCGGCGTCCATCACAACAATGCCGTCGATGGCAGCCTCGGCCTGGGCTTCGAGGAATGCAGTCTTGGACCTGAGCTCAATCTCGGCTCGCTTGCGTTCGGTGATATCGCGATGCGTCCAGATGCGGCCGTAATATTTTCCGCTGTTGTCTTTAACAGGCGCCGAATAGCGGTCGAATACCCTGCCGTCGTTGAACTCGATCTCGTCGCGGCCCGTTTTCTCCGGGTGAGAGCTCAAGTATTCGATCTGGGCGACAAATGGGCCGGCGTTTTTGATTTGCGGAAGGACATGCTTGAGCATCGCCCTGTGGTCGGGGTCAAGAAGGATCTGGCGCGGGACCTGGTGCATTTCCGTCATGCGCTCGTTCTGCAGGATGCGGCGGCCGTTGGAATCGAGCACCAGGATTCCGTCGATGGGCGAATTCACCAGCGCCCCAAGGAATGCGGTTTTTGCCTGCGATTCAGCTTCAGCCTGCTTGCGGGCCGAGATTTCAGTGATCACTCCGTCGGCGAGAATGACGCCGTCTTTTTCGTAAGCGCCGATGGCGCGGTTGTGAACCCAGACCCATTCGCCGTCCTTGCGCTGAAATCGGAATTCGACATCGAAGGCTTTCCCGCCGGCGAAGAGCGATTGGACAGCGCTCTGCACACTTGGGAGATCGTCGGCATGGATGCGGCCGAGCAGCAATGCCAGTCCGCCGGCGTAGATTTCCCGATTGGTATACCCCAATACGTTCACCACCTTGGGGCTCATGTAAAGCATCCGGCCATGTCGATCGGTGGTCCAGGAAACGTCGGGGAGATTGGCAAGCAGCTTGCGAAATTTTTCTTCATCCTCGAGGCGTGCTGCCTGGGCCCGCTTTGCGGCAGCGCGTGTGGAACTCATCCACGCCGCGGCAAGGGCCGTCAACAGGAAGGGAAGAATGTAGGGACGCGCTTGCCGGCTAAAGCCCAGCGTGTAGAGCGGAGGCAGGAAGAAGTAGTCGAGCGTAAGGGGAGCCAGAAGCGCAGCCAGCAGGCCGGGGCCGCGCCCACCGAACCAGGCCACAGCCACCACGGCGGCGAAGAAGAGGTAGAACTCGACGTAGGGGACAACGGAGCGGAGCGGCGCCGAGAGCAGCAGGGCGACGGCAACGAGGACGGGAGCCAGCAGATAGCCTAAGATGCTGCCTTTCCAGCGAATCCCCACAAGATCCTTCTTCCTCTCCAGTCGCGATGAGACGTTCCTCATTCTCCATTGCGAATGCCGGCGGCGCGGCGCACCGCGCCCGCGCTGCAACGCGGCAGAATCGCATCGTTTATCGGCAAGGACAAACCCGGCCATGAGCGGGCTCAGTTGCAACGCTCGTCAACGAGCTTGACCCCTGATTGCTGCTGGGTAGCTCAAGCAGCCAAGCCAATCGGGACGCTCATTCTTTTCACTCGATCCGCCGATGAAGTCCAAAGCGAGTGCCGCACTCCGGGGAGGAGAGCATCGTGGGCGACAAAATCCTATTTGTTGACGATGAAGCGCCCGCACTGGACGGTTACCGCCGGGTTCTTCGCCACGAATTCACGATCGACACCGCGGCAAGCGGAGAAGAGGGCTTGGCTGCGATCAAGGCGACCGGGCCCTACGCGGTGGTGATTTCAGACATGCGAATGCCGGGAATGAGTGGCGCCGAGTTTCTGGCCCATGTGCGGCGCAAAACACCGGATTCGGTGAGGATGCTGCTGACCGGCCACGCCGACCTGGATGCGGCAATCCATGCCGTGAACAAAGGCAACATCTTTCGCTTCCTGACCAAACCGTGCGAAAAGCCCGTCCTGGTGGAGGCCATTCGCAGCGGTTTGCAGCAATACCGGACCGCCACGGCCGAAAAGGAATTGGTGAAAAAGGCGAAATTGATCTCGCGGTCGAGAGACGATTGGGAGGCCGCCGATCTCAGCCCATCCGGCGGATTCGAGGGATCGGCAGGCCTGGCCGGTTCCGCCGAAGCCAGAAGCTATCTCGAGGCCCGAGTGGGAACCGACCCGCATTGCTTTGTGATTCTGGTAAAGCTGAATCTGCTTCCCACCGTGGAAGAGCGATACGGCGAGCAAGCCGGGCAAAGCTACATACAGGCCACGGCCAGTTTTCTGACCAAGGCCGCGCACAAGGAAGACTGGCTTTTTCATTGGAGCAGGGATGTCTTGATGTATGTGGCGCACAGGCAAATCTCGGCCGCCGCAGTTCGCATGGAGTTCTCGCGGTTGCTGCTGGATAACCCGCAACAACTTGTGGATATCAACGGGCGGCAAACCATGCTGGCGATCAGTACGACGATCGATCTGTTACCCGCGGCCCGGTTCTCGACGGTCGATGAGTTGTTTTCGGCATTCGACGCCAAATTGATCGGGAAAATCTAAACCGCGACAATCGCATTCACTTCACGTTTTCTGTGAGACGCCCCCGGTCGCGTTGTGCTGCTAGCCAAGCCGGTCCGGATTCATTGCAATTCCGTGACTTGCCGATCCGGGCGCGGTGTTGCAGTATGGACCTTGCGGCCCGACACATCGCCGCGCGTGGAGAAAACGATGACTGCAGCGATTCGATTCGGCACTTCGGGGTGGCGCGCGGTTGTGGCGGATGAATTTACCGTGGCCAATATCCGCCTGGCGACCGCAGGAATTGCGGAGTTTGTGAAGACGCTTCCCGCTCCGCACCGGGTGCTGGTGGGCCGGGATCCGCGATTTCTCGGCGAAAGTTTTGTAGACGAGGCGGCGCGCGTGCTTGCCGCGGCGGGCGTCGCGCCCATCGTCATCCCCGAGGCCGCGCCTACTCCGGCCATCGCCTACGCAGTGCGGACGCTAAAGACTTCCGGCTCGATCAACTTCACTGCGTCGCACAATCCGCCGGAGTACAACGGGATCAAATACTCCACGCCGGACGGAGCGCCGGCGCTGCCCGAAGCGACTAAGCAGATTGAGGCGGCTATCGAGAAGATTGCCAGCAACGGCGCCGCGATCCGCAGGGCCGATCCGCCAGCGGGGGGTTTTGAAGCGTTGGATGTAAAGCCGCGGTTCCTGAAGCGGATTGCTGAACTGGTTGATTTGAAGGCCATCGCCAAATCGGGAATTAAGGTAGTTTACGATCCGTTTTGGGGCGCGGGGCGCGGTTATGCTTCCGACCTCTTGCGCGATGCGGGCGTGCCGGTCGAGACGGTACACGATTACCGCGATGTGCTCTTCGGCGGACACGCGCCTGAGCCGGGGGACCACCTGCTGGGCGATGCCAAGGCCAAATTGAAGGAGACCGGCGCGGCGCTGGCGATTGCCACCGACGGCGATGCGGACCGCTTTGGCGTTGTAGATCGAGATGGGACCTTCATTCAGCCGAACTACATTGTTGCGCTGCTATTCGACTACTTGGTGGAAACGCGCGGCTGGAAGAACGGCGTAGCCAAGAGCGTGGCGACGACGAACCTGGTGAACGCGCTTGCGGATTATCACAAGGTTCCGCTGTTTGAGACGCCGGTTGGTTTCAAATACATCGGGGCGCTGATTGACGAAGACAAGATCGCGATTGGCGGCGAGGAATCGGCGGGACTGACCATCCGCGGCCACGTGCCGGAGAAGGATGGCGTAATCGCCGGGCTGCTGGTTGCGGAGATGACGGCAAATCGGGGAGTGAGCCTTGGAGAACAATTAAAGCGCCTGTTTGGCAAGGTTGGTTCCTTTTACCCGGTGCGCGAGAACTTTCACTTGACCGCGGACCAGAAAGCTGCGTTCATGGAAAGGTTGAAGGCCGATCCGAAGGAGATGAGCGGCCGCAAGGTGGCTAGCGTGGTGCGAACCGACGGCCTAAAGGTGATTCTCGAGGACGGCTCGTGGGTCTGCTTCCGCGTGTCGGGGACCGAGCCGGTGGTGCGGGCATATACTGAGGCGCGCAATGAGCAGGACATGGAAGCGCTGCGTGCGGCGGCGGAGAAATTCGTGCTGAACTGATGGCGGATTAAGGGGTCAGGGGCGGAGGAAACTGTGCAGACGGATCTGGATGCCAGTGCGGCAGCACCGGTATGGCTGCGAACAAGAGCGCTGAATTTGGCCCAACGGATATGGCGGCCGGCGGGAACCGCGGTGGCCGTGGCATTAGCGCTCTTGGTCACCTGGCACGTGATCTACGGCGCGCACGGCTTGTCAGTTTGGTTTGAGAAACGCGCTGAGGACCGTTCACTGCAAGAGCAGATTAAGACTGTGGAGCAGGAAAACTCTCAAATGCGCCTGCAGATAGATCGCCTGAAATCGGACCCCGATGCAATTGGCCGCGAAGCGCGGGAGAAACTGCACTACGCAAAGCCAGGCGAGGTGATTTACACGTTACCCGACGAGCCGCAGTCGCCGCAGACGCAACCTGGGCAGCCAACCCACGGGCCGGTGAAATAATCCTCAAATCCGCTTCAGGAATCCACTGCTCAGCCTGCCGATTCAACAGGCACTAGACCGTAGGCGTTGCGCGGCCGGGCACATCGGTTTCCTAAGGCTTTCAGAGAATCGACCGATAGAGGAATTGAGACAGCAACGCCCAGCAGGCGCGCACTTTCCTGTGTTTAGTTTGCTCGCGCGACGCATCCAGGGAGTGTTTGCTTTCGGCGCGCGCGCATCAAGGGACAGCCTCGATGGCAAAGACACTAGTGCCCATGTGGATTGAGGGCAACGGCAACAGCGCTCTCCAATCCATGGCCAGCCGGCCTGTACTCATTGAGGTGGATACGCTGGGCACTTCCGTCGGCGGCGAGATGCTCGAGTTGCGTACTATCGGCGCTCGGGTGATGCCGTCGGAATCGATCTTCTTTTTCAACTCCGTTCGGATTACCCTTCGCTTCCGGTTTCTCGATGTTGTGTACACCTTGTGCGGAATGGCTCGCAAAAGCGCAATCGATAAGAGCGTGGAAGTTGAATTCGATTTCGTCACGCGTGAACAGATTGCCAGGCAGTGGGCGCTCTTTGCCAAATCCGGTTTGCTCGACGACCGCGAAGAGGACGTCAAAAGCGGCCGGGACAAGACAGACGCATCCGCTACAAGCGCCGACACGAAGAAAGCGCAGCTCAAAAAGCAAGTCGATCTGCGCATGGTGAGAATGGAACCTCCTCCTGGAGGCATCGAACGCCGTGCATCTCGCCGCTACATTCTCGGAGTCGATGCCGCATTGTCGATCATCCATTCCGGTGCGGTTCTCGATTGCCAGGTGCTGGAGCTGAGTTTAACCGGATGCCGAGTTTTTTCACAGCAGCCTATCCAATGGGACCTGCACACGTGGGTTGAGATTCAGTTTGTGGGGCTGGGCTACCCGCTGCGGCTGGCCGGCGAGATTCAGACGAAACGCGGAGCGTTCGTCTGCGGCCTCAGATTCATCAACCTCAAGCCGCGGATTCACGAGCGCTTGCGCGATCTGATCGGCGAATTGGCAGACAAAGAGGATGGCGGCCCCGAAAAAGCTGGGCATGCGTAGCGCTTGCCATGCCGATGCGCCGCGGCGCCGGCCGCAGCCGGGCGGGCCTTGCCACGCGAATGCGGCATCGACCCCGATCAGGCAATCTCATTTCAGCGAACCCGAAGCTTGGATCTCACTGAGAGCAATGTCGTGCGGCAGCGGCGCGTAGCCAAGCGAAGCGCACTCTTTCTGGCCGGCGGTGAGCAACCAGTTCAGCAAGGCCGCGATAGCTCGCCGCTTTTCGTCGCCGAGCCCGCGGGAAGGCACCAGCAGCCATGTGAAGGTGCTGATGGGGTATGCATCTTTGTTTGCGGCATTGAGAATGGAAAAGCGAAAGCCTGCACCGCCATCCTTTGCGGCGCCCTCGGCGGCGTGCGTAATGCTCGCCAAGTCAGCCTTAATGAATTCACCGGAGGGATTGCGCACCGCCGCATAGCCGAGCCGGTGCTGAATGGCAAAGATCAGTTCCACATAACCGATAGAGTAGGGCGTTTTCGCGACGAGTTCGGCCACGCCATTGCTTCCGGCCGCACCCGGGCCCACCGGCCATGTAACATGCAGCCCCACGCCCACAGAGTGCTTCCACTCCGAGCTCGCCAGGGAAAGAAAACTTGTCCAGACATAAGTCGTCCCGCTACCGTCGGAGCGATGAATTACGGCGATCTCCGCGTCGGGTAAGTGCGCTCCGCGGTTCGTCTCGACGATGCGCGGGTCGTCCCACTTGCGTATCGATCCCAGGTAGATCCCGGCCAGGGCTTGAGGCGTGAGTCTCAGTGGGCGATCGAGCGAGGGGAGGTTGTAAATCGGCACCACACCGCCGACGACCATGGGGAATTGAACCGCATCGAGTTTCGCAGTGATGTTTTCGGCAGTCAACGGCATGTCGGATGCGGCGAAATCCACTTTTCCTTGCGCAAGTTGCTCGATACCCGCTTCCGACCCTATCGCATCATAGGCAACAGAAACACCTGCCGACTGAAACCACTTGAGGTAAAGCGGCGCAGCAAGCGTGCTCCCCGCCGCGCGCAGGGCCACGCGCGTTATTGGGCTGCCGGCGAGAGGCGAATGAGCATTTGTTTGGGCAAGGCCGCGCTGCACGGCGTCCAGCAATCGCACCACGAGATGATCGGCAAGGTCATCGGTGATGCTTTCGGTGCGAAAGCGGCTGGGCGTGACCAGATAGGACCACACGGTTCGATTGTCTTTGTTAACCAGCTCAACCGATAGGTATCCCGCATAAATCGTTTGGCTGGCGCTGTTCGAGCGCGGGCTGAACGAAATGTTGCCAGTCGGCCAGATATTGGATGTTCCGCGCAGCACAAGGTCTGCAAGCGTTGGACTCTCAACAACCTTCAATCTTCCGCTCTTATCCAGCCGGTCGACGATCCTGCGTCGCAGCGCGTCGGCATTGTCGCCATCTCCTAAGGACGCCACTTGGATGGTGCGGGGCTTAGCCGGCGGCACGGGGTCGGGTTGGGGCGATTGCGCGACCGCGAATTGAAGCAAGAGCCATGCGGCCGGCGCGATCCCGAGTCGTCGAAGTGCGTTCCGGCGACGAGACAGCAAGCAACCGCGAACCAGCGACTGAAATGTCGGCGAGCGCATCGTTGGCCCGCACCTCCAGCTTTAGATTGCAACAATTCGTGTATGGGTTTGATGAAAAACGCGGCCCTGGAAGCAATCGAGGGTGGGTTTCTCCCCGGTTTAGGAGGAGAGGATGCCGTCAACGACATCCTGCGCAAGGACTACGCTATCAGAAATCGATGTGTGCTCGTAACGTTGGAACATACACAGGTCCGCGGTCGCGATTGTAGCCCGGATGCGCAATCTGTGTTCCACCGATCGTGGCATAGAACCCTCGCCAGAGATGGGCATTGTAATACCACTCCAGAATGTCTTCGCGGCCGTAATTCAGGTTGCCGTCGCCTAACAGGAAACCCAGTCCCCCGTAGTGCAGATAGTTCTGATGATCGCGCTTGATGGCATTGGATACAAACGCAACGCCCAACTTGTCGTTTGGCCGCGACCAGTGAAACCCGTTGTAGTCGCCGCCGAAGAGGATGGTCTGTCCGACTTCGGTGTATGCGAACGACTCATGTTGATCCTCATCCCACCCGAAGCGCCCAAACAGCCGCAGGCTGCCCGTCACTTCCTGCTCGGTGTTCAAGCCAAAGCCATACTTCACGGCGCCGAAGCGCTCGGTTTGGGTGATGTCCGGGGTAGCCACCTGCCCAGAGAGAAACTGCTCGACCGACTGCCGGTAGTCGCCCATGTGCGCGTGGTTCACGTAACTGAGAATGCGCACCGCACCCCCGCGTTTGGGATCGAGCAGCTTGGCAAGCAATCCCTTGCGCAACTCGAACTCCCAGTTTTGTCCGCTGGCGCGGCTAAAGGCCCAGTCGAGCGTAATGCCGTTGGCAATCGTGGGCATGGCGGCGATTCCGTACCGCGCCGACCAAACTTTGTCGTCGTACTCGAGGATGCCGCCCACCGTGTAGCCGCGGGTGTCGGCTGCGTAGTCCCATGCGCCGTTGTTGTCCACAGTCCAATTCGTGAATTGCAGGTGGCTGTCGGTACCAACGGAGTTGATATCGAAGGTGTCGGGCAGGCTCATCTTGCCTACGCGAATCTCAAACCGGCGCACCGGCACTCGCGTGGCTAGCGCGAACGGGCTACGTTCCTGATCGGCCATTTCACCGGTCAAGCCGATGACTTGGTGGATTTCTCCGCGAGCGAGATATGGAGCCGTGCTCAGGTTAGGGTTACGCACGACATCGAGATTAGTGTTGCCGGCCAGCCCCAACGCTTGAGAGATGCCGCGCCCGCCGGCATTCTCAAAGTCCACAATGAAGTCGGTGTTGAAGCGTGTGTTCGGGTGCCATTGATACCCGAGATAGAGAGTCGCCACTTCGGACGCTTTGGCCTCGAAATCGTTAATGAGGCTGTTCGGACCTTGATACGGCGAGTGAAAATGCCCGTGCATTTGAAATATGCTGTTCGCCTGACCAGATACCCAATAAGGAGCGTCCTCGGAGTGCGGCGCCATAGAGACCGCAGGCGCCGATTCGGGCTGGCGGTCGGCAGCGTCGGCGTCGCTGGCGGCGGAGCTCACAGCTGGAAAGGCGGCGTCTCTCTGTGAAACCGAAAGCGTGAGCAATCCGGCGCCTTGCTGCGCGAATTGGTCTGCAGCCGCAAGTTTGGGCATGGCAGTGGGAGATAGGCCGCCAAGCGCATGAGGTCCGGCTTGCAATGACGCGTCCCCGCGCGCTCCAGATTGCGCGGCTAGGATCGCCGAGCTGAACAGAAGTATAGACGCCACCCATCGGGGAAGCGCGCGATACGGAATTGGGCGGCGGGCAGGCATAGAATGAGAAGTAGGCAACTATACCCCAACTGGGTTAATACCATACCAGGGGTAGGTATTGTCAACAGGAGTGTCTTTATGCCGCACCACGAACGCGAATCCATCAAGCTGCTGCAGCGCGTGCGCAAGCTGCGTGGTCAATTGGATGCCGTCGAGCGCTCGCTCACCAGCGACCAGGACTGCGGCGACCAATTGATGCTCCTCGCGGCCGTACGCGGGGGCGTCAATAGCCTGATGGCCGAAGTACTGGAGACGCATATCCGTTTTCACCTTGTCGACGGCGCCAAGGAGCAGATTGCCCCTGAACTCGCCGAGGACCTGATCGATTTAGTTCGCGCCTATCTGAAGTGAAATCATGGTGTGCGGCGAAATCTGCTTCAATGCCGCGTTGTGCTCGCGCATAGTTGGGGCCGTGCTTTCGTCCCATGGTAATGGCCCGGCGCCAATCGAATTGTGAATGCCGGTTGAATGGTGGAGTACGAATGATTACGGGAAGCGCCGACGCCTGTGTTCCCGCCCGAGCCCAGCATCTTTCGGATTCTCGCGAAAGCATTGGGCTGGTAAAATAATCCTTACCGTGCTTCGCGGTAAGATGCACTCACTCCCCACGCCGATTCGCCAACCTACACGGCCGGACCCACGCAAAGGAAAACCGCACTCGTGAGCCAGACGATACGCAATATCGCCATCATTGCCCATGTGGACCACGGTAAAACGACGCTGGTGGACGCACTACTGCGCCAGGCAGGAACGTTTCGCGCCAACGAGCAGGTGGTGGAGCGGGTGATGGACTCCAACGAGCTGGAGCGCGAGCGCGGTATCACCATCCTCGCCAAAAACACGGCCATTAACTACGGCGGCGGAAAGATCAACATCGTGGATACCCCCGGACACGCCGACTTTGGCGGCGAGGTGGAGCGCGCCCTGAAGATGGTCGACGGCGTAATGCTGCTGGTGGACGCGGCCGAAGGCCCACTGCCCCAGACCCGATACGTTCTCTCGAAGGCGCTGGAAGCCAAGCTGCCGCCGATTGTAGTCATCAACAAGATCGACCGTCCCGACGCGCGCCCGCAAGAGGTACTGAACGAGATCTACGATCTCTTCATCGACCTCGACGCCGATGAATTGCAGCTTGATTTCCCGGTGCTTTATGCGGTGGCAAAATCGGGAACGGCAACAACCGATCCGGACAAACCCGGCCTGGATTTGCAGCCGCTGTTCAAGGCGATCGTGGATACGATTCCCCAGGCCACAGGCGACCCCGCCGGCGCGCTGCAAATCCTCGTCACCAATCTCGATTATTCCGACTACTTTGGGCGCATCGCGATTTGCCGCGTATTTCAAGGCACGCTTCGCGTGGGCGATGAGGTGAATATCTCAAAGCGCGACGGTTCGCTTTCGAAGACCCGCATCACCAAACTGTTCACCTTCTCCGGCCTCAAGCGGATCGAGATAGAAGAGACCGAAACGGGAGACATTGTGGCCGTGGCCGGTGTGGAAGGTATCACCATCGGAGAGACGATCACTAGCGTGGAAAATCCTGCGCCCCTGCCGCTGATCGTCATCGACGAACCCACCATCGCCATTCAGTTCAATGTGAACAACTCGCCGTTTGCAGGACGCGAAGGGCAGTACGTCACCAGCCGGAACCTGCGCGAACGTCTGGAAAAAGAATTGCTGACCAACGTTTCCATTCGCGTCGAGGAGACCGGCTCGCCCGACAGTTTCAAAGTTCTTGGCCGAGGCGAATTGCAGCTTGCGATCCTGATTGAGATGATGCGGCGCGAAGGCTACGAGTTGATGGCCGGCCGCCCGGAAATTGTCACCAAAATTGTGGGCGGCGCCCGCATGGAGCCGGTCGAGCACCTCACCGTGGACGTGCCCGAGCAATTCACCGGCGTGGTGATTGAGAAGCTGGGGCCGCGCAAGGGCGAGATGACCAAAATGCACAATCATGGCTCGGGAAGGGTGAGGCTCGAGTTTCGCGTTCCCAGCCGCGGCCTCATAGGCCTGCGCAGCGAGATGTTGACCGAAACTCGCGGCACTATTGTCATGAACTCGCTGTTCGATGGCTATATTCCCTACCAGGGCGAGATCCCGCAGCGGCCTACCGGCGCAATCGTCGCCGACCGCTTCGGCCTGGCCACAACTTACGCGCTGAACGGATTGCAGGAGCGCGGCATTCTCTTCGTCGGGCCTGGCGTTGAAGTGTACGAGGGGATGATCGTCGGCGAACACTCACGCGACAACGACCTTGACGTGAATGTAGTGCGAGAGAAGAAGATGACCAATATGCGCGCGTCGACGGCCGACGAGGCGATTCGCCTGGTCCCGTTCACGACTTTGAACCTCGAACAGGCCATCGAATTCATCGCCGACGACGAATTTGTGGAGGTAACGCCTAAGTCGCTGCGACTGCGCAAGAAGATACTGCAAGCTAAAATGCGGCCTAAGCGGTGGGAGAAAGCAGCGATTGCCGCCGGCGAGGAATAGACCTGGCGAGCGATGCGCGACGAATTGAGAACCGAGAGACTTCTCCTTCGGTGCTGGCGCGATTTGGATCGTCGCCCGTTTCGGCAGATGAATGCCGATCTGCGCGTGATGGAGTTCATGCCGGAACCGCTTACGCCCGATGCTTCCGACTCGCTTTTCGATCGCATTCAGGATCACATTCATCGTCACGGCTTTGGTCCGTTTGCAATCGAACTGATTGAAACGGGAGCGTTCGTCGGTTTTATCGGCCTTTTTGTTCCGGAATTCGATGCGCACTTCACCCCTGCCGTCGAAATCGGTTGGAGACTCGCCTTCGAGCACTGGGGCCGCGGATTGGCCTCTGAAGGTGCGCGCGTCGTAGTCGAGTACGCCTTTCAGACCCTTGGGCTCGACAGCATCGTCTCCTTTACAGTTCCGGCGAACCTGCGCTCGCGCCGCGTTATGGAAAAGCTCGGCATGACGCACAATCCACGCGACGACTTCGACCACCCTCGCTTGCCTCCGGGCAATTCACTGCGCCGCCACGTTCTCTACCGGCTCCAACACCCCTAACTAAGCCCTTGACTCGACCGCGCCGCTCACGCCGGCAGTTGCGCCTCCAGCACTTCTTTCGCGCGCGCCGCACGCCATGCCGCTAGCCGCTTGTGAAGCGCAGCATCGGTCAGCGCCAAAATCTCCGCCGCAAACAGTGCGGCATTGGCGGCTCCGGGTTTCCCGATCGCAAGTGTCGCCACCGGGACTCCCTTCGGCATCTGCACCATCGAAAGCAGCGAGTCCAGACCATTCAACGGAGTCGCCGCAATCGGCACCGCCAGCACCGGGACCAGCGTCTTGGCGGCTATCACGCCGGCCAGGTGCGCTGCGCCTCCTGCTCCGGCGATCATCACGCGCACCCCCTGCGTCGTGGCCTTCTCAACGTATTCGAAAAGTTGATCCGGAGTTCGATGCGCGCTCAGGACACGCGCTTCATGCGGAACTTCTAGTTCACGCAAAATTTCAACGGCAGCCGAGAGCACTTCGTAGTCGCTCTTGCTGCCCATCACCACACCTACCAACGGTTGATTGCTCATGGCGCGATTATACGGGGACGCCCAAACCTAGAGGCTCAAACCTAACAGGCCTGTGCATTCGCAGAATGTACTTGCCGCCGGCCCAACCTCAGCGTCGGTACCAAGCCCGAACGGCGACTTCGACGACAGCGAACACCACACTCACGGCGGCCAGAAACCCTTTTGCTCTTTGCCAATTCTGCTCGTGCCGGTCCATCCGCCGTTCCAGTTCCGCCAAACGCCCGCCGTTCCCGTCGCCAAGCAGTC
>Ga0187782_10001208_pt1 | contig 18558 bp, 15 predicted proteins | sample 0715_SJ02_MP15_2_FD_132454 | JGI IMG/M metagenome (GOLD analysis project Ga0187782, IMG submission 132454) | Tropical peat soil microbial communities from peatlands in Department of Meta, Colombia - 0715_SJ02_MP15_20_MG | ecosystem: Environmental > Terrestrial > Soil > Wetlands > Peat | place...
CGGCTTCGGCTGGATGGCGAACGACCTCGGCGCCTCCGGCGCGCTCGGCGAGGCGGCGCGAGCGACCGCCGAAAAGGGCGCCGCTTGTCTCGAGCACGGCGCCGACGCCTTCATCGCGCTGTTGCGCGATGTCAGAGCATTCGATCTCGCGATGCTTCGCCCCGGCCCGCTCGGTTAGGAGCGATGCCCGATTTTTCGCGCGAGAGCGCCCTCATCGCTTCGGGGCGAGGCCCGGTCGCCGGCGTCGACGAAGTCGGCCGCGGCGCGCTCGCCGGGCCCGTCGTCGTGGCGGCGGTCATTCTCGATCCAGCCAATATTCCCGACGGCATCGACGATTCGAAGAAGCTCGGGCCAGCGCGTCGCGAGCGGCTCTATGCCGCGATCTTGAGAAGCGCGCTCGCCACCTCCTTCGTCTATGTCGCGGTCGCCGAAATCGACGCGCTGAATGTCCGCCGCGCGACGCTCGTCGGCATGGCGCGGGCGATTCGCGCGCTCTGCCTACGTCCGGCGACGGCGCTGGTCGATGGACGGGATATCCCTCCGGAAACGCCTTGTCTGACCCAGGCGATCATCGGCGGCGACGGGCTTACGCTCTCCGTCGGGGCGGCCTCGATCATCGCCAAAGTGACGCGCGACCGGCTGATGCGTGCGCTCGACGCGCACGCGCCGGGCTATGGTTTTGCCCGACATGTCGGCTACGGAACCGAGGCCCATCGCGCCGCTTTGCGCCGACTTGGCCCGAGCCCCTATCACCGCCGCTCCTTCCGCCTGGGCCCAACGGAAGCATAAGGTCGGCATCGCCTCCAGCGCTCGCTGATGAAATCTTGATAAACTGTTGACAAAACGACATTTTGTACGTTGACGCGACGTGCAAAAACGAGACAGCGCGGGGCGGCCTCGCCTAACGCGACTTTTACTAAAATGCGACACAACCGCCTGGTCGGCGGCTCGTCCTGCCCCGGCCAAGCGGACGTGTTGCGTCAATGCGTGGTTTGCGTGTCGGGGCGCCCGGCCTCCCGTCCCAGCTTCAGGTTCGGCGTACTGGGAACGCCAAGGTTCGGGCCCCCGCCACTGCGTCTCAGCTCGCCTGCGACGTCGTGCTGGAGGGCGATTGCGTCGAGGCGCTGAGCACGCTGCCGTCGGCGAGCGTCGACCTGATCTTCGCCGATCCGCCTTATAACCTGCAGCTTGCCCGAAGCCTGTCCCGCCCCGACCAGAGCCTGGTCGACGCGGTCGACGACGATTGGGACAAGTTCGCCGATTTCGCGAGCTACGACGCCTTCACACGAGCATGGCTCAACGCGGTTCAGCGGGTGATGAAGCCGCAGGCGACCATCGTCGTCATCGGCTCCTATCACAACATATTCCGCGTCGGCGCGGCGATGCAGGATCTCGGCTTCTGGATCCTCAACGACATCATTTGGCGCAAGACGAACCCGATGCCGAATTTTCGCGGCCGGCGCTTCACCAACGCCCACGAAACGATGATCTGGGCGGCCAAGGCCAAGGACGCGACGGGCTATACGTTCAACTATGAAGCGCTGAAGGCCGGCAACGAGGATTGCCAGCCGCGCTCCGACTGGCTGATCCCGATTTGCTCGGGCGGCGAGCGGCGCAAGGATGAAAAGGGGCTGAAGCTCCACCCGACCCAGAAGCCCGAGGCGCTGCTCGCCCGCGTGCTTATGGCCGCAACCAACCCCGGCGATCTGGTGCTCGACCCGTTCTTTGGCTCCGGCACCACGGGCGCCGTGGCGCGGCGGCTCAGCCGGCGCTTCATCGGCATCGAGCGGGAGCCTCTTTATGCCGCGGCCGCCCGCGCCCGCATCGCCGAGGTGACGCCCGAGCGTGAGGAGAGCGTCGCCGCTGCGCCTGCCAAGCGCAATGAGCCGCGCGTCGCGTTCTTAAGCGTCGTCGAGGCCGGCCTCGTTAAGCCGGGCGAGGCGCTCGTCGACCCTAAGGGGCGCCATCAGGCGATTGTCCGCGCCGACGGCGCGGTGTCGTTGAAAGGCGTCGTCGGCTCGATCCACAAGATCGGCGCGCTGGCGCAGGGCCTGCCGGCCTGCAACGGCTGGACCTTTTGGACGGTCGAGCGCAACGGCAAACGCGTGCCGATCGACGACATGCGGGCAAGTCTCAGGGCAGGCATGAAAGAGGCGGCGGAGTAAGAGGCGACGCCGCGCGCGCCGGCCCCCTCCACCGTCCTTGGACGGTCCCCCTCCCCCGCTCACCGCGGGGGAGGAGAAGTCGGCGCCGCACACTCCTCCCCCCGCGTCAGCGGGAGAGGGGGACCGTCCGAAGGACGGTGGAGGGGGCCGCCGGCAGCGTCGCGAAATAGAGCGTCGGGAAGGGTTTGTTCGTTCGCAAGACCGGCCGGCGTATGGCCTCGACGTCGCGCGGCTCGAATTCTTGTCCAAAGATTTCGACGCGCGCTCCCAGCGGCAGCGGCGAGATCAGCATCGCCCCGTTGCGGCGAATGTCGTCGACGTCGAACCACGGCGCGTTTTCCCGCAATCCGTCTTCGACCACGGCGATCGGAAACGGCAAGTCGAAGGCCGCCGACCCCGCCGCTTGAAACGCGACTTTGCCCTCGAAGGTGATGATGTCGGCAAGCGGCCGGCTGCTGTGCCGCTTCCAATAGTCCTGAACGAGCGCGGCGAAAGCCGGGCTGTCCATCTCCGCATAAGCCGGCAGCGCGGCGGGAAAGAATTGCGAAGCGACGAAGCGGACGAAGACGAAGCCGACGACGGTTAAGACGGCGACCGCTCCATAGACCGTCCACGTCTTAAGAGGCGGCTCTTTAAGCTCCGAGCGCCCAACGAGCGATCCCCACCAAATCGCGTAGCCGACCGATAACGGCGTGACCCAATGATAGAAGAGCCGAACGCCGAAGGGGCCGGCTAAGAGGATCACGACGATCGGCGAAAAGGACGCCACATGCATGAAGAGATCGAACCGCGTCATCGTCTTGCGGTCGAAGATCAGCCTCAACGGCTTAGCGAGCCTCTCGCGTCCCAAGGCCGCCCAGGCCATCAGCGCCATCGGCAGGCTGGCGGCGACGGCGCAGAGGAGAAAGTTGGCCATCCAGCTTGCGCGCTGCGGCCAGTCGGCCTCTTGCGTGCGGACCGCATAGTGCAGCGTCGTTGCGCCATTCCTTAAGACATCGACGAATTGCGGCGCGAAGACCGCGAGACAAACCGCGACGGCGAGCCACGGCCCAGGCGTGGCGATTTGCCTGCGCCAGGACGGCACAAGGAAAAACAGCGCCGCCAGCGGCAGGACCATCTGCAGGATGGCGTATTTCGCCCATAGGCTTAAGCCGACGACGAGGCCGAACAGCGCCCAATCGAAAAAACCGCCGATCTCGAACGCCCGCCACGCCGTAATGATCGCCGCGCCCCAGAAGGGCATGATGCCGATATCGTGGTTGAACTTGATCGGCCAATAGGTCGCATAGGGCGAGATGAGGCCGCCGAGCAGCGTCACGAGGCCGGCGGCGGAGCCAAATCGGCGCCAGACGAACAAAGCGGCGATCGCAAACGCGCCGCAGCCGAAGGAGAGCGCAATCGCATAGAGGACGATTGAGCGCATTGGCCCTGCCTCCCAGGCGAGCGCGGTCAGCCAGGGCGTCAAGGGCGGATGCTTGGGGTAAGAGAGCTGCCAGGCGCTGCCGTCGACGAACCCTTCGGCGACGTCGGCCTCAAGCGAGTTTTGCAAGGCCGCCGCGACCAGCGTCCAGAGGATCCCTTGAAGGAGCGTCGCCGCGACTGCGAGGCCGACCGGGCCGACGCGCTCAAGAACGCGCGGAGAGACGTGAGCGACAGATTGCGTGGACACCTATTCTCCGCGATTCCTCTTTAGGTCCCGCCAAGACCGCCGCTTCCTTGCAAGAGCGAAAGCGGCGATTGTAAAGACTTTCGGGCCCTTCAACGCATAGGTCCCTACGATTCGTCAATTTTTCGGTCCGCCGCCGGCGCTAGGGTTGTTCTTACGGGGTTTCGCGTTCCCGGGACCGAAGGCTCAGGGCGACGACTTATGACCGGGACGGCGAACGCGCAGTCGAACTTGCTGAGCCAAGTTGAAGTGGAGCTCGTCGTCCCCGTCTTCAACGAGGCGCCTCGCATTGGCCCGTTCGCGAGCGCCGTGACCGCGGCGCTCAAGGAAGCCGACTTCGCCTGGTCGGCGCTCTTCGTCGACGACGGCTCGCGCGATCAATCGCTTGAGGCCATTCGGGGGCTCGCCGCCAAGGACCGACGTTTCCGGGGCCTCTCATTGAGCCGGAACTTCGGCAAGGAAGCGGCGATCGCCGCCGGCTTGCGGCGCGCGGCCAGCGACGCCGTCATCGTGATGGATTGCGATTTGCAGCACCCGCCTGAGATCATCTTAAAATTCGTCGAGGCCTGGCGCGCCGGCGCCCTTGTCGTGTTCGGCCAGCGGCAGAACCGGGTCGGCGAAGGCCTCATGCGGCGAACGCTCTCAAGGCTCTTCTATCTTATCTTTCGTCTGCTCTCGGAAACCTCGCTGCCTGAGGGCGCCATCGACTTCGTTCTGCTCGACCGTCGGGCGGTCGACGCGTTCAATCTGCTCGGCGAGCGCACGCGCTTCACCAAAGGCCTCTTCGCCTGGATTGGATTTCGCTCCGCCCTTGTGCCCGTCCCCATCGCCGCGCGCGGCGGCGGCGGCTCCCGCTTCGGATTTGCAAGGCTCGGACGCTTCGCGCTCGACGGGCTCTCGTCGTTTTCGTCGCTGCCGTTAAAGGTCTGGTCCTATGTCGGCGTCTTGATCTCGACGATCGCGCTTCTCTACGGCCTCGCTTTTCTGGCTGAGACCCTCATCTATGGCATCGACGTTCCAGGCTTCCCCTCGCTCATCGTCTCGATCATGTTCTTCTCAGGCGTGCAGCTCATTTCGCTCGGCGTCATCGGCGAATACCTCGCGCGCGTTTATGGCGAGGTGAAAGGCAGGCCGCTCTTCCTGATCGCCGAGGAGATCGGCCAAACGCTCGCCGATCGCGAGGCAAGCCAGGTCGAGCGCGCGCTTCGCAGCGGCGATGGCTAGCCTTGGCGCCCCGCCGGCGAAAATCGTTCTTTGCGCCGACGATTTCGCGCTTAACCCGGGCGTCTCCTCGGCGATCCTCGCCCTCGTGGACAAAGGCCGCTTAAGCGCCGTCTCGGGGCTTACGACGATGCAAGGCTGGCGCGAGCAGGCCAAAGACCTCGCGCTCAGAGCCGACCGCGTCGCGATCGGCTTGCATCTTGATCTGAGCGCTCGGCCGTTTTCAGGGGCAAGACCCGCTTATCCGATCGGCGCGCTTCTCTGGCAAGGCGCGCTCGGCCGGCTGGACGTCGCCGATCTTGCGAAGGAATTCGAGCGTCAGTTCGACGCGTTCGAGGAGGCGGTCGGCCGCGCCCCCGACCACGTCGACGGCCACCATCATGTTCATGTTTTCTTGCAAATTCGCGACGCGCTGGTCGCGACGCTTAGCCGGCGCTATGCGCAAGCGCCGATCCATCAGAGGCCGCTCGTCCGCATCCCGAGCGACAGCGCGCGCGCGATCCTCGCGCGTCGCGCCGCCCTTCATAAAGCGCTGTTCGTCGCGGCGATGTCGGCGGGCTTAAGAGAGCGCCTCAGGCGCGAAGGATTTCCCTGCAACGAGGGCTTTTCCGGCTTCTCCCGATTTGGCAAGGGCCGCTCGTTCGATGAGGAGCTCGACCTCTTCCTGAAATCGCCGGGCCGCCGCCACATGATCATGTGCCACCCTGGCCTTGCGGAGACGAAGGCCGGCGCGGCCGATCCTCTCGTCAAGCGGCGGCGCGAGGAAGAAGAATACGAGACCTTGCTCGCGCGCGCCGACCTGCCGAGCTGGCTTTTTCGCGTTGAACGGCGCGGGGGAGAAGCGAACGCATTTGCCCAGTGGCTCGAAGATAAGACGATCGAGGACGGGCAATAGCGCCGCACGGCCCCTTCCACCGTGCTTCGCACGGTGGAAGGGGCCGGCCAATCCGACCATGCAGCGCAATCGCAGCGGACCGGCCGCCGCACGTCGCCGTCGGTCTCATGAAGAGCCCCTCCGATCCGATGGAAAGGGCTTGTCAAGGGGCATGCCCGCGAAGCGGCGCGCGGTTCCCGCGCGCCCTTGACAAGCCCTTTCCATCGGATTTCCCGCCTTCATGAGATCGACGGCGACGTGCGGCGGCGTTAAGGGCCCGAGCCTAATCGCCCGCGCGAGGGGGGCTGACGCCGGAGCCTCTCATCGCCGCGTCGCCGCGTTCGTCGCCATGGCCTCGCAACTCCTCCTCCCCACGATTGGACGCGCCGAGACAGCCGCCGCACGTCGCTGCCGCGATGAAACTCCCGCGCGCGTCGGCCGTAAGATAGGCGACGTCGTCTTTCTCAAGCCGGGAGCTGGCCGCGATGACCTCTTCAGAACCCCCGGCGATGAAAGCTGCCGAGACAGGGACGGCGGCCCACGACCCGCTCGACCTTGCCAAGTTCGGGCAGATCGTCCTCGTGCTGCAAGGCGGCGGCGCGCTCGGCGCCTATCAGGTCGGCGTCTATGAGGCGCTGAGCGAAGCGAAGATCGAGCCCGATTGGGTGATCGGCACGTCGATCGGCGCGATCAACGGCGCGCTGATCGCCGGCAATGACGTTTCTCAGCGCGCCAAGCGGCTTGACGAGTTCTGGCGCCGCGTGGAGCACGGCGGCGCGTTCGGCGGCCTGTCGGGCGGCACGGCGCTCGGCGCGGCCTTCGCCAACCTAAAGACCCTGACGACCGGCGTCTCCTCGTTCTTCCGCCCGAACCCGACGGCGTTCTTCGGCCCCCATGCGCCCTTAAGCCCTGAGACGGCCGCCTATTACTCGACCGAGCCGCTGGCTCTGACCCTCGCCGAGCTGATCGACCTCAAGACGCTCAATTCCGGCAGGCCGCGCTTGACCGTCGGCGCGGCGAAGGTCGCAACCGGCGAAATGCATTATTTCGACAGCCGCGACATGAGGCTGACGCTGAAGCACATCCTGGCCTCGGGCGCCCTGCCGCCCGCTTTTCCGGCGGTGCGCATCGATGGCGATCTCTATTGGGACGGCGGGATACTCTCGAACACTCCCGTTGAGGCCGTGTTCGACGACCGGCCGCGCCGCGACTCGCTCATCTTCTCCGTCCATATCTGGCGCCCGCACGGGCCCGAGCCCGGCTCGATCTGGCAGGTGATGACCCGGCAGAAGGACATCCAATATTCAAGCCGGACGCTGACCCACATCCAGCGCCAGAAGCAGCTTCATCGGCTGCGCCACATCATCAACGAGCTTGCCGGGAGGCTGCCGGCAGCCCAGCGCGACGAGCGGGTGAAAATGCTCGCTTCCTACGGCTGCGTGACGACGATGCACGTCGTGCGCCTTGTCGCGCCGGCGCTCGACGGCGAGGACCACACCAAGGACATCGACTTCAGCGGCTTAGGCATCGCCCGGCGCCGCGAGGCCGGCAAAGCCGATACCCGCCGCGCGCTGCAAGCAAAACCCTGGAGCGGAACCTTCGACCCGCTCGAGGGGTTTATTTTGCACGAGATCGAGCCGGAGGGCGGGGCATAGATCCGGGCAGCGTCAATGCGAGGAGCGAAGCAACGACGCAAGTCGCTCGTGAGCGAAAGACTCCTCAGAGCGCCGCGCGCTCGCTTGCGCTCAGCACGCGAGGCGGCGAGCGAGGCGCGCCGGTCTTTGCGTCGAAAAACGGCGTCGGCCGGCCGAGGCCGCGAAGCGACCAACCAAGAAGTTTCGTCGCGCGCCGCACGAAGAGACCGAATGACGGCGGCGGCGGCGGCGCCGGCGGCAAGGGCCCCGTAGCGGAGCGCGCGAAGAGACGGCAAAGCGGCGGGCCCAGCGCTTCCTCGCGCGAAAGGCCGCTGGACTCGAGGTCCATGAACGAATGAATGACGCCGACGATCGGGAAGCGCGGGCTTTCGGCGGTGTTGCCGATCGGCGTGCGGCAGCACGCGGCGTACCAGCGCATTACGCCCCGGTCCGAAATCTTCAGCGAGCGCAGCGCGTCGTCGCCGGCCTCGAGCCTCAGGCGGCCAAGCGGCATCTGAAGAATGTCCGTCCCGCCGCCCGAGTCGAGCATGTCGGCGCGGCCGAGAAAGCGCGCAAAAGCCTGGCAGTCCTTGCAGTAACAGACGAAGCGCAGGCCCGTGGACGGGGAAACTTCGCGCGCGAGCCCGCGCACGTGGCCGCATCGGCAACGGAGGGGCAAGTCGAAAGGCTGCGGGCTAGTGTCGGATCGGGTTCGAGAGGGTGTGCTCCGAACGATCGGATGAGGTGACACTGTGACGAAAGTTTGGGCCGTCGATCGCCGTGCGCCGTGACCCCGGCGCCAATCGATGGCGGCCGCGCGGCGTCACTCGCCCTTCGCCGGCGATGGATAGCGTTGTCGCCAAAGCTCCTTGCGATGACGCCGACCGCGCCTCAAGCTTTAAGCCCCTAAGCCGGCTCGGGCGCTCGTCGGCGGGCGTAACGCCGCCACATCATTCTATAAACTCGATAGACATAAAGCCTCCGCTGTGCCAAGTTCGGCCCGCCGCGCGGAGCGGAGGGGGCTGTGTCTTTGAGCGAAGGGTTGCGCGACACGAGGAACGTCTTTTCCTCCGAGCCCGCCAAGGCGACCCTCCTCGCCGGTAACGCAAGGGTCGCCGCTCACGCCATGCGGAACGGACCGGTTCTTGCGGTGCGCGCTCAGGAGTTCGCGGCGGCCTGATCTTAAAAAAACCTCGCCGAGCCTAAGCAATGACAGCGCCCAAAACGGCGGATGCGCGCATTCCCTCTCGCCCTCACGGGCGCCTCACGCCGGCGCGAGGCTTAAAACCGGCGCCGTCCTAACGGCCCGCGCGAGGCGGCTCTTGCCAGAAACCTCTTTAGCCAGTGAAAGGAAGACATGATGAATAAGCTGACCTCCCTCGTCGCCGGCCTTGCGCTCGCGGCCGCAGCCGCCGTCGGCGCTGAAGCCGACCCGATCGTCGTCGCGTCGAAGATCGACACTGAAGGCAACCTGCTCGGCAATATCATTGTCCAGGTCCTTCAGGCCCATGGCTTGCAGGTGACCAACGAAGTGTCGCTCGGGACGACGCCGATCGTCCGCAAGGCGCTCATCGCCGGCGAGATCGACATCTATCCCGAATATACCGGCAACGCTGGGTTCTTCTTCAACAAGGCCGACGACACGCTGTGGAAGGACGCCGCCAAGGGCTATGAGGAGGCCAAGACCCTCGATTACGACGCGAACAAGATCGTCTGGCTCACCCCTGCCCCCGCCAACAACACTTGGGCGATCGGGCTCCTGGAAAGCGTCGCCAGCGCCAACAAGCTCAAGACGCTCGATGATTTCGGAAAATGGGTCGCCGCGGGCGGCAAGGTGAAGCTTGCCGGGTCGTCGGAATTCGTCAACAGCGCCGCGGCGTTGCCGGCCTTTGAAAAAGCTTACAACTTCACGCTGAAGCCCGATCAGCTTCTCGTCCTGTCGGGCGGCGACACCTCGGCGACGATCAAGGCGGCGGCCGAGCAGACGGACGGCGTCAACGCGGCGATGGTCTATGGCACCGACGGCGCCATCGGCGCCGCAGGTCTTGTCGTGCTCGACGACGACAAGGGCGTGCAGCCCGTCTACGCGCCGACGCCCATCATTCGCGAAGCGGCGCTGAAAGCTCATCCCGAGATCGCCGATGATCTGAAGCCGGTCTTCGCGAGCCTCGATTTAAAGACCTTGCAGACGCTCAATGGCCGCATCCAGGTCAATGGCGAAGCGGCGAAAGACGTCGCCATCGACTATCTGAAGTCGAAAGGCTTCTTAAAGTAATGACGGCTGTCGGCGAGCGCTTGCTGAAAAGTGCGAGCGTCTTCGCCGCGCCCTCTTTCGCCGGCCGTTTCGACAAGCTTGGGGTCGTGATCTTCGCGCTCGCCGCGGCCGCGTTGCCGCTCGAGCCGTTCGCGACCCTAAAGGCCAATCGCATCGTCTCTGGCAAAGGGCTTTCCTTCTTCGACGCATTGCCGGCGGCGGTCGCCGAGCCCGCCTTCGGCCTCCTTCTCGCAGCCGCGATTCTTGCGCTTCTGCGCACGCGGCCCGAGCTGAAGCTCGTCGCCGGCGCGGTGGCGATCATCGCGATTCTCGCGCTGATCGGTCTCGTTCCGGGCCATGTGGTCCCGCCTGAGGCTTCTCTGGCGAGGGTCGCGCCGGCGAGCGGATTTTGGATCCTCATCTTCGCGTTCGCGATCCTCGTCGCCGACGCGATGGCGCGGCTTGAGCTTGGGCCGGTCGCCCGCGTTTCGGCTCTTGCCGCCGCGGCGCTCGTCGTCGGCGCGATCTTAGGCTCAGGCCTATGGAACGGCCTGTCCGTGTTGAAGGAATACGCGGCCCATTCCGACGCCTTCTGGCGGGAGGGCGCAACCCATGTCGAGCTCGCCTTCTCATCGCTCGCGGCCGCGGTGCTGGCGGGTCTGCCGCTCGGCGTCGCCTGTCAGCGCTCGCCTGCCTTGCGCAGCGCGACGCTTCCCGTCCTGAACATCATCCAGACCGTCCCAAGCATCGCCATGTACGGCCTCATGATGGCGCCGCTCGGTCTGCTTGCGGCGCGGTTTCCCGTGCTGCAAGATTTCGGGGTTCGCGGCATTGGCGCGGCGCCGGCGCTGATCGCGCTGTTCCTTTATTCGCTGCTTCCGGTCACCGCCAACGTCGTCGTCGGCCTTGAGCAGGCGCCGGCCGAGGTCGTGGAGGCGGCCAAAGGCATGGGCATGACGGGAAGCCAGCGCCTGTTGCGCGTCGAGCTTCCGCTCGCCTTCCCCGTCATCTTGACCGGCATCCGCGTGGTGCTCGTGCAAAACATCGGTCTGGTGACGGTTGCGGCGCTGATCGGCGGAGGCGGTTTCGGCGAGCTCGTCTTCCAGGGCATCGGCCAATCCGCCAACGATCTGGTGCTGCTCGGCGCGGCGCCGACGATCGCGCTCGCCTTTATCGCTGCGATCCTGCTCGATGCGCTCATCGAATGGCTCGACAAGCGGAAACATCCATGATCGAGATCGACGCCGTCAGCCGCTATTTCGGCGACAACGCCGCGGTCGAGGATCTGTCGCTGTCGGTTGCGCGCGGGACGATCGTGACGCTGGTTGGGACCTCGGGCAGCGGCAAGTCGACTCTTCTGCGCATGATCAACCGCCTGATCGAGCCGTCGAAAGGCTCGATCCTGATCGACGGCCGCGACACGCGGACGGTCCCAGGCGAAAAGCTCAGGCGCGGCATCGGCTACGTCATCCAGGGCTACGGCCTCTTCCCGCATTGGACGGTCGCGCGCAACATCGCCACCGTCCCTAACCTGCTCAACTGGGACGCCCGACGGACCGAGAGGCGGGTCAATGAGCTGCTCGCGCTGTTTGAGCTCGATCCCAACCTCCACGCGAGCAAGTTTCCCCACGAGCTTTCCGGCGGCCAGCAGCAGCGCGTCGGCGTCGCCCGCGCCCTTGCGGCGGAGCCTTCGCTATTGTTGATGGACGAGCCGTTTGGCGCGCTCGACCCGATCATTCGCGCGAAGGCGCAAGAGGATCTGCTGACCCTGCAGCGCCGCCTCGGCGTGACGATCGTCCTGGTGACGCACGACATGGAGGAGGCGATCGCGCTTGGCGACCGCATCGCCGTCATGGATCGCGGCCGCCTGCTGCAATACGCTTCCCCCGCCGAGGTCTTAGCCAGGCCCGCGCCCGGATTCGTCCAGCGTCTCGTCGGCGATAGAGAGCGGCCGTTCCGCCTGCTCTCCCTGACCAAGGTCGCGGAATGCGCGGAGCCCGGCGAGGCCGCGGGCGAACCGATTTCCGACCAAGTGTCGCTGCGCGAGGCGCTTTCCGATCTGCTGGCGCGCGGGGCGGAGGCGCTGCCCGTCGCCGCCGCGGACGGGTCTTCCATCGGCCGCATCACCCTATCCGCGCTTCTGGCTCGCGCGCGGCTCGCGGCATGAGGTGGGCGGCGCTCGTCGCGCGCTTCGCGGCGCTTGGCCTTCTGCTGGCGCTCCTGTTGGCGCCGGACCTCTTTAAGCCAGTCCTTGAGCCTTTGACGGAGAACGGCGCCCCGCCGATTTACAACGAAGGCAGTCTTCTCGACTTAACCCTCGATCATCTGGCGCTCGTCGCCGCTTCGAGCCTGATCGCCGCGATTTTCGGGGTCGTTATGGGCGTCTTCGTCACGCGGCCGGCGGGCGCGGAGTTCTTGCCCCTCTCGCGCACGATCGTCAATATCGGGCAGACGTTTCCGCCGGTCGCGGTGCTTGCGCTTGCGGTGCCGGCGGTCGGGTTCGGCGTCGAGCCGACGATGATCGCGCTGGTTCTCTACGGCCTCCTGCCCATTTTCGAGAACACCCTCACGGGTTTGAAGCAGGTGCCGGCGGCGACGCTGGAGGCCGCCGACGGCATGGGCATGAGCGGCTTGCGTCGGCTTATCTCGGTCGAGCTTCCCTTGGCGCTGCCCGTCATCCTGGCGGGGCTGAGGCTTTCCGTCGTCATCAATCTCGGCACCGCGACCATCGGCTCGACCGTCGCCGCCAAGGGACTTGGGGAAGTGATCATCGCCGGCCTCGTCAGCTCCAACACCGCCTTCGTGTTGCAGGGCGGCGTCATCGTCGCGCTGCTTGCGGTCTTAATTTACGACGCGCTCGGCTTCATCGAGCGCGGGGCCGCCCGGCGCGCAGGCCGCTCGACGCCATGACGCCACGCCGGACTTCACCTTGAGACGCTCTGAGCGTTTCCGCCGTCGGCTCGTCACGGATCAAGTCTAATTATCTACAGATCGCCCTTGGCCAAGTATCGATAGCAAAGCGTTGATGTATTCAGTTTCACGAAAACGTCGTGTTCAAGCAAAGAGAATAGCTTAAGTTCAGGATTTCTTAGAGACTCTTGTTTACCCTTACCACTGCCGGCGCGCGTGCTTCTTTCGAGCGCGAAGGGCGCGGGTCGAAATCGCGTCGTTGCGGCTTAAGGGGCGCGGCCCTCTAACCCGCTGCGGCGCGACGCTTAAAACGCCGACCGCGCGCCCGAGAACCGCGATCGGCGTCGGCTCGCCTAAAAACAGATCAAGTCTTGGCGAAGGAGAGAGAGCAGGTATCGGCAGTCGAATTCGACTTAGAACTTGACGCGTTACGAGCGCTCTTAAGCGATGCTGGACGCGGCCGTGAATGAGGACAAACGTAGGTCCTCACGACACCGAATTTTTAAGGCGGCGAAGATCGGCTTCCACGAGCTTCACGCCGCAATAGACTGCGTCGTGCGCGACATCTCCGACACGGGCGCGAGACTGTCGATCGAATCGACCATCGGCGTCCCCGAAATCTTCTTTTTGGCGATCAATGGCGCGCCGCCAAGAAAGTGTCAGATCGTCTGGCGGAAACCGTCGCAGCTTGGGGTGAAGTTCTTATAGAGCCGTCTGCATTCGCCTTTAAGGCCCCGCCATTGCGAGGAGGCCTTAAGGCCGACGAAGCAATCCATGGCGGGAAGGGGCGCGGGCTGCGCGGCTAAGGCGGGAAGCGGCAGACCAGCCCGGACAGCTTCCCATGAAAGCATTCAGTAAAGTCGCTGTTTGTCGCCTCTTTTCAGAGCGCGCAGCCCGGAGAGAAAGGCGCGCGCGATCAACAGATAGCCGAGCGGCGCCTTCAGCCGGCCGTTCTGCCCACGCAGATATTGCCGGGCGATCTTGACGCGAGCCCCAAGGTGGCCGGTTCGGGCCGCGAGGGTGAGATAGCGCGTCGCCTCGGCGCTGTTTTCTCCCATATCCGGCAGAATGAGCGCGCAGCGAAAGGCCCAATAAGCCGCCGAAGGGTTGACTTCGGCGATCGTCGCGAGGACGGCGAAGGCCTCCGCGAACGCCGACTGCTTATAGAGCGCGAGCCCATAATGGTAAGTCCCGAGCGCGTTTCCCCGGTCGCGCGCGACGCGGTAGTAATCCGTCGCCAGCGCGAGGTTTTTTGGCGTTCCCGAGCCGATCTCGTGGGCAATTCCCAACAGGTCCGCGGCCTTCGCCGACCCTGCCTCGATCGCCGGCGCCAACAGCGTTTCAGCCTCGGCGAACGCGCCGTTACGGAGCAGCGACTTCGCCGTGGTGATGACTTCGGCCTCAGACGTCGGCGTCGATTGCGTCACCGTGAGCCTCCTGCGGCGCCTCCTAAGCCGCAAGATCTTGGCGCGCAAAAGTTGAACGAGACGTAAGCGCTGTTTCAGAGGCGTCTTGAAGAGACTGCGACGTGCCGAACGTCATGGCCGGGCTTGACCCCCAGCTGTCCACGCACCGCCGCGGAAGGCGAAATTGCGCAGTCCGAGGCGACGTCATTGCGGGTTCGTCAATGGCTAAGATCTCCGAGGGCGCGGCTCGCAGGCGATCATTTCGACCGCCACGGCGGGCAGCTTGGCGGTGGCGGTAAATTGTTTCCCGTCGACATCGTAGACATGCGCAATTCCCTTGTCGGAAGTTTTGGACGGAACCACGGTCGGCTGAACGCCGCGAAACCGCGCCCCCTCAGGCGTCAGCGGGGAAATCCCTTCCTCGACGACGAACGCCGACCAGGATCTCGGGTCCGCGATGATGATGATTGTCCCGCGCGCGTCCCAACCTTGAAAGCGGCAATCCATAAGCGTCACGAGGCTTGGACGGGCGATCGCCTGCCCCAGGACCTCGAACCCGAACCGATTTGGCCATTCTCGAAATTGCGCAAGGTCAGTCTCCTGTTGAAGCCGATCGAGAAGGTCGAAAAAGTCAAAGGCGGATGTCATTGGGCTCTCGCCTGCTCATAGGTGTCGATTTCCGCCGAGATTTGACCCGGGATTTCCATTGAGAACTGACCCGGGTTTGATGATGCTTTCAGGGTCAGGCGTTCGTCAAGTTTCGAGGTTTCTCCTTTGCGGGTTTGGCGGCGTTCGAGGTGCACTTTGTTCCGTCGGAAACGCCATCGGCCGCCCGCGCCACAGATCGTCGAGTTCGCAAATCACTCGCTTGCCGGAGATCGAGAAGTCGGGGATCGCCGCCAGACATTCGCAGCGGCGTTCGTTTGGCGATCAATACGACCGGCACGTCGGCCGGGCACCCTATTTGTCATCTCTGTAGTCTAACGTGCCGAGAAAGCGTCATCTAAGATTCGGAGACGATCCGTGGCCGTTCCCCCTTTCCAAACTCCTCAGGTGCGTCGATCGGAATGTGAATAGACCAGCGGACTATTGCAGAAGTGAGGAGGGCAATGTGGGCATTCGCAAAGCTTGCCGGCAGATTGCGAAGAGAATTCTTCAGACCTTATTTGCCGATCAAAATATCAGGCTTGATCGCATGGAGACCTTCCTTGAATCTCTGGGGCGTGGCCAATCAGCTCTAGCGCTTGGCCAATCAGCCATTCCACCTCACCTTGAGGCGCTGAGGCGCGACGTTGCGCGCTTGGGACGCGAGTTGGAGTTCGTAAAACGCCATCGCGGGACCTATTTGGGCGAAGGAACCAGCATGGTATGGCTGGTCGACGAAACTGTTGTTTATGTTCATTCGACAGACGAAGGAGTACCGCCGGTATTGATATCCGGTGGCACCTACGAAGAAGCAAATCTGACCGTATTATTTAGTTTCTTGAAGCATGACAGTCTGGTGCTCGACGTTGGGGCGAATTTGGGTGTATTTTCGTTAAGGATAGCTGATCGACTACGAGGCACAAACGGCCGTGTAATAGCTTTTGAACCGCACCCCGAAGCGTACCGTTTGTTGAAAATGTCGATCGAACGCAACGGTCTTGAGTCTCGAATCGAAGGACACAATGTGGCCCTTGCCGATCGAAACGATCAGATCAAGCTGTATTATCCAAATAAAAACATTGGTGGTGGTGGCGCATTTTATGACGTCGAAGGGGCTATTCCGATCGAGGCAGAATTGAAGGTCTTGGATGAAATTTTGCCGGACCAAACAGTTGATTTAGTTAAGATGGACGTCGAGAATAACGAATATTTGGTGTTTCTTGGAATGCGTAAAATAATAAAGCGCTCTACTCGTATCGCAATATTATTCGAAAAACTAACTATCAAATATCGCGATGATCCAAGCGTATATCAATTTCTTACTCAATTTGGCCTCACTATATATGCCGTTACCGGTGACGCACTTCTAAAACCTGTCGACTTAGAGGGATACCAAGAGTTTGGAGGCTATTTCCTCGCGACGAGGGCGGAGACCCTTTGCGGGTATCTTGATCGGCGATTTTTTGAGGTCGGCTGGCAATCACTAACTTTGCACAAAGGCACAGCGGCCAAACGCGAAGGAAACTCCTGCGAATTGATCGGCGCTGAGGGTGATTGCCTCTTTTACGGACCCTATTGGTATCTACCCCGCGGACGATATCTCTTGACCGTGATAGGTAAGAAGGAGGGCAGCGCACTCGTCAATATATGCGAACGCTATGGTTCAATTGTGAAGGAACTCGCGATCTCGGAAGGACACATGTCTGCCGAATTCGAGGTTGCCGATGATCTCTACAAATTTGAATGTGTTTTCAATGCGGGCAAAGGTGGGCTTCGGCTTCAACTAGAGGCGATTCAATTGCGTCGCCAGTGAAGCTTCCAATTGCCCAGCGGCCGAACCGTCGACCCTCCGAAGCAGCGCGTTGAGCTAAACGAGCCTCCCGGTCAGATCCAACCGATGCGACCTGCTCAGGCGAGCATCTCAACACCGCAACTAATCCGAATAGCGATCGTAAAACCTATCTTTTTCCCCGGAGATCTCTTTACCCCGTTCTGACCGAAACAAGAATTCTGTAACCCGTATTGTCGGTTGGACCTGTCACCTATGTGCCGCGTTGCTCATTCCCTCTCGCCTTGTCGGAGACGGGCAGGGGTGTGGGGTCGGCGCCGATTGGACCGCGGACGACGCGGCGACGCCCACGCGTCGCCTGACCCTCTTGGTCCGCTCACCCAGACCTCTCCCTCCTGGAGAGGGGGCGCATTTTTCTGGCCGGCCGGGAGGGGCGCGTGTATGCTCTCGAATTATTGGAAAGCCTGCCGGCCAACCGGCGCTGTCCGTGGATTGAAAAGGTCCCAGCCAAATCACCGGCTGGCAATAAATTTTTTTCGCCTTGCCGAGTTGCAAGTTATTGAAAAATAACGATCGGGCGAACTCGCGAGTTGGCCCGAGTTGCTTTTGAGTTGGCGCCGAGTTGGCGCCCGAGTTGGCGCCGGGCGAGCCCTCAAGCCCCGTCGCCGGCGGGCTTGGCCGCGGCCGACGGCGCGGCTGGCCTGACGTCCCAGCCGGAGGGCGGCGGAGCGACGTCGTTCGCCGTCGGGTTCGGCGTCTCGAGGCGGAAGGCGGAGAGCGCCTGGGCGGCGGCGGCGAGCGCCGCCGGGTCCATCCGCGCCGCGACGTCGTCGCGCTTCTTGCCGGCGTCCGTATCGCCCTGCGCGGCGGCGAGCGAGAACCACAGCCACGCCTGGCCGAGATCTTGAGGCACGCCGAGCCCGCGCGCCTCGAGGATGCCGAGATTGAACTGGCTGTCCTTCACGCCAAGCTTGCCGGCTTTGCGGAACCATTCCGCCGCCTCGACGTAATTGGGCTTCGCTCCGTTGGCCGAATCGGCCGTCAGCACGCCGAGATTGTGCATGGCCCGGGCGTTGCCGGCCGCCGCGGCCTTAAGGTAGAGCGCCTTGGCGTGGTCGATGTCCTTCTCGACCCCGACGCCCTTCTCATAAAGGGTGGCGAGCCGATATTGCGCCGGCGCCAGGCCCTGATCGGCGGCCTGTTCGAGCCATTTGGCGCCGCTTGCCGCGTCGCGGGCCCCAAGCCGCCCGTCGATGAGGCGTGCGGCAAGCTCGTATTCGGCGGCAGCGTCGGCGCGCATGACCGCCTCGCGCAGCGCGCTTGGCGTCGCGCTGGGGATGTCTTCGACAAGCGTCGTCGGCAGGGCGCTCGGCGCGGCCGAGGGCGGCGGGCCTAAGGCCGTCGCCGCGTTCGGGGCGATCGCGCCGGTCGGCGTCATGTCGATGCCGGCGACCGCCATGGGCCCGCGCTCAGGCGCGGCTTGTGCTTGCGAGGCGGCCGGCGCCGGCGTCTCAACCTCGGACTTCACCTGCGTCGCCTCGTGCGGGCGCAGCGTGAAAATCGCTGCGACCGCGACGAGCGCCACCAGCGCGACGCCGAGCAAGATCGGCCGGCGGCGCGCGGCGAAGAAGGCTTTCGCCTGCTCGAGCGCCGCCGGTGCGGCGCTCGTCGAGGCGTCGGCCTTGATCGGCGTGCGCGCGCTCTCGCCGCGGGCCCGCGCGCTTTCGGCAAGCGCGGCCTGCGCGGCGCGGCGGGCGGCGGCGATATGGTCGGTGAGCGCGCTGCGCGGCGTCGTGCCGGCGGAAGCCGCCGCCTCGCGCGCGGCGCGCGGCGCGCCGAGGCCGGGCTCGACGAGGAAGGCCGTCGCCTCGTTTTCGGCCTCTTCTAATGACGGATCGTCCGCCGCCGGGGCGAGGGGCGGCGCCGACGGCTCGATCGGCGTCTGCGGGCGCGCCGCCGCCCGAGCGATTGCGGCGGCCGTCCCCGCGCTTCGC
>Ga0187782_10001210_pt1 | contig 18545 bp, 15 predicted proteins | sample 0715_SJ02_MP15_2_FD_132454 | JGI IMG/M metagenome (GOLD analysis project Ga0187782, IMG submission 132454) | Tropical peat soil microbial communities from peatlands in Department of Meta, Colombia - 0715_SJ02_MP15_20_MG | ecosystem: Environmental > Terrestrial > Soil > Wetlands > Peat | place...
CCGGGCACAAAGGACGTGGGAATCGTGCGCCCTTCCGCGGCAGCCCGCTGGATGATCTCCGAGTTTGTCGGCGAAATCTCGTTCAGGTTGGGGCTCGAAAATCGGGGCATCCGCGGCGCAAATCGTTCGACGATTTCGTGCATGGTCACGCGATCTTCCGTCAGATCGACGGCCGGCGGCTGGGCAGTCATCGAGGCGGCGGTGAGAATGATGCTCAGACCGATGCCGATCTCCGCTTCGCCGAACCGCAACAAGCTCCGCGTCCCGGTGCCCGTGTCGGTTTCGAGCCCCTTCACGATGTAGAAATTAGCCGCGCCCAAAAGCAGCAACGCCACCAGCAAGGCGATCTTTGCGCTCAGCATCACTCCGTAAGCGGTGCCGTACATGGCACTCCACGAACCGACATAGACCCAGCTCATTCCGAATCCCGCCAGAATCAGGACAGCAACGCTGATCTGAGCGAGACGAGAGAAATTGCGCATGATCTGGCTTCGTATTTCAACGTCCGGAGTTCGCTTCGCAGAGAGCAGAAGATAGGGCAATCCTCCGATCCAGCTCGCCGTCGCCAGATAGTGGAGAGCAGTCAGGCTGACCAGAAAGGTGCGGTCGTCCAGTCGCGAAAAGGAATGGCTGGTGATAACGGTGGCTGCGAGGAAGAGCGCCCCGGGCAGAAGCGCTAGGAGATTCACGGTTTTCCGGAGCGCTGCAGGCCACCAGGCCAGCACCAATCCGGCTGCTACGGCCAGCACGCCAGCCCAAAGATAATTGGCGCTGAAAACATAACTGACCGGGATGTCGTTGGAGTAGGTCAGCACCACAGAGTTCGCAACGACGAAAAAGAGTTGAGAAATGGCCAATGCCAATGCGCTGATGCCAATCAGCTTCCAACTCGACCGCAGCAGTTCTTCGCTGCGCTGCTCAGTCCGGCGCGCAGCGATCAGCAGGAAGAAAAGTCCGCCGAGTGCCACGGTCTGAAAACACAGGATCGCGGCTCGCAGCAACACAACAAGAAAGCCAAATACGCTGATCAGATGATCCATACTTCTTGCTCAGGAACCGGTCACGGTAAACGGAATCTCGCCTCGTGTGATGTGTCCATCCGGCGCGAGCACTTGCCACTGAATGCGGTACTCGCCGGGCTTCAATCCGGTGGCTTTCGAGTTCAGAGTGTCGGGCGAAGTCTGCGTTTCGATGGTCAAATCGGTCGTGGAATTGTCCGGACGGACCAGATGAAGCTTGGAAAGCTTGGCGTCAACGCGCACGTTGTATTTGAGCAGGATGGGCACGTCGGGCCCGGTGACCTTGCTGTTCGCTGCGGGATGCGCCTCTTTCAGAATGGCGTGTCCTTCGACGAGTGTGGCCGCAACCAATAGAAGCCCGGTCAGCAAAAGCCATGCGGCGCATTTCCATCCATTTCGACGTCTCGCTATCACCAACGGCCTCCTCAATCAGGCAAATGCCTTGTTCAATGCTAATTCCAATATACCAGTTGAGTCAGGGCTCCGCATCGGCAGAACGCGGCATTCGCTTTTGTGCGCAGGCCATGAGCGACCATAGCAATGCACACACGACGCCGAAGGAGATGAAGTCCAGATAGAGCGGGGGGCGAAACAAAATGCAAAGCACGGTGAGAAGGCCTGTCAAAACCGCCGCGCAAAGGGGCGCAGCCCATTCTCCCCGGACAACGAGCGCGATCAGCGCTGCAAGAAATCCGAGGAACAGACCAAACCACGTGAGCAACTCCAGAAGAAGGAAACGCGTTCGGCCGGAGGAACCCTCCGCGCGAGACTTGATTCCGGCTAGCGCCTGGCGGACCGCGATGAAGTCACCTATATCCGTGAAGGCGTCCAGGACAATCAACTTTGGCTTCCGCTCGTAATTTCCTAAGCGGATTCGCCAGACGAGCCGCGTGCTGATGCCCTGGGGATAAAGAGCGAGCGCCATGGATTCGCGCCCGTCAGTGCTGACAAAAAGCAGGTAGCGGTTTGGCTCCATGGCGACCACAGGAAAATCGATCCCTCTCCAGATAGGAACGTGATCGCCGACTTGTAACGATTGCCACTCCGGCAGAATCTTTTCGCTGCTCGGAATGCCGTCGTTGTCGATCCAGTCGTATCCGTACCAACCGGCGCGCCGGTATCCGATCTGAACGAGCCAAGGCCAGATGTGCTCGGGCCTGGTGTGAATCGTCGTGGCGCGAGTAGCGGCGAAGATGGGTTTGGGCTGGAGTTCGTCTCCCGGCATCACTCGCTGCACTCCTTCCGAGGTTGCTCCCCAGTGAAGTTGCAACGGCCGGTAAATTCCGAAATAACCCAGAAAGAGCACGCAAAGCGCCAGCATTGCACGCATGGTAAGGTTCATGCGAGGAGTTGCCATACGGTAAGGAGTATGTGGGCAGGGCCTGGCGAGCTCAAGGACGTGCGACACAGGAAGTGGTGCCGAAGGAGATGCTCGCATTCGCAAAACACATGCGGATGCTACACAGCCTCGCCTAACAAGCGACAGCACCCTGAAGAAAGTGAGATTCGGAGTCTACGAGGCGCTTGCATCTATTCGTAGCGCAAGGCTTCGACGGGATCGAGTTTCGCAGCCTGCATGGCGGGAAGCCAGCCGCTGATCACACCGACCACTACCAAAATCAGCGTGGACAAGAAGAGCGTAGTTGTGGAAAGGGCCAGGTGGATGTCGACTTTGCCACTATCATCTTCATAAGCCGGTCCGAGGAACGGCAGGGTGCCAATGGCCGAGGTCAGGCACCACGAAATGAGCATTCCTACCGCCCCAGCAGCCAGAGTGAGCACCAACGCTTCCAGCAAAAATTGCCAGCGAATATGCCATTTCCGTGCGCCGAGCGCTCGGCGCAAACCGATTTCACGCACACGCTCTTCCACGGAAACCAGCATGATATTCATTACGCCGACACCGCCGATGCCCAGAGTCATTGCGCCAATCATGAAAAGCAGACCCTCGATGCCCAGCGTGATCCCGTCGTAGATCGGCTTGAACTCTTGGCGGCCGAACATCGTGATGGCCCGCTTGTCGTTTGGCGAGAAATGCTGCCGGTTCGCTACGGCGGTGCGGAACTGCTGCATGGCAGGCGCTTCGAACTGGGGCGCCACCGGTTCGAAGATCATTACACTCGCATAACGCGCGTCCCAGATGTCGGCCGCGGCCGTGTACGGAATGAACGCGGATTCGTCGTCGCAATTGAAATAGCAACTGTCGGAGAACTTCATGTCCATGTCGCCGATAACGGTAAAGCGTACTCCGTTGATACGTACCGTCTCTTCGACGGCAGGTTCACCGCTGAACAGCTTCTTCTTCAAGCGAGCGCCCAGAAAGACGACGCGGCGGCGTTCCTCCACATCCTCGGCGGAAATCCAGCGGCCTTCGGAAGGCACTTCATTTCGCATTTCCCCATACTCTGGATAGACGCCGCGCGTGGCCGATTCCGACAGACGCTCATCATGGGACAGTCCTTCGAAGCGCACCGTTTCGAGCGTGACGCGCTTGATTAGCGGCGATTGCGCTTTGACCCAGTCGGCATCCTCCTGCTCAAAGTGCACTTCTTTTCCTGCGCGCTCGCCGCCGGCCTGTTCACTTGTCGTTCCCGGCCAGCAAATGACCGCCGCCTTCCCGAATACCTCGAAGGTGTAGAGCAATACGCTGCGGAAACCTGCGCCGTAGCTTAGAAGAAGGGTGACCGCCACAATCCCCCAGGAGATGCCCGTCATGGTGAGCAAGCTGCGCACGCGGTTGCGACCCAGCGCGACCCAAGCCTCTTTAAAGACTTCCGTCAGCATGAAAATCCCTCTTACTTAATAACCCCTTTTATCCACCTGCTTCGAATCGCAAAGCTTCGATCGGGTCGACGGACGCTGCGCGATTCGCCGGGTACAACGCGGAAAGTATGGCGATCAGACCGAGCAGACTCATCGTCAGAGCGGCAAGCTTCCAACTGGCGTCCAGGCCATCGAAATAGGGGATCGGCGGCAAGAGTTTCACCAAGCCGCAGAGCCCGTAAGAAATGATCAGGCCCGCGCCTCCGCTGATGAACACGACAATCACGGTTTCTAGAAAGAATTGCCGCAAGATGGACTCGCGCGTGGCGCCCAGCGCCTTGCGCACGCCGATTTCGCGCGTCCGTTCGCGGACGCTCACCAGCATCACGTTCATCACACCGAGCCCGCCAAGGAAAATCGTGGCGACGCCTACCGCGCCCATGAACACTTCCATGCCCACGAAAATCATGCGATTAGCCTGAGCGTTCTTCACCGTGTCCCAAATACTGGCGGCTTCCTCGTCGCGCGGATCGAAATTGTGCAAGCGGCCCAGCGAACGCCGAATTTGCCGGACACAATCAGGATGTGTTTCGAGCGACCAGGGTGCGACGAGCAAACGGTCGACGGAATGTTCGATCGCAGGTGGTTTATTGGGGAAGTCCCGCTTCATGGAGTTAAAGGGGATGAAAATTTTGCGAATATCCACGCCGTCGTAGCTGGAATTCTGGTCTTTCGTTTTCATGACACCGATGATGGTGTAGGGGATGCCGTTCAGTTCGATGGTTTGCCCGAGCGCGTCGCGGTCCGCGAACAGTTGCTTCTTCGCATCGCTGCCAAGGAAAGCCACGCGGCGGCCTTCTTCGTTGTCTTCGTCGTTGTAAAACCGGCCCTCCGCCACGGTGATGCTGCGAATCACGGTAAAAGGAGGAAGCGAGCCGACAGTATCGAGGTCGCCGCTGTTGAAGGCGCTGTGCACCTTCACGTTGTTGCCGAGTTCCGGCATCACGTACTTGCAGGAAGGCGCTTCCTTGGCCACTTCCTTGTAGTCGTCTTCCATCCAGTGCACGGCCCGGCCGGAACGCGTGCCACCCGCCTGCATGCTGGTGCGCCCGGCAAAAACAATCATTACGTCCTTGCCGAAATTCTCCTGCTGTTTCTGGATGCCGCGGCCCAGGCCCTCGCCTGCGGCAACCATCAGGGTGATGGAGATGATTCCCCAGGCGATGCCGAACATGGTGAGGAGCGTCCGGCGCTTGTGTGCCCAGAGGGTCGCAATCGTATCGCGCAATAGATCGCGAAAGGTCATAGGGCTCCGCTATTGGAGAACGACTTGTTGCTTTTCGGTCAGGCCGGAGACGATTTCCGTCTTCACGCCATTCGAAATGCCGAGCTTCACAGGAGTCTTTTTCCTTCCGTTCTCCGCGTGAGGATCCGGGAGTTCGACGGAGGCGTTGCGGTCCTTGTCGTAAATGAGCGAAGCCTCAGGGACCATCAGCACATTCTTCTTTTCCTCCAGGATGATCTCCGCGTTCGCGCTCATGTTGGCTTTGAGTTCGCCCGTGGGATTCAAGATGGAGACGCGCACTTCAAATGTCGTGACATTGTCCTTCTCTTTGCCCATGGGAGAGATCTTTGTCACCCTGCCAGTAAATTTCTTGTCCTTGAAAGACTCCACCACGATGCGAGCCGGCTGGTCCATGAACACCTTGCCGATGTCCGCTTCATCTACTTTTCCCTGAACGTAGACCTCGCTGGTGTCGCCCAGAGTCATGACCAGCGTTGCTTGCGAGCCCAAGACCAGGATTGAACTGACGGCGTCGCCAACGTTCACGTCTCGAGAGAGGACGAGGCCGTCGATCGGGCTGGCAATGGTCGAATTCCGCAAATCTTCTTCGGCGTTTTCTAGGGCGGCCTTGGCCTGGGCGACCTGGGCTTCGGCTTTCGCAATTTCTGCGCGAGACACGGCGAGATTGCGCTGCGCGCTGACTTGCTTGTTCAGCGCGAGCTGGTAATTCTTTTCGGCATCTTCTACCAGGCTCTTAGCCATCACGCCGTCTTTATACATTTGCTGGGCGCGCTCCATGTTCAACTTCAGGAAAGGCACGTCCGGCCCTTCCGCGTCGACCTTGTTCCGCTCCAGTTGCGCGTTGGCGGAGTCTCGCGCCGCCTGGGCGGCCTGATAGTTGGCCTGCGCCGCACGCACGCTCGCCTCGAGCTGGACTTTATCGAGATCGGCAAGCAATTGGCCCTGCTTCACGCTGTCGCCGTAGTCGACATAGAGCTTTTTGACAATGCCGCTCGCCTTGGACTTCACTTCCACCTTGGAGAGAGGCTGGATCTTTCCCGTGGCTACGACCACGCGAGCCAGGTCGCCGCGTTCGACGGCGGCGAGCTTCGACGGATCAATCTCGTGAGTCGGACGCAGGGCTGCATACACACCATACCCGCCGCCAATGAGCACTAACGCAGCGATCGAGGCGATGATGATGCGCCTCCGCCTTTTCTTGGCCACTTTGCCGTTACTTAAAGCATTTCCATTGCTGGACATAGCCGCCCCCCGGGCTTTGACCTTATTGGCACACCCATCCACTAATACGAGACATTGGGGAACAAAGTTCCCGTTTCTGTCTTTAATAGACGAGGGAAAGGGGCAGAGGTCATGACCAAGAGGATCTATTTACGCAGACTCCGTTCCGAGTGATGGATTTGGTAGTCAGAGCCTGGCACGGCGCAGCCGCAGGGCATTCGTGATAACCGAAACAGAGCTGAAGCTCATGGCCGCGCTGGCGATCATCGGACTGAGCAGCCACCCGAAGACAGGGTAAAAAATACCGGCGGCCACGGGAATGCCCAGTAAGTTGTAGGCAAAGGCGAACGCGAGGTTTTGCTTGATGTTGCTAACGGTGACACGTGAGAGCCGTCTTGCACGCACAAGGCCGCGGAGGTCTCCCTTGACGAGGGTGATGCCGGCGCTTTCGATGGCCACGTCGGTGCCGGTGCCCATGGCGATGCCAACGTGAGCAGCGGCGAGAGCTGGTGCGTCGTTGATGCCATCTCCGGCCATGGCCACGATGCGGCCTTCCCTTCGCAGCTTCTTCACAATTTCAGCTTTTTCCGAAGGTAAGACCTCCGCCTGGACCTCATCGATGCCAAGCGTGGAAGCAACGTTCTGCGCCGCCTCACGACGGTCACCAGTCAGCATCACGAGCCGTAATCCTTCAGCCCTGAGCTCCCGGAGCACTTCGGGGGTGGAGGACTTGACCTCGTCCGATAGGAAAAGAACGCCCGCGGCGCGGCCATCTACGGCCACGTGGATCGATGTCAGTCCCCCTTCGAGCGATGAAGACTGTTGGATTCGCGGAACCGAAGGAAGAGCGATGCCTCGCTCCTCGAGAAATCGCGCCGTACCTACTAGCACAGGCTTCCCGAGCACCCGACCTTTGACTCCTCCACCGGGCGAGGCTTCAAATTCGGCCACCGGCCCAAGGGGGAGCTTCCGCTCTTCGGCGGCGCGAACAATAGCACGGGCGAGAGGATGCTCACTCGAGCGTTCCACGCTGGCGGCCAGAGAAAGAAGAGCGGTCTCAGACATGTCTCCCCTTTCGCTGATCCGAATGCGCGCAACGTGGGGCTTGCCTTCCGTCAGTGTGCCGGTTTTGTCGACGACGAGAGTGTCGACGCGTGACAGAGTTTCGAGAGCTTCTGCGTTTCGCACGAGGACTCCGGCAGATGCGCCGCGGCCCACGGCGACCATGATCGACATAGGCGTCGCCAGCCCCAGCGCGCAGGGGCAAGCGATGATAAGGACAGAGACGGCAGCGAGCAGTGCGTGCGCGAGTCTTGGCTCCGGACCCCAGATTGCCCAGCCGACAAACGCGAGAATCGCGGCGATCACGACGGCGGGGACGAAGTAGCCTGCGACCCGGTCGGCCAGGCGCTGCATTGGCGCGCGGCTGCGTTGGGCCTCGCTGACGACCTTTACGATCCGTGCGAGAAGTGTTTCGCTGCCGATGCGCTCGGCGATCATCACGAAGCTGCCGTTAGAATTGAGCGTGCCGCCGGTGACTTTGTCCCCGGCGGACTTGTCGACAGGGAGCGGCTCGCCAGTGACCATCGATTCGTCGAGGGCACTGCTGCCTTCTTTCACCGTGCCGTCAACCGGCACGCGCTCTCCCGGGCGGACGCGCAGAAGATCTCCGGGCCGCACTTCGTCAAGCGAGACATCCGCATCACCCGTGGCGGAAACCCGATGAGCTGTTTGCGGCGCCAGATGCAGAAGTTCACGAATCGCCCCGCTCGTGCGGCGGCGGGCTCTTAATTCCAAGACCTGGCCCAGGAGGACCAGCGTTGTGATCACAGCGGCCGCTTCGAAGTAGACGGCAACCGCGCCGTGCATGTCCCGGAACGAGGCCGGGAAGAACTGTGGAAACAAGGTTGCGGCAAGGCTGTAGAGATAGGCTGCGCCCGTGCCGAGGCCGATCAGCGTGAACATGTTCGGGCTGCGATTTACGAGCGAGGCCCAGAAGCGCTGGAAGAACGGCCAACCACCCCAGAGCACCACAGGCGTGGCCAGGAGAAGTTCCGCGGCGTTTCGGGTGGCGCCCTCCCAGTGGAGTCCGAGATTCTCGCCAAACATGGACAAGACAAGTAGCGGCGACGAAAGCGCGGCGCTGACCCAGAAACGCTTGCGCATGGATTCGTATTCGGGGTCCGGCTGTTCGCCGGCGACAAAGTCCATCGGCTCGAGCGCCATTCCGCAGATGGGGCAAGAGCCTGGCCCGATCTGAACGATTTGCGGGTCCATCGGGCAGGTGTAGCGCACGTTTTTGGCAGAGGGAGGGGCCTCCGCTGTTAATACAGGCCGCACGTGCTCCATGCCCGCCGGGCCCGGCGTTGCGAGGAACTTTCCCGGCTCGCTGCGGAATCGTTCCGCACAGCGCGCGGAGCAGAAGTAATACGTCTTGCCGACGTGCTCGATCTCTCGAACCGCCTTCTTTGGGTCCACCATCATGCCGCAAACGGGATCTTTTGCTTTCGAGCCCTCTCCGAAAATGCGGAGACCAACCGTAGCAGGCTTTGCAGCCGATGCTGTGGGGATCGCCATTGGCGATCTCGTTGGCATCGGATTCGAGACATATTTCATAGGATCTTGCTGAAATCTCTGCTCGCAACTTCCGCAGCAGAAGTAATACATCTTGCCGTTATGTTCAGCGCGGGCTTTCGCGGTTTCTCGGTTAACATTCATTCCGCAAACAGGATCTCGTTCCACGATTCTTCTCCTTGCTTCATTGCTTGTTTGCCACGCCCTTAGCGCAGATGCGTGTAGATCAGTTCGAGCAGTTCGTCGTACATTGCCGCCGATTCTTCTTGCTTCCCGGATGCCAGGGCTTTCGCTGCGCAATGCTGCAGATGATTTTTCATCAGATTCCGCGCTACCCCGCGCAGCGCTTCCTGGACCGAAGCGACCTGGACGATGATGTCGGCGCAGTAGCGGTCTTCTTCGACCATGCGCTGCAGCCCGCGCACTTGACCTTCGATCCGGCGCAGGCGCTTCCGGTTGGCTTCTTTCAGTCCCGGGTCGACGCCCGCCGCCTTGCGTCCTTCCCCGGCGCTACAGGCGCAGGTAAGTGCCGGTTTCGGTGAAGAACGATGATTTGCCTTGGCCATGCTGTATACCCTCCACCCCTATATATACCCCTGCCCCCTATTTTGCGTCAAGGCTGTCAAATGTGCTTCCCACCCCCGGAACAAAAATCGGCAGGGCTTGCGGACTCACCCTACGCTCCAGGAGGACGGTTGGCGTAAGGCGAAGTGCTGTTATAATTCCGGACATGACACTACTCGAGATTACCTACGAATTCAGTCGCCGCTGAGCCTAGAACAGCTCAGCCGCCTGGGCACGTTTGCGAATACTTACGGCTTGCGCAAGTTCCACGTCGACGAACAGAAAAATCACCTGACGTTCGAATACGACGCTTCACGGCTGCAGGATACGCAGATCGCACATGTACTCGGCCAAGCCGGGATCGCCGTCGCGCGCAAGGTGAATTAGCCGGGCCCCATTCGTCAGGAAAGGACACCGCCGGTTTGAAATATCTGCTCGCGCTTTCTTTCCTCTTCCTCCTTCCCCAATCTCCCGAGGAATTTCCTCCACTGGGCACAATAGATCTGTATGGCAATCGCACCGTTTCTGCGGCGGAGATCCGCGGGGCACTTCCCTTTCACGAAGGCGATGCTATGCCGGAAGCAGCCTTTGAGACGAAGAAGCACGCGGCGAAGCAGAAGCTCGAAGCCATTCCAGGAATCAAGTCGGCATTCCTAACGCGGGTTTGCTGCACACAGGATCACAAATCAATGCTCTATGTAGGCGTGGAAGAAGCGGTATCGCCTTGCCTGCGCTTTCATCCCGCTCCGAATGGCACAGTGCGCCTTCCCACCAAGATGGTGAAGGCCGACCATGAGGTGGAGGCGGCATGGGAAAAGGCCATCCTGGCCGGGGATGCGGCAGAAGACGATTCGCAAGGGCATGCGCTCGGGCACGATCCGGGGTTGCGCGCCGCACAGCTTCGTTACGTTACGCTGGCTCAGGCTTATCGCGCGAATCTGCTCGACGTTCTGCACAACTCAGCCGATAACCGGCAGCGTGCTTTGGCGGCTGAGGTCCTGGGATACGTGAAGGACAAGCAAGCCGTTGTCGGCGATCTGGTTGCTGCCATGTGCGATCCCTCACCGGAGGTCCGGAATAACGCCATGCGCACTCTGGTTGTGTTCGCCAGGTTCGCGCCGAAACCGCCGGCCGCCAAGATCCGGATCCCGCAGCGTCCTTTCATCGAGCTACTCAATTCCTGTGTGTGGTGGGACAGAAACAAATCCTCCGCGGCACTTGCGGAGCTGACAGAACAGCGCGATCCCGCGCTTCTAGCAAAGATGCGGAAAGAGGCTCTGCCATCCCTGATGGAGATGGCGCGCTGGAAAGATATGGGCCACGCCGCTTCTTCGTTACTGATTCTCGGGCGAATCGGCGGTCTTTCCGACGAGCAAATGGAAAAGGCTCTCGAAACAGGTGATCGCGAGGCAATTCTGGAGGCGGCGGGAAAAGCCGGGCCTTAGGCTTGCAACAAGAAAGGGAGATTCCGCACTTCGCAGCCCCCGCTCGGAATGATGGTGTGTGTTTCTCTGCAGGAAGCAACCGAATGGGTTGCGGACTCATCCACCCAATGGACCCAAAAGAATGGGGCGATAGGTCTGGGAGAATGTGGATCTGTGCAAATCGATCGTCTGTTGCGGTCTTTCCTGGCAGTGAAATTCGTCTCGTTTCTCGAAAATTCCGGGGCTCCCGGGGCCACGGCCTCCCCGGTCCTGCGCAAACTTAGCGCGGCCGCAATGGCTTTGAGCTTGTTCGTACCCGCGCCGCAAAGCCGGGCGAGCGAGAAGGGCGATAAGACGGTAACCTTCAAAATTCCCCCGGTGAAGATCCCGGTCAACGTGAAGGACCAGCACATCACGATGCTGGCTTCGGCTTTGCTGACGCTGACAACAAAAGCCCAAGGCCTTAATCTCCTCAACCTGAAGTTGAATGCGGATCTTTCGGACATGCAACAACACATGACGGAGCTCCTCGGCGCGGAGCTCAACAAGGACGATCACTGCGGCGACCGGATCACCATCCAGAACGCCACGCTGACGCCCGTGGAACCCGCGAGCCTGGCAGAAGTGCAACTGCACTACGAACGCTGGGCCTGCGTGAAAGTGTTTGGAAAGCAGGAAGCCAAGCGGGTTGTGGGCGGAAATGCGGTGATGCAGCTGAAGCTCACGCCGGCGGTCGAGGAAGATAACACGGAGTTGCGGCTGGTTCCGGAGGTCGGGCCGATCGAAGCGGACGGTTCGCTTGGAGAGCTGCTGCGTTCCGGGTCGCTCGGTGAAATGCTGCGCGAAAAAATCCGGAAGGCCATTTTGAACGCCATGCAGAAAGGTACGGACTTGAGCGCCACCCTTCCTCCCGCGGTGCAAGGCTGCGCGAAAATCAAGGACGCGCGATTCCGCGACGCCGGCGGTGGGCGGTTGTTGGTGCTTCTGGATGGCGAGGTACAGATCACGAACGAGCAGATTCAAGCGTTGGCAAAGCAGGTGAAGGAACGCACGGAGGCGAAGTAAGAATCAGGAGGAGCGCGGACAAAGAGGCACACGTCGAAAGGAGGGCTGCGGAAGCGGGCACCGATTGAGCATAGCGGACGGCCAGGAAAGAGCAGTTGGGGCTCCGGCTCGGAACGAGAAGCCCCCGGTCGGTTTTCCCTCTCGAAGATAAGTGCTTACGAGCTAAAGAGACCATAATCTCTTGCAAATAGATATGTTACAGAAAATGGAGCGAGCCCGGACCCAAATTAGGCCACTCGATTCATTTCGGAACCCGCTGGATCAATTCGCTTAGTGACAGCCTCACGGTTTAGTACTTCCATGACCCACGTAATGCCCGATTTTAGGAAGGCCGCGCTATCGGTTTTCTGTTGCATCGGGATGATGCTCCTCTCATGCGAACGTCTAATCTCCCGCGTTTCCGTCGCATCGGTCTGTGGCTCGTCCTTGATCTTTTGCTCGCAATGGGCTTGCTGGCCTTCGCGGCCTGGGCCGATACCACAGCAAGTCTGAATAAACCTCCTATGACAGGATGCCTTTGCGGATGCGCCATGTCGAAAGCGTCTGTCGGATGCAATAAGATCTGCGACCTGCCCAAGTTTGCGTCGCGCCGATGGGCGGTGACCTGTTCGAAGCCACATGCGAACCCGCCGGTGGAAACCCCGAACGCGCAGCCGCATTTGCCGCACCCGTCACGCGCGGAACGCGCGAGCAACTGAGAGCTTCCTCGGGCCCGAAGTTCCGATTCGCTTGTCCAAATGTAAGACCGGAGCTCCGACCCCTAACCTACATTTGAGAAAGGCCCCTTCGATCAGGTGCGGGCTCGCCGAGTAACTTGGCGAAGATTTCGGGGATTTCGAAAATGGCGCGGTTGTCCAGTGCCTCGGTATTGGTGCGTAGTTCAGCGAGCTTGCCTGGCTCCAGAAGCTGTTTCACGCCGCTGACAATCTCCCCGAAATCGTTCAACACAATCCCGACATTCTTTTCCTTTACCCATTCCGTGTTGTAGCGCTCCTGCGGGAGTGTCCACGCATTGCACTCGAGAACCACAGGAAGTTTGCGAACCATAGCTTCGGCAACGCTGCCTGGGCCGGGCTTGCCGATGACAAAGTCCGCCGCGCGCATGAGGCGATGCACTTCTTTCGTAAATCCCACGACGTGCAGCGGCAGTTTCCACGAACGCGCGCGAAATTTTTCGGCGAGTTTCTCGTTCCGCCCACAGATGATGATCAACTGCAGAGGCAAGGCGGCTTCTTCCAGCTTTTCCACGATGTCATACATCACTTTGGACCCGTGGCCGCCGAAAAGAAGCATGCCCGTGGGCGGATCGGAACGGAGGTTAAGTTCGCGGCGCAAAGCGATGGGATCGGTGTTGTCTGGTTGGTAAAAATCCGGCCGAAGGATCATGCCGGAGGTGGCAAAGATGTGCGCGGGGTCCTTGCCGATCTGGCGAGCCTGTTCGACGGCGCGCTCTGTTCCGCAGATCACATACTGCTCTTTCAGCGGTTCAATCCAGAAGTGGGGGGGGAAATCGGCCAGGTCAGTAATGATGGTCGCGAAGGGGCGCCCGGGATAGCAGGCGTTCCAGGCCTCACCGATTTCCCGGTTGAAGTGGGGAATGACGGAAATCATCAAGTCTGCCGGCTGTTTGCGAAAATGACCCGACAGGAGGTTCACCATCGGGCCGTGGAAGAGCCGGATGGTTGCTTGCAGCACACTCAGCAAGTGCGTGGCGCCGAGGGTCCAGCCATTTCGCAGCAGAATGTTGTACTGCTCCTGGATGCGGATACCGGTGAGTTTGCGCAGCACATCCAGGTGGTCCGTAAGCTCCTGAAATTGAACCAATTCCACCTGCCAAGGACGATTCTGCTGGGAGATCACCGTTTGTAAGGCCACTGCGGCGTTGCGATGCCCCCCGCCCGCGTCGTGAAAGAGAATTTGGATCCTCTTCATCGAAGCATTCTCGCACGCAAGCAAGAGGCTGCGCCAAGAGCACTCAACATGCCATGTGGAAAACTCATGAACTCATTTGTGCTCAATGAGTTCCACCATATTTTTCATTTATATTTCGCCCTTCCTTCACGGTTTGTTCATATCTATTGTTTACGCTTTTTACATGCGATGCGACCTTCATGTACATACCACAGGCTCTGGGATGTGCAATACCCCGGGTCTCACCCGCATATGCCGCGAGTCCTATAACCGCCCTGAGGACGTCTATCATCGCTGCAAGCAGCGCGGGATGTCCATCGTCACCGTAACCGACCACGACTCCATCGAAGCTGCGGAAGTGCTCCGCAAGTACCCCGACTTTTTCCTGAGCGAAGAGGTGACCGTGTGTATGCCCAGCGGGACGGAAATGCACCTAGGGGTATACGGGATCACGGAAAAAGATCATGCGGAAATTCAGCGCCGCCGTCACGATTTTATTGCCCTTCTGATGTACCTGACGGAGCGTAAGCTTTTCTTCAGCGTCAACCATGTGTTTTCCGGACTGACGGGCAGGCGTGAACTGGAAGACTTTAACTGGTTCGCCTCCTACGTTCCGGCCTTTGAAGTACGCAACGGACAGATGTGGAGCGAATCGAATCGAAACGCCGGCCTCCTAGCCAAAAGGCTCAACAAGATCGGGATCGCGGGGAGCGATTCGCACACGCTCACGGGTGTGGCCCTCACGTTTACGCAAGTCCCGGGTTCCCGGACCGTCGAGGAGTTCTTCACCGGGCTGCGCGCCGGGCGGGGCGTCGTCCACGGCGAGCACGGCTCGTACATGAAGTTGACTCTGGACATCTGGCGCTTCGTAGGATCCTTGCTGGAAGAAAAGCCCCTGGCAGCGGCGATCCTGCCCTTGACCGTCCTGATGCCCTGCATCACGGCGGGGCATTGGCTGAACGAAATTCGCTTCTGCAAGAAGTGGGCGAAGCAACTTGTGGGAGAAGCGCGGAGACCGCGCATGCTCTGGGATGTCGATTCGAGGCTCGAGGCCAACTGGGCACGCTGAGAGGCTGTCATGGCCGTAGCGAAAACCGTCTGGGGATTTATCGAGAACCGCGACCATCGCGTGATGCGCCGGGTGAACAACTGGAGCGCGCCCCGCTGGATCCGTTTCTGGATGCTGACTGCAACGCGCATGGGAGACGGCTGGCTGTGGTATAGCCTGGGCGCGCTGCTCCTGGCGTTTGGCGGCCCGAGGGGCTACGTGGCGTTCGGGGCAGCCGGCGCGTCTGCCATTCTCGGTATCCTCGTGTTCAAGGCGCTGAAGAAGCTGAGTCACCGGCCACGCCCTTGCCAGTTTCAGCCGCACTGCTGGGCCAAGGTTCTTCCTCCGGACCAGTTTTCCTTTCCATCGGGCCACACCATGACGGCGTTTTCGATTGCGCTGGTGGTGAGCTACTTTTACCCAGGGCTGGAAGGGCCGATGTACTTTCTGGCGATCAGCATTGGCCTGTCGCGCATTGTGCTCGGCATGCATTTTTTGAGTGACGTACTTGCCGGCGCAGCGTTGGGTTCGGCGCTGGGTGTTGCGTCGATCGTGACGTTCGCGAGCTACGGGCTGGCGTAGAGTGCCCGCTACATGAGCTAGATTACTGGCTTCGGGTGTTCCGCCAAAGCCTTCTGGAAAACTGCCAGATTGCTCGAGTCGACTACGGCTGTGCCGGTATCCACGAAAGTAGGGAGCGGCGCCATGGGGGCCGTGGCCCAATCCTTAAACTCGTGCACGACGTTGTGGTGGAGATCGTCAAGGAACCTGACGCCGTAGAAAGCCATCACGTAAGGCTTCTGCACGACAGTGGCGGTGATCCACTTTCGCTCGATACCTTCCAGCGTTTGCGGATCTTTGTCGAACGCGACGATCTTGATCTTTTCGGTCATATCCAATCGGTGGAGCGAATCCGCGGCGCCTTCTCCACCTGATGCTTCCAGGCCGATGATGCCGTCGATCTTCTCTTTCTTTGTAAGCAGAGCTGAAATGCCGTCATCGGCCACGCGCGAATCGCCCTTGTCGTCGATGGTGTCCACAATTTTGATACCAGGGTAATTCTTGAGGGCCTCATTGACGCCGCGGACGCGTTCCTCACTGTTGCGTTGGCCGCTCAGCGTGATGATGACGACGCGGCCTTGTCCACCGAGCAGCGTGGCCATGCGCTTGCCGCTGTCCTGACCCGCGCGGAAATTGTCCGTGCCGATGAAGAGAATCCGGTTGGATTCCGGCGCGTCCGCATCAATGCAGATCACAGGGATACCCTGAAGAATGGCGTGGTCAATCGGTTCCTTGAACAGCTTAGGATCGCTGACGGAGACGAGAATACCTGAAGGATGCTGAGCCAGCGTCTGCTGGAACGCCGTGAGTTCATCACTCGGCGAAAAGGCTGAGGGACCGACCATTTCCACTTTAACCCCGGCATTTTTACCGACGTCCGTGAGCCCCGCCGAAGCTTCCTGCCAGTAGGGCAGATCGATATTGGCCGCGACCAGGACGTAGCGTTCGTCCTGTTGGTGATATGGCTTCTGGCACCCGGCGCCGGCTGTCGCAAGAATCGCAACAGCTAAAGAACACAGAGTTCGATTCCGTTTCATGTTCGGTCTCCTTTTCAGAGGCTCCTCGCTGAGGTACGTTCCGTGGGGAAGAGACCAGCTGGTATTCTGCAGAAGACTAACACAAGCTCGCGGTGACGGCGTAGGGAAGGAGAACTCCACGGTGCTGCAACGACGCTCCGCCAGGTTGCATGAGACGTCATCCAGGAGTATATAGACCAGGTTCCCTTCCCCCTAGAGGCTAACGTGGCGTTCGAATCGCTCCTCGAAATCACCGTGCAGTCTTTGGATACAGCCCTTGCCGCCGAACGCGGTGGCGCGGACCGGATCGAATTGTGCGCTGATCTGATACACGGCGGACTCACTCCCGCCGTTGCCACGATGAAGAAGGTCCATGAAGAATTGGAGATTCCCCTATTTCCGATCATTCGCCCTCGAGCGGGAGACTTCGTCTATACCGAGAGCGAATTCACCGCCATGAAGCGGGCGATTTCTGCCGCGCGCGACCTTGGCGTGGACGGAGTGGTGTGCGGTGTGCTGCGTGCCAATGGCGGTGTTGATGTCGAACGCACGACGGAATTGGTCCAGTGGGCCCGGCCGCTCGAAGTAACGTTTCACCGGGCATTCGATGAGGCCCCGAACCTTCTGCAGGCGCTTGACGACGTGATCGCGACGGGCGCGACGCGAATTCTTACGGGCGGCGGCGCCGTATTGGCGCTGCAAGGAGCGGGAGTTTTGCAGAAACTCGTGAAGGAGGCAGGCAAGCGCATCGTGATTATGCCGGGCGGCGGACTGAATGCTTCGAATATCGACAAGATCGTGGCGGAGACAAACGCTTTGGAGTTTCACTCCGGGCTGGGCAGCGTGTTGCCCTACGGCAGCGGCAACCTGCAGCGATTTGAAGCCGAGATTCACGTGATGAAGGGGAAGTTGAAGGAAGCCCGGCGGCCTGCCTGATGCCTGGCTATTTTGTGCTACGCCCCTGCTACACCTCTGTCGCTTCCCTGCTAGTGTAGCGGCCGCCTTCCAAGGCAGGCGCCTTTGGGTAACACCTGAGGCGACGGCAAAACCAGGGCTGGCACGAAAGCCAGCGTGACAAACCAGAGTCAAGAGAAAACACAGTCTCGCTCGATGGCGCGGTTTTTTTTGCTGAGTTGGGCCGTGGAAGCGACGGCACGCCAAAAACGGTTAGGCTTTTTGAGCCTGACGGCGAAGGAATGTGGGGACGTCCAGGTCGTCCTTGGGCATTTCGGGAGTGACTTCGCGGACGTTCTGTTTCACTTGATTCACAATGCTGGGCGGCGCGACCGGCAATTCCGCTTGTTCGGGGACGTCGCGGCCTGCTTTCCATGTCCTCGGGAGGTACGATTGCTTTTGTGGCATTTGCTTCTTGGCGGTTTCCTTGAATCCGGCGGCGATCACGGTGATTTTCACCATGTCCTTCATGGCCTCGTCCATCACTGCGCCGAAAATGATGTTCGCGTTCTCGTGCGCGGCCCTCTGAATCACGCTGGAGGCTTCGTGTACTTCGTGTAGCGAGAGCGAAGAGCTGCCCGAGATGTTGATCAGGATGCCCTGCGCGCCCTGAATCGAATTGTCTTCCAAAAGCGGACTGGAGATAGCGCGGTTCGCTGCGTCTACGGCGCGGTTTGAGCCGCTGGCCACGGCGGTGCCCATTACGGCGTAACCCTGCCCATGCATTATGGCTTTCACGTCGGCGAAGTCACGGTTGATGATACCGGGTACGGTGATGATGTCCGAGATGCCTTGCACGGCCTGGCGCAGAATGTCGTCCGCGATGCGGAACGCGTCGAAGAAGCTGGTGCCTGGTTCGACGGTTTCCATCAGGCGCTCATTGGGGATGACTATGACGGTGTCCACGACGCCGACAAGTTCCTGCAGCGCCTGCTCCGCCTGCAACATGCGGCGCTTGCCTTCGAAGGCAAACGGCTTCGTCACCACGGCGACGCTGAGCGCACCCAGTTCGCTGGCAAGAGAAGCCACAACCGGAGCGGCGCCACTGCCCGTGCCTCCGCCCAAGCCGGACGTGATGAAAATCATGTCCGAGCCTTCCAATGCTTCGATGATTTTGTC
>Ga0187782_10001211_pt1 | contig 18534 bp, 17 predicted proteins | sample 0715_SJ02_MP15_2_FD_132454 | JGI IMG/M metagenome (GOLD analysis project Ga0187782, IMG submission 132454) | Tropical peat soil microbial communities from peatlands in Department of Meta, Colombia - 0715_SJ02_MP15_20_MG | ecosystem: Environmental > Terrestrial > Soil > Wetlands > Peat | place...
CGCGTCCTCGCGTAGCGTTGCACGCGGTCGATTCACCGCCATTCTGAGCGAAGTGACCGGACGTTGTTGTTCGTCCCGGTTTCACCGGGACTTCCAGTCACGCAGTCGAAAAATCCCTCTTCATCGTCACGAGCCAGCCCAAGGCTTGCGCAAATGGACGCCGCAAAAAGTCCACAGAGATTTTTCCTCTTGACTCACCTCATTTCGCTCTAGGATTAGTCTGGTGGTATTTCGGCTGCGGCGGCGCGGCAGAAAGGAGAAGCAATGCACCGACAACCCGCTCGCGCGAAGGTCTCTGGTTCCCGTACGGATGGCGCTCGCTCGGCGGACTCAACTCCGCATTGGGCCTTCCTAGATCTGCAAAGCGAGTGTTCCGCGCGACGCAACCCGATTTCTAATCGCCAAACTTCGCAATTTGAAACCGGGGTAACCTATTCAAAAGAAAGGGCGGGCGAAGAGCCTAATCGCCAAAATCTTGGCGCATCAATCTCGCGATCATAGCCATGGCGGATACCTTGTCCAACTCAGCGAGACCTCACCGCGATCCCCCGCGCGACTGGCAGCGGGGCTTCTGGAGCCTCATCGTCACGCAGTTCCAGACCGGGTTCAACGACAATGGGCTGAAGTTTCTCGTCATCTACATCGTGATCGGGATGAATCTCCCGACCGCGGAGCGGGATCGTCTGGTCCCGATTGTCAACGCACTCTTCGCGATTCCCTTCATTCTTTTTTCGATGGCGGGCGGCTATTTTGCCGACCGCTACAGCAAGCGGAACGTCACCATCGGCACGAAGCTCTTCGAGTTCACGATCATGGCGTTCTTCATTCTGAGCTTATGGTTGCGCAATCTTCCGATGGAATGCGCCGGCGTATTCCTCATCAGCACGGAAGGTGCGCTCTTCGGTCCCTCGAAATATGGCTTGCTTCCGGAATTGCTCGCGGAATCGAAATTGTCGTGGGGTAATGGAATCATTGAGTTCGGAACTTTTCTCTCCGGAATTGCCGGTGTGGCAGCGGCCGGTTTTCTTGCCGAGCAATATCAGGGGCGCGAAGCCATCGCCGGATTCATTCTTCTCGCCTGCTCCTGCGTTGGACTGCTAACGAGCCTCGGCATCTCGCGGATTCCCGCCGCCGACCCAACCAAGAGGTTCCGCTGGAATCCGCTCGGCGACTTCATCGCGCAGATGAAGACCATCGTCGCCGACCGCGTTCTCGGCTGGGCCGTGCTCGGCAACACGTACCTGTTCTTTCTCGCAGCGCTTCTTCAGACCGTCATCGTCATCTATGGTCACGACGTTCTGCACATCGACGAACGCCACACGAGTTACTTACAGGCGGCCATTGCGATTGGCATCGGCCTCGGCAGCGTGGCGGCCGGATACCTCTCCGGCGGAAAAATTGAATATGGTTTGATCCCGCTCGGCGCCGTTGGAATGACGGTCTTTGGCGCGTTGATGTACTTGCCTGGACATTCGCTCCTTGCAGTCGCAACCCATCTGTCGCTGCTCGGATTCTTCGGAGGGTTATTTGCGGTCCCCTTGGGCGCGCTGATTCAGCATCGCCCGAGGCCGGAACAGAAAGGCGGCGTGATTGCGGCGGCCAATCTGGTTTCGTGGATTGGCATTGCGCTTTCATCCGCTGCTTACTACCTGTTTGCGTCGGGCTTCCATCAAACTCCCCGCGGGATGTTCCTCGACGGCGCGATTCTCACTCTCGTCACAACGGCGTATTCGATCTGGCTGCTCCCGGACTCGCTGCTTCGCTTCGTCCTGTGGCTTGCGACGCACACGATCTACCGCATCCGCGTGGAGGGCCGCGAGAATATTCCCGAAACCGGTGGCGCGCTCTTCGTTTGCAACCACATGTCGTTCGTCGACGCGTGCCTGCTGATCGCTTCGACCGACCGGCCGATCCGCTTCCTCATGTACAAGGGCATCTACGATCTGCCCTACGTGAAGCCGTTCGCGAAAATGATCGGCGTGATTCCGATCTCCTCCGAACAGCGGCCGCGCGAAATGCTCCATTCCCTGCGCGCCGCCACCAGCGCGATAAGAACGGAGAAGTCGTCTGCATTTTCGCGGAAGGTCAGATCACCCGCATCGGCCAGTTGCTCCCGTTTCGCCGTGGCATGGAGCGCATTATGAAGGGTGTTGACGCGCCCATCGTGCCGGTGAACCTCGACGGCGTGTGGGGCAGCATCTTCAGTTTCGAGCGCGGACGCTTTCTCTGGAAACTTCCGCGAACGATTCCCTATCCGGTCACCGTCAGCTTCGGCAAGCCCCTGCCAGCGACTGCGACGCCCTTCGAGGTCCGCCGCGCCGTGCAGGAATTGCAAACCGAAGCATACAGCCATCGGAAGCGCCGCCTGCGCACGCTCCATCGTTCGCTCATCCGAACGGCACACCGTCATCCGTTCCGCTTTGCCATGGGCGACATGCGCCGCCCGCGCATGAACTGGGGCAGCGCGCTGCTCAGCGCGATCTTTCTTGCGCGACGCCTGCGCGCCATTTGGGCTGGGCAAGAAATGGTCGGCATCCTGTTGCCGCCCTCGGTGCCCGGCGCGCTCGTGAATTTCGCGGCGACGCTCTCGGGAAAAGTTCCGGTGAACCTGAACTACACCTCGTCGGACGAAGCGCTGGCCTCTTGCGCCGCGCAATGCAATCTCCAGACCGTCATCACGACGAAGCAATTGCTCGACAGAATTCCGCTGAAAGTCCCGGGGAAGACAGTCCTCTTGGAGGAGGTGGCAGCCAACCCCGGTCTCGGCGAGCGAATCGCCGCGCTCGTCTTCTGGTTCTTGCCCGGCTCTTGGCTCGAGCGCGCGCTCAGCGGCCAGCCGGCGCGCCAGCTCGACGATCTCGCGACCATCATCTTTTCAAGCGGCAGCACGGGTGACCCCAAAGGCGTGATGCTCACGCATTACAACATCGCCTCGAACATCGAGCAGATGGGCCAGACGTTCATGTTCGATCGGCGCGATGCCCTGCTCGGTGTTCTGCCGTTTTTCCATTCGTTCGGTTTCACGGTCACGCTCTGGCTGCCGCCGGTGCTCGGCGTCAGCGTCGTGTACCATCCCAGTCCGCTTGATCTCGCCGCCATCAGCGAACTCGTTCGCGACTACCGAGTGACGTTCTTGATGGCCACCCCGACATTCCTGCAGGCCTACATGCGGCGTTGTTCGCCCGAGGATTTCGGCAGCCTCGAATTCGTGCTCGTCGGGGCGGAGAAATTGCCGGAGCGCGTGGCGGTCGCATTCGAAGATCGCTTTGGCATTCGCCCGCTCGAAGGCTACGGCGCGACGGAATGCTCGCCAGTCGTTGCCGTCAACACAAAGGATTTTCGCGCTCCGGGATTTCGTCAGGTCGGAGCGAAGCGCGGCTCGATTGGCCAGCCGCTCCCCGGCATCAGCGTGCGCATCGTCGATCCGGAAACGCAGGAGCCAGTTTCCGTCGGCACGCCGGGTCTTCTAGTCGTGCGTGGCCCCAACGTGATGCTGGGCTACCTCGGCAAGCCGGAAAAAACGAAAGAAGTCCTGCGCGACGGCTGGTACATCACCGGCGACATCGCCGCACAGGACGAAGACGGCTTCCTCACGATCACCGATCGGCTGAGCCGATTCAGTAAGATCGGCGGTGAAATGGTCCCACACGTGAAGATCGAAGAGCGCCTCCACGAAATTGCGGGAGTCACCGAACAGACCTTTGTCGTCACAGGCGTGCCAGATGAAAAGAAGGGCGAACGGCTCGTCGTGCTGCATCTTCTCAAACAAGAAGCGCTGAAGATTGTTCTCCAAAAGCTGCCGGAAGCCGGATTGCCGAATCTTTGGCTGCCGCGCTCCAATCAATTCTTCTTCGTCGAGGAGTTGCCGCACCTCGGCACCGGAAAGCTCGACCTGCGCCGCGTTCGCGAGCTCGCCGTGCAGTTTTCCTCAGGCGAAAGAGAGCCGATTTCCTCGGTCGAATCGTCGGAAGGCAGCTAGCCGCGATTTTTCTCACTCTGCCATCCGGGCGAAACCGTTCGACCGCGAAATTCCGCCGTCCGCAAATTTACCCTTGCATCATTCAGTACCTTCGCGTAAGATCGCGGACGCTGGAGCATAGTCGGCATGTCTCACGACGACAAACACAATTCGTTGCTTAGGCAGGCAGCGGTGACGCTGCTCCGGGATTGTGGCCGATTGGCCTTCAGTCCCGCACAGTAGTCATCTCCTTGCAGTTCAATCGCTTGCAGGCCATCGCTTCGACTTGTTTCCACGCGGATTCGCGCGTGCCTTTGCAATCGGGAGCGCCACACGGAGGAGCCTTCGCGCTTCCGGGAAAGGGGAACGCTATGAGCATACATGTGAAGAACGGCACTCCGCTACAGGGCGAGCCACTTTGCGAGACTTGCGTGTTCTCTCACGTCAAGCGCGGCTTCCGCGAGAGCGAAGTGCTGGTGATCTGCATAGCGGCGAAGCCAGCGCATCGCGTGCCATTTCCGATCCGCGAATGTTCTGTTTATCGCGACAAGACTCGTCCGTCGATTTACGAGATGGAGAGGATCGCGCTGATCCTTGCGCCGCGAGATCCGAAGCGTGTGATGGGTTTTGTGTCGATCGCAGATTCCGAAACCTACAAAACAGACGTGGAACTGATTTTGGAGGATAAGACGTAACCCGCATGCGCGGGCAGGTCGTTCCTTCAGAAGCCTCGAACGATACCGGCCGAGATGAATTGGGCTCCGCTGCGCAACGCGGTCATGCTAGCTAGTCGCACAGCAGGGCCCCTGACTCGGCCGGGTCGATCGAGAAGACAGCACTAGAAAATCCCCAGCTTGATGTGGAGGAACTTTTTCGGGTTCTGCCGAAAGTCCGCAATCAAAAGGCGCATGTCGCCGGAAAGTCCGGTCAGGTTGTCATATAGCTGTGGATCGGTGAAGAACTTGCCCGCCGTGCTTTGATTGGAGTTCAGCTTGGCCGTGGCGTCGCGGACATTGGCCGACGCGTCGCGCACGTTGGCGTAGAGAGCGTCATCCGTCGCGAGCTTGCCCAGAGTGCCTTTGCCTTCGCGCACGTCCCCGAGCAGCGCGTTGCCCTTTTGAGCGATTCCCTTGATGTCGTCGTAGGCGGCTGGATCGTAGATCAGCTTTCCGAGCGTGCCCTTCTGATCCGAGATGGCTGCGGTAGCATTCTCAAGGTGTCCCACGGCAGCATCGACTTTGTCGTAGAGCTCATTGGAAGCCACGAGTTTTCCCGCTGTGCCCTGGCCTTGTTGAACGGAAGTGACGATAGCGTCGATCTTAGTCGTCGTGTCGTTGAGGCTGTTGTAGAGCGATGGATCTTTCATCAGCTTTCCTATGGTGCCTTTGCCATCTTGAAGTTTCTCGACCACATCCCGCATGTCGGTGGTCAGATCGTTGACGTTTTGCATCAAGGCGGCGCTGCTCTCAACGACCTCGCGAGGGCCGGCAGTCTCCTTGCCCTGGACGTCGCCGTTCGCCGGAATCACGGTGCCGGTGGCACCGCGAGAAACGGTGATGTAACCGTCCCCGAGCAGCCCTTGTGTCACGAGGCGCGCCACAGAGTCGGTGCGGATCTGATCCTGATACCTCTTGTCGATGCGCAGGACGATCGTAATGCTGTGCATCCGATCGACAGGATGAGGCGTCAGCGAGAAGGACTGGATGTTGCCGATCTCGATCCCGTCCAGATCGACCGGCGCGCCCACTTTGAGGTTCTCCACAGCGGGTAGGTGCGTGAACAGTCGATATTTTGGCCCGATAAATCCTGCGCCGGTCACGTAGAAGACCGCGACCATCGCGATGAACAGTCCCGCCAGCACGAAAACTCCCACTCGCAGCTCTGCCCAGGTCAATTGCCGTCGTTGCGCCATCGCTCCTCCTCCGTAGTGCCGAATCCGAATGTCACTCAGCAGAAACCAGGAATGTCTTCAGATATTCGTCCGACGAATGCAAAACTTCTTCCGCGGCCCCTTCAAAGTAGACTTTGCCATCGCGCAGGACGAGGACGTTTGTGGGTGGGGAGCCCTCGCCTTGATCCTCGCGCGGGGCCGTCTGATGGCCGTTGTGGCTCACAGGCAGCACGCGGCCCGTTGCACCGTCGAAACGGAAACGGGCCAGGCCAAACGCGTCTTGCACGCGATGCGTGGCGAGCATCGACGTGACGCCCTGCAGATCGCGGCACCGGAGAATGAGCGTGATGATCGTTTGTGACGTGACCGGATCGAGGCCGGCGGTGGGAGAATCGTAGAAGACGAACGGCGGACGATCGACCAGGGCGCGCGCGATCGACACGCGGCGCCGCATGCCGCCGGATAGCTCGCCCGGGTACATGTTGATCGCTTGCTCCATCTCGACGAAGCGCAAAACTTCGCGCACACGCGCTTCGATCTGGGCATCGTCGATCTCTTCTTCGCGCAATCGAAATGAGACATTTTCCGCGACGGTGAGCGAATCGAAGAGGGCGCCTTCCTGAAACACGAAGCCGATGTGCCGCCTGAAATCGAGCAGATCATGCTCCGACATGGCTTCGAGTTCCTGGCCCATAACCCAAACTCTTCCCTCGTCGGGATGCAGGAGACCGGCGGCAAGCTTCATGAGCAGCGTCTTACCGGAGCCGCTCTCGCCCAGAAGAACCTTCGTCTCGCCGGGCCAAACGTCGAAAGAAACGCCGCGCAGAACGTCCCCTTGGTCGAAACCGATCCGGACGTTCTTGAATGAGATCAGCGGCTCGCCCGGAACAAGGGTCGTCATGTGCATCTGCGACGCCGGGCGGGACGAAAGCGTCATGGTGGAATTATAGATGGAAATGAGCGCGGGACGGAGCAGCCGTTTTCGCCGGCATCGGATAGCGAAAGTTTGCGGGAATCGCGCGTCGCGAGCGGCCTATTTCTGAAACATGTAAAGCAGGAATTTCGCCAGGAACAGATCAATAATCAGCATCCAGAGCGAAGAGGCGACCACCGCGGAAGTGGTCGCTCGGCCGACGCCCTGCGTTCCGCCCGTGACGCGCAGACCCTTGTGACACGCGATCGTAGAGATGATGAAGCCGAAAATCAGCGGCTTCACGGTTCCCTGGACGAGATCGCCGAATTCAAGCGTGTTCACGGCGCGCGTCCAGAACTGCACCGCGCCCAACCGCAAGGTGAAGTGCGCCACAATGAACCCGCCGACGAGGCCAACGAAGTCCGCAACGACAACCAGCAGGGGCAGGACCAGCACCATGGCAACGACGCGCGGCGTGACAAGCTTGCGCGTGGGATCGGTTCCCAGGGCGCGCATCGCGTCCACCTGCTCCGTCACCACCATCGAGCCGAGTTCGGATGCAATTCCCGAGGCGTTTCGGCCTGCGACCAGCAGCGCAGCGATCGCCGGCCCCAACTCGCGTACCAGCGCAAGCGACACGGCGTCGCCCGTCAGCGCCGTCTCGCCGAAGCGCTGGAACTGGGAAGCTGTCTGCAGGACGAGCACGCCTCCGATGGATAGAAACGCGGCGATGATGATCGGCAGAGAGCCGACGCCGATCGAATCCATCTGCTCCAAGGTATCCGTCCAGTAAACCGGAGGGGTGAACACGTTGACGAGCGCCTGCAAAGAAAGGAGGGAATACTCCTGCACGGCGAAGACCTGGCGCTTGAGGAAGTCCCCGGCAAACGAGAGGAGAGATGGGCGTTCGTTATTGTCGGGCATCGTCTCAGGCGCTGGCGGCGGCGTTGAGCTGAGTCCTCGGAAGCGTAACGTCGGCTGCTCGAACCGTCAAGCAGACATGCACGGGGTTTCGTATTGTCCGAAGGGTCCGCCATGTCGCTGGCTGCACGGTCTTTACGGGCAAGGAGGCGTCCGGTAGAATTCTGTGTCTATCCCGTAGCACAGGGCGCCAATCTAGAATGCTGCGATTCATCACGGCGGGGGAATCTCATGGGCAGGCGCTTGTAACCTGGATCTCCGGGCTGCCAGCGGGCGTTCCCGTGGACATGGATTTCGTCGGGCGCGAGCTGCACCGGCGGCAATTGGGATACGGCCGAGGCGGACGCCAGCGGATCGAGAAGGATCAGGCCGATATTCTGGCCGGTGTGAGGCATGGCAAGACGATTGGCGCGCCGATCGCCCTGCGAATCGAAAACAGGGACTGGAAGAACTGGGAAAAAGCGCTACCAGTAGAGGACAGCGAAGGCGCTGAGGATGCGCAGCGGCGCCTGACGGCTCCGAGGCCCGGGCATGCCGACCTGCCCGGTGCGCAGAAGTTCAATTTCCACGACGCGCGGTACATTCTCGAGCGTGCCTCGGCGCGCGAGACAGCGGCTCGCGTGGCCGCGGGTGCGCTGGCCAAACTGCTTCTCCGGGAGTTCGGCGTCACCGTCCTGAGCCATACCATTGCGGTAGGCCACGTGCGTTTGGAGCGAGCCGCGACTTGGGAGGAAATCGTCGCGATTTGTGACAATCTCGAATCGCCGCTGCGCTGCGTGGACCCGGAGACCGAGGCAAAGATGAAGGCCGAAGTCGACCACGTACTGCGCGCGGGCGATTCCGTGGGCGGTGTTTTCGAGGTTGTCGCACGGGGCGCGGTGCCGGGACTGGGCACTCACGCCCAGTGGGATGAAAAGCTCGACGCGAAAATCGCCCGAGCCGTGATGTCGATTCAGGCCGTCAAAGCTGTCGAGATCGGCACCGGAGTAGCGAATTCGGGGAGCTACGGCTCTGAGGTGCAAGACGAAATCCGGTACGACGCGTCGCGGAAGAGATTCGACCGCTCGTCGAATCGCGCGGGCGGGCTCGAAGGGGGCATCACCAACGGGCAGGACATCATCGTCCGGGGGTATCTGAAACCGATTTCGACGCTGCGCCGGCCGCTGCTGACGGCGGATATGAATACGAAGGAAGCGGTGAAGGCCGCGTACGAGCGCTCGGATGTCTGCGTGGTGCCGGCCGGAGGGGTGGCAGGCGAGGCAATGGTGGCGCTGGAGCTGGCGGGCGCGGTCCTGGAAAAGTTCGGCGGAGATTCGCTGGAAGAAACGCGGAGAAATTTTGAAGGCTACGAGAGGCAGTTGGACAATTTCTAGAACGCTGGGCGAAAGCGCACGATGATTCATCCGATTGTGAAATACGGCGATCCCGTACTCGAAACACCCACGCAGCCGGTGGAGAAGTTCGACGAAGAGCTGCAGACGCTCGTCGCAGACATGTTTGAGTCGATGTACGCGGCCAATGGGGTGGGCCTTGCGGCGCCGCAGATCGGCATCAGCCGGCGGCTGGCGGTGATCGACGTGAGCAACGGGAAAAACCCGGAGGCGAAAATCGTCTGCGCGAATCCCGAAATCATTCACAGCGAGGGCGAGCAGCGCGAGGAAGAGGGCTGCCTCTCGCTGCCAGGATTTCGCGGACACGTGCTGCGGCCGCAATACGTGACCGTGCGCGCACAGGACGCGGCCGGAAAAGAGTTCGAGATGAGGGGCGAGGCTCTGCTGGCCCGCGCGTTCTGCCACGAAATCGACCACCTCAATGGCGTGCTCTTCATCGCACACCTCAGCCTGCTCAAGCGGGATCTGATCAAACGAAAAATCCGCAAAATGAAAAAAGCCGGCGAGTGGTAGGAGCGCCGTGGCGCTGCGTATCATCTTTTGCGGCACGCCGGAATTCGCCGTGCCTTCCCTGCGGCGCCTCCTGAAGGAACCGGATTTCGAAGTCGTCGGAGTGGTGACGCAACCGGATCGCCCGCGCGGGCGAGGCCAGCAAATGCACAGTTCGCCCGTGACGGATGCGGCAGTTGCAGCGCGAATCCCCGTCTACCAGCCCGAGAAGATCAAGTCCGACGAGGCGTACGACTACCTCAAGCGTGTGGCGCCCGACGCAGTCGTCATCATCGCGTACGGACAGATCATTTCGCCGCGGTTGATTGCGATTCCGCGGCTTGGGTGGATCAATTTGCATGCGTCCCTACTGCCGAAATATCGCGGCGCGGCACCAATCAACTGGGCGATTGCAAACGGCGAGACGCGCACCGGCTTGACTACGATGCTGATCGACGCTGGGCTCGATACAGGGCCGATGCTTCTCACGCACGACACGAAGATCGATCAGGATGAGAGGGCACCGGCGCTTGCTGCGCGCCTTGCCGCGGAGGGAGCGCCGCTGATCGCCGAAACGCTGAGGAAGCTCGATCGCCGCGAAATTACGCCGATGCCGCAAGACAATTCTCGAGCGAGTTTCGCGCCGCCGCTCAAGAAGGAAAACGGGCGCATCGATTGGTTTCTCGCGGCGAGGCAAATCTACAATCGGATTCGCGGCTTCGATCCTTGGCCGGGAGCGTTCACTTCTTTTCGAGGAAAGACCTGTCATATCTGGGGAAAGCCGCTCAAGCCAATTTCGGCCGGCGGCATACCCGGCATCATGTTGCCGACGCAAGAAGACGGGTTACTGGTGATCTGCGGCGGCAATAGCGTCTTGCGCGTTGAACACGTCCAACTCGAAGGCAGGAAGCGCGTCACGGACAGCGAGTTCATGAACGGAGCGCGCATCGTCCCGGGCGAGCGCTTCGGCGCATAGAACCGCACTATGGCTGTCTCCCCTTCGAGACAAATCGCGTTTGAGGTGCTGCGTCGCGTCGAGGCCGAGGGCGCGTACGCGAGTGACGTTTTGCATGAAGCGCTGGACCCGCGCGTCAAGTCCGCCGACGCTGGGCTTGCCACCGAGCTTGCGCTGGGCGTGCTGCGCTGGCGGCGGCTGCTCGACCGCCTGCTCGAGCGCCACCTGAAGAAGCCTGTCGAGCGCCTCGATCTCCCCGTTGCGCTGGCGCTGCGCATGGGCGCTTACCAGCTTCGATTTCTCGAGAAGGTTCCCGCCCGGGCGGCAGTAAACGAGTCCGTCGAGCTGGTGAAGGTGACGCGGAAGGCGTCGGCGGCGTCGCTTGTGAACGCAGTGCTCCACAAGGCCGCTGCGGAGGCAAAGACACCGGCTGAGAACCTACTGCCACGAGAACTGGAACACACCGAACGGCTTGCGATTCTCCACTCGCATCCGACGTGGATGGGCGAGCGGTGGCTCTCGCGGTTCGGAGAGGCCCGTGCGACCGCGTTGATGGCAGCAAACAACGAAAGACCGCGCCTCAGCTGCGCACTGCATCATCCGAACCAGCGGAAAAGCGTATTGGACGAACTCGAAAAGGCTGGCCTGTCCGTTGAGCGGGGAACGATACTAAAGAATGCGTTCGCGGTGAGCGGAGGAAGCCCCGCGAGAACGGAAGCGTTTCGCACCGGTCTGATTTCGATTCAAGACGAAGCGTCGCAAACGGTACCGCAGCTGCTCGAAGTGCAAGCAGGCCATCGAGTGCTGGATTTGTGCGCGGCCCCCGGCGGAAAGACGGCCGCGCTTGCTCACGCCGCTGGGAACGGCGGAGTCGTAATTGCGGCGGATCGCCACGCGCACCGGCTGAAGGCCATGCGAGCGCAATTCGAGCGGCTCAGGCTCGGCGGTGTGCATCTCGTCGAGCTGGATGCCGAGCAGCCGCTTCCGCTCGGCGTGAAATTCGATCGAATTCTTGTGGACGCTCCATGCTCCGGCACCGGCACGCTCGCGCGGCATCCCGAAATTCGCTGGCGGCTGCGACCGGAACAACTCACCGAGTTCCATGAATTGCAGATTCGCATGCTGCGAAACGCTCTGGCGACTCTCGCGCCGGGCGGCCGGCTCGTCTATTCGACGTGCTCGATCGAGCCGGAGGAAAACGAAGACGTCGTCGCGACGGTGCTGCGCAGTGAGCCTTCGATTCGAAACGTCCCAAGCAGCGTGGCAGCAGAGAGGCTACAGCCGCAGCTCGCGGAGGGACTCGACGCGACGACACTGTTTGCGAGTGACGGTTTCTTCCGCACATCGCCCGCCCTGCAGCATACGGACGGTTTCTTTGCGGCTGCGCTCGAACGCCGATGATTCATGAACCATCGAACTCTGATGGCTCGCGGATATTCGGCGCGCCGTGCTAGGCTCGTGAGAGAAGGAGCGAATCGATGACGCTGCGGGAGCGCCTGCAGTGGATCCTCCGCATGGTTTTGCTGCTGTTCATATTGTCGTCGGTCGCTTTTCTCAGCGCACTGACAGCCATGCGGTTCGCGATCCAGGGCCGCGAGGTGACGATGCCCGACCTTGTCGGAACTGCCGCCAAGCAAGCGCAACAGGTCTTGCGCGGCCGCGGCCTGGGAATGAAGATCGAGGACCGCGTTTACAGCAATCTTCCCGTGGATGCCATCGTCCGCCAAAGCCCGCCGCCAAACATGCGCGTGAAGACCGGGCAGTACGCGCACGTGGTGCTGAGCCTGGGTCCGCAGAAGGTCTCGATTCCGCAGCTCAAGGACCTGAGCTTGCGCGCAGCGCAGGTTGAGCTGCTGCGGAGCGGGATGCAATTGGGCGAGGTGTCAAGCGTCTACCTGCCAAGCTCCGCGCCGGACACCGTCGCCGTGCAAAATCCCGCTCCCGGAACCACAGACGTGCAGAGCCCTCACATCAACTTGCTGGTGTCGCTCGGACCGCGCCTGGCCGCGTTTGTCATGCCTGAGCTAGCCGGGCTCCCGGCGGCCGAAGCGGAGTCTAGGTTAAGTGCGGCAGGCCTCAAGGTCAGCAAAGTCACGCCCGTGGCTTCTCCGGACCAATCTGCGGGCACTGTCCTGGCTCAGGCGCCCTTGCGGGGGCAGCGCGTCGATTCGAATTCGACGATCGAGTTGCAGGTCGCGCAGTAGCAACGGCTTGCGGGTCTCGGGCGACCGCCTGTGCTAGAATCCCCGAAGAAACGATGAGCTACGCAAGAATCGAGATCGCGCCGTCGATCCTGGCATGCAATTTCTCGCGGCTGGGTGAGGAGGTTCGCGCCGTCGAGCTGGGCGGAGCGGACGTAATCCACGTCGATGTCATGGACGGTCACTTCGTCCCCAACATCTCGATCGGCATCCCGGTGGTTGAGTCGCTGAGCAAGGCAACCCGCCTGCCACTCGACGTGCATCTCATGATCGACCGCCCCGAGAAATACGTCGAGGAGTTCGTGCGTGCGGGGGCCAATCGCGTCCTGGTCCACGAAGAGGCGACGGTGCATCTCGACCGTGCGCTCTCGATCATCCGCGAGGCTGGCGCACAAGCCGGCGCGGCGATCAACCCGGCCACCCCGGTCACGATGCTGGCCGAGGTGCTGCACAAGGTGGATACTGTGCTGGTGATGTCCGTAAATCCTGGATTCGGCGGGCAAAGATTCATTCCTGGAGCGCTAGAAAAGATTCGGCAGCTCAACCAATGGCGCGCGCGCTATAATGGCGGCTTTCGAATCGAGGTTGACGGGGGCGTTGACGCGGAAAACGCAGGGGAATTGGCGCAGGCTGGGGCTAACACGTTCGTCGCGGGGACTTCGATCTTCCACACACCCGATCCGGCAGCTGCTACCCGTCATCTGCGCAAGCTAGCAACCGAGGCTGTGAGCCAGAAGGTTTGAAGATTCCATGGACAGATTTCCTCTCAGCGCTCGCCATATTCTGACGGCTGTCCTGGGCATTTCGCTCGCCGGAATGGTGTGCGCGGATGCTTACGCGCAGAAACATGTGCACGTCACGAAGGTCAAGCCCAAGAAAGACAAGAACGCGGACACCGACCAATCGGCCGAGCCCGATAAGGTGCTCTACGACCGCGCGCTGGTCAGCCTGAAGAAGACGAAATTCATGGAGGCGCGGCTCGACCTGCAGACCTTGATCAATACGTATCCGGACAGCGAATACTTGGCCAAGGCGAAGCTCGCCATCGCGGATTCCTATTACAAAGAAGGCGGCACGTCGAACCTCACACAATCGGTGGAGGAGTACAATAATTTCATTGTCTTCTTCCCGTTCCTGGACGAAGCGGCCTACGCTCAGATGCAGGTCGGCATGGCGCACTACCGGATGATGGAGAAGTCCGATCGCGACAACAGCCAGGCCGAGTCAGCCGAAGATGAATTCCGCACTTTCTTATTGAAGTACCCTCAGAGCCCGCTGGTGCCGCACGCCGAGCAGTATCTGCGAAATGTTCAGGAGGTGCTCGCCGACGGCGAGTTCAGGATCGCTCGTTACTACTATGTGAAACAGGATTACCGCGCGTCGGCGGCCAGGCTCGTCGAGCTCAGCGGACGCTATCCGCTTTACAGCCAGAGCGACCTAGCGCTCTCGATGCTCGGAAACGTCTACATGCGCGCGAAGGCGGTCTCGAAAAATGAAGACGACAAGAATCATTGGGCCGACCTTGCCGGACAGTGCTACAGCCGAATCGTGAAGGATTATCCGCTCTCGAAGCTTGCGCCCGATGCGAAGGCGCGGCTCGCGTCCATGGCCATGCCTGTCCCCAAGCCCGACCCGGACGCGCTTGCGCGAATGCAAAAACAGCAGATGTTTGAGAAGGAGCATCATCCGAATATGGCGATGAGCGTCCCGATGAACGTCATCCGATCCAGCCCGGACGTTCACTTGGCAGCGCAAGTCGGCCAACCGAATCTGAACCCGCCGGACGATACGGTGTCAGCGACGGAGGTCCTGAATCAAGGGGCGGCCGGTCCGACGTTCAGCCTGTCGGCAAAAGCGATCTCGCCAGCCAGTGATTCGGCGCAAAGCGACACCGAGTCCGTCGACACCTCGCCAAGCACGCCGACTACGGAAGCGGGAGTGCAGGTCATCGAAGCCCCGACCGCGCCACGGGCACCCGATCGCTCTGCTCCGACGTCGTCGGCCGTTCCGCCAGCTTCCGCTGCACCCGAGGCGAACGCGACAGAGAATTCCGCGCCTGCGGCCCCTGCCGGTGCCTCTCCCGCCCCGCCCGCACAGGCTTCGCAAGCCGTGTCCGCGCCGAGCACGAGCGGTTCCCAGACTTCCGGCCAAGCGGCGAGCAGCAAGAGCAACTCTAAGAACGAATCCAGCAGCAAGAAAAAGAAGGGTTTGCGCAAGCTGATTCCATAGTGGCGCCTTCCCTTACCCCCTGCTGACAACTCAAGCACCCGTGGACTTCGAGGCGGTTGACGCCCCTCTGCCGTAATGCTGCAATAGTTGTACGCAGGCGGGCGGTGCAGTGTCGCATGGCTGCGCCCTGAGGGAACTCCAGTGCCCAAAATTTTGGTCGCGGACGACAACGCCAATATTCAAAAGATGGTCGCGCTGTCGTTTGAAGACCGCGGCGTCCATGTAGTTGCCGTAGGCAACGGCGAGGCCGCGGTGCGGCGCATCCCTGATCTCCAGCCAGACCTCGTCCTAGCCGACATCTTTATGCCCGTGCGCAACGGATATGAAGTCTGCGAATTCGTGAAGAAGGACGAGCGTTTTTCACACGTCCCCGTCATCCTGCTGGTCGGCGCGTTTGATCCGCTCGACGAAAAAGAGGCGCGGCGCGTGGGCGCGGATGGCGTTCTGAAAAAGCCGTTCGTTCCGCCGGACCCACTCATCGCGATGGTCATGTCGGCACTGGAAAAGAATCCCAAGATCGCCGCCGAACTGGCCAAAGCAAAGGAAGCCAAAGAAGCTGCTCCGCCAGAACCCGCAACGGCGCCGATACCCGAGCCTGCGAATTCGTTCCGGGCGGAGGTCAAACCGCTGCCCGAGTTTCCCGAGCCGGAATCGCCCGAAGAGGCGGCGATTGCGTACGGATTCGGGACTAGCCGCAAAACACTCGAAGAACAAACTGAGTCCGCGGACGAGCCCAAGGCGCCTGTCGCCGAGACAGACGAAGCTGCAGAAGACGAATTCGAGGGTTCATCGACGGCGCGCGACTGGCGCCGCAACGCGATGGATTTCGATATTCCGCCTGACGCCGCGAACAAGCCGGCGTTCTCGTCGGACGAGAGCTTCGAGCCCGCGATGTTTCCTTCGGAGCGGGATGTTCCCCCGCGACACGTGCGCCCCACGGAGCATGAACCCGTGGAGGAAGCGAGCGCGGCACCGCCGGAGAAACCTTCCGCAGGCGAAGGGGCGGAAGCTCCTATTCAGCCGACGCAGGATGGCGCTGATTCCGAGTTCTTCGCCGCGACGGACACGCGTGCCGACGCCGAAAGCAAGCCCGCTTGGGAAGCAGAGCCCGTGGTGGAACCGGAACCGCCGGTTGAGCCAGCGGCCCAATCGGCGCCTGCTCACTGGATGGATCAGTTGGCACAGGGTTCGTCGGACCAAAAACCGACCGACTGGATGAACGCCCTCTCTGAACAATCGGCGCGAAGCTCGATTGTTGCGAGTCCGAAAACGGAACACGCTGAGCCGACTGTGGCTGGCGAGGAGCACGGACCGATCGTCGAGGCCGAGTCAGAGCTGCATTCGAGCGACGCGACGGAATGCTCTCCAATTTCCGCCTTAGCTGAGTTCGAGCGCAACGACGAGCCGTTCTTCGCGGACGAATCTGCTACAAACAGGTCGAACGAATCGTGGCTTTCGCCGTCCCCGACGGCTGCTGTGCCAGAGGCGGCCAAGGACTCCGTCGAGACGACCTCCGCCGAAGCCATGTCCGTCGCTGCGCCAGAAAAAAAAGATGAAGGATTCGAGCTGGATTCGGATGCCGAGCCGCCGATTTCCTACAAGGACCCGGATCTCGTCGAGCCGCCCGCCGTGCACGTGACGCCAGAACCGCTATTGGTTGACGAGGAACCGCAGGCGCCTTCGCAGTATGGCGCGCGCGAACAGGAAGTGCAGCCGCTGTACTCGTTCATAGTGCCGTCGTCTCCGGAGCCGGCGGTCGAAGAGCCTTCTGCTCCCGAGGCTTCGAACGAAATCGAGCCGACGGCGGAACTGTTTGCGCCGGAACCCGCCACCGCCAGCACCGATGAACGAATTCCGACCGGTCCACCGCCGAATCGGGAAGCTCTAGCGGAAATTCCGTTCCTTACGCCGCCGCCCGAATTTCACGCGCAGGTGCAGGAACCTGCCGCGACAGATGCCGGGACGGTGGATGCCGTCGTGCAGAAAGTCCTGCAGAAGCTCGAGCCGCAGCTACACGACCTCCTCTCGCAGGGAGTGCTGAAGCCTCTGGTCGAAAACCTCCTCCAAAGCGAACTCACCAAGAAAGAAAAGTAACGCTCCTGCTGGGATCGTCATCCCGGACGATCGCCCGAAGCCAGAGGACCGCTCGAATAGCTTCTCGCAAAGAGCGGCAAACGATTGACGCCGGAAGACGCGGATGCGATAATTTCTGTCCTTTTGATGGCCCGTTGAAACACGCACCGGCGGCGCAAACCGCGAGTCGGGAACCGGCGAAAAACAACCAGGAGCGCAACCGCAACACGATTTCCCTGCAATGGAAATTCTCCACAGCCTAGGCCAGCTGTTCCTTCAAGCTGTGCCCACAATCATCATCGTTCTGCTCTTCTATTTCTTCCTCCGCTGGGCTTTTTTCACTCCGATACAGCAAGCGATGGCCGAGCGGGAAGCTCGCATGGAAGGGGCGCGGGCCGAGGCTGCCGCGGTGGAAGCCGCAGCCAAGCAAGAGCTGGATTCCTACCATGATGCACTGCGCAAGGCGCGCGTGGAAATCTACGCCGAGCAAGAAGCGGCGCGGCAGGCGGCTTTGGAGAACCGATCGAAGCTTCTCAAGACGATGCGGATGCGCGCGCAGGAGGACGTGGCCGCCGCGAAGAAACGAATCGCGGCGGAATTCGAGGCAGCTCGCGCGCAAGTGGAGCGCGAAGCGCCTGGGCTTGCTGGTGAAATCGTCCGCACCATTCTCGAAAAGCCGTCGCCACTGCGAGGAGGCGCGGCCCGATGAAGCATCTTGCGCGATGGCCAGGTCTCGCCGGATTCGCTAGCTTATTCCTTTTGTTGTCTGCAGCGCCGGTCCTGGCGCAGGAAAACAATCCATCGCCTGCGGATAGTCGGACGGGATGGGTCTTCCGCTGGATCAATTTCGCGATCGTGTTGGGTTTAATCGTTTACGGCCTGCGCAAGGCCGCGCCGAGCTTCCGTAATCGCGCCGACGAAATCTCCCAACGAATTGCCGAGGGCACGCGTGCGCGGGAAGCAGCCGAAAAGCAGCGCCGCGAGGCTCAGGCCAAGCTCGCCGGGATCGAAACCGAAGTGGCTGGGCTCCGCGTCGAGGCGAAGAAGAGCGCCGCGGCCGAAACCGAGCGACTGCGCGAGCTGGCCCGGGTAGAAGCTGAGACGATCGAGCGGGCAGCCCAAGCGGAAATCGCCGCCTCGGAGCGCGCGGCCCGGATCGAACTCAAGGTGCTGGCGGCACGAATGGCGACCGAACGCGCCGAGGCGATGCTGCGCAAGTTATTGACGCCGCAGGCGGAGGCGACACTTTTCGGCTCGTTCGTCGCGGAACTTGAAAGGAAGGTCAATTGAACGACGCGGTCTCGTCCCGCTACGCAGCGGCGCTCGCCGATGTCGCGCTGGAACACCAAGTCGCTGACCGCGTAAAGAGCGATTTGGAGGCGTTCGCCGGGACTTTCTCCTCTTCTGCAGACCTGCGCAATCTTTTGGAAAGTCCCGCAGTCAGCCACGAGCTAAAACACAAGGTGATCGCCGAAATTGCCGCGCGAATGGAGCTTTCGCCGGCTGTACGCAA
>Ga0187782_10001212_pt1 | contig 18532 bp, 12 predicted proteins | sample 0715_SJ02_MP15_2_FD_132454 | JGI IMG/M metagenome (GOLD analysis project Ga0187782, IMG submission 132454) | Tropical peat soil microbial communities from peatlands in Department of Meta, Colombia - 0715_SJ02_MP15_20_MG | ecosystem: Environmental > Terrestrial > Soil > Wetlands > Peat | place...
AGTACCGCAATTTTCGCTTGCCCGCTCGGCGCGCTCAAGGGCACGCGAGTACCGTTACTGCGGTACGTGAGCCTGAAAGCGGCCTGAGTCGGACAGGCCTCTCCCGAAACTTCACGCAGCCCTGTCATTCCGGGCGCAGCGAGTAAACTTGCTCCGATTCTTTGTTCCTCGACGCACGCCGAACAGGGCGAGATTGCTGTCCCGCGACTAAAGGGTCGGAATGACACGGCGGGGTCGACAGAATGGCTCGAGTCGCCCTATACTGAGGCACCATGCGAGTTGCTGCTCTCGCCTTATTGTGTTCAATGTTTTTCGTCGCTTCTCGGGCTCCCGCCCAGCAGCACTCTCCCGACCCCTTCTTGCAATGGATGAATCGGATCGCGCAACAGCAACTGGACAATCGCGCGACCGCCATTGCGGCAATCCACACCATTGCCGAAGCGGAAAGCCGCAAAAAGTGGGTTCGCGAAACTCTCCTGGATATTCTAGGTGGCTTGCCAGATTACCACGGCCCCTTGAACGCGAGGATCACCGGCCGTATCGAGGCTGACGGTTTCACCATTGAAAAGGTGCTTTTCGAGAGCTTGCCGGGCTTCTTTGTTACGGCTGATGTTTATCGGCCGGTGCGCTCCGGCCGTTATCCAGCGGTTCTTCTTCAGTCAGGACATACCCAGGAGGGTAAACCCGAGCCGCAGCGGCTTGCGGCAAACCTGGCTTTGAAAGGTTTCGTGGCATTGGCTTTCGACCCCATCGGCCAAGGCGAAAGGGAACAGACTTATGACTCTCAACTTCAGGGCCCTCTGGCAGGATGGTCCGTACCCGAACATATCCAGGCAGGCGCGCAAAGCATAATGATTGGCGAGGCCGTGGGCCGCTATTTCATTTGGGACGCTATGCGCGCCCTCGATTATCTGCTCAGCCGGCCAGACGTTGACGCGACGCGAATTGGAGCCGCAGGCTGCTCAGGGGGAGGCGCTTTGACGACCTTCGTCGGCGCACTGGATTCGAGGATCAAAGTCGTCATTCCTGCTTGCTATCCCAATTCCTATCGCCTGTTGTTCGCGGGCCCGGACCCTGACACTGAAATGGCTTTCCCGACGTTCCTGGCGCGGGGGCTGGATGTGGCCGATTTTGTGGAACTCACTGCACCTACTCCCTGGCTGATCCAAGCCACGGAGGAAGACTACTTCACCCCCGCAGGTGGCAAAATGGTTTATGAGGAAGCGCAGCGCTGGTACCGCCTTTACGGCGCGGAGGATAGGGTGCGTTTTTTTGTCGGGCCCGGTCCCCATGGGACGCCCTTGATAAGCCGTGAAGCCGTTTATGCGTGGTTGATCCGCTGGCTGAAAGACGGGCAAGGGAGCCCTCACGAACAGCCCGTCAAGCTCTACCCCAACCAGGAGCTTTGGGCAACGCGCACGGGCCACGTCGACGACGAGCCGGGCAGCCGCAAGCTCTATCAACTGCTTCTGGACGACTTCAGGGCCAAGAAGAAGCAGGGAATCCTACAGGAGTTGTTCGCCGAACTGCGTGACCTCGGTGTTCCGTCGGATGGCTCACCGCCGGTCATGAAAGTGTTGAGTGAAACAAGCGGCCCGGAAGGGCGGCGGCAGCACATCGTGTTCACAAGTGAGCCGGGCATAGATATCGAGGGGACACTCTACCTTCCCGACTCCGCAGGACGAAAATCGGCAGTGTTGTTGGTGGCCGATAAGCCGCCTTACTTCCAGGCTCCCACCATGGATTGGTTCGCGGAGAGGATGTTCAAGGCAGGGCGCGGAGTGCTGGAAATGGAAACGCGTGGGTCTGCGCCGGAAGAAGCAGACAGGCCGTTCCTGGGGGATTGGCTTGCGAATTCTCGAGCTAACCAAATCGGGCGCAATCTGCCGGCCATGCGGGCTCACGACATTCTGCGCGGGGTCGATCTTCTGGCGGCGCGCTCCGATGTCGATGCGGCCTCGATTCGTGCCATGGCGCGGGGCGTCAAGGGCATTTGGCTCTTGCTGGCGGCTGCCACAGACGCCCGCATCGGGAAAATATGGCTGGATCGAACCCCCTACAGCCTCAGGCTTGCACTGCAGAACTCGATGAACACCGACTTGTTCGAGGTTGTTATACCCGGGTTTGTGCTCCATTGGGACCTCGACGATCTGGTGAAAGCCATGGGCGACCGGCCGGTTCTGTGGACAGATCCGACAACCTGGATGCGTCGAGTTGCGGGACTGGGTCGGCCTTATCAGTATCGCTACGTTCTGGGTGACACCACGGATTTCAGCGATGCTCAAGACGTCGCGTACATCAACGAATTTTTGCGCTGACTTGAATCAACAGCGGATCGGAATGACAGCCTGAATGAGGTTCTCGCACAGAGTCCCAAGGGGGGAGGGCTGCTTTTCAGATTTGGCGCCGCCCATGAAAGGGTAGAAATGCGTGGGACATTTATAAACATTCTTTCCATACTCGTCATAACCACTTCGCTCGCGCTACGGCATTCCAAGGGCGCTGGCGCAAATGCTGGCCAGTCCGATCAGGGAGCGGATGCTCAGTCTACTTATCCAATTCGCACCGGCCATCCAGGGCAGCCACAAGGGCCGTCCCTACAAGGGCAATCTCAATCAGCCTACCCAATCCCCGGCGACCGCTGGCTGGAAATTGATCTCTATTGGTTCGAACAAGAGGACATCGCGGGATCAGTAAAAACATTCTGGAATCGCTTTCAGCCGTTATATATGGGAGTTCAAGGGTACCGAGGCCTCATTCTCAATGTGGGCTGGACGGTCGCTTGCGTAATGGAGTGGTCAGGAGATCTCGCACAGAAAATCAGCTTGCCTCATGGCTCGGGGCAGCAGCATTGGGTTGAGATGAAGGGTCCGCTGCAAGGCACTACCGAAGAGCGCAAGCGGGAGGCCCAAGCACGATTTGCGAAACCGCAGATAGTTCCGCACCGAGGTTACGATCCGTGGACCTATGGCGACCTAAAGAAAGTGGCGACCGCGCTGCGCGAAGAGGCGGCTAAGCGCGGCATCCCCGACTTTAAAGTAGGGATGCTGAACTATGCCTGGACGCACGCCTACGGGGAAGAGGCGGCGTGGGTGCGGGGTCATCGGGAAGCGTTTACCGCCTTTCAATCCACGTCCTCCGGCGGATCTGACTTTAGTCCGTACTTCGATCCGAATGCCAAGCTCCATGCTGACTCGACAAAGTTGGGTGGATTGCCGAATGGGATTCCAGAGGGCATGCCGGTGCACGAAGCCTACGCGGCGCAATGGGGAAGCTTGTCGAAGACCGTAGGGCTCGACGCGCTCATGTTGCGCGATTCCTTCGGCATGCCCGTGCCGTACAAGCGCGGTGGGCCCTGGGGACCTGTCGCCCCTTCGCCTGAGGTGATTCGGGAAGCCACCGCCGGGGTTGCCACCCTGGTGCGTGAGCTCAAGACGGCAAATCGCCAGGCGCTCATCATGATGTACTCGAATGCGGCGAGCGCCATCGGGGATTGGCGTGCCAACGGCCTGGACCTTGAATCGGTGGCGAAGGAAGGTTATCTCGATATCTTTGTCGATCAAACTTGGGCCGGCGCTTGGAACGAGGTGGGTTTGCGCGAAACCGATTTCTGGAACAACCCCCTGCTGGGCTGGACGTATCAACTGGGCTACACCCTTTTGCATGCTGCCATTCTCGCAGACACCAAGGTTCGCCACTATCCGCTGATCGAAACGTTTGACGCCTGGGAGGACTGGGATGTGATCCACACCGCGCCGCAACGCCTGCGCTGGGGCATCTGGGCGTATTCTCACGCGGCCGTCAAGACGCCCACGGGTTTGAAATTGCCGGCGGGGTCGTACATATCATGGGCTAATCAAGGCAAGCGATTGCTGGACAGCGAGGATGTTCGCTTCCTGGCCGACAATCTCAACGCTACGATCGCCGATGCCCGCCAGACGAAGGAAGTTTTTGGTCCCACGCTAGTCTATTCGCGCGAGTCGATGCAGTGGCAGGTCGATCATGCCGCCCGCCAACACGACGTCAAGGAATGGATCGATGAGCAGGCCGCATCGGTGATGAAATGGCCGGTCCCGGTCCTTTCTGTGACTCGCATCGAGTGGCTGCCACAGGTGAAGTCCGACCTGTTCATCCTCCAAACACCCTCCCACTTGGCGCCGCAACACGCGGCCTACATCGCAAAGCTGATCATGCAGGGGCAACCTATCGCGATCTTCGGCTGCCCGGCCGGCGGTGTTGATCCTAAACTCGCTAAGCTGGGTGGCCTCAGCCCTGTCGCGGGCCCCGCCGGAAATCGCGTCATTCTCGCGAAAGCGGGAGTCCATTTGGCAAAATTGACAGATACCTCCCAGACGCTGACGCAACATATGCCAGCGAGATTCGCGATATATTACCGGCTGCACAGGAATCAGGCGGCAGTGGGCACGCGGGTGGTCTATGAAGTGGAGGGCAACCCGGTTCTGATTGTGAACACTGCGCAGGGAAAACGAGTCGTCATGTGGGATCCGCCTAATGTTATGTTCAAGGACAACGCTTCTCTAAAGGAGGACTGGGGTGGCAGTGGAGGTGCCTATGCGCTGGTGGCCGGCGGGCTGAACTCCTTGCTTTCGGGAAGTGATGACTTGGATGCTGAGCAGGTCGACCTGGACCAGGCCCTGAACGTCACGGCGTGGCGAGGCAGGGATGGGGTGGTGCGAATCCTGGCTGGAAATCTGGAGGAGGGTCTGCGCGATGACGCCGATATGACCCGTCATGCCACTCTGCTTCTGCCCAAGTCGTGGCGAGCTGCAAAGTGGGCGGATGCGTGGAGCAAAGAGAGCTTTGAGGCCGACCACCAAAGGTTGAGAGTCAACCTAGACCAAGCCTGCTCGGTGCTGATGGAACCTGCGACGCAGTAAGGAAGCGTGTGGTCACAAGGAATCAGTCCTGCCCGGACCCATGCTCGCGGCAGTGCCGCCGGACTTGCACAGAAAATAGCTTATCCGTGCTTTTGCCTCTGTAAGGCGCGATAAATTTGCCGGCATGCCAACCTTCGGATTTTAGTTTACACTTAAGACTCAGGGCTTTCTCATGGTTCGCGTTCCGAAGATCGACCCCAGGTATTGTTGTTTTTGGTTGCGCATCGGCCGGTCGAACATCCATGGCTGGGGCCTCTACGCTGGTCAGGATATCCCGCCGAACCGCAAGGTAATCGAGTACACGGGGGAGAAGATCAGCATGACCGAGGCCCGGCGACGCCGAAACACTACGTACCTATTCGTTCTCGACGATCGCTGCATGATCGACGGCGCCGTAAGAGGTTCGGGCGCCGAGCTCATCAATCACTCGTGTGCGCCCAACTTGGTGACGCGCATTGTGAAGGGCCATATCCTATTCATGAGCCTGCGACCGATTCGGAAGGGCGAGGAGTTGACAGTCGACTACAACTACGACGACACCGACGAGACGATGCGTTGCATCTGTGGGGCGCCCAGTTGCCGGGGCACAATCAACATCAAGCAGCCGGTTGCTGGCGGCCTCATTGGCCAATCTTCTTAGGCCTGCCAGTGGCGAGTCGGACAATTACCAGTCCATAACTTTTTTCTTGACAAAATGGCCGCTCGGCTTTACTTTGGCTCCGTCTGGCGTTGCTCCTGCTACCATCTCCGTCGCGGCGTTGGTGGCACACCCGGGGAACGTGTATGGTGTGCTGTGGATCCCCATACTGCTACTTAACGCGGTCTTTCTCCCTCTCCCCGCATACCTACAACCCGCCTCAGCGTTTCATGTCCAACGCCGGCGGCGTACTTTTCCGGCCAGGCGCGTATGAGTGCGCTTATGACATTCACGAGCTTCCCTTCTCGTGCCAGCAGCCAGATGCGGGTTACAGCTTCATCGTCTAGGCGTGAGGAGGGTGCTGAGGGCAGCGGGACTTTTATAGTCATGTGAGCTAGCGGGGAAACACGGTGTAACCACTTGAGGAGGAGGTAACGGACCATGGCCAAGCGAGTTGTCTTTTCCGACCTGCATTTTGGTGATCCATTGTGCTCACTTAGCAACCAATCGGTAGCGCTCGGGCTGAGGTCTTTCTTGTGGGGACTGGGCCCAGTGAAAGAGCTCATCCTGGCGGGGGACATCCTGGATGCAAATATCTCTTCTCTCACCAGGGCGATTGAGGGCAGGAAGAATTCCGGTGCATGGCCCAAGCAAATGGGATTCCGGCGGTGGCTTTCTGATCTTCTCGAAAACTGTAAATTCGCTGTCGAGCGGATTGTCTACATTCCAGGGAATCATGACTATATCATCTGGAACATCCTCTCCACGAATGAGGTTTTTGTGGATCCCATCTCCCAGGGTAAGATCCCGACAAACCTCCCATTAACCGAGGGCACTTTTCTCCAGCCGTTCATCCGAGGAGTAGCTCCCCAGCAAGTGCAAGATCGATTTTGCGTTATTTATCCCGACTATGAGTTCGATCTGAGTGGCCGCTCAGTGCTTGTCACGCACGGGCACTATTTGGACGAGGAACAGACACTCTTCAGGAATCTGGCCTCGCTCATCCGCAAGGAAAAGGGCAACAAGAAGGAGGCAATTAGAAAGTTCTTTATCGGGACCGCCCAGTATCAGGCGGTAGCGAATGCTGTTTCTTACCTGAAAGGGAGCCGGGAGTTCGTGGAGAAGACTTATAGGGGCATCAGTTTGATTTTTGATACTATCGGCAAGCTGAGACACAAACCCATTAACAAAAACATGCTGAAGGCCATCGAGATGTACCTCCTTTATTTCCGAAACAAGCAGCCCGATGTGTTTATATTTGGCCATACCCACGAAGCGGGGCACACGAACAACGCAGCGTTCGGGCGCAAAAAGGCCAAACGGCTAATAGAAAAGGTCATCGATGTGTGGAACGACGGAAGTTTCATCATGCCTCGGTCCAGCAAGCAAGCTGGGACCTTCATCGTTACCGACGATAATCCTATGACCGGAGGACCGATCAAACTCTTGCAGGTGGACTCCAAGGGGACCGTCACACAGAAGAATGTCTAGCTACTCAACGAAGGAGCAGCCGCTATGAAGCGCAAGGAAATCGAGGAACTAATCTACGGCAAGCCTGAACAGCAGCGGCGGTTCACGCAAGATTTCCCCATCCTGCCGGATGTGTGGATCGCTTACGCGGAGGACCCTGACGAACGCAGAGACCCTAGTGAAGACAAAGATCCCGACGGCCGTCTTGGACTGCTACTTACGCCACATACCCGCTCGGACGCTGCGGCCCTGACGCGGGCGCTACGCGACCGGCTCAATCAGGAGCGTCCGGCAATCGAAGCGTACCGCGCAATCCATCCGCCCCCCACGGGGAAGTCTCTGCCGCCGCCAAGAGTACTGTTCAACGAATCGGTAGTGTTTGCCAAGTTCACCTTTGAAGAACTCATGCGAATTGCGATGCCGCTCACGGACTGGTGGAGGAACAACGTGGCGGCTATCACCAGCGACCGGTCATGGAGCGCAGACGCGATCCGGAGATTTGTGAGAGCCATCCAGGACTCCACCCGCAAACAGAAGCTGCCCGGAGGCGGCGACCCGAGACTGCTGAGAAAGCTGATCGCCATCGTCGGCGCGATCGAATGCGACCGTTACAAAATTGACTACACCGAGAGTGGCGAGAGCGGCTCTATCCCTCCGCCGCTAGTGGACGCGTACTGCGAACTGCTGGACGGACTCACCACGCCTGCGGAAAATCGCGGACTGCTGTACGGGGTCAGCCGCAATCGCAGGGCGAACACCAGTATCTGGCGGTCACGGATGGCAGTGAAGGCTGATGCCGCAGCACGGGTCTTCGAGGTGGATACTTCAGGAATTCAGTGGGCCGTGCTGGACGTCGGGATTGATGCCACACACAAGGCTTTCGCCCGACGGCGAGACAACAAGATCATAAGGCCAAACGAAGAGCTGGACGAGAACGGCAAACGACAATTCGCCAGCCGTGTAGTTCGTACGTATGACTTCCTGCGCATTAAGGATCTGCTGGATCCCGATACTGACATCCCGTCGAAGGGAACTTACGCCGAGACCTTAGATCGAGAACAACTCGAAAAGTTGAAGGGAGACTTGAAGGACAACTTGGACTCGGGAAGAACGCTGGATTGGGACCTCATCGAGCCCTTCCTCCGTATACCGCACAAGCCTCCGTTTTACGATGCCTACAGGAAGGAACTGCTTAAGGACAGCCACGGCACACATGTGGCGGGAATCATTGCCGCCAATTGGCCGGAAGCTAAGGAAACCTCGCTGGAAAGGGAGCTTAAAGGCATATGCCCCGATCTCGAGATCTACGATTTGCGGGTGCTGGGAGTCGATCGTTCCGGCAATCCCTCCGATGAGTTCACGATCATAGCCGCACTGCAGTTTGTTCGTCACCTGAATGCACATAAGGATTTGATGGCCATCCACGGAGTGAATCTCAGCATGGCGGTGATGCATGACGTGGCCAATTACGCCTGCGGCCGAACTCCAGTATGCGAAGAATGCGAGCGCGTGGTGGCCAACGGCGTGGTGGTGATAAGCGCCGCCGGAAACCGTGGATTTAATAAGCTGGCCAGCCCGGAAGAAGGAGCCATGGGCGATTATCGCTACATCAGCATTACTGACCCGGGCAATGCGGAAAACGTTATCACCGTCGGTTCTACCCACCGCTTCATGCCGCACAATTATGGCGTTTCCTATTTCTCGAGCCGGGGACCAACAGGGGATGGGCGCACCAAGCCGGATTTAGTGGCCCCCGGTGAGCGAATTGATTCCTGCGCGGTGGGAGACGATTTCGAGACCATGGACGGCACCAGCATGGCCGCGCCCCACGTCAGTGGAGCTGCCGCGCTGCTCATCGCGCGCCACCGCGAATTGATCGGCCAGCCCAAGCGGGTGAAGGAGATCCTGTGCAAGAGCGCGACCGACCTGGGCCGGGAACCACGTTTTCAAGGCGCCGGCATGCTGGATGTACTGCGCGCCTTGCAATCAGTTTAGGAGGACAACATGCTACACCTGGAAGCCTTACAGGCCAACGACGGAGATTGCCTTCTGCTCCATTGCGACACCGGCGGCAAGCCTACCCTGATCCTAATTGATGGTGGTTCGACGGGTGTCTATCGCAATGTCTTGCAAAAGCGGCTGGACCAGTTGCGCGGGAAAAACCCTGTACTGAACCTGCGTCTGGTGGTAGTCAGCCATATTGATGCTGACCACATCACGGGGATCTTGGATATGTTCCGGCAGATGAGCGAAAAGGTGAACGACGGCAAGCAGCCGAATTGGAAAGTTACTTCGCTCTGGCATAACGCCTTCGAGAAGATCGTCGGCCGGCATGCCCCGTCGGCCTCGTCAGCTACCGTGGCAGCGGCCGCGTCCGGCGCCGTAAGCCTGAAGCTCTTAGAGGAAAAAGGTCTCCAAGACGCAAAGGTGTTGGCTGTGGTGGCGAGCGTCAATCAGGGAAAAGACCTGCAAAGCTTTGCCAAGAGGCTGACCAAGATCAATGCCGAAACCAATGGCAAGTTAGTCGCCGCGCCGGAGGGCGGCCGGAGTGACATCAAGATCGATAGAAACCTGACCTTTAGCATTCTCGGCCCCCACGAGGCAGAGTTGGAGAACTTGGAGAAAGAGTGGAACAAGTCCAAAGCCAAACATCCTGCGGATGAGCAGGCTGCGGCCGCGGATTACATGAATCGAACGGTACCAAATCTCTCCAGCATCGTGTTCCTGGCGGAGCAGAAGAGCGGCGACGGCAAGCCCGTACGAATGCTGCTCACCGGGGATGCGGGCGGGGACTTGATCCTGCAAGGCTTGGAGAGTGCCGGGCTGCTCGATGATAACAAGCAGATCAAAGTGGATGTCCTAAAGGTTCAGCACCACGGCAGTAATCACAGCGTAACCGAAGGTTTCTTTCGGCAGGTCCTCGCTGATCGTTATGTAATCTCCGGCAACGGGAAGCATGGAATACCGCACATGGATACGCTTACCTGGTTGTCCAAGGCCAGAGCGGGCAAGCCGTATGACGTCTACATGACCAATCGTCATCTACAAGACGGGGACTTAGACCTGACAAAAGGCTTGGACGATTTTCTCCGCGGAGAGGCAGCAGATCAACGGTTACATCATTACCACTTTAGGAAGGACAATGAGCTTTCGATCGCAATTGGTTGACGAGGTTGCGGGTTGGAGTCGGATGAGTGTGCCCCGATGTACGCTCTTCCTTGGAAACGTGCATGCTACGGCTGAATGGCACGTGAAGGAGGTGCAATGCCTTTGAGCGACTTTGCAGTCACGTCTGCCCATCAGGACCTTGCTGAGCAGATAAAGAAGAGCGAGTGCGTGCTTTTTCTTGGCGCAAGCGTTCATGCACCCCCGCCAGCAGACTCGCCATACAAATACCCCCCGGAGGAGAGACCCCCGACTCTAGGTGAGGCATTAGCCGCGAAGCTAGCTGATGATTGCGGGTTTAGCAAGGAGCTCCCGGACGAAAAGGACCTCGACCTTCAGAGGGTTTCCCTGTTGTTCGAAACGACAAAGGGTCGGAAGATGCTGGTCGACAGTCTGGACAGACATCTAAGGGTAGGCAAGAAGCCGTCCCCTGCGCTAAGGATGCTGGCAGGCCTGCCCTTCAAGATCATAGTTACCACAAACTACGACCACCTTCTGGAGTTAGCTTTGGCGGGGAATGGAAAGGAGCCCACGATTCGCGTGTACAATCCCGGTTCTGACCAACCTACTTTAGACGTCACACAAGACCCCAGCCCGGAGCACCCGCTTGTCTTCAAGATGCATGGCGATCTCGATTATCGCGATTCTATCGTCATCACAGATGAAGACTATATCAAGTTCGTACAAAGGATGGCGGACAAACCCGCGGTTCATCCCGTCCCTTCTACCGTCCGCTACCGCATGGAAAGGTGGCCCACTTTTTTCATCGGATATAGCCTAAAGGATTACAACCTCCGGCTCCTTTTCCTGACATTGCGTTGGCGCGTGGACGCGGCAGATTATCCGAAATCCTTCTCCCTGGACAGGGAGCCGGACAGACTTATTCTGCGCGTCTGGCAAAACTCACGGGGTTTCGTAACGTTTCTGACTGAAGACCTGTGGACGCTTGTGCCCTGGCTATATAAGCAAATCCGGGGAGAGGAGTATCCTCCATGAGTCGTCCTTTTGAAAAGCAGAACCTACCCTCTTGTCCTTATCCGGGTATCGATCCGTTCACATACGGGGGCCGCGGGGTCTTCTTTGCGAGGGAGGCCGAAGCTCGATCTTTGATCCACCTCGTCGTCATGTTCCGAGGGGTCCTCCTTTACGCCGGCTCGACCATCGGCAAATCCTCGCTGGTCGACGCTGGTTTGATCCCGCTTGCGATAGAGGAGGGATTCCAGCCTTCAAGAATCAGGGTTCAACCCAAACAGGCAGAGGAAATCATCGTCGAGCGGATAGCAGGAACTGCGGACGGTGAACCGGGCTTCTTGCCTTCCATCTTCGAACCTGGCGGCACGCAAGAGCGCGTCGTCTTGTCAGTAGAGGACTTCCTCGCCGCAGTCCGGAAAGGGGCGGCTGCGCGGCCACTCCTCATCTTCGATCAATTTGAAGAGTGGGTCACGCTTTTTGAAGAGGCCGCTGGGGGGCAGGCGGGAAGGGAGGCGAGAGCAATCCAGGAGAGGATATGCGAAGCGATCGCCTCGCTAATAAACGAGGCAAGTCTTCCCGTGAAGGTACTCATGGTTTTTCGGGAGGATTACCTCGCGCAACTCGCCCCGTACTTCAAGCGTTGTCCCAGTCTTCCTGATCAGCATCTGCAGTTGAGACCCCTCATAGGAAGTCAGATCTACCGGGCTATCCGTGGACCCTTTGAAGACTATCCTGGGGTTTATCGGCCGGAGATCAGTCCGGACCTGGCGAAGACGATCCAGGCTCAATTTGAAGATCGAAGTGGGGGCTCAGATATTAGCCTTCCTGAAGTCCAGATCGTTTGCCAGGGCTTGTTCCAAGCTGGGGGAAGGGGAGAGAAGTTAGAACAGTTCTTTGATGAGCAGGGAGGTGTAAGGGGCATTTTGGAAAAGTATTTGGAAGGCAGGTTGGCGTCATTGCCCGATGATCAGCACGACGCGGCCGTGGGCCTTCTCAGCCGTATGGTAACCTCAGCAGGCACTAGGAACGTCATCTCCGAAGAGGATATTTTGCAGCGTGTCGAAAACGAAGACGGTATTTCCCCCGCACTGTTGCGTCCAGCTCTGATTGGCCTAGAGGACACAAGGCTTGTTCATCGGGAGCGACGCCGCGACGTCTACTATTACGAAATCGCCAGTGAATTCCTTGTTGAGTGGATTCGAGCAAAAGCTCAACAGAGGGAACGGCTCGCAGAACAAAGGAAACTCGCCGAAGCGCGCGCCGAGGCGCTGGAACAGAAGCAACGGGCCGAGCAACAGGCCGAAATCGCTCGACGCATGCGGCGCCGGGCAATGGGTCTCGCCGCGCTCTTCGCGCTGTTTCTGGTGGCCGCACTAGTGGCATTTTTGCTGCACCTCAGAACACACTCCCTCGACTTGCTGGTGAATTCGCAACGGCTGGCGGCTACTGCCATCAGCAACCTGGACAGAGACCCGGAGCTCAGCATTTTGCTCGGGATGTATGCCTTGCAAGCGCAAGCGACGCCGGAGGCGCTGGATGCCCTTAATCGCTCATTGAACGCTTCGCGCCTGGAGAGAAAACTCGTAGGTCACACTGACAAGGTTACACAGGTGGCGTTTAGCCCCAAGGGAGACCTCCTGGCAACGGGAAGCCAGGACAAGACGGTCAGGATCTGGGACGCGAATTCTGGCGGGCTCCTGCAGACACTCAAACACGACGGGCCCGTCCTTGGCCTCGCCTTTAGTCAGGATGGGAAGCTAGTTGTGACGGCCAGTGAGGGTAAGAAACTACAGATCTGGGACGTGTCCACTGGAAACCCCTTACGGGCGCTTTCGGACGTGAGGCTCTTAGACCAGGACGAAGTGAGCGGGATCGCATTCAGTCCTGACGGCAATATAGCTGTGAGTAGCTATAAGCGAGATCCGGCCACCGGCCACTATCAGTCGCGAATATGGATCTGGAAAGCGGTGACAGGAGAAGCATTGCGGGACTGGGATGGCGAGACCGAGATTGTCAAAGGCCTTGCCTTCAGCATTCACGGGGGGGCGCTTGCGACCGCGGGCTCGAACGGGTCCGTGAAGGTCTGGCAAACCGCCACGGGGAAGCGCACGCTCGATATTGAGGGTCACACAGGTCACGGCCACACGGATCAGGTGATGGGCGTCGCCTTCAGCCCGTCTGGCCAGTATCTCGCCAGCGCCGGCATGGACCGGACGGTTAGGGTCTGGAATGCTCACGGCGAGAACTTAGCCACTCTGACAGCGCATACCAATACGGTGTTTGCCGTGGCTTTCGACAAAGACGGCAGGCTCGCCTCCGCCAGCGCCGACGGCCGCGTGAAGGTTTGGGATCCGCTTTCCGGGCGCGAACTGCTCAACCTTCCTGCCCACACCAATCCTATCGAGGGCGTTGCGTTCAGCCCCGACGGGTCGCGATTGGCGAGCGCCAGTTGGGACAAAAGCGTAAGAATTTGGCGCGCGGATACTCATGTGGGTGGGATCACGGATGTCGCGTTCAGTCCGGACGGAACCCAAGTGGCCACTGCCAGTCGTGACCACACCGTGAAGCTTTGGGATGCCGACCTCCGGCGCGAACTGCGGACCTTTGTGGGCCACCCTGCCGAATTGAGGGCAGTCGCCTTCAGCAAGGACGGCATCCGCATGGCTAGCTGTGACGAAGGGGGTTTCACGTTCATCTGGGACGTAGCCACGGGTAAGGCGTTGCACCGCTTGCCCGCCGTTTATAATTGCCTCGGACAGCAACCGTGTGCCTGTAACAACGTCGCCTTCAGCCCGGATGGAAAGGTGGTCGCCAGCGTAGGGGATGATTGGAGAGCGACAATGTGGGACGCTGACTCGGAACAGCATCGCATCTTCGAGGGTCACAATGGCGCGGTGAGCGGGGTCTCCTTCTCTCCGGACGGCCAAGTGTTGGCGACCAGTAGTGCGGATAAAACCGTGAGACTCTGGAGAGTGGCCTCCGGTGAAAAGTGCCCGGAGCTGCACGGTCACGAAAGCGATGTTTTCTTTGTAAAGTTCAGCCCAAACGGGGAGTATCTGGCCAGCGGGGGAATCGACACGAAAGTGAAGCTCTGGAAGACGGCTTTGGGCAACGAGTGCAAGGAAACCACAGAATGGTCTACCTTGATCGGGCACACCAATATGGTTAGCGCCGGAATGTTTAGCCCGGACAGTCAGCTCCTGGCGACCGCCAGCGCAGACCGGACGGTGCGAATTTGGGATGTCAAGTCCGGCAGGGAGGAGAGAAGCTTCCTTCACAGTAATGAAGTGAACGGAGTTGTTTTCAGCCCTGATGCCAAGCACCTGCATCTCGTTACAGGCAGTGAAGACACGGTCCCCCACTTGTACATCCTCGACACGGCGGAACTGATGGGACGGGCGCGACAGCGGATCACTCAGGTCGGCAGGGTGATGAGCGCTTCCGAGTGTATCAAATACTTGCATCAAGATTCCTGCCCGGCTCTCCCCTGAGCCTGAGTACTTCTCTTAAGACAACATGAATGGCCGTTCGCAGAGGAGGATTCATTGGAACTGTGCCAGCCTACCAAAATCCGATTGCTGAGGCGCGCCGCCTCGGTGAAAGGGACAACCTCAGTGCGAGCGTCCAACCGAGAGCGCTCCCGGCCTGGGTAGACCACCCAGCGCCTACAGACCTCCAGATCGTCGCAGGCCAAATCAGGCCGTAGGCGTGGCTGCTTTGCGAGCCGCGCTCAGAATCTCACGCAGGCGCTTGCCCACGATCACATCTTCGCCGGGCCGCAGGGTCATGGAAACAATCTGCAACTGGTCGTTGGTCCTAGGTTCTTTGGGATTGGGGTTGCCCTCGACCACGGTGGGGACCAGGCTGGGATTGCTGCTCGTCAACACTTCGATGCGAGGCTCACCTTCGCTCAGCTTGCGGGCGCAGTCGTCCACGGTGAATCCCCAAGCTTGTTGGTCCCAGCTCACGGTCAACGTGGGATAACGATTGCCCCCCTTGGGAACTTGGATATCTGTTTTCACCCCTGAGACAGTCTCGGCGAGTTTGGCGATTCGCTGGACGCGCGCGTTCCATTCGCGGTTGAGGGCGTCGAGGTCCATCTTCAGCCAGGTTTCCACCGCGGTAAGGCAACCGATAATCTCTTCTTTGCCGACCTTCATAGGGCGGCAAACCGCTCCTTCCCAAGGACTGGAGTTGGCCAGCGCAGCCTCGATCAGGTCCTTGCGTCCCAGCAAGAGGCCGCTGCATTGCGGTCCCATGAGCCCCTTGCCGCCGCTGAAGGTATAGAGGTCGGCGCCCATCTTTGCATAGAGTTTGATATTGTCGATGGGAGGGATGCCGGCGGCGTCGTCAAGCAGCAGCGGGACCTTGGCGTTCTTGGCGATGGCGATCTCTTTGGCCAACTGCTCGGCGAGGTCGCAGGTGTAAACCATGGCGGTCTTTTCGTTGAGCGCGTTCTGGAGTTCTTCCGGAGAGTAGACGAGGACCAGCTTGGCGCCGGCCAGCCGGATGGCGCTGTCAAAAGCGCTGCGGCCACCCACCATCACTACCTCGTTCTTAAGTCCGGTAGTATCGGGAAGCTGCCAGATTTTCGCCGGATCACTGCCCGCGATGCAGGCCGCAGTGGCGGAGGCCATGGCTCCCGCCGCCCCGGAAGTTACCATCCCCGATTCGGCACCCGTCAACTCTGCCAAGCGTTTCCCGACGCCCTGTTGTAGCTCCATGATATTCACAAAGTACTTCGCCGCTTCGAGCTGGGCGGCACGCACCTCGGGCAATTCCAAGGAGCCGCTCAGGTAGGTCCAAGTTCCTCGGCAATTGATGAGCGGCCTGACGCCCAAGCGACGATAAACGTTCTTGGCCGGACCTTTCCCGATGGCCTCCTGCACGCTCCCGAAGAGATCTTGGGCAGCAATTTGGCCCAGCAAGGGCAGCGCCGCTGCCCATTTCATAAAAGCACGACGATCAAAAGAAGTGATAGGGGTTGCCACCTTTTCCTCCATTCATTTCATGCCACCACCGCCTAATCCCCTCCTCCCTAAGGAGGGGAACCCCGCCAGCCTTTATTCCCCTCCTTGCTGAGGAGGGGATTAAGGGGTGGTGTGCGCACCGGTCAAGACTCAATCCTCATCCTTATGGAACGGGAACCTCGAGCGTACGGCCAGGATGTGTGCCGCGGCGCCGGGCTCCGTGCTGTTGTAAAAGCCGACGGTGCAATTCAAGCGGAAGAAATACGCATCGCCGGCCGCGGCTGGGTGAAAGCCCTCGACGCCGTCTGTCCCGCCTCCGGCAACGATCTTACCATGGCCGTCCAAAACAAGATAAATCTCCTCGGCCGTTTCATGGTGGTGTGGGGTGTTTGTACCCCCCGGCGCAAAATCCATGAGAAACAGACTGGTGACGACGTATCCCGCGGCGATTTTGTCGCGCGTGCTCTTCCGATCACCGACCAGAAGTTTGTAGAGGACGGAGGACGGGTGTCCTTCCACTGTCTGTTCCTTGACATCATCCATGTTTGCCAGCAGGAGCTTGGGCGGCGGCTCGAGGGTCATCACCGGAGGAATCCTAAAACCCATCACCACCAATCGGCAGGGCTGATCGGCGGAGGCGGAGATCGTGTGCGTGATCCCCGGGGGAAGATACATGAAGTCATTTTTGCGAACTGGAACGCTGTCTCCGCCGTAATGCAGGACGCCGCTGCCTTCCAGGATTACGTAGATCTGTTCTTCGCGCGCGTAGGCCACCGGGTGGCAGGCTCCCCCGGGATCAAGCTTGACCTCGCCGAAACGCGCCACGCTCCGCACGATGCGCGTCACGGAATCGTCCTCGCCAAATACTGGCCGATAATGGCAGTTGCTGGTGCTCAAGTCCACGCTCTTCTCCGCGATGTCCGGCAGGAAGCGGTGCACCCATGTCGGGTCGACTTGAGCCAGGGAATTGGAGCTGCAGACGCTGAGGGCAGCCGTCACTAATGCAAAAGCAGCGGGGGCCGTCTTTTCGGCCAGCATTCTAAGAACGCAACGCAAATCCCTAATGAGATTCTCGATGTGGTTGCTCTTCCGATGCATAAAATCGCGCTCCTTTGTGACGCTTGCGAATTGCGGGATAGCGGCAAGTTCAAGGCACGGCCTCTCGGGCTGCGTCCCGGTCTTGCTTACGACGGCGTTTGGAGAGAGACTGATCGAGGAAGCTGAAGCTCCCTTCTGCCGGTGCCACTCATCGAGACCACTGTCCTTTTGTGCCAGCCACCAACCACTAGCCGCAGCCCTAATCATACCGCAGCGCCACGGTGGGATCGACCCCCCGCGCCAGTACTCTCCTAGTTTGGGCCGTAACGCCGGCTTCCAGCCGGCACTGGAGCCGCCAAGATGGCGGCGCTACGCCCAAATTAGGACAGCACCTCTGCGCCTCGTGCGTTGACCCCCCTCACGGCCGGTTCTTTGTTTTCTATGACATTCTCGCTTTGTTCCGGCGATTTTGATGTTTCGCCGCCGCCTTCCCGTGCCGGACTTTCTGACCTAGCGTCGAGCGCTACCAGCTTACTCAGCTCCTGCGCCTCCCGATCGTTCGGCTCATCACGTAGGGGCGGGCCTTGTGCCCGCCCGGACCGGGCACCCACAAGGGGCGCCCCTACAGCGGTGCCCCCCGTGCGTTGACGGCTGGCCTCCTCTCGCAGCGGCCGGGCATGCTCTTTTCGCATCGTCAGGACGATCTTCACCTTGCGATCAATCGAGCGGTCCAGAGCCATCTCCTCCCGCAGCAGCGTCTCCCAGGTCTCACCCACCGGCGCCAGACAGGCGTCGCGCTCGATCGCGTCCTTCTTCTCCTGTGCCTCGACCTCATGCCTGAACTCCTCTTCCACGTCGGCGATCTCCTCATCCAGCAGGCCGAGCAGCTCCTGATAGTGGGTTTCGACTGCCGCCTCGCCACCCTCAAAGTATTCGCTCATGAAGTCGTGGAGCTCCTCCTCGTCCTGCTGCTCGCACTCCGCTCGCCTGACGAAGAGCCACAGCAGGTGGCGAAACCGCGCCGGCCGCCAGCCAATTTCGCCCCGGTAATACGTTTCGATCAGGTAGCGCTGCCGGGGCTTGAAAACCCGCTGGCGCACCTGCTCGCGCAGCACGCCCAGCAGGGAAAGCAGCATGCGCAGCCGCACGCAGGGGTCGGTGGGCTGCCCCAGGTCGATGTCCATCGCCGCCGAACGGGAGGGATGGAAGGTGGCGGCGGCGATCTGCTTGCGGCGCTCCCGTTGCCCCTCCTCGACCGCCTCGAGGGCGCGGCGCATCAGGCCCGTCTCCATGCGCTCAATCCGATTTCGCCGCCAGTAGAGCTTGGCCAAGTCTTCCAGTTGCTGGTCCCAGAGGGCGTCGCCGGGGCCAAACGAAGCCGC
>Ga0187782_10001215_pt1 | contig 18516 bp, 13 predicted proteins | sample 0715_SJ02_MP15_2_FD_132454 | JGI IMG/M metagenome (GOLD analysis project Ga0187782, IMG submission 132454) | Tropical peat soil microbial communities from peatlands in Department of Meta, Colombia - 0715_SJ02_MP15_20_MG | ecosystem: Environmental > Terrestrial > Soil > Wetlands > Peat | place...
CGGGGCTCGAGAATCTGGCGGCGGGCAAAGGCAAGAAGCTGGCGAGTGAGCGAGGCGGCGCGGTCGGCCTGGTGGCGGATTTTCTCGAAATGGCGACGAAGGCGGGAACCGGCGTCCGTTTCCTCGACGCCGAGGTCGGCCCAGCCGATAATGGCGCCGATCATGTTGTTGAAGTCGTGGGCGACGCCACCGGCGAGCTGACCGATGGCTTCGAATTTCTGGGCTTGAACGAGTTGTTTTTCGAGCGCAATTTTTTCAGTGACGTTTTCGACGATCACCTCGATACATTCAGTCATGCGCACGGGATCAGTGGTACGGCGGCCGTTGAGGCGGACGTGAATGGATTTTCCGTCCTTGCGCTTCCATTCGACGATCGCTTCCGTACGACCTGATTTCGTGTATTGCGCCATCAGAAGCGATCGCGCCGTGGGGTCCACATAAAGGATGTCTGAAAAACGCAACGTGACGAGGTCCCTGGCCGATTCGTGGCCGAGCATTTTTGCAAGAGCAGGATTGGCCTGGAGAATTTCTCCGTCGAGCGTGACCCAGTAGATGCCGTAGGTGGCGTTGTTGACGAGGCCACGGTAGCGCGCTTCGCTCTCGCGCAAGGCCTGTGCGCCGCGAGCTTCGGCTTCGCGCAGTAGCCTGGCTTCTTGAGCCTGGCGGATGGCCATGGGGAGACGGGCGAGCTGGCCTTTCAGGACGTAATCCGTGACGCCCTGCTTGATGCAATTTACGGCGGTTTCTTCGCCGAGCGTGCCGGTGACGAGGATGAAAGGAATATCGAGCGCGGACTCCTTGACAATGGCCAGAGCGTCCATGCCGTTCCAGTCTTGGAGGCGATAGTCCGAAAGAATGACATCGAAGGATTTCTCGCGGAGAATGCGAGTCAGATCCTGCTTGGTGGCGACGGTTTCGGACAGAAAATCGAGCTTGGATTTTTTCAATTCGCGGAGAGTGAACTCGATGTCATCGGGCTCGTGTTCGATGAAGAGGAGACGCAGCGGATTTTCCGCTCCTGGTCTGTGCTTCGAGGTGTTCCCAGACACCTTCATGCATTCCCCCTGCCGGGTAGAGGTAAGAGCAACCCGACTCACGCTGAAAGGAAGCCGGCGCAAATCGAGCGGTTGAGAATCTTCAAAAGCTCTATCGGCAATGCGGGAGGGAAAGCACAGACCGACTCGGATAATGAGTGGCGATAAATGAGCCGGAATGAAACAGGAAGGGATGAAATTCAAGGAATTGGCGACGAGCGAGCGAGGTAACGGAGCCTGGAAGAAGATTAGAGGAAAATAATTTACTGCGATGAACCAGTACCGGCTAGAGCCGGGTTCACCGGCCGATAGGATTCGGGACTCAATTGCCGGCGGTAGCAGGCGGCTGCAGCGGGTGCTCCGCGAAGTACTTGTTCAGCTCGCCGGTCAGAAACTGCATGCCGGCCTTGACGTTGCGGTCCATGGCTTCGACGATCGCGGCAACATTTCTATCGCCGACGGGCTCGTCATGCTCGTAAGGCATGTTCCAGACAGTGCTGTGGGATTTGGGATCAAACAATTCGAGGCGAATGGAGAACCGAGCCGCGAGTTGCGGCTGATCCACTTCGTACAGAGCGAGGAGATTGGAGCGGACGATGTAATCGCCGTGGGAAGCGCTGCCTACACGAGAGACACCCTTATACTGGCCAGAGCCGCGAAGGTAGTTGACAAGCATTTCCTGAACCATGTCAGCCGGGGTCTGGGCCCAGCGCTCGTACTCATAGGTGCCGAGCTGCACGGGGCCGGAGCCGAAAACGAGGCGATCGTCGCGATAAAGGTGCGAAGTGTAGGGACGGGCCACAAGGAGGCTGATAGGCAATTGCTGGGCGGAAGCAGCGGGGGGGGCGGGGCCGGGATCGATGACGTAATACTTGACAGGCCGTGGCGCGCCACAGCCGACAGCGATGATGGCCAAGGCGGCGACGGCGATCAATCGGATCATGCGCGTTTGCACTGCTGGCTCCTTCCCGCCTACTTCGGCGGCGCCTCACCGGGGGCGTGTTCTTTGGGCGCGGCGCTGCGGATCAAAGTGTAGGGCCGCTGCTTGATGGTTTCGGTGAATTCCTTCATGTTGTCGGAAATCTCGCGCAAATTATCGATGATTTCGTCGATGTTTTCCGAATTGGCCTCGAGCATGTAATCCAGGCGATCTGTGAGCGTAGAAATGTTGGCCAGGGACTTGCGAGCGTCCTGGATGGTCTTGCGGATATCGTCCTTATTGTCGGTGAGCATGCCATCGAGGTGGGCGAGGGTGTCATCGGCCTTTTTAATGGTGGGCTTCAAATCGTCGAGTGTCTGGCCGATTTTGGAGCTGTCGTCGCGGAGATTCGAGATGGTTTCGCGGATATTCTTGCGGTTCTCCTCGAGCATGCCGCGGACATTCGAGAGGCTGGCGGAAATATTTTTGCGGTTATCGTCGTTGAGGAGGTCGTTGACGCGGTCAATCGTGCCTTTGAGCTGGGTGATGCGGTCATTCAAATTGGCGATGAGTTCCTTGGCCTTGGGAGTCAGATCCGCAAGGCTGTCGCCGAGATCGTTGAAGCTACTGTATTTTGCCGCCTCCAGCTCCTGACCGGGCTTGGCCGGTCCCTTTGTAGCCTTGTCGCAGACGATGCCCAGGTAATTGTCGCCGAGCGGGCTGGTGCTGGCGATGCGGACCTCGCAATCGGCCTTCACAGGAGTCTCGGGCTTTACGGAGAATTCGATCACCATCCGCCGAGTGTCAGCAGGATCTGGATGGACTTGCGTGACGCGGCCAATAGGAGGGCCGCCGCCGTAGCGGACTTCGGCGCCGGGAGAAATGCCGCCGGCGTTTTTTACATAGGAGTGGAAGGAAACATAGCCGCGGGTCATGGTCCCGGAAAGAAGAAAGACGGTGATGATCAGAAGACCGGCGGCGACGAGCACGAAAAATCCGACGAGAGCATCCTCTCGTTTTGATTCCATTGGCTTCCTCTGTGAATCCCGCCCGTGAATCGAGCAGGCCCCCTCAGGCGCGGGGAGTATATCAACGAGCCCCGCGCTTCGCCAGTCTTACCGGCGCTGAGGAGGAATTTCCCCCGTCAACATCTGCAAATAGTCCATCTCTTCCGACAATTCCGGTTCGGGCACGCGATCGAGAAACTGGCGGACGCGCGGCTGCTTGCTTTCCTGGAGTTCCTTGACGGTGCCGTTGGCGCCAATCACGCCCTTGTCGAGAAGAATCATGCGATCGGCAATCAAGAAGGCGCTGGCGAGCTCGTGGGTGACGACCACGATCGTCATGCGAAACGCTTTCTTCAATTTCAGGATCAGCTCGTCAATGCCGGCGGCTATGATGGGATCGAGGCCTGCGGACGGCTCGTCGAAGAAAAGGATTTCGGGGTCCATGGCGAGAGCGCGGGCGATGGCGGCGCGCTTCTTCATGCCACCGCTCAACTGGGCGGGCATGTAATTGTCGAAGCCAGCGAGGCCGACCTGGTCGAGCTTGAGACGAACCATGATGTCTATGGTGGAATCGTCGAGGTTGGTGTGCTCGTGCAGCGGGAGCGCGACATTTTCAGCGACGGTCATGGAGCCGAAAAGCGCCCCGCTTTGAAACGACATGCCCAGTTTCTTGAGGAGATCATCGCGTTCGGAGCCGGTCATGGCGGCAAAATTCTTGCCGCGCATCCAGATTTCGCCGCCGCTCGGGCGCTCGAGGCCGACGAGCGTGCGGAGGAGAGTGCTCTTGCCGGAGCCGGAGCCGCCGAGGATGACCAGCGTCTCGCCCGCGGGGATTTCGAAGTTGATGCCGTGGAGAATTTCGCGATCGCCGTACTTCACGCGGAGGTTGCGAACGGAGATAGCGGCGCCGGAGGGCCGTTCGGAAGCCGGGTGCTGGGAAACCACATTGGTTGCCATCGTTCTTGCTTGTTACCTCGGCGCCGTGAAATAGAAGAGCGCCGTAAAGACCAGATCCACGAGAATCACCATGAAAATCGATTTGACAACCGCCGAAGTCGTCGAGCGGCCCACCTGCTCGGAACCGAGGCCGGTCGAGAAGCCCTCCATGCATCCGACGGCGGTGATGACGACGCCGAACATGACGCTTTTAATGAGACCGGTTGTGACGTCATGGAGAACGAGCGCGTCGAGGGTGCGCCGGAAATAAGAGCCGATCGTGAATCCGGCATTCGCGACGCCGAAAAGAGAGCCGCCGCAGACGCCCATGAAGTCAGCCCAGGTGGTGAGACAGGGCAGCATCAGGATCATGGCGAGAAATTTCGGGGCGACGAGGAAGTGGACGGGTTCGAGGGCCATGGTCTCGAGGGCGTCTATTTCTTCATTGACCTTCATGGTGCCAATTTCGGCGGCAAAGGAAGAGCCGGAGCGCCCAATGACCATGATGGCGGTCATCAGAGGGCCGAGTTCACGGGTGATGGCGATGGCCACGGCGTCAGCGACGAATTGCATGGCGCCCAGTTTGCGCAACTGATAGGCGCTCTGAAGCGCGAAAATCATGCCGACGAAGAAAGAGATGAGAGAAACGATGGGAATGGCTTCGACGCCGACGGCCATGGCCTGGTGGATGGCGCGGCCCAAACGGAGTTTGCCACCGCGAAATGGGGCGACGAAAACAGCCTGAGCCGCGCCGCCGGTGAGGCGCGCCAGACCGCCCACATAAGAGAGGCTCGTGAGTGTGACTTCCCCGATAGATTCAGTGATCGCCATCTTCAGATTTTGGACGGGCGTGAATTCCGGGCGAAATCCGCGCCGAGCGCGTCCGGAGCGTTACCTCGCGGGAGCCACGGTGCTGCTGCCGCCGCGCAAAGCTTCTTCCTCGTTGTTATAGACTTCAAATACTTTGATGAGCCGCGTGAGCTCAAGGACTTCGCGGGCGGTCCGGCTCAAGCCGTACAGCGCGAAGCTACTCTTCAAGTCCCGGGAAATTTTCAGACCCTCGACGAGGGAGGCGACGCCAGCGCTGTCAATGTACTTGACGTTGAGCATATTCACGATCACGCGCGGGCTGCGCTTTTCCTTCAGCAGATCGATGAGGACTTTGCGCACTTCGGGCGAGTTATACAGTGTGATGTCGCCGGTAACATCCACAACCGTGGCTGTTCCGGATTGGCGCGTTGAGATATCCATGAGCTAAAGCCCCCCGCGGGACGTGCAGAGTGTTTTGCCAGAGAATCCGTCCAGATGCAATCATTTTTCCTTTCCGGCAGAGAGCCGTGTGGCTATGCGCGGGAAGGGGAAAGAAGGGCGAAAAGTGCAATGAAAACAGCTATCCGCGGTCGTCGAGAGGGACGTAGCTGCGCAGATCGTAGCCTAGATAGACCTGGCGCGGACGGGAAATTTTTTGCTCCGGATCGAGAAGCATTTCCTCCCATTGCGCAATCCAGCCGGACGTTCGCGGAATGGCGAAGAGCACCGGGAACATGGTAACGGGAAACCCCATGGACTGATAAATGAGGCCGGTGTAGAAGTCCACGTTGGGGTAGAGACGGCGCTTGACGAAGTAATCGTCTTCGAGAGCAATGCGCTCACATTCGAGGGCGATGTCAATCAGCGGATTGCGTCCCATGACATCGAAGACCTGATAGGCGATGTGCTTTACGATCTTGGCGCGGGGATCGTAATTCTTGTACACGCGATGGCCAAAACCCATGAGGAGTTTTTCGCCGGCCTTCACGCTCTTGATGTACGCCGGGACGTTGTTGACGGAGCCGATCTCGAGCAACATGCGAAGGACTTGTTCATTCGCGCCGCCGTGCAGCGGACCGTAAAGCGCGGCGGTCGCCGCGGCGGTGGCCGAGTAAGGATCCACATGCGAGCTGCCGACGCCCCGCATGGCGCTCGAGGAGCAGTTCTGTTCGTGGTCGGCGTGCAAGATGAAAAGAATGTCGAGAGCATGCTCGAGGGTGGGGTTAGGGCGGTACTTCAGCTCGGTGGTGCGGAAGAGCATGTTGAGGAAATTGCCGGGGTAGCTCAAGTCGTTATCGGGATAAGCGTATGGCATGCCCAGACTGTGACGATAAGCAAAGGCGGCGAGCGTGGGCATTTTTCCGATCAGACGATACGTCTGCTTGCGGCGCGATTCGGGATCGAAGATGTCTTTGGCGTCCGGATAAAAGGTGGAAAGAGCCGCGACGGTGGAAATCAGCATACCCATGGGGTGCGCGTCGTAGTGGAAGCCGTCGAGAAACTTCTTGATGCTCTCGTGAATGAAAGTGTGATGCGTGACGTGGTAGGACCAATCCGCGAGCTGCGATTTATTCGGCAGCTCGCCGTAGAGAATCAAGTAGGCGGTCTCGAGGTAGGAGCTTTTTTCCGAGAGTTCATCGATGGAATAGCCGCGGTAGCGAAGGATTCCCTTGTCGCCATCAATAAAAGTGATTTTGCTGATGCAGGAGGCGGTGTTCGAGTAGGCGGGGTCGTAGCTCATCATCCCGAAATCGGATTCCTGGATTTTGATCTGGCGCAGATCCATCGCCCGGATCGTGTCATTCTTGATGGGAATTTCGTATTGCTGGCCGTTGCGATTGTCAACGATGGACAGCGAATCGCGGCGTGTAGCAGCCGGAGTTGCAGAATTCACCACCGCGGAGGATTTGGTCGGATTCATGGCCTGACCCTTTCAAGCCGTAGCGAACATAGGGGGCTGCGCGCTGCGCCACCCCCAATGTACACCAAACTCCAGACGGGACGGAATGGGATTTGTCCTTGCGCCATCAGTTGAGCAAGGGGAACAAAACATACGGTGACGTATGGAGAAGCAGGAGCATGGAATCCCGGGTCTCTTAATTCCAAGGATTGATGGGATTTTTGTCTGCGAGCAGAGCCGACACTGCTGAATGCGCCATGGCATCGGCTGTGATCCGATGCCGATAAGCGAAGAGTTTCTGCAGTTTGCGGCGGACGAACCACCCTCCGAGGAAATTTCCGGGCCAGCCGAACTGCAACTCGTAAATGATGTGATCCTCGAGAATACAGGCGCCGAGGCCGTCGGGGATGAAGAGATGAGTATGTTCCCAGCGGCGAAACGGGCCAGAGATCTGCACGTCGCGAAACTGACGGTCCTGAATAAAGTCACAGTGTTCGAAAACCCAAAGCATGGGAAAGGGACCGATGTGGACGCGCAGCGTGCCGCGATCGCCATCGCGAATCCCGGGGGCTCGCTGAACAATTTCAAGCTGTTCCCAGGGCGGCGTGAGGCGTTCGAGCGCGCCGGGGACAGCGTGCCACTGGAAGATGCGCTCGGCGGGCGCCTCGATTCGAATACGCGCCGCGAAATGGTTCTCAGCCGGCATATCGCGCCAGATATTCCTTCAAGTGAAATTTGCGGGCGGTGTTGCGCGAGCTCATATAACGGACCGTGCCGAAGACGGGCCGCTCCGGCCCCCACGGGTGATCGTAGCGGCCGAGGCACCAGAAAATTCCGCTGTAGGAATTAGGGTCCCGCCCGTCGAGCGCGAAGCGGTTATTGAGTTCGATCATGACTTGAAGCGCCCGGCGAGGAGAAGGCGACCACTCGAGAATCTTTTTCCCCCAAAGCATGCGCAGGTAATTGTGGATGCGGCCTTCCGAGATCAGTTGGCGTTGAGCGGCATTCCAGAGCGGATCCATGGTGCGGGCCGCGGCAAAATCGGCGAGCGAATAACAATGTTCGCGTTTATCGCGGGCATGGCGTTCGAGTGTCTCGCGAGCCCAGCCTGGCAGCGAATCATAGCGATCGTATTCCGAGCAGCGGGTGCAGGAATTGAAACCGAGCTCTCGCCAGGTGACAAGCTGATCGAGAAATTCTTCCGCAGGTCGGCTGAGGCCCCACCATCCGGAGCGGGAGCCATTAGAGCGCAACGCCAGTCTTGCCGGCGACCATTTTTCTCGCTGCGTGAGCTCATAAAAGGTCTGGTGGGCCGAAATGTGGCCAAAATGGAGGTAAGGAGAGAGGCCGCTCGCGGAATCGGAGTCCGGATGATTGCGAGAATCGGAATAGCCGCCGAGCTTCTCGGATAGAAATCTTCGAAGCGCGTGTTGACCGGCCAATTCACCGCCCTGAATCGGGGCGGGTCCGATGGCGTGATCAATCGGAAGATGGGAGACAGAGTCTGCGTTTTCGAGCATTGCGAGGGATGAAGGCGGCCATTTTCTTTCGATGTCGCGGGGAATGGATTTCAGTGAAGGAAGAGCGAGCCTTGCGAGCGGGTTGCGTTGAGGGAAGTGGAACAGGTGCGCGGGCAGATTTCTCTGGAGAAACCGGCGAAAGGAGTAGGCTGTCACAAAGGAGCGATCCGCGGCGCGCAGCGGTAGCAATCCATTGGAATCCACCGATTCCAGGCGAACGGGAATCGCCCGGGCGGCAAGGTGGACCATGCGCGGCAGGAAGAAACAGGGGTAATCGTCGGTGACGACCAGACAGGATCTGGCGGCCAGCGCGCCGAGCAGGCCGCGACTTTGGCCGGGAGCCGGCTCGACGTATGGATAATATCGGACGCCGGCGTTCGCAGATAGGCGCCGCAGTTTTTCTGCCATGCCGTCGAGCACAAAGCGGTGAAAGCGCTCGCAAGCCCAGCGATAGTCGCATCGCAAGGCTTCAAGGATGAGGAGTGGCTTCCCGAGCTTGCGGGCCCATTCAATCGCGCGGTCGAGAGCGAAATTCCATCTGGTCCGGCGAAAGGCAATCATCCAATACAGAACAAAATCGCCCTCAGGTTGAAGCGGCGCGGAATTCAGGTTGGAGATGCGAATTTCCGGAACGCCCGGCAATGAGTCTCCCAATGTCCGTGGAGGAATCGGAGCAACCTTAGAGGCATGGCTCCGAAAAACATTCTATGTTGCGATGAGTAGCCCAGGCGGCGCAAGCAAGGGAATCCATTTGAAGTATGCCGCCAACCAGGACTCGGTTTCCAGATGACGTCACTTCGATTCTGGGTTGAGCAGTGAAGCGGCCGGGGCCGGGGAAGCTTTTTTTTCCAGGTCCACCGACACAGCCAGTTCGCAGCGATTGCGGCCGTGCTCTTTAGCGCGATAAAGAGCGTCATCGGCGATTTGCAGCAACACCTGCGCTTCGAAAGGAGCCGCCTCACTGCTGATGGCGACACCCAGACTGGCGGTGAGCGAAATTTCGCCGGCATCGGTTGTAATGGGCGTGGCCTCGATTGCTTTGCGAATTCTTTCGGCTAGTCCGAGGGCTCCCATCGCGTCGCAAGAGGGGGCCACGATGAGGAATTCCTCGCCACCGTAGCGGCCCACCGTGTCGTACGGGCGAACGCATTGTGTGAGTCTGCGTGTGGACTCTTGAAGCACGGCATCGCCGGAGAGATGCCCGTACTGGTCGTTGACATATTTGAAGTGGTCCAGGTCCATCAGAACGATTCCGAAGGAGCCGCCCTCGCGCATCTGACGGGAACGCTCGCGGCGCAAGGTGTCGAGGACGACGCTGCGATTGGCGACTCCGGTGAGCGCGTCGTGGGTCGCCTGGAAAAGCAACTCTTCCTGGGCAGCGATCAGGTTGTCCTGCAAGTCGAGAATTCGCTGTCCGACGAGAAGCCGCGCGCGGAGTTCCTGAGCGTCGAAGGGCTTGGTCAAGTAATCATCGGCGCCAGATTCAAGGCCCTGGAGGATATCCTCTTTCTGGTTGCGGGCGGTGAGCAAGAGAATATAAATGTAGGCGCGATTGGATTCGTTGCGGATTTTCTGGCAGACCTGAGGGCCTTCGAGGCCGGGCATCATCCAGTCGAGCACTGCGAGGCGTGGAAAATCCATTCTTTCGAGGATGGCAAGCGCCTGCGCGCCGTCCACGGCGACAATCACTTCGTAGCCCCATTTGACGAGAAAGCTCTGAAGGATGCGCCGGGAGACGGGGTCGTCCTCGGCGATCAAGATTCTGTTCTTTGGTTTCGTGTCCAGGTTCATGTGGAAACCCCTTGAGTGGAATTTTGAGTGTGTGAACTCGCGGCAACGGGCGGCCGTTCGAAATTGCCGGTGAAATGAAATGTGCTGCCGTGGCCCGGCTCGCTTTCGACCCAAATTTTGCCGCCCATCATTTGGACCAGCCTCGAGGAAATCGCGAGTCCGAGGCCTGTCCCGCCGTGCTTTCTTGTGGTGGAGCCATCGGCCTGGGCGAAGGCTTCAAAGATCAAGGACTGCTTTTCCGGGGGGATGCCGATACCCGAATCGCGGACGCGGAAGTGAACCACGACGCGGCCGTCCTCGGAGCTTTCCAGGTCGGCGCTGACGGAAATTTCTCCCTGCTCGGTGAATTTGACGGCGTTTCCGATGAGATTGACAAGAATCTGGCGGAGCCGCGTAGGGTCGCCCACCAAAATGGACGGGATCTCGGGCGCGATGCATTCGATGAGGCAGATATTTTTCTGGCGCGCGCGAAAAACCATTATTTTCAGGGTGTCACTGACAGTCTCGTGGAAGGGGAATTCGATCGCTTCGAAATCGAGTTTGCCGGCCTCGATTTTGGAGAAGTCCAGGATGTCATTCAGCAGCCGCAAGAGGGAATCGGCTGAATGTTTGACCAACTCCAGGTATTCGCGTTGTTCCGGAGACAAATCGGTATCGAGCGCAAGGTCGGTCATGCCGATAATGCCATTCATCGGAGTGCGGATTTCATGGCTCATATTGGCGAGGAATTCGCTTTTGGCGCGGTTGGCGGATTCGGCGGCTTCCTTGGCGCGTAGCAATGCCATCTCGGCGAGCTTTCGTTCGGTAATATCCGCGAAGGTCACAACGGCACCCGATATCCGCCCGCCTCGGAGGATGGGATGGGATCGGTATTCGACCGGGAAGTTTGTCCCGTCGGAACGCCAGGCAAGGTCGTCGGGAATATAGGAGGGCTGCCCGCTCTTGATGGCTTCATAAAGCCGGCATTCTTCCATGGGGTAGGGAGTGCCGTCGGCGCGGGTGTGGTGCATGAGCCTGTGCATATTCTTTCCGATCAAATCCTCCATGCGGTCATACCCCAACAGCCGCAGGCAGGCAGGGTTGGAGAAATTGCAACGGCCCCGCTTATCGAGGCCGTAGATGGCTTCGCCCGTGGAGTCCAGTAAGAGCCGGACGCGCTCTTCGCTTTCTTCAGCTTTGCGTTGTGTCTCTGTGCGCTCGGAGATGAGAGATCCCAAGATCAGGCCCGTAAGGCAAACGATGAGCAGGACAAACTGGAGCAGGCCAAGGCGCTGCAAATTAATTGGCGAGAGCCACAATGAAAGCATTACGCCGAAGTTAAGGACCAGTATTCCGGTGGTGGCGCCGTAGACGCCGCGGCGAACAGCCATCCACAGTATGGGAAGGAAAAGGAGGTAGAAGAGCTCAGAACTTCTGGCAAGGTCCCAACCGAAGACAATCCACAACGTGAACGGAACGCTCAGAACCTGCAAGACACTTTCGAGGGATCTGCGAATCCTCGGAAGTCCCTCACGGCGGGACTTGGCTCGGGGAATCTGCTCTGACACCGACGACAGACCCGCAAACTGCCGGAGCCATGGGTTGACATGAACGAGGAGGAACGGAGTGATCGAGACCAAAGATGAGAGATCGCCAACCCACCAGTTCAATGCGGCCCGCGTGAATTGTTCTGGACGCAGGCTACCAACCCAAAGGTAGACGGTCGAGCCGACAACGGCCACGCCAAGCGAACTGAAGAAGGCCACGCAGACGAATTGGACTACATCGCGGAGACAGCGAAGACGAGAATCACTGCGCAACACTCGCCGCAAGACCACCGCCCCAGCGGCATACCCAACGGCGAAAAGCAGATTGACGAACCAATAGCTCACCGAGAGGGACATCTGGTTGTAGTTGAGGACGCCGGAGATGGCTCCTCCAACAAGCACCAGAGGGACGAACCACACGCCCAGGCCGATGAAAACGGCCATCGCCAGGCCCGTCGGCGGGTACCAAGCACTGATCCCGTCCCACATTTGAAAGGCGACGGTCGAGCGATCGAGCACCATAAAGAAAAATACGAAGCCAAAACCTAAGAGGAGGTGCCTGGGGTTCGGCACGGGCGCAAAAAAAGACGCGGAAACTCCCGGGAGCGAGCGGCTTCCCCGGCTGTTTCCGGACTCGGCTCGAAGCGTCAAGACGCGACCTTTCCCGAGAAAACCTCGAGCTCTGCCAAGAGCGCAGCCGCGTTTGTCTCGACGATTTTGAATTGCGTGGCCGCGGCGGAAAAGTCCGCGGCGCGGGCGATTTGCTCAAGCTCCGCGGCGGATAGCGCGAGCGGCGCAGCGCCAAGGTTTGAAGCAGATCCCTTGAGGGTGTGAGCCAGGCGAGCGAGGAGAAGAGCATCGGAGGCGTCCAGAGCCTCGCGAATTTGCGCGATCATCCTGGGACATTCGTCGGTAAAGAGGTGAATGACTTCGTCGAGAAGATCGCGATCTCCTTCGACACACTGAAGCGCGGCGGCCACATCGAAGCAACTCGCTGAAGAAACAGGGGGTGCCTGCGCCGTGGGAGAGGCAGGTTGTTCAGTCGTTTTCCCGGCCGAGAGCCGGCCCAGCACGGCCAGCAATTCCTGAGTGTTGATCGGCTTGGTCAGGTAATCATCCGCGCCCGCCTCGAGGCATCGCTCGCGGTCGCCCTTCATGGCGTGCGCCGTCAAGGCGACGATCGGAAGATGCGCTCCGGTACTTTTTTCATTTTTCCGGATGGCGGCGGTCGCTTCCAGACCGTCCATTTCGGGCATCTGGACGTCCATCAGAATCAGATCCACGGCTTCGCGCTGGAGGAGTTCGAGAGCTTCGCGGCCGTTTTCGGCGATAACGACGGTGTGACCCTGTTTTTCCAGCAGCTTCTTAGCGAGAGTGCGGTTAACGAGATTATCCTCGGCCACGAGCACTTTCATTCCCTCTCTCCTTTCGGAAGGCAAGGCGGTCGGCACCTCTTCGGGCACCTCCCGCTCCTGCGGCTTGTGAACGACCTCCAGGATGGCGTTGAGGAGTTCGGAAGGCTGCACGGGCTTCATGAGAGCGGCCGTGATGCCGGCCTCGCGGGGCCGGGCGGGCTGGCTATGTTGCGAGCTGGAGCTGAGCAGGAGGATAGGAATATCGCCGAATTCAGAGCTCGCTCGAACTTGGGAGGAAAGATCGAGGCCATCGATGCCGGGCATGTGCAGGTCGGTGATGATCAAGTCGAAATCGCGGCCTTGTTGGTGGTTGCGTTGGAGAGAGAGGAGCGCGGCGGCAGCCCCGTCGGCCGATTCGACACGCATCCTCCATTTCGCCAGTGTTTCCGCCAGAATCATGCGATTTGTCTTGTTATCGTCCACGATGAGGACGAGCAAGTCGCGTAAGAGAGCCGGATCCATCTCGGAAGAAGCAGCGTTTGTCTTCCGCGAGATCTGAAAATGAACTGTAAAGTGAAAAGTGCTGCCGCGGCCCACTTTACTTTCAACGCAGATTTTTCCGCCCATGAGCTCGACAATCTGCGAGGTGATAGCCAGGCCGAGGCCCGTCCCGCCGTACTTGCGGGTGGTGGAGCCATCGGCTTGCGTGAAGGCTTCGAAGATCAGCTTCTGCTTTTCGCGCGGAATACCGATGCCGGTGTCCTTCACCGAGAAGTGGAGGTGCACACCCTCTGCCGTCTTCTTCTCCAGACTAGCCGTCACGACTACTTCCCCTTTTTCGGTGAACTTCACTGCATTGCCGACCAGGTTGACAAGCACCTGCCGCAAGCGATGCAAATCACCCCGCACGAATTCGGGCACCCCGTCTTCGACGCGCCACGCCAGCTCCAGGTTCTTCTCATGGGCGCGCAGGCCGAGGGTCTTCATCGTTTCGCCGAGAGATTGGCGAATGGAAAAGTCAATGGGATCGAGATCGAGTTTTCCCGCTTCGATCTTCGAGAAATCCAGGATGTCGTTGAGGAGAGTCAGCAGGGAATCGGCAGAGGTCTTCACGATATTCAGATATTCGCGCTGCTCCGTAGTCATATCGGTGTCGAGTGCCAGGCTGGTCATGCCGATGATGCCGTTCATCGGAGTGCGAATCTCGTGGCTCATATTGGCCAGAAACTCGCTTTTCGCGCGGCTAGCGGCTTCGGCGGCTTCTTTGGCCCGTATCAGGGCTTCTTCAGCACGCTTGCGGTCGGTGATGTCTTGATAAAGCAGCAATCCCCCAGTGATGTGCTCTTTCGGCCCAATCGGCACCCCGTACATCTCGACGTCCAAGGAGCTGCCGTCACGCGTACAGCGCCGTGTGACAACGTGCGTTGGATCTCCTTCCAGAAGCTTCTCCATGTTTGAGTCGATTTCTTCTTCGAATTCTTTTTTCTTAGCCACCAATTCACTGAGGTGGCGGCCCAGAATCTCTTGCTGTTGATACTGAAACATGTTTTCGAAGGCTGGATTGCACAACTGGACGTGCAGGTTGGTGTCGATGACGGCAATCGCGACCGGACTGTATTCGATGACAGAATTTAGAAAGCTCTTGCGCTCCTTGAGGGCGGCTTCGGCATTCTTTCGCACGGAAATTTCGGCCTGGAGCTCGCGCGTGCGTTCATCCACGCGCTGTTCCAATTCGTTGCGCGCCCAGATCAGTTCTGAGTCGCGGTGCTGGATTTGCTCGAGCATCTCGTTGAAACGGTCGAAGAGAAAGCCGATTTCATCGTCGCTTCTTTTTGTCGCCCGCAATGTGTAGTTGGTCCCTGTGGACACGGCGAAAGCAGTGCGGGCCAGGTCCATGATGGGCTCGGAAATCACGCGCTGCAGACGCGAAGCCAGGACATAGGTAGCCAAAAGGGAAGCGAGAAGGACGACAAGAATGATGCCCGCGAAGCGGGCAATACGCGCATACAGCTCGTCGAGGTCTGATTTCAAGTAGATTTTGCCGATAGGTTCGCCATTCAGGCGGATGGTCCGGTATATCAACATGGCGCCGGAGGCCATCGAAACGCCTTCCGGCAGAGAGTGAACCCCGGAGAAGTCCGCGTGGGAACCTCGGCGGCTGTAGATAGCAAAAAGATGGCCGTCGGGGGCGACGATGCATGCGTCCACGACGTGGGGTTTGACTTTCAGGGAGTTGAGCGTTTCCTGGGCGGATTGCAGATCGCTAAAGGAAAGAGCGGCGGTGGTGTTGGCGCCCACCATATCGGCTACGGTGATCAAGTCGCCTGCCATGGCTTGGCGGAATGTGCTGATGTCATGGACCGCGAAAATCGTGCAGGCCACGAGCACGGAGACGCCCGAGGCGACCAGAACGATGCCAGTCAGTTTTTGCCGGATAGAAGTGCCTCGTAAGGGCTGCATGCTAATCCTTTGCCTCCGCATTGTTCGGGGCATCGTGCACAATCGTCGCGAGCGCCAGGAGTTTGGAGCTGATTTTCAGGCCAGCGCGTTCCGCCGCGCCGGGATTGATGGCGAAGCGCACGCGGTTCTGGTCCAGGACAAATTGAATGGTGCCGCCCGCGCCCGCAAAGCCCTCCGATTCCCCAACGAGCAACACGGGAAGGCCTCGAAGGTGAGCAAGCACGTCGGGGAGGCGCGGGCTCTCGGAGGCGCTGACGAAAACGATGTGGCAGCCTGCGAGATCGGAGGCGCGCCTGGCCTGCTCGAGGGTGACCGGGTGCTCGCCGATAGTCTTGCCGAGCAGTGCGTCCGTTAACGCATGGCCGAAGGGATCAGCGCCCAGAATGCAGATGGACACCGGTTGCTTGGGGTTGGTGAAGGCGCTGGGAGGCCACTCGACGAATTTGGCGAAGTTGTAGAGAAAGGCCGCTTTGATCTCGTATTCCGCGGCGGCCTTTGTCTGGGCAGAAAGCGCGCTCGCCAATACGAGGCTGACGTGAATCACGACGGCAGAGCGCAGGAGAGTCGCAGAGGCGGCGATTAAACTTCGCCTCCTCGGCGCGCCGTCCGGCCGTTTGGCCGCCGGCCAACCTGGTTTGCGATCGGGGTATAGCAAGCGAATCATTTGAGATTCCACGTGAATTGAGCGAATGCACTCCGCTTCACAAACGTGCTGGCGACGGTATTTGCGGGATCCAGAAATTCAACGTGATGATCCCTGAGCAGGTTCTGTCCGACGGCTCGGACGTATAGCGATTCTGAGAAATGCCAGGTGAGTCCGGTATCCACGCGAGTGTAGGACGGCACACCCTTGCCCACGAGGCGGTCCACGAAATAGCCGGAGGCGTCCCAGGAAAGCGCGCGTGCCAATTCAACATGCGAACGAAGCTGAGCGGATTCGTAGGGATTGCTATGTTCTGCGTCAAGAAGGTCAAATATGTCCGTGCTGGGAGGGTTCAGGCGCATGTGGATTCGCTCAAACGCGTAGCCGGGGCTGAGGATCCACCGGCTGGTGACCTTCCAATTGGCAAAGACTTCGAGGCCGTGCCCTTCACCGTGGAGCAGATTTTGAAAAATCTCGGGCTGGACAATGTGCAAGGGCGGGGGCGTGGATTCCTGGAAAGGTGTACCCGGTTCGGAAGTCTCCTGATGGCTATAGGAATTGAAGAAGGCGGCGAAATCGAGGAAGAGGCGCGGCGTGAGCGTCGTGCGGTAGCCGGCTTCGTAGGCGATTAGGTCTTCATCCCTAAAACTAGGATTTCCCAAAATTCTTGTGACCACGGGAAGACCGCCGGACACCGATGTAGTTCCAAGATTTTCGATGATGTTGGTGTCGAATCGCGCCGGGGTCCGCACGCCACGCGAAACGGCGGCCCAGGCCATGTGTTTTTCGTTGGGGGACCAGGCGATCCGCGCGTCCGGAATGGCATGGAAGCCGGTGTAGTCGTTGCGTTCGAGTTTCGTTCCAACGGTTAGGTAGAGGCGGTTCGAGATCAAGGCAATCTCGTCCTGAATGAAGCCACTGAAAATCTGGAGGACCCGCTGGGGAGGGTTCGCCGCAACTTCGAGCGTGTTCTTGAAAGAATCGGAGGAGTTGACGTACTGAAGTCCCCAATTCAGATCGTGCCGCTGGCTTGGTTGAAAGTGATGCTGGAACTCGACATCGAAAGCGTCGCGCGACTCGGGTAATTGGGGGTCCGCGCGGTTGTAGCGATCGAATGAAGCTTGAAGACTGACCGCGGAGAGGTCCGAGTAGGCGTGGTTCCATGCTGTTTGCAAGAAACCGCCCCCGAGTTTGGTTATGACTTCGATGTTCTGGGGTGTCGAGACGATCGTGGGGAGAAATGTAGTGGGCTCGCCTTGGTCGCTCACATAGAGGTTGCCCTGGAGGAGCATTGTGTCGCGAGGGTTGAGTGAAGAATCCAGGCGAAAGCCGCTACGGTACATGTTCCAGCCGTCGCCGCCGTCTTGGCCATTCAGATCGGGCTGGTGAAAAAAATTGTCATACTTCGCATAAACGCGATAATCGGCATGGCTGCCCAGGCTTCCACCATACTGCGCGGTGCCAAAGCCCTGTTCGAGATTCCCGGCTCCGCCTGTGGCGAGAAGGCCGGGAGTTTCGCCGGCCTTCTTCGTGATGATGTTCACGACACCATTCACTGCGTTTCCGCCCCAGATGGCCCCACCTGGTCCGCGGATGACCTCAATTCGCTCGATGTCATCCAGCGGCAGGTCGAGCGTGTCCCAGTAAACACCTCCGAAACTTGCGGAGTAGAGCGATCGGCCATCCAACAGGACTAGCAGCTCGTTCGAGAATTGTTCCTGGAAGCCGCGCGCGTTGATGGCCCAGGTGTTGGCGTTGATCTCGGCGACATCCATCCCCGGAACCATCCGCAGCAGATCCGGGATGTTGAGGGCCCCCGAGCGGCGAATGTCTTCCTGCGTGATCACGAAGACGGCCCCCGCAATGCGCGAAAGTTTCTGCTCTTTTTTCGAAACCGAAGTCACCTCGGTGTTCATGAGATCTTCGAGGCTCTTGTTGGTGAGGTCAGTCGGCCTGTCTTGCGCTCCTGCTGGAAGCGCTAAAGCAATGAGCAGAATCACGCGTGCACGCGATATTGCAGACCGCGCAGTCACACCCTTGCTGTGGGCCTCTGAGCCATCGTCGGCTGCGAGGCCACAATCGAGACATCTGTCTTGCACTGGCTTTATCCCCCGGTGAAATTGGTTACCCGCTGGCTAGTTCGAAAAGGCGTGTTCAGCGAACCGGCCGGACCGGCAACCGTTCTCCCGCAGCGAGAGTCGTGCTGGCAGGAGCCGGCCGGCCATCGCTGCTGGCAGCGGCTTCTTTGTGCTTTTCCACGCTCGGAGTTGCCATGGGAACAAGAGCGCCTTCTGCTTCCTTTGAAAACCTCAGCCCCTGCTCCTTGCCGTCCCAGTCGATCGAGATCACGTCGCCCAGCGACACCTGCTCGGTCGCCAGCAAACTCGCCAGCGGATACACCACGTGCCGCTCAATCGCACGCTTCAGGTGGCGCGCACCGTATTTCAGGTCCGTCCCTTCCTTCAGCAGAAATTCCCGCGCCGCCTGCGTCACCCGGAACAGAAACCGTCCCTTGGCCGTCTCCAGCACCCGCTGCTGCACCATCCCCAACTCGATCTCCAGAATCTGTTCCAGTTGTTCCGACCGCAGCGGGTGGAACACCACCGTCTTGTCGA
>Ga0187782_10001217_pt1 | contig 18495 bp, 13 predicted proteins | sample 0715_SJ02_MP15_2_FD_132454 | JGI IMG/M metagenome (GOLD analysis project Ga0187782, IMG submission 132454) | Tropical peat soil microbial communities from peatlands in Department of Meta, Colombia - 0715_SJ02_MP15_20_MG | ecosystem: Environmental > Terrestrial > Soil > Wetlands > Peat | place...
ATTCAACCGCCTGGCCTTCGTTCAGCGACTTATACCCCTCGGCCTGAATGGCAGAGAAGTGGACGAAAACGTCCTCGCCGGACTGGCGCTGGATGAACCCATAGCCCTTGCTGGCATTGAACCACTTCACAGTTCCTTGTTCTCTCACTGATGTACTCACTTTGTGTTTGAGCTATTTGTGCTTCTCGACCGCCTCCAGCCGTAAAGCAAAAGGGGCCGCGAGTTTGTACTCGCAGCCCCTTCAAACGAATCTAAAGGTGTTACAAGAGCAACAAACGCAGCTAAACAATACCATGGTTTTCCACTACGGGCCAGCCCAATCTTTTGCCCGGCGGATCGCGAAAATGCTTTGCGCGAATTGGGTGGCGACCCTTACGATGGAAAGGGTTGGGTTCCACGATTGCAGAAGGCTTCACGAGGGTTTTGATGCACGAAAAGGCCCATAGCCAAGGGCAACGCGAAAGCTTGCTGCGGGCGGCACGCCGAGTCGTGATCAAGGTCGGCACGACGACGGTCACTGGCTCGGAAGGGGAGCTATGCCGGGACCGCGTCGAGCCCATCGCGCGTTCGATTGCAGACCTCATGAAGTCAGGACGCCAGGTGGTGCTAGTGTCCTCAGGCGCCGTAGGCCTTGGGAGAGGATGGCTTGGGTTGCATCGGTCGCGATTAGAAGATTTGGTGACCAAACAGGCCTGTGCCGCTGTGGGCCAGAGTCTGTTGATGGACGCCTACAAGACCCTATTCCAGAAGTGGGAGATCAAAATCGCGCAGGTTCTACTGACGGAAGAGGATTTCAGCAACTGGCGCCGCTATTCGAATGTGCGTCAGACCATGGAGAAGTTGATCGGCTTCGGCGTTCTCCCGATCGTGAATGAAAATGACACAGTCTCGACGGCCGAACTCGAATCTGTCTCGCAGGGCACACGCTCGGCTGCCTTTAGCGACAATGATCGACTCGCAGCGCTGGTGATGAGCGGGCTTGAAGCCGATGCGTTGGTACTGCTGACCAACGTGGACGGGCTGCTGCGCCGTCCAGTCGCAGATGAGAGCGAGGGAAGCGAGGTCATATCGCTCGTCTCTGAAATTACGCCAGAGTTGAAAACCTTGGCGGCGGGGCCCTCCACGAGCGGGCGCGGCGGGATGCGCACAAAGCTGGAAGCTGCAGAGATCGCCATGAATTGCGGCGGGGCCGCTGTGATTGCCAACGGTAGCCGCCCCGACACGATCGACCGCCTCTTCGCTGGCGAAAAAGTCGGCACGGCCTTCCTGCCTTCGAGACGCATGCGCGGCAAACGGCGCTGGATCGCCTACGCAGCCGACGTGCGCGGCCGCGTCGTGGTCGATGCCGGCGCCCACCGCGCGATTACGCAAGGCAAAGCCAGCCTGCTGGCCTCTGGGATCGTCCGGGTCGAGAACCATTTCGCACCCATGGATGTGGTGAGCATCGTCGATCCTGCAGGGCGCGAATTTGCGCGTGGCATTGCCAATTGCGCGAGCCAGGAAGCGGAGAGATTTTCAGGAAAGCGCGGTGAGGCCGCGTCATCGCCCGTGCTCGTGACTCGCGACAATATTGTATTATTGCAAAACGCATGAGCCAGCCAACGACAGTGCCCCTCGAGGCCAACGGCGCGTCGGTCGCCTCGCTCGCGCACCGGGCCAGGATCGCATCGCGGGCCCTGGCCAGGCTCTCCCTTGAAACGCGCAATGAAGTCCTAGTGGCCGCGGCAAAGGAGATCGAAGAGGGCTCCCAGCGAATTCGGGAGGCCAACGCGCGCGATTGTGTGGCGACCGAGCCGGATGTCGTCGCGGGGAAGATGTCGTCGGCGATGTGGAATCGCCTGCGCGTAACCGAAAAAGGTATCGCTCAGATGGCCGCGCAGGTCCGCGATGTCGCCCGTCTTGCTGATCCGCTCGGACGCAGACTGGCCACGACCGAACTAGACGACGGGCTCATCCTTTACCGGGAGTCGTGCCCGTTCGGTGTCATCGGCGTGATTTTTGAGTCGCGGCCGGACGTCGTGCCACAATTGGCCTCACTCGCGCTGAAGTCCGGAAACGCTTTGATCCTGAAGGGCGGCTTTGAAGCGGCGCAGACGAGCGCGACCCTTGTCTCGATCTGGCGGGAGTGCCTCGCGAAATTTCCCGCGGTCCCGGTAGATTCCATTCACCTGCTTCATTCGCGGTCGGACGTGATGGAACTGCTCTGCCAAGACCGTGAGGTCGACTTGCTGATTCCTCGCGGGTCGTACGACCTGGTCCATTTCATTCGGAAGCACAGCCATATACCGGTGCTTGGCCATGGCGAGGGCATCTGCCATGTTTACGTCGACCGGGCTGCCGACATCGAGAAGGCCGCTGACGTCACCTATGATTCGAAGGTGCAGTACCCAGCTGTTTGCAACGCCGCAGAGACCTTGCTCGTTCATGAAGCCATCGCGCCCGCTTTTCTGCCCAAGATTGTCGCCAAGCTCAAAGAAGGGGGAGTCGAAATCCGTGGGGACGGCAAGACACGCGCCCTGTTGCCGGGCGAATCGATCGTGTCAGCGACCGAGAAGGATTGGTCCACTGAGTACGGCGACTTAGTCCTGTCCATCAAGGTGGTTGCCGATTTGGATGAAGCGATCGAACACATAAATTCCTACGGCTCTCATCATACGGACGCCATCGTAACGGAGGATTCAGGTGCCGCCCGGAGATTCATGAACGAAGTAGATTCGGCGGGCGTTTATCAGAATGCCTCGACGCGCTTTGCCGATGGCTACCGCTATGGCTTCGGTGCCGAAGTGGGAATCAGCACCAGCAAGCTCCACGCGCGGGGCCCCATGGGACTCGAAGGTCTGACGACTTACAAATACAAGCTGTACGGCCACGGCCACACCGTCGCCGAGTACGCCAAGGGCGAGAAGCGGTTCAAACATCGACCCATCGATTAGCCGAAGGCGTTCCTGCCTGGACTGTTTCGTCTCCGCAACGCCCACGCCAGCACGCCCAGCACCAGCGCCGCAAGGGCCGAGACGACGTCGCCAGCCGTGCGATCCCACGTCTGGCAGAACGAGATTTCGATCCGCGTGCGACTCGATGAAAGTGGCACGAGGATCTGGTCCGTTTTTGGATACAGGCCGAACTTCGCGCGTTGGCCATCGATGCGCAGCTCCCACGCCGGGTAGTTCACCAACCGCGGTGCGAGCGTCACAGGCCGTTCGCTATCCGCCGTGAAAACCCTGCGTATCGACGTCCAAGCTTCGATAGCGAGTCTCACACCGGCTGCCGGAACAATCTCGCCGGAGTCAGAATCGATTTTGGCGACGGGGGGCGCCGGCTCGGCCGACACGTCTGCGGGCCGCTCCGAGTCATCGGGATTTCCAGGCAACTGATATCGATTGCATCCGATGGGGGTGTACTCGTCGGCACCCTCATACCCTCGCCCGCGGTGAATCGAAGCGGCGATGTCGGAAACGTCGCTGCTATCCCACGGTGCCTCACTGAGCATCGCAGCTCCCGCTGCCCCGATCGCGACGAAAACGGCGATCGTCATGACCCATCGAGCGGTTCGGCTCCGCCATCCTGCGATGGCCGCTGCCAGAAGGAAGGAAACGACAATGTCTAAGATGTCCAGCCATCTCCAGGGGAACTGAATAAACCAGAGTTTGGGGAGCACGCGCCACAGCCACAGCGTGGGAGGTAACATCATCACGCTCGAAACGAGGCCGAGCACCGACAGGATCCACCATGCGGGAACGATCTCGTCCCGTTTCTTTATGGTGAAGAGCGCCGCGACCGCTGCCGCCACCATGGCTAGGACGGCTACCCAGGAAACCTGCCAATTGAACGCTACAAAATCGGGATCGTTTGCGCGCGTGAAAAGAAAATTTGCGGAGGGACGGAGATTCTGCGAAACAGCTTCGTGGATCTGCACCCACGACTGTTCCCAGGCGGCTGGCAAAACGTAACAACAGGCGAGGGCCAGACCGCCGGCGCCTGCGCTCAGGCCGAGAACGAGGGGGCGGAAGCTCCGCTTTAAGACCGACCCGGTGGCGATTGCCACAACCAAGCCGTACGTCGCGATCACCGCGGCGGGCAAGTTCGAAAACCAGATGCCGGTAAGCACCACAGCCAAGGTAGGAACCTGCCGCCACTCGCCTTCTAGGATGCGGAGTGCCGCCCAGAAGAGCAGGGGCAGAAGCGCAGCGGCTAGCAGTTCGCCGAAGGCGCTGCGGTAGTACACCAGGACGAGATGGTAGGGATTGGCGACATAGAGAACGGCAGCAAGATTTGCGTATGGTCGCGAAAGCCCGTCTCGCGCAAGACGCCACATCGATAGACCCGCTACGATCAGCGCGAGCCAGATGAAAGCCCCCGGGGCCATCCTCCACGGCAGCAGGGAACCAAGCGCCGCTCCCATCATCCATGACAGTGGTGGATAGAAAATGAAGCGCGGCTCGCCAAATCCCCAATTGGCCCACTCGGCCCAGCGGGGCAAGAGGATTCCTTCCCGCCATTGCCCTCGCACGTCCATCCACGACGCGATGTGAAAACGGAAATCGTGGCCCGAGATATTCCCGTGAAATAGTATCGGTAAGACAACGGCCGTACTCGTCAGGCAGATCGAGAGGAACGAGGAACGCCAGAACGACTGCGACGGGGCGGGCTTCGCATGGGGCGGCGTTAGGGTGGTGGGCGCTTGAGTCAGCAGACGGCTCCGTCGCTTGCCGGCTCAGTCGAGGATACAAGATCAACTTGCGACCCGCCAGTGGCCGCATCGTTCGTGCGATTTAGAGACCGCACCGGAGCGCTGCTTGCCACGTGCGCATCCAGCCGCTAGAGTGATGGGGGCCGCCTGCCATACCAGGGGCTTTCTCTGCCGAATCTGCAGCCTCCAGCGAGGAATCTTCCGATGACCAACGAGGAACAGAGGCTGTACGCGTCGGAAAAGCGCGAAGTCCACTGGAAGCGCTGGGGCCCTTACCTTTCCGAACGGCAGTGGGGCACGGTCCGCGAAGACTACAGTGCCAATGGTGACGCCTGGAACTACTTGTCGCATGACCACGCTCGCTCTCGCGCCTATCGTTGGGGTGAGGACGGTATCGGAGGGATTTGCGACCGCCGCCAGCACATCTGCTTTGCCATAGCCCTCTGGAACGAAAAGGACCCCATTCTCAAGGAGCGGCTGTTCGGCTTGACCAATCGCGAGGGCAATCATGGCGAAGATGTCAAAGAGTATTACTACTACTTGGACGCCACTCCGACGAGCTCCTATCTGAAGTTCCTGTACAAGTATCCGCAAGCAGCCTATCCCTACGACCAACTCGTCAATGAAAGCGCCAAGCGCACCAAGCACGATCCTGAATACGAACTGATCGACACCGGAGTTTTTCAAGACAGCCGCTACTTCGATGTGTTTGTGGAATACGCCAAGGCAACGTCGGAGGATGTGCTCATTCGTCTGACGACATGGAACCGCGGTCCCGAGCCCGCCCGATTGCATCTGCTTCCAACCATCTGGTTCCGCAACCGCTGGTCCTGGGGCGACTACGACGATTCCCCGGATGCTTCGCAGATCCCCGGACCCGGGGGAACGGTGCTGATCGAGTTAACAGAGTTTCACTACGTCAAGCGTTGGCTGCTGATGGAGGGGTCACCAGAACTCCTGTTCACCAATAATGAAACGAATATGGAGCGTCTCTTTAAGACCAAGAGCCGCACGCCGTACGTGAAAGACGCCTTTCATCGCTATTTGATCCAGGGCGACCAAGCCGCCGTGAATCCCGCGAAAAAGGGAACCAAAGCCGCCTCGCATTACTCGGCGGAAATCGCGCCCGGTGCGCGCTGGGAGATTCAGATGCGTCTACTCGATAGCAACCCAGCGACAAGCGGTGCGCCGGCCCAGGAGTTTTTTGGCCCCGCGTTCGAAGCGGTTTTCGATCAGCGTCAGAAGGAAGCGGACGAATTCTACCAGCAGCGAGTCCATGCCGGAATGACCGAGGATCCGCGACTGGTGCAGCGGCAGGCATTTGCCAGCCTGCTTTGGGGCAAGCAGAGCTACCACTACGATGTCAACCGCTGGCTCAGAGGGGATCCAACCCAGCCCGCGCCGGATCCTGTCCGTTTCAAGGGCCGAAATCATGAATGGACCTACCTTTACAACTCAGACGTGATTTCGATGCCGGACAAATGGGAATATCCCTGGTATGCCGCTTGGGATTTGGCCTTTCATTGCGTGGCCATGGCGCTGATCGATCCGGATTTCGCGAAGGACCAGCTGGTGCTTTTTCTGCGCGAGTGGTACATGCATCCCAACGGGCAGTTGCCGGCCTACGAGTGGAATTTTTCCGACGTAAACCCTCCCGTGCATGCCTGGGCAGCGCGGCGCGTGTACAAGATCGCCGCCCGCATCCAGAAGAAAGCGGACCGTGCGTTTTTGGAGAAGGTGTTCCACAAGCTTCTGCTGAACTTCACCTGGTGGGTGAATCGCAAAGATCCGCAAGGAAAGAATGTATTTGAAGGAGGTTTCCTCGGTCTCGATAACATCGGCGTGTTTGACCGTTCACGGCCTCTCGGCCCCGACAGCTTTGTCGAGCAATCCGACAGCACGAGCTGGATGGCGATGTTCTGCCTGGACATGCTCTCGATGGCCATGGAGCTGGCTCGCGACGACGTGGCGTACCAGGATGTGGCCAGCAAGTTCTTCGAGCATTTCGTTCATATCGCGCAGGCTATGAACGATATGGGGGGCGAAGGCATTGGGCTGTGGGACGAGAACGACGGCTTCTACTATGACGTCCTGCACATGGAGAATCGCTCGGTGCACATCCCCATGAAAGTACGCTCGATCGTCGGGCTGATTCCGCTTTTTGCGGTTGAAGTGTTTCACCCGGAGGATTTGGCGCGCATGCCCAACTTCGTGCGGCGCATGCAGTGGTTTCTGGATCATCATAAGGACATAGCGGAACATGTTGAAATGGGCCGTCGAACTCCGAAAGGCCCGTACCTGCTGCTAACGATTGCGAACCGCAAGAAGCTCGAGCGAATTTACCGTTACCTCTTGGACGAAAAGGAATTTCTTTCTCCGTTTGGTGTTCGCGCGCTCTCGAAATATCACGCGGAGCATCCTTTCACTCTCTCCATCGATGGACAAAACCACTCCGTGAGCTATGAGCCCGGGGAGTCGTCGACGGACCTATTCGGTGGGAATTCCAACTGGCGCGGGCCGGTTTGGTTTCCGATGAACTTTCTGCTCATCGAATCCATGCAGCGGATTCATCACTACTACGGCGACACTTTCAAGGTGGAATGCCCGACCGGCTCGGGGCAAATGAAAACACTTTGGGAGGTAGCGGCGGGCCTTTCGCGGCGCTTGTCGCACATTTTCTTACGGCGCGATGGCCGCCGTCCTATCTACGGCGATGTCTCCCTGTTTCAGAATGATCTGCATTGGCGTGATCTCATTCTCTTCCACGAATATTTTCACGGTGAGACGGGCGCGGGGCTAGGTGCGAACCACCAGACGGGTTGGACGGCGCTGGTCGCCAAACTCCTTGAACAGAGCGGCGAATAGAAGGTGGGCTGACGGCTTACACCCTCCTACGGTTTCGCGGCAGGCTCTACGAGTTCGATCAAGCATTTTTTGCCTGTCTCGGACGGTACCAGGAAAAAGTTCACGCGCGTTTGATCCGCACCCACTCGCGCCCGGGAGTAAATCGGTCGAAGGCCGAATCGGGTAGAAAGCAGCTCGCTGGCGCGATCCACGTCCGTGACGTTGACTTCCACTTGTTGAATGCCTTCACCAAATTTTGCGAGATATCGAGCGATGGCGCCGGACCCTTCTGCATTACGCGGGGTCAGAATATCGAGATCACCCTGCCGAGCGAAGTGCAGCTCGAATTCCTTCACATCCTGATCGTCTGGGACATCGGCGAGGCGCGGCCAGCCGTTGGCTTGGCGGATCTGCTCAAAACGGTCGGGTCGAACGGCGATCCCCACCACGAATCGAAGCGGTCTCGGATCGGCTGTCCTGCCGACGGCAGCAGGAGGCAAAAGCTCGCGAAATCCGGGATCGTGAATCCAGTCGTTCGATCCTTTCAAGCACTCGGTGAAGGCCGCTTTACGCAACGCGTGACCCGCAGCCGCTCGTTTCTCCGGATCGGGATCCGCAAGTTGGGTGATCCAAAGCGTGATGTCGCCGCCCGCCATCGTCCGGCAGAATTTATTCCGACTCTTGGCGGGGTCGGAAAGCGTTCCCGTTGGAGAGGGCGACGTACTCGGTTTGGCCTGGGCGGACCGTCACCGCTACGTCCCACTGTGGGCGTGCGTCGCCGACCTCAGCAGGCACATCGAGCGTGCTGATCCAATAAGTGCCCGGCGACACGCTGCCCAAGTAGCCTTGGCCCTGCAGATTGGTCTCGGCCCGTGCGACCAGGTACTTTGACTGTGCCAGCTCCAGAGCGCGTCGGCGGATATCGGGGAGACGTTTTGCGACCAGCGCATTCCATTTGGGCCCTGGATCGATCTCTGTGAAATTTAAATCGATTCCTTCGATGCTCGCCGGGTGCTGATCGATATAGCGGCGAACAGCGTCTTCGTATTCGGCCGAGAGCTTGGCAAATTTCTCGGGATTTTTCGCCTGGTCCGATGGCTTTACCTTCGACTTTGGAAAATCGGCCGACCGATCGCCGGCGTTCTCCTCCATGTACGCTTTGCGGAACTCCGGAACGCTCAAGATATCGGTCGTCGTGAGCTTGCCGGTGAAATCGGGACCGGAAAGCGATACCCATTGGTTCTTTCTCATCCAGGCCTTCAATTCAGGAGAGTACGTCGAATCGAGCTTGTCGATGAACGCATTCATCTCGGGCTTAGGGCTGGCCCGGCCCACTTCCTTTTCGATGTCATCGAAGCTTTTGCTCAGAAGATAAAAGGGAAATCCGCGCACGGGCTCTTCCAACCCACCGGAAGGCGTCACTCGCGCCACGAACTCAATGGAGCCCGTCTGTGCCGCGGCGCGAGACGCAAAGGCCAGAACTCCCAAAATTGCGATCGCAAGACCGGTTCTCATGCCGCTCATCGTAACAGATTGCGCCGATTGGCTACGCAGAGAGAAAGCGGTGGGGCGAGTTGGTAAACGGGGGGCTACCGAGCAACCGACCACTAATACAGGGAAAAGGTTTGCTCGATCACGACGCGCACGGCAGCGGGTTTTCCGTCGGGGCCCCGCGCCGGCGTGCAGCGCCAGGTGCGGACGGCTTCGACCGCCTTTTCGTCAAGGCCAAATCCCAAACCCTTGGCAACGTGAGGATCGGTCACGCGACCGTCCGCGGTGACAATCGCCGTCAATTCTACGCTGCCCTGCACCTTCACTTTTACGGCTTCGTCGGTGAACTCGGCTTTGGGCATATAGTAGCATGCCGGCTCTCCGTAGCCGCCGGATCCGGCGTTCGGCATCCCGCCACCGGTGTTGTAGCCGTAGCCCGGACCTACGCCTGCGCCATTCCCGTTCCCCACTCCGCTCCCGTTGCCTCGGCCCATCGAATCATTCGAAGCCTTGCCGAACGGGTCTCCCCATTGCGGAGCTTCGATGTTGGGCATTTTGATTTCTGGGTTGCCGACGACGGTCGGCGTCATTGCAATTTGCGGGTGCTCGACTGGCTTCGCCATGGGGGCTGCGAATTGGGTCCAGGAGAATTTGGGCAGCTTACCCTTGGTGGCGGGCTGATCGTTGTGCTGACCGCCACCGCCACCGGCTCGAGCAGCCGCCGGAGCGAGATGAGGCAGAAACGGCGATACGTCGACAGGGGAGTCGGGGTTGAACGCCTTTGTTACGGCGGGTGAAATCCAGTTGGGAAGAAACAATGGAACGAGCACAACGAGTGCGATGGCAACCACGTGCACCGTGATCGATACAACCTGCACGCGGCTGAATTGCTCGTTCTTTGACCAGATGTCCGGTACGTCCATCGGCTGGCTGGTCGTTTTCAGCGGTGGCAGCTTTGGCGGCCGAATCCAATCGCGCAGATTGCGCCACAGCCCCGGTTCCTCCTTCCAGTTCACGAGCAAAGCGGAAACCACTTTGCCGCGGGGAGCTGCCTGGAAGAGCTCCTTTACATTGGCCCTCAGACTGTCCCCGAACCGAGGCATATCGAAAGCGGTGGGTGTGCCCGCGGAAATCTTCGCGGGACGTTCCAAGAGAAAATCTCTCAGATTGGAGAAAAGGCTGCGCAGGCTCGATTGATCGGAAACCGAACCGTAGTGGCCGATGGGAACGTTCGACCCCTCTGAGCTAGCTGGGTTTTTCAACTTGGGGATCAATTCTGACATTTCCGACGCCCCATCCCCTCGTGTAGACATACCAACTTGCTTAGACGCTTGTCTAGCAAAAAGGATGTCTGCCCCGAGCGGCTGACATACCTTAGCTTTCATTGTAACATACACTGCTTGGCAGGAAATTCCAGTTTCCGCGGCACAATCCGTCAGAGCCAGGCTTACCCACGCCGGGGCGTACCCGCGTCTTTCAGGAAAGGACACCCGTAGCTTGCAAGATGGCGAAACTCCTCGATTCGAAAAGCACGCTGAATCTTCCGAAGACGGATTTCCCGATGAAGGCTCGCTTGCCCGAGCGCGAGCCCGAGCAACTCGCCGCCTGGGAACAGATGGGACTGTATCAACAGATCCTCGCGTCGCGCGCGGGTCAGCCTCTGTTTGTCCTGCATGATGGCCCGCCGTATCCCACCGGCGAAATTCATCTCGGCACCGGCCTGAACAAAATTGTGAAAGACATGATCGTGAAGTCAAAAACCATGGCGGGCTTCCGCTCGCCCTACATTCCGGGATGGGATTGCCACGGTCTGCCGATTGAGACACAAGTCGAAAAGGAGCTGGGAGGAAAGACCAACAAGGCTGCGCCAGCCGAGTTTCGCAAGATGTGCCGAGAATTTGCGGCTCGCTATGTGGAGATCCATAAGCGCGAGTTCCGCCGGCTAGGCATCTTCGGCCGCTGGGACCAGCCCTATCTCACGATGGACCCGGCGATGGAGGCGTCCATTGCCGGCGCATTCATCGATTTTCTCGAAAAGGGCTACATCTATCGCGGGCTGAAGCCAGTTTATTGGTGTATCCATGACCGCACGGCGCTCGCCGAAGCCGAAGTCGAGTACGAGGACCACAGCAGCCCGTCGATCTGGGTTAAGTTTCCCCTGATTCCGGGACCGAAAGCCCATGCGCTTGGCCGGGACGTTAGTGCGCTCATTTGGACGACGACTCCTTGGACCCTGCCGGCGAACCGTGCCCTTGCGTTCCATCCCGATTTTGACTACGTCGTCGCCGAGACACTGGCCGGAAAACTCCTTCTTGCACGCGAGCGCGTTCAGGCGCTTGCGGACGAAATCAAGCTTGAAGCCAGCGCCATCCACGGCGGCTGGAAGGGGAAGGATCTGGAAGGTATCGAATTCGAGCATCCCTTTCTGAATTTTCGCGTGCCCGCGGTGCTGGCCGATTACGTCACGCTCGAGCAAGGAACCGGAATCGTCCACACCGCGCCTGGCCACGGCGCGGACGACTTCCGCACCGGGCAAAAATACGGCCTCGAGGCCTATGCCCCGCAGGACGACGACGGCCGCTTTGTCGAGGGTCTCCCGCAATACCAGGGCAAAACCGTGTTTGAGGCGAATCCGATCGTTGTGGATCTGCTCAAGGGGCGCGACAGGTTGGTTGCAGAAAGAAAGCTTTCGCACAGCTACCCGCACTGCTGGCGCTGCCACAATCCTGTGATCTTCCGTGCCACCGAGCAATGGTTTATCCAGATGGATCGAGCCAGTTCGGCCGCGGCTCGACCGCCCCAGCCGCCCCTTCGCCAGCGAGCCCTTGCCGAAATCGATCAGGTGAAATGGCTGCCCGCGTGGGGGCGCGAGCGCATGCATGGCATGATCGCGGAGCGGCCGGATTGGTGCATCTCCCGTCAGCGTTTTTGGGGCGTACCGTTGATCGTTTTTTACTGTGAGGCGTGTGGCGAGCGGCTCATGGATTGCAAGGCCCTGCGGCATGTGCTCCCGTTTTTTGCGCGCGAAGGCTCCGACGCCTGGTACACCCACTCCGCTCACGAGTTGCTGCCGCCCGGCATGAAGTGTTCGTGCGGCGCGGCCAACTGGCGAAAAGAAAACGACATTCTCGACGTGTGGTTTGAATCCGGCTCAACGCATCTCTCCGTTCTCACCGAGCGCAACGGCCTCGCGTGGCCGGCGCAGGTCTATATGGAAGGTCCGGATCAATTCCGGGGATGGTTCCAGAGCTCGCTGCTGGTGGCGATTGGCACACGCGGTCGTGCCCCCTACGAACAAGTGGTGACGCATGGCTGGACACTGGATGACGCAGGCAAGCCCATGTCGAAATCACTCGGCAACGCGCTTTACCCGAACGAAATTGTCGGCAAATGGGGGGCCGATCTTCTGCGCATTTGGGTGGTTTCGCAGGATTACACCGCGGATATGCGCAATTCGCCTGCCATGATGACGCAGCTCGCCGAGGCCTACCGCAAGATTCGCAACACATTTCGCTTCGCGCTATCGAATCTGTTCGATTTCGATCCGGCGCGCGATGTGGTCGATCACGCCGACCTTTGGGAGATGGACGCCTGGATGCTACGACGCACCGGCACGCTCGTGCGTCAATGCCTCGGTTGGTATGCCAATTTTGAATTTCACCGCGTCTATCACGCGCTGCACGACTTTTGTGTCGTGGATTTGAGTGCATTTTATTTCGACGTGCTGAAGGACCGCCTATACACCTTTGCGCCGAGTCATCGTGGGCGGCGTTCGGCACAAACCGCCGTTTATCACATCGGTTGCGCTCTGGTACGCCTGGTCGCTCCGATCCTGGTCTTTACCTCCGAGGAAGTATGGAAGCACTTGCCGCCGTCGGCCTCTGCTCCCGCGAGCGTCCACATGGCTCACTTCCCGACGGCGGAGCCTTTGGAGAACGCTTTTGACGAGGCGCGATCGAAGGACTGGGATCGCTTGCTGGAGGTGCGGCAAGAGGTCCTGAAGGTGCTCGAGGCGCTGCGCTCGGAAAAGAAAATATCCGCCAACCTCGAGGCACGCGTCACCCTCCGGGCGGGTGGAGACAGGGCTCGCTTGTTGAAGCGGTACGCCAGGTTTCTTCCCGAATTCTTTATCGTTTCGCAGGTTGAGATCGAGACGCCGGACGACGCTGCCACGTCCTCGGTTGAAAACGGTCTTGCACAGATCCAAGCCGGGAAAGCACAAGGCTCGAAGTGTGAGCGCTGCTGGAACTATTCGACGCATGTTGGCGAGAGCGCCGATTTCCCCACGCTGTGCGAGCGGTGCCTGGCGGCCCTTGCCGAAATCGAACGCGAAGGCGGGAGCGCGACCGGTCGCGCGGGTTCGTAATGGCTCTCCCGTTACGTAGGTTCTGGCCCTTTGTCCTTCTCGGGACGTTTGTGCTGGTGGCTGACCAGCTAACGAAATACGCGGTCGAACAATTTACGGCCAGTGGTTCGCTGCGCGTGTTGATTCCGGGCCTGTTGAATTTGGTACACACAAACAATCCCGGTGTCGCTTTCGGAATTCTTTCTGACGCCCAGACCCCCTGGCGCGCTCCTGTGCTCATCGTTTTCTCGTTGGGTGTCATGTGCCTGATCGCGTGGTTGCTTGCCACGGACCGCGCGGGCGGCTGGCTCGGACGGTACGGGCTCGTTCTGATCCTGGGAGGTGCTGCGGGGAACCTTCTGGATCGGATCTCGCGGCGCAGTGTCACCGACTTCATCGATTTCCATATCGGCACCCACCACTGGTACACCTTTAACGTCGCCGATTCGGCGATTGTCGTTGGCGCAGGCTTGGTCATCCTCGAACTCTTGCGCGATTGGCGCCATCCCACCCACGAACGGGCCTAGTCATGCATCCGATTCTTTTCCATCTCGGATCGATTCCGATCTACACCTACGGTGTACTGGTGGCGAGCGGTTTTTTGCTGGGCCTGTGGTACGGGACGCGACAGGCCCCCCACGTGGGTTTGAGTCCCGACTTCATTTGGAACCTCGGCATCTACGCCATCCTAATCGGGCTTGTGTGCTCCAAGCTGTGGCTTCTTCTGAGCGAATGGGACTACTACGCCGCCAATCCCGGGCAAATTTTCACCGTTGCGACGTTGCAGTCGGCGGGAACCTTTTATGGCGGCATTTTGGGCGCCATGGTGTGGGTGATCGTGTACTCGCAGATTCAGAAGGCACCGTTGCTTTCGGTCTTCGATGTAGCGGCCGCGCCGCTGGCGCTGGGGCACTCCATTGGGCGCATCGGATGCTTCGTGGCGGGATGCTGCTATGGAAAGCCGACGTCGCTGCCCTGGGGTGTTACGTTCACCGACCCCGTCGCCGCGCGCATCGCTGGCACGCCCCTCCACGTTTCTCTCCACCCCACACAGCTCTACGAGGCTGCTGCGGAGTTCTTGAACTTCCTTGTGCTGGTTTGGCTCGGCCGGAGGCAGAAATTCTCAGGGCAGGTTGCCGCCACGTTTTTCATCCTCTACGGAGTCGAGCGCGCTGGGATTGAGTTCCTCCGAGGCGATCCCGGCCGCACCTTGCTGTTCCACGATACGGTATCGCTGATGCAGTTGGTGAGCCTGAGCTGGGTCATCCTGGGTGCCTTCCTTTGGTGGCGCGGCCTCCGAACCCTGGCTGCCCTGCCGGCTCGCGCGCCGGCGGCCACCAGCCGCCCGTAGCATTCTCCGCTCAATCGTGATTCACTCAAGTCGCGCAACCGATGACAACTTCGGCTGAATTCTCCGAGTTCGTCGTTCCGCCCGCACGGGCTGGCGAGCGCCTCGACCGTTTCCTCGCCTCCCAACTTCCCCAGTTGAGTCGATCGAAGATTCAATCGCTCATGGAGAAGGGACGTGTGCGCGTGGATGGCGTCGCGCGAAAAGCCTCCCACCGTATCGAAGCGGGAGAAGAAGTGGCGATCGAGATTCCGCCACCGCCCCCCGCCCGAGTGGCCGCCGAATTCATCCCTCTGGAAATTCTCTATGAGGATGAAGACCTTGCGGTAATCAACAAACCGGCTGGGATGACCGTTCATCCCGGAGCCGGAGCTGACGCGGGAACGATGGTGGGTGCCTTGCTTCATCAATTTGGTGGCGACCGAGGGTTGTCCACCGTTGCGGGACCGCTGCGCCCGGGAATCGTGCATCGTCTTGACAAAGAAACATCCGGCGCGATCGTCATCGCCAAAAATGACCAGACGCACCGAAAACTCGTAGAGGATTTTCGTGCCCGACGTGTGCGGAAAACCTATCTCGCGCTTCTTCACGGCAGGATCAAGCAAGACGCTGGCACCGTCGATCTGCCCATTGCCCGTGATCTGCGCCGCCGCTCGCGCATGACCACTCGCCGCCGCGAAGGTCGTCTGGCGCAAACGGACTGGCGCGTGCGCCTTCGGCTCAACGGCTTCTCCTTGATCGAAGCGGATCTGCGAACCGGAAGAACCCATCAGATCCGCGTCCATTTTTCGGCGCTGGGATGTCCCGTCGTGGGCGACACGCTGTACGGAGCGCCACGCCGGGAGCGCGTGGGTACTGAGCTTCTTCCGCCCCTCGGAAGAAACTTTCTGCACTCTGCCCGGCTGGGTTTCCAGCACCCGCGAACCGGAAGAGCGATCGACGCCCGCGCACCCCTGCCACCGGAATTGGTGAACTATCTCGAGACGCTCGGCTGCGCCACAGGCATCAGCGCGCGATCGATTGACGATGCACTGCGACAATTCCTATAATCGATTCAGGTGAAGACTCCTCGTGGTTAAGCACGACCCCCGCAGGCTGTTTGGGCAGATTTTCCTAATGCTTCTGGTCTTGCTGACGCCGGCCTACGCGCAGCAACCCGTACCGCCCGCTGCCCCCGCTCCGGAACCACCGGCACAGCAGAACCAGGAGAATTCCCCGACTCTGTCCAGCCAGCATCCGATCGTCAGCACGACCGGGCTCGTTCACCTCGTCGCCACCGTCGTCGACCGTCATCACAACTTCATCACCGATCTCAGCAAGAGCGACTTCAGGGTGATCGAAAATGGCGTGCCCCAACAGATCCAGTTTTTCAGTCGGGAGACGGACCTGCCCCTGCGAATCGCGCTGCTGCTGGACACCTCGAATAGCATTCGGGCTCGCCTGGAATTTGAGAAGGACGCGGCGATCGATTTTCTGAATAAGGTCATCCGCCGCAGCAAGGACCTCGCCTTTTTGATGACCTTCGACAACGATCCAGAAGTGATCCAGGACTACACCGGGGACATCGAGCTTCTCGATTCCGCGATTCGTGAGCAGCGCGCGGGGGGCGGGACGGCCCTCAATGATGCCATCTGTCTTGCGGCGGAAAAACTGGAGCATGCGCCCGTGCCGAAAGAGCAAAACTCGGACATTCGGCGCGTCATCGTGGTGATCAGCGACGGAAATGACAACTTGAGTGATCATGCGCTGAGCGACGCGATCGATGCCGCGATACGCTCCGAGACGGCCGTCTTTGCGGTCAGCACCAATACGGACTGGCTGGCCATCGACGATGCCCGCAAGCCCAACAAGTACAACCTGGCCGCCGGCGACAGGGTCCTTCAGCAGTTTGCCGATCAAACCGGCGGCCACGCCTTTTTCCCCTACCGCGTGGACGATTTGGCTGAATCCTTTCTCGCGATCGGAACCGAACTGCGCAGCCAGTATTTTATCGCCTACGCCCCGGCCGACCCTCCTCCGGGCGGACAGTATCGCCAGATTAATGTGGAGACCACACAGAAGGGGTTGACGGTTCGGACGCGCAAGGGCTACTTCGCCGCGGCCATTTCGCCCACTCCCACGGCCCGCTAGCGTGGTTCGGCGCCCGCCTTAGCCGATGGGTGCGTAATAGCCCTTGCGGGCTAAGATCTTCACGTCAGGGCGGTTCACTTCGACTTTGATCTTGCGGAAGGTACCGTCACGTTTGGTATTCGTCGAGGAGTAGCCGAGCACGTACTGCGAGCGCAGCTCCTCGGAGATGACGTCAAAGGCTTTCTCCAGTCCTTTGTCGTTGCGGACGTTGACCACACGCCCACCCGTATCCTGGGTCATTTTCGAGGCTACACCCGGCCCATATCCCTCGGTCGCCCGCGGATCGGTAATCAAGATAATGTGAATCGCGGCGTCGGCACGCTGCGCCGATTCGATGGCGTCGCCTTCACTCAACTTGCTGCCGGTGTCCTCGGCATCAGTGAGAAGGACCACCGCCTTGCGGCCGGCTTCGTTCTCTAGTTCGTCATGACAGGCGAGGTAGACGGCATCATACAGATTGGTTCCGCCGCCCCTCGATGGAACCGTTCCCGGCGTGATCATCGGACCGGCTGCGTTGATCGTGGCACGGCGAATCGCGCGTGCCAGCACGGCGGGATCCTCGGTGAAATCGGCCAGCAGATTTACATCGGTGTCGAAGCTCATTATCAGCGCTTCATCTTTTTTGTGCAGCACTTCGTGTACGAAACGCGAAGCCGCTTCCTGTTCAGCACCCAGGATCTCCGACATGCTGCCGCTTGTATCCATCAGGATGGCGAGGGAAATCGGCAGGTCGACTTGCTTGGTGAAATAGTCCACTTTCTGCTCCACACCGTCCTCGAAGACTTTAAAGTCATCCTTCGTCAAATCCGTCACGATGGCGTTGTGGTGATCTCGAACGGTGGCAAAGACATTGACCACCGTCGTCTGCACTTTGAGTCTTTGGCCGGACTCGGGAGGTTCTGGTGGCTCCTGTTGCTCAGAAGGTGCAGGGTTGTTTTGCGAAGACGGGGGACGCAGCGGCCCCTGTGGCGAAGCGCCCTGCGTGGGTGCGGTGCGCGCGTTGCGCGCGAGCAAGTTGGCGACCGGATATCCGGCCAGAGACAGAGTCACAATAGCCGCGGCGAGGCTGGTCATCCGCATTGTATAATTCTCTCCAGGAACAGATTCGGTTTGTAGGATGCACGGAGCGCGCTGACGGATGTTCGGAAGCTACGTGGAAATCGAAACAGAGACGACGTAGCCGCGCGCGAAAAGTGAGTGATGGCGATGTTGCGAAGGATGCTGGAAAAAGGTCCCTGGCTAAGCACGGTTCTGTTCCTCGCCGGGCCGGTTGCCGTCACGGCGCAGGCGCCGCCGGCTGCGTCTCCTCCAGCGTCTCCCCAAAACCAGCCCCCGCCGACCATCGTGGTTCGCGCGAGGAGTGTCATCGTGCCCGTGACGGTGAAAGACAGCCATGGCCAGTTGGTGGGCGACCTCACTCGAGAACAGTTCCGCATCCTGGTGGACGGCGTGGAACAGAAGATTGCCACATTTTCTTCCGATCCGGTTCCACTTTCTGCGGTCGTGCTGCTCGACAATGATCTTTCGCAGAAGGTGATGCCGCACGTACAGAAAAGTCTGACGACCATTTCGGCCGGATTTGGTCCTGCTGACGAAGTGGCCCTGGTCACCTTCGATCAGTTTCCCCAGACCGTCTCGAACTTTTCC
>Ga0187782_10001218_pt1 | contig 18489 bp, 15 predicted proteins | sample 0715_SJ02_MP15_2_FD_132454 | JGI IMG/M metagenome (GOLD analysis project Ga0187782, IMG submission 132454) | Tropical peat soil microbial communities from peatlands in Department of Meta, Colombia - 0715_SJ02_MP15_20_MG | ecosystem: Environmental > Terrestrial > Soil > Wetlands > Peat | place...
GTGCTGGCACAGTTGAAGGTTTTTGTGGGCACGAAGAACGACGTGCTGCTGCTGGCCTCGTCGGGGACAGGCGCGATGGAGGCGTCGGTGTCGAATTTGACGTCGCTGGGGGACAAGGTGCTGGTGCTGACGGCCGGCAAATTTGGCGAGCGGTGGACTGGATTGGCGAAGGCCTACAACTGCGAGCCCGATGTGTTGGCGGCGCCGTATGGGCAGACATTCGACCTGGCGGCGGTGAAGGCGGCGCTCAAACCGGAGCATAAGGCTGTTTACATGCAAGCGACGGAGACGTCGACCGCGGTGCGGCACGACGTGGAGGCGGTGGCGAAGCTGATCAAGGAATCGGGCAGCGAGGCGCTGCTGGTGGTGGATGGGATTACCGGGCTGGGCACGACGCGCTTCGACGTGGACGCGTGGGGCGTGGATGTGCTGATTGGCGGTTCCCAAAAAGCAGTCATGATTCCGCCGGGCCTGGCGTATTTGAGCGTGAGCGAGAAGGCGTGGGCGGCGATGGAGACGGCGAAGAATCCGCGCTACTACTTTGACCTGCGCAAGGAACGGAAGAATGCCGTGAAGGGCGAGAGCGCGTATACGCCGGCGGTGGCGCTGGTGGCGGCGCTGGGCGCGGCGCTCGACTACATTGCCGGGCAGGCGGGCGGCGATCTTGAGAAGGGGCGCGAGGCGCTGGTGGATAACGCCGAGGTGAACGCGGCGGCGACGCGGGCGGGACTGGCGGCGCTGGGGTTCACGCTGTTTGCACCGGCGGCTCCGGCGGCGGCGGTGACCGCGGTTGCGGTGCCGGAAGGGATGGATTCGGGCGTGGTGGTGAAGGCGTTGAAGAGCCGGTTCGCGCTGACGGTGGCGAATGGGCAGGGCGAGATGCAGGGGAAGATATTCCGCGTGGCGCACCTGGGGTTCTTCGACGCTCTGGACACGATTGCGTTGCTGGGAGCGATGGAGCACATTGCGAAAGATGTTCTTGGGCTGCCGGTGAAGTGGGGACAGGCGGTGGCGGCGGCGCAGGAAGTTTACGCGGAGGCGTCGACGGGGGAACTGGTGGGAAGTAGCCGGTAGCAGACAGGAGACAGCAAACAGCAAACAGCAGACAGGAAACAGCAGACAGCAAACAGCAAACAGCAGACAGGAAACAGCAGACAGGAAACAGCAAACAGCAGACAGCAGACAGGAAACAGCAGACAGGAAACAGCAGACAGCAAACAGCAAACAGCAGACAGGAGACAGCAAACAGTAGACAGCAGACAGCCGTTTTGAGTCTTCGAATGTTTGCCGATGAAGCTGGGCTCGGACAGACCTATGGCGGAGTTGAGTTTTGGAGAGAAGCTGCTGATTGCGCGTAAGCAACTCGATCTCTATCAATACCAGATGGCGGAGCGATTGGGAGTGCATCCCAACTCGCTGACGAAATACGAGCGCGACGAGGGGAAGCCGCATGCAGCGGTGGTGCGGATGTTCGATTTGCTGTGCGAGCAGGAAGGCATTCGCTTTGAAACATATGAGAACGGGGGAAAGGCGAGGGGAGCGGCGATGAAGATTGTATTGGCGGAAAAGGTTTCTCCGGCGACGCTGGCCGTATTTCAAGCCGAGCCGGGATGGGAAGTGAAAACGCACGACCAGTTGCCGGACGGATTGCCGGCGGCGCTGAAGGATGCCGATGGGCTGGTGGTGCGTAGCGCGGTGCAGGTGGACGATGCGCTGATGGAGCATGCGCCGAAACTGCGCGTAATTGGCCGGGCCGGCGTGGGCGTGGACAACATCGACGCGGAGGCGGCGACGCGTCGGGGAATTGTGGTGATGAATACGCCGGGCGCAAACGCGATCGCCGTAGCGGAGCTGACGCTGGGCCTGATGATCGCGCTGGCGCGCAAAGTTCCGGCGGCGAATGGGACGATGCACGCGGGCAAGTGGGAGAAGAAGAGCCTGCAGGGAAGCGAGCTGCGCGCGAAGACGCTGGGGATTTTGGGGCTGGGACGGATTGGCCTAGAAGTGGCCAAGCGGGCGCGGGGATTCGGGATGGAGGTTGTGGGGACGGATCCGTTTGTGTCGGCCGCGGTGGCGCGGGAGAACGGGATTGCGCTGGTTTCCTTAGAGGAGCTGTTTGCGAAGGCGGATTATTTGACGCTGCACGTGGGGCTGACTCCGCAGACGACGGGAATCATCGACACGAAGACGCTGGCGGCGATGAAGAAGGGCGTGCGGATTGTGAACTGCGCCCGGGGCGAACTGGTGGTGGATGCGGACCTGGTGGAAGCGTTGAAGAGCGGGCAGGTGGCCGGCGCGGCGCTGGATGTTTTCAGCGTGGAGCCGCCGAAGGAGTCGCCGTACTTTGCGCTGGATAACGTGATTCTTACGCCGCACATAGCCGGCTCGACGGGCGAGGCGCAGGAGGCGGTGGGGATTCAGATTGCGCGCCAGGTGCGCGAGTATTTGAAGCTGGGCGTGGTGCAGAACGCGGTGAACCTGCCATCGCTGAGCCACGAAGAATACGTGCAACTGGCTCCGTACATCGACTTAGCGGGGCGCCTGGGCTCGTTTCTTGCACAGGCGGGCAAAGGCGGCATAGAGTCAATCCACATCGTGTATGGCGGCGCGCTGGGCGAGTTGAAGACGGAACTGGTGCGCAACGCGGCGATTGCGGGACTGCTCGAAGGTCCTGAAAAGGTGAATCGCATTAATGCGGCAGCAGTGGCAGCCGAGCGAGGCATTCGGTTGCACGAATTGAAGGAGGAGAGCCACAGGGGCGGTGCAGCATCGGTGCTGACGCTGGTGCTGCACACAGCGTCGGGAGAGAGCGCGGCGAGCGCGACGGTGATTCATGGAGAGCTGCCACGGCTACTGGCGTTCGATGGGATCGATGTGGAAGCGCCGCTTGAAGGCAACCTGGTTGTGTGCCGCAATCTCGACGTGCCGGGGGTGATCGGAAAGATCGGAACGATTTTGGGCCAGCAGGGAGTGAACATTGCCAACTTCGCATTAGGACGCGAACGCGGAGGGAAGAACGCGGACGGCAGACCGGTGAAGGCGCTGGCTGTGGTGCAAGTGGACGAGCCGGTGGGCGCAAAGGTCCTGGATTCGCTGAAGACGATTGAGGCATTGATCGAAGCGAGGGCTGTGAGCCTGCCGGACGGGAAGTGAGGAGGCGGCCGAGGGACATCGGCTGCCGGATTGGCACCATTGCGAAAGAGCACTCATCGGGAAGAGCCGCCGCCAACCAGCAGCGGCTCTTTAGTTTTTCCGGATCATTTTGCCGGATCTATGACGCGGCCGAGAAAGAGGATGGCGCCGGAGCGGATGTCGCGGATGAGGAAGAGAAAGGGGTGGTCGGCGCGAAAGACGATGGGGGGCGGCTCGACGCGCACTGCTGTTGCGCGCATGATGACGGAAGTGGCCGCGGCTGCTTCTGTGCCGGCTTCGTTCACATCGATGTAGGCTTTATGGATGGCCGCGGAGATGGTGAAGTCGCGCGCGCCGGCGATGCCGGAAAAATCGGCAGAGGCGCTGAAGGCCTGGGGCATGCCCATGGCGGCGAGCGCGTTTGAGAGCTCGAACTGCTGCGTCATGGTGAAGCGCGGGAGCGCGACGATGACTTTGGGCGCGGGGCGGAGTTCAGCAATCCAGCCGGTCAACGAATCCGGCGTGAGGGACCGCTCAATCGCGGGCAGGCCGGAGACATCATTGGGCAGCAGGACAATCATGGAAAGCGCGTTGCCCTTGTATGGTAGTTCGAGCATCTGGAAGGCGGCGCCATCGAAAAAGTTAAAGCCGGCGGTCCGATGCATGAACGGAGCTTTCACTGTTTGCGTTGACGAGAGGTGAAAGTCCGCGTCGGCTGTTGCTCCCTTGTCGAAGGGTTGGAGCCAGTCGCCCTTGAAGTAGATGGCATTGGTAAGCACGAGGCGCGTTGTGGGAGCGATGGCGCCGGGCGGGACGAGGTTTTGAATCTTGTTGTTAGTCTGCTCTTCGATCCACCGGTTGATGGTGGAGCGAGCTGCTTCGGGTGCGAGCAGGAAGTTGACCTGGTGGAAGGCTCCGGGGTAATTGGCTGCGACCAGATTGAGATAGGCCGGCTGGAAATTCCGATTCTGCTGTGCCCAGAGCGCGTCGGCGACGCTGAGCCGGTAGCTGGGATTCTTCTGGTTCATTTGAGCGATTAGCGCGCCCATGGCGGGATGCAGACGGCCGGGAGGGAGGGTGAAATGGAAGACGCCGGCCATTTGCGACGCGGTTTGACCTCGCGCGCCTGCGTAGGCCATGGCGAAGGCTGTGGAGATGCTCTCCGGCGAGAAGAAGAGATTGCCTGGCTGCGAGTGGAGCTGCGCGTAGAGGCTGACGGCGAAGGCGTTGCTGCCTTTGACGGCTTCGGCTTGATCGGCGGTTACGGCGGAGGGAGCGGGCGCGGAAGCCGGCGATTGCGCCGGGATTTGAGCACCGGAGAAGAGCGCGGCGACGATCAGCAGAGGCATTTTCATAGATACCTCCAACCCGACAAATCAGGGTAGCACCGGCAGTAAAAAGGGAGCCAGGTTGTGCAACGAGATTGGGCAGCGAGGAAGTTACCCCATGAGGCCTTTGTGGCCGAGCCAGGCGCGGAGATAAGAGGCTTGGCCAAGATGGTAGGTCTCGTGGATAGCCATGAAGCCGACGATTCCGCCGATCTTGCCGTCGAGGGTGGGCGGACCCTGCGGCGCAGGCCGGGATAGCAAGTCTTCAGAGACTTCTTCAAACGCGGCGGCTAGAGCGTGGCCGGCGTCGCTCCAGGTGGTGAGAAGCGACTCGGGCGACGGATACGCGGCGTCGGCCTGAAGTTTAGACCCGCGGCCAAAGAGCGGCTCGAGTGCGGGCAGCGGCCATTCGGTGCCCACAACATGGAGGAGCCGGCTGCGGCTAAAGGCCATGTGGCCGACGATCCAGGCGATGTGGTTCAGCTTGTCATCTGGCCGCCTTAGCCATTCCTCGGGCGAGAGGTCGATGACGGTTTTCTTAAGGAAGCTGGAGTTGAAGCGGTAATTCTCGGATGCAGTGGCGATAGCGGCGGGGATAGGCATGGGACCTTCCGATTTCCGGCGCTGCTGCGCCGGGCTTAAGCGCGGCTCAGGTAGGCGCCTTCGCCGGTGTCGACGCGGATTTTCTCGCCGTGATTGATGAAGGGCGGGACCTGGACGATGAGGCCGGTTTCGAGCTTGGCGGGCATTGCGTGAACCTCACTTGATGCGGTAAACAACCGCGTCCTCAAGGTACTTATCCCCAAATTTCTGTCCACCAAGCCGCATGCCGCGGCTGTCCGCCGTCGAGGCAAATATGCCCCGAAGGTCTCGAATCATCGGATCGTTCATCGGCTTCATTAGAATCGTCGGCCGCCTGTGCATCGGAATTGCGGCTTTGTCCATTGCGTCAAGAATCTGTGCATATCCAGTGCGAAGAGATGATTGGTCGAGAAGGTCGGAAGCGAGAAGCAGGCGCCAATCTTCGTAGTCGGGAATCTTTGCCCACAGCGCAACGTTAGGCGCCTTGCCATCGTCGTCCATCGCCTTGACGACACTGTCGCCGTTCTCGATATCGAAACTTACCAGCGTTGGCGTACCCATGGGAGAATTCCTCCATTCGGATCTTCGATCGCCCCGATCAGATCGGCGGCCTGTTGAGGGCTCTTTCCCGTCTCGTACCGGCTGGTTTCCGACCAGGTCAGCAAAATGACCCAATTCCTGTCCAGCGCAGGATTGACGGCAACGTCACCTTCCCACTCCGATTTGGCCACGGCCAGCCGTAAAAGATCCTTGAGGCTGTGCGTGTAGCTCTCAATGACAAGCGTCTTGTCTGGGAAATCGTATTCCCGAGTCCGCTTTGCAATACAGGCCTTTAGCGCACATTCAACGGCGTACCCTGCCAGATAGTATGCGCCATCCGGGAACCCGGCGGCGAGCAGAGTCTTGGATTCCTGAAGGCGAACATCGGAAAGCTGCTGAAAATCGCTCCGGTTCATGACCTGGCCCCGAACGCCCCTCTAAGCCCGTCTACGCGCGGCTCAGGTAAGCGCCTTCGCTGGTGTCGACGCGAATTTTCTCGCCCTGGTTGATGAAGGGCGGGACCTGGACGATGAGGCCGGTTTCGAGCTTGGCGGGCTTGGTGACGCTGGAAGCCGTTGCGGACTTGAGGCCGGGCTCGGTTTCGACGACTTCGAGATCGACGGTTTGCGGCAGCTCGATGCCGACCGGCTGGCCGTCGAAGTAGCTGACCTTGATTTGCAGATTGGCGGTGAGGTACTCGACCGCGTCGCCCAACGTGGCGCTTTTGAGCACCGTCTGCTCGTAGTCCTGCGGATTCATGAAGTAGTAATCGTCGCCGTCGGCGTAGAGAAATTCCATGGGGATTTCGTCGACGACGACTTTTTCGATGGCGTCGGCGGAGCGAAAACGATGCTCGAACATGGCGCCGGATTTGAGGTTGCGAAGCTTGGCCTGGATGAAGGCTCGGAGGTTGCCGGGCGTGCGATGCTCGACTTTGAAAACCAGGTGAAGCTGGTCGTTGTGCTTGATGATCATGCCCGGACGAAGTTGCGTGGCGGGAATCGCCATAAGAATTGAAGACTCCTTACTGCGTGCGCACAATGCGCAAAGATAGATGCCGATTGGCCTATTTCGATTGTAGCCGAGAGGAGACGGCGAGGATTCGGCCAGCATTGCCGGATAACGGAAGGGCGCCGCGAGCTGAGCGAGCATCGCGGCGGCCCCGAACGATCCGAATCAGGCTATTTGACCACGCCGAATGTGAACGTCGTTGTCGAGTGCAACGTCTCGCCGGGCTTTACCACTGTGGTGGGGAAATCCTTGTGGTTCGGCGAGTCGGGAAAATGTTGCGTCTCCAGGCAGAACCCGGTGCGCCTTTCATATTTCGACCCATGACGGCCGGTGAATTTTCCATCGAGAAAATTACCGGAGTAGAACTGTATACCGGGTTCCGTGGTTTCGACCGTCAGGGTGCGGCCGCTCACGGGATCGGTGACAACCGCCGCCTTGCGCAGAGTACCGGGCTCGCGGTTCACGACCCAATTGAAATCGTAGCCGTGGCCGAGCTTGAGCTGCTCGTTGTCCGCGTCGATTCGCGCGCCAATCACCTCGGATTTCCGGAAATCCAACGGCGTTCCGGCAACCGGCGCCAGCTCCCCAGTGGGAATCAGCTTGGCATCCACCGGAGTGTAGCGATCGGCGACTATTTCTATCTTGTGGTCGAGGATGTTTCCTTTGTCGTCGCCGTGCAGGTTGAAGTATGCATGGTTGGTCAGGTTCACCACCGTCGCCTTGTCGGTGGTGGCCGTGTAATCGAGGCGCAGCGTGTTCGCTTTGAGGGTGTAGCGCACCTTAATCGTCAGCGTTCCGGGGAACCCCATATCGCCGTCGGGACTGACGTGCGTGAACTCCACGCCGTCCGGCACCTCCTGCGCCTTCCAGACGTACCGATCGAATCCCTTGGGTCCCCCGTGCAGCGCATTGGTGCCGTCGTTCTGCGGAATCTGGTAGGTCTTCCCATCCAGAGTGAACTTGCCGCCGGCGATGCGGTTGCCATAGCGCCCCACAATCGCGCCGATGTAAGGATTGGGCGTAATCAAATACGTGTCGAGCTTGTCGTAGCCCAGCACCACGTCGGCTGTTTTGCCGTTGCGGTCCGGCGCTTTCACGCTCACAAGGTGAGCCCCATAGGCAATTACCCGCACTTCGATTTGTCCGCTGGTGAGCGTATAAATCGGCACTTCGGTTCCATCTGGCGTACGACCCCAAATCGACATTTTCACCTCTCCCTTTGCAATGACAGGAAATGTCATTGCCAATGCAACGATGATTGCAACAAAATCAATCGCCCGTTTCACGGTTCGACCTTTGGCTGGCGCTCTGCGCTGCTGCTCGGAAGGGTTCAGCGCGAGCCCCGGCCGAAATCCAGAGCCGCGCAAAGGCCTTTTTCTGCTCCCTGCCAATATAGCCGATGGGGGTCGGTCGATCCGCTTGGAGCAGCTAACGGGCGAGTTCCGCCGAGACGGACCGGAACAATCCCGGCGAGTTTGGCCGGGCGAGAATCTTTGGCCAGGAAGGGCCCGAGCATAGGACGACGATGCGACCCCGCGGCCGGCAAATGCCCGATTTCGCTTAAGCCATTGATTTGAATGGTGGGCGCTACTGGATTCGAACCAGTGACTTCCACCGTGTGAAGATGGCACTCTACCGCTGAGTTAAGCGCCCAATGAGTTTCGTCAGGGTTTTATCCATCGCCATGGCCGAGCGGTAGATCCCGGTCAGTGCGGCCTGCCGTTTTTGTAGGATATTACGTCCCCGTAAGCCGGGCCCTCCGCGTAAACTTGAAGGGCGGCAAAGAACGCCATTCCCGTAGGGTAGAGTAGCACCAGCAGGGCTTCACGGCCAACTGCAAGTCGCGGCAGAGCTTGGTGGTCCTCCGGTTGCGACCGGGGGCCTGTGCGTGGGCCAGTTTCGGCAAGAATTCCGTCATGCTGTGGAGAGTGCGTCCAATTCGCCAGGAAAACGAATTCCCGTTTCAGGGCGAAGCGGTGCTGTCGCCGGTCTCCGGCCCCGGCGGGCTCGCCTTGCACGCCCCAACCCGTGGCCGAACCAAGCTTGCAGCTAGACTGGCGATGGCACACTCGCCTGGCGAAGGACCGGACTCAAGGGGCCGTTCCGGCTCGGAAAGTTCGTCGGAAACTCCTCGAAAAACGCAACCTTCCGGCCCGGGCGGTGTTCCTGAAGATATGGCAACCATGGTCCTGAATAGTCCGGCCTTGGCTGCGGGCGGGGCTCTTCGCCCGAATGCGAATTCGGCTGCCGATATGGGCAGGCGGGCGGAGCTCGATCCGGCGAGCGACGCGGCGATCATGCTGCGCGTGGCCGAGGGTGACGAAGCCGCATTTAACTTTCTGGCAGGGAAGTATCACCGGCCGATGATCCACTTCCTCTACCGGATGGTGGGCAACCAGGCGGTTGCGGAGGAACTAGCGCAGGAGGTTTTCCTGCGCGTTTATCGCGCCAGGACGAGCTACCGGGCGGAGGCAAGGTTCACCACGTGGCTTTACCGGATAGCGACCAACCTGGCGGTGAACCATGCGCGCGACACGCGTCACGAACGGGCCGCGCAAACGGTATATTTGGACGCGCCCGACGAGGAGAGCGGCGCGACACCGGATCTGGCCGACGACGAGCCGACGGCGGAGCAGCACATGTTACGCGAGGAACGCATGGCTGCCATTCGCAGCCACGTGATGGCGCTGCCCGAGCGGCAGCGCATGGCGGTGCTGATGCACAAGTACCAGGGGATGGACTACCGGCAGATCGGCGATGTGCTCAAGCTGAGTGAATCGGCAACCAAGTCGCTGCTCTTTCGCGCCTATCAGACGCTGCGGGAAAAGTTGAAGGATTTTGTGTGAGTGATGGAAGTGGAAATGAGCCGGAACCGACCGGCGGATTGCGGGGTGGCAAGCGATGAAACCGACGGAGACGAATTGCACGGGGAGGGAAGCCGAGCTGGCTGGGTTGTTGCTCGATCCGGCTCCCGCGCCTGCCATAGTTCAGGAGCATGTTGTGGAGTGTGAGCGGTGCCAGGCCGAGCTCGATGGGTTGAAGGCCACGATGGACCTGCTGGATGCCTGGAAGGCTCCCGAGCCCGGTGCCTACTTTCTTACGCGGCTTGGCGCCAGAATGCGCGAGGAACGGCAAGCCGCGCCGGTTGGTTGGCTCGCCAGGGCTATCGCGCGCTTACGCGCCAGTGCTGCATACGGTTCCGGTTTGCACGTGCGCCCCCTGGCGGCAATGGCTCTCACTGTTATGCTGCTGGTGGGCGGAGGAGCCTATCTGGGCATCACCAACTGGACGCAGTCCGATCAAGCTTCGGGTCAGGCGGCAGTGGTACACGATCTGCAAACGCTCGATAACAACGCGCAAGTGCTGGATCAGATGGAAGATCTCTCCAGCAACGAAAGCGGGGACTGAATCGCCCGTACATTTCGGCCGGCTGCCGGGAGAAAGGCACGTGATCTGGACTTCAAACGCGGTAAGAATGCGTCCGGCGGCGATCGCCGTATCCTTTCTGGTTTTCTTTTTGTCCGCAGCCGGCGCGCACGGACAACGCGAGGCTGGTTCCCGGGCCGCGCCTGCTCCGCGCCCGCGCTATGTTCAGCGCCAGGCTCAAGCGCAGCCAAGACAGCAGAGGCAATTTCAAAATCAGAATCAGCCGAGGCAGCTCCAGAACCAGCAACGGCCTTATGAGCCAGGGCTGCGTTCGAACGGTGCGGGCGTCACCCCCCGTTACCCGGCCAATGGCGCCCGTCCTCCCTATGGCTATCCGGGAGCATTCACTCCCGGCCATTTAGGAGACTGGCTCAACCAGCATCGCAATCTCTCCGGCCAGGATCAGGAGCGGCTGCTGCGCAACGATCCCAGCTTCAATCGCCTTCCTGCGGGCAACCAGCAGCGGTTGGTGCAGCAGTTACACCAGTTGAACCAGATGCCGGAGGAACAGCGCGACCGCCGCTTGGCGCGTAGCGAAATGCTGGAGCGCATGTCGCCCGAGCAACAGATACAAGTCCGGCAGGCGGGCCGCCGATTCCTCGCCCTGCCGCCCGATCGCCAGATTATGGTTAAGCGAGCCTTCCAGGATCTCCGCTCGGTGCCGCTCGATCAGCGCGAAACGGTGATCAACTCCGCGCGCTATCAGAACAATTTTTCTCCCGACGAGCGCGATGTTCTTTCCAATCTGCTTCGCGCCGAGCCTTACGAGCCGCCGCGCTAACGCGCTCCAGCAACCGCCTTGCCGGTGAAGTACGCAAGCGACTTCTTCAACCCATCGTTGAGCTTCACCTGCGGCTGCCATCCCAGCAACTCGCGCGCCTTGGCGATGTCCGGCCGGCGCCGCGTCGGATCGTCCTCCGGCAGATCCACGAAGGACAACTTGCTCTTCGATCCCGTAATCTCGAGCACAGCTTGCGCGCATTGGAGAATCGTAATCTCAGCCGGATTACCCAAATTTACGGGAAGGTGCTCATTGCTCTTGGCCAAGAGCACAATGCCGTCGATTAAATCCTCCACGTAGCAAAAGCTGCGTGTTTGCTGCCCGTCGCCATAAATGGTGAGCGGCTCGCCGCGCAATGCTTGCATCATGAAGTTCGAGATCACGCGGCCGTCTCCAGGTTGCAAGCGCGGGCCATAGGTATTGAAGATTCGCGCCAAATGGGTGTTCACGCCGCGCGAGCGGTGATAGGCCATCACCATGGCTTCACCGAAACGCTTCGCCTCGTCGTAGACCGAGCGCGGCCCCACGGGATTGACGTTGCCCCAATAGCTTTCCGATTGGGGATGCTCGAGCGGGTCGCCGTAGCACTCCGACGTCGATGCATGAAGATACCCGGCGTTCGATCGCGCGGCAATCTGCAGCGTGTTTTCAACTCCCACCGATCCCGCGCGCAAGGTCTCGATTCCCAGGCGCAAATACTCCGGCGGACTGGCCGGCGACGCCATGTTGAATACGTAATCCACGGCGCCGGGATCGAACCGGTCGCAAATGTCGCGTTGCTCGAACCGGAAATGCCTGTCGCACTCGAAATGGGCCAGATTCTCTCTCTCGCCCGTCGACAGGTTATCAACGCCCAGCACCGTGTGGCCGTTGCGCAGTAACCGGTCGGTGAGGTGAGAACCCAAAAACCCGGCAGCGCCGGTCACGAGTACATGCATGGTCTTCTGTCAACGCTCCGGCCTTAAAATATCGAGATCCTTGCCAATCCACAGGCGCTCTTATGCGCAGGCCGGCGGCGTCCCCAGCAATTCATCTACGCCGTCACCTTGCGCGGCTTGCCTTCCTGAGCTTGATAGGTCGCTTGCCGGCCCACGCTCACATAGGTGAAGCCATTCCTGTGCATTTCTTGCGGCGAGTAGAGGTTTCGACCGTCGATTACGATGGGGAAACGCAAGGCGCGGTTCAAGCGCGCCAAATCGATCGCGGCAAACTCAGGCCAATCGGTTAAAATCAGCACCGCGTCGGCATCCTGCGCCGCCTCGTAAACATCGCACGTGTATTTCATATGCGCATCGGGCGGCAGCACTTCCCTGGCGCGTTCCATTGCCGCGGGATCGTACGCCGTCACAATGGCTCCGGCTTGAAGCAACTTTCCGATAATCTCGATCGCCGGAGATTCGCGAATGTCGTCCGTATCGCGTTTAAACGCCAATCCGAGCGCGCCCAAGCGCTTGCCGCGCAGCGTCCACAACGCCGAGCGCACCTTGTTGAAGAAGATTTCCTTTTGAGTTTCGTTGATCTTGCGGACTTCGTCGAGGAGATGGAAATCGACGCCTCGCTCCTGCGCCACCCAATGAAATGCGGCAACGTCCTTAGGGAAACAGGAGCCCCCGTAGCCGAGACCCGCTTGCAGAAACTTGGAACCAATGCGGCTATCGAGCCCGATGCCCTTGGCGATGTCTTCAATGTCGGCATCCACGGCCTCGGCAAGGTTTGCCACCGCGTTGATGAATGAAATTTTCATTGCCAGGAATGCGTTGGATGCGTGCTTGATGATCTCCGCGCTTTGCGCCGAAGTGACCAGCAGCTTGGCGGGAGACGTCCGGCTACACCGCCCCTGGATTGCGCCGGGTTGCAAGTAGTATTCGCCGCTCGTCAACGGCCCGTAGATGCGCCGCAACAATTCCGCCGCTCTTTCGCTTCCTGCGCCAACCAGGATCCGGTCGGGATGCAGAAAATCGTTGACCGCCGTGCCTTCGCGGAGGAACTCGGGATTCGAAACCACATCGAAATACCCTGTGTCCACTCCCCGGCGATGAAGGACGCGCCGAATCCAGTCATTGGTGTAGACCGGCACTGTGCTTTTTTCCACAATCACCTTATAGCTGACGATGCTGCGCGCAATCTCTGCCACTACGGCCTCGACATACGACAGGTCCGCGGCCCCGCTGTCTCCCTGCGGCGTGCCCACGGCAATGAATACGGCTTCGCTCTGCTCTACGGCCTCGCCCAAATCTCCGCTGAAAACGACGCCGCGGCCCCGGTGCTTGGCGAGCAGATCGGGCAGGTGCTCTTCAAAGATAGGCACGCCGCCTCCTTGCAAAATCTTCACCCGCTCCTCGTCGTTGTCAACGCAAATGACCTCGTGGCCCATGTCGGCAAAACAAGCCGCCGCCACAAGACCTACATATCCGGAACCGATCACACAGATCGACACTTGGTTCGCCATGCTGGTGTGCATTCTCCTCTGCGCCATCCTGCGTGCGCCCGAATGGAGCCGTGCCATTCTATTCTCGTGGTTTGCTGCGAAACCGGCGCACCGGAAGCCATGCTATTTGCTCGCCGGTCTTCTCCACATTTTATATTGCCGCCGGTCTTGGTCTTGTTAACGCGACGCCGCAGCGGTCCATGGCGCCGATCGCCTCGCTTATTGCGATAACACTCAATAAGAAACGGTGAAGCCGATTTGAGAAGGCAGCTATTTCGCGTGCGCGCTCAACCCATCGAGAGTGCGCTTCAGATCGTCGAGTTTCTGGCCGGCTTCGGCAAGCTTGCCTTCGGAAGTGAGACGCTGATAATCGCTGAAGTCGCGGCCGGCCTGATCAATGAGCGCATTGAGATCGGCGGCAGGCGGCGCGCTTGCGGGCGCGACGGCGGCCGCAGCGACAGGTTGGGGCGTTTCGGCGGGGACGATGGACGGCGCTTCCGAGCCGAAGAGCGAACTTAACGCCGCCTCGAAGCTGGGGCCGTAGGCAAAGCGGTCCTGAAGCGCGAGCACCACGATGCGCAACTCCGGCATGGGGCTACGCTGCGCCTTCAAGTAGATGGGCTCGGCATAGAGGAGCGCCTGCCCGCAAGGGATTACGAGAAGGCTTCCGCGAATGACTTGCGAACCTTGCTGGTTCCAGAGGGTGAGTTGGCCGGAGAGTTGTGCGTTTTGATCGATGCGGGCTTCGATTTGCTGCGGTCCATCGACGAGACGGTTTTTGGGAAAGTCGAAGACGAGGGCCGTACCGTAATGCGCGCCATCGCTCCGCGCGGCTATCCAACCGATCATGTTGTTGCGGTTGTGAGGCGTGAAGGGCAGAATCTCGACGAACTCCAAGCCGCCCGATTCGCCGGGTATGGTCATGAGCACGAAGTTCGGCTGGATCGCCTGTGCGGACTGATCGCCGGTCTGGCTCGATGCGTTCGCCGTTGCCACATTCCACAGATCCTCGCGGTTGAAGAAGACTTCGGGATCGGTCATGTGATAGAGACCGTAAACCTGTGCTTGGAGGCTCAAAAGCGTTTCGGGGTAGCGAACGTGAGCACGCAACGAGGCCGGCATTGCAGAAGCGTCCTTGAAGAGTGACGGAAAGATGCTGCGCCACGCCGCCAGGATGGGGTCGGCGCTGTCGAAAACGTAGAACGTGACCGAACCGTCGTACGCGTCGACGACCGCTTTGACGCTGTTGCGGATGTAGTTGACGGACTGATCGTCAAGGCCGGCTTGCGCCGAGTAGGGATAAGTGGAGGAAGAGGTGAAGGCATCGATGATCCAGCGGAGGCGGCCGTCGTCGCCGACAAAGATGTATGGATCGCGATCGAAGGTGAGAAATGGCGCCAGAGCGGAGACACGCGCGCCAACGTTGCGCCGCATGAGCAAGCGGCTTTGCGGGGTAATGTCGTCGCTGAAAGGGACCTTGGTGAGGTCGCCGAGATCGAAGGAAAGCAGGACGCGGCGCAGGAAGCCTCCCATCTCGATGCCGCCGGTTCCCTCGTAAGAAGAGAAATTATTGCTCTCACCCTGGGGATAGTTGAACTCCTGCTGACGTGTCTTGACGTAGACGTCGGTGCTGGTCGTCTCGCCGAAGTAGATTTCAGGACGAGTGACGTTGAGGCCGGGGACGGCGCTCTGCACGGGCATATTGGAGAGATAGAGCGTGGGCAGTCCCTCGGACGAGAATCCGTTGACGGGATTCATGGTGATGCCGTAGCCGTGGGTGTAGATGAGCTTGTCGTTGATCCAATTGCGGCTGCTCTCGGGCAATTTGTCCACGTTAAGCTCGCGGACGGCAATCATGACCTGACGAAGCGCGCCGTCGATCCGGTAGCGGTCGATGTCGATGCCGGGGAAGTCGTAATAGGTACGGATTTCCTGGACTTGGCTGAGTGTGTCGTGAAGTGCGCTCACATCCCAGAGCCGGATGTTGTTAATTGTGGCCTGATTGTGCTCCGGATCGGCGGCGGCAACGTTGGTTTCGGCTGGGAATTCGCGTTGCGCGAAGCGGTCGAGGCCGTAGGCCTGGCGGGTCGAGGCAATGTTGTAGGCGATGTAGGGGCGTTCGCGATTGAGCCGGTTTGGCGCGACGACAAACGTGCTCACATACCAACCTACAATTCCCGCGACGATGTAGCAGGCGGCCGCGGGAACAATCGAGGCCAGCAGCCAGCGCGCGCGGGGGCGGATTATGCCGGCGGCGAACGCAATGACAGCGCCTAGGGCGAGCGCGGCGCTAACGATCAGCATGGCGACGACGGTGACATGTGCGTCGGTGTAAGTGACGCCATAGAAGATGGTGTTCTGGTCGAAGAGGAGCCCGAAGCGGCCGACGTACTCGCGGAAAGACAGAGTAAGCAGCAGGAAACTTGCGGCGATGGACACTCCGCGCCAGGGCAGGGAAGCGGCGCCTAAGCTGCGGGAAAGCGCGCGCCCGCCGCCGGCGGCGATGAGGAAGAGAACGGCAAGAACGCCGAGCAGGACGGCGAGGGTGAGCAGCCATCCTGCGACGATTTGCAAGGCAGGCAGCGTGAAGAGATAGAAATCGAGCGGACGGCCGAAGATGGGATCGGCGAAGTTTCCGGCACGGTGGGGCGCGTACCAATAAAGGGCGAGGGTGGTCCACTGGGACTGCAAGGCGAAGCCGGTGGCGATGGAGACCAGCAACGCGACGATCAGGGCGATGGCCCGCAGCACCTTGGCCACGGGCAAATCGATGGGGCGGCCACCCAAGAAGATTGTGTGCCGTTCGGGAAGATCGGCGGCATGGCTGTGGCGGAGGGCGAGAAACGCGAGAAGAAGGATGACGAAGGTAAGGGCGGCAAATACGCCGAAGGTTCCCCACTGGAGGTTAAAGGACTTCCAGAAGACTTGAGCGTAGCCGAGCGAGCGGAACCAGAGAAGGTCGACCCAGTAAGAGACGGCGGTGCGGCCGCCGATGAAAATGAGAATGACGATGGCGAGCAGGACGTAGAGGAGGAAACGGAAGCTGCGCGGTTTGGACCGCATGGGCCAATCGATGGTTTCGGGCATTTCTTGCTCCACTCAGGCGAATTGTGCGTGTTGAGATACGCAAGAATTGTACAGCGGTGGAGAGGCGAGACCGCCTCGGCTAGATCAGCTCGGAGCGGCCGGAGAGGCTTAGCTCCTTGACGATTTTGCCGACGTCCTGGGAGTGATCGCGGTGGGCGATGAGAAGCGCGTCTTCCGTATCGACGACGACCAGGTTCTCGACGCCGACCAGCGCGACGAACTTTCTGGGGCTGAAGATGTAGTTATCGCTGGCCTCGATGGAGATGTGGCCGCCGGTATCGGTCACGTTGCCGTCCGGATCGCCGCGCAGACGCGTGTCATGCTGGTACTCATAGAGCGAGGCCCAGGAGCCGAGGTCGTTCCAACTGAATTCAGCCGAGATGCAATAGAGGTTGGAGATGTGCTCTCCCTTTGCGGAGCGGGGTTCGAGGACCGCGTAGTCGACAGAGATGTTTTCGCACTTGGGATAGGTGGCGTGGAAGATCTCATCGAAGCGAGGCGTGCCCCAGGCGGCGGCGATGGACTCAAGCAGGGGCGCGGTTTCCGGCACGTGCTCGCGAACGGCATTGGCGAGGGTGCGGGCCGACCAGAGGAACATACCCGAGTTCCAGTAGTAGTTGCCGGCGGCGACAAACTCCTCGGCGCGATTCTGGTTGGGCTTTTCGATGAAGCGGCGCACGTGTAGAGCAGCGCCGTCTCTGGTGAGATCGCCGGTTTCGATGTAGCCATAGCCTGTTTCAGCACGCGCGGGCTCGATGCCGAGGACGACGATGTTTTCGCCGGCCACGGCACAGGAGATGCCCTTCTGGAGGGCCTTGAGGAAGCGCGGCTCGTCGGCGATGACGTGATCGGACGGAAAGACACCGAGAACTGCGTCAGGGTTTTCGCGCTCGATGAGGAAGGCGGCTAGGCCGCAGGCCGGGGCAGTGTTGCGCGCAACGGGTTCCTGAACGATATGCTCGACGGGCAGTCCGGGCAACTGGTCGGCGATCTCGTGGGCCAAAAACTCATTGGTGACGATCCAGGTTTTTTCGAGCGTGGCTAACGGCTTGAGACGCTCGACGGTCTGCTGAATCATGGAGCGTTCGCCGTCGAGAGCCAGGACTTGCTTGGCGCGGGCGCGCCGCGAGCGGGGCCAGAAACGGGTGCCGCTGCCCCCGGCCAAGATCACGGGACGAAAATCGATTTCGCTTAACATTGAAGAAACATCGTACCCGACAAAGACAGTGTTTGCACAGACCGGCGCAAACTTTTTTCCAACAGTAATACCGTGCTTGGGGAGGGCCGCCCGGCGGGCGGCTCACCTGAATATGTGGCAGCCAGCCGGTGCAAACGGAAGCCGGCACAACGAGGTGCGAGGTCCGTGTCTACCTGAGCCCCGTGAGGAACTCGCCCATCCGATGCGTACCCTCATCGATGTTCTGCCTGGTGACCGGATAGGAGATGCGGATGTGCTTTGCGGTGCCAAAGGCCTCGCCGGGCACGGCGACTACGTGAGCTTCGTGGAGGAGGCGCGTGGCCAGTTCCGTGACGGTGCGGATGCCGCCCTTGCCCAGGTAGGCAGAGATGTTGGGGTAGACGTAGAATGCGCCTTCCGGCTTGGTACAGGTGACGCCGGGAATGGCGGTCACTTTGGCGAGCATGTAATCGCGCAGGCCGATGAACTCGGCGCGGAACTCGGCGACGCACTCCTGCGAGCCGGTGAGAGCGGCGATGGCCGCTTTCTGCACGATGCTGGTGGCATTTGAAGTGGATTGCGATTGCAGCTTATTCAGGTTGGCGACGATGGACTTGGGAGCAAGCGCAAAGCCGGCACGCCAACCGGTCATGGCATAGGTCTTGGAGAGCGAGCCGAGAATGACGATGTGCTCTTTGGCCCAGGTGAATGAGCCGCCGGAGACGGGCTTACCGGCATAGTTGAGATAGACGTAGCACTCATCGAGAAGCAGGTAGATGCCGCGGTCGTGAGCGAGATGAACGATGCGCTCGAGATCCCGGGCCGAGACGACAGATCCTGCGGGATTAGAGGGTGAGTTGAGGACGATGGCTTTCGTACGCGGCGTGATGGCGCGCTCGACGGCGTCGGCGGCGATGCGGAAGTTCTCGGCCTCATCGGTTTCGAGATTGACTACCTTGCCGCCTGCGTATTGGATGATGTCTTTGAAGCTGACCCA
>Ga0187782_10001219_pt1 | contig 18482 bp, 18 predicted proteins | sample 0715_SJ02_MP15_2_FD_132454 | JGI IMG/M metagenome (GOLD analysis project Ga0187782, IMG submission 132454) | Tropical peat soil microbial communities from peatlands in Department of Meta, Colombia - 0715_SJ02_MP15_20_MG | ecosystem: Environmental > Terrestrial > Soil > Wetlands > Peat | place...
AATGGTCTTTGGACGCCAGAACGTGCGCAGCTTGCAGCCATCGAGCATGGCTGGTTACCAGAGAGCGAGTGCCTCACCGGAACGTTGATGCGCCATTGGGTCCGAATGATTCGCGAGGACATCCCGGAGCTGGCGCATTTTATTGACCCTTTCCTCAAGCCAACTGAAGACGCGACAGCATGAATGTCAGCCCTTACGCGCGTCCTCAAGAGGCGGCAGGGGCCGAGCGGCCCTTCGGCACGGATCTTCGCCCCGTACGACCACCCGGTCGGCGATCGGTCGCGCACCGAAATGGCGCGGATCCCACCCCAGGCGCTGGAAATTCCTGCGGGAGAACGTCGCCGACCATTGCGATGATGGTTCGATAGAAATCGATCGATCGTGAACCCCTCGAGCATCATCGCAACGAGCGCCGCGCTCGCCGATCGGACGCGCCTGCTGGCGCTCTTTGTTCTCGGCGCCGGCCCATTGACCATCGGCCGGCTCGCCGAACAGGTTCACGTCACCTCCGCCAGCGCGAGTTACCACGTCGCAAAGCTCCAGCGAGCCGGTCTCGTCGGCGTTCAGCGAGTCGGCCGTCGAAGCCTCGTACGACGCGTCGAGCAGAGGTGGACCGCCATCCTCGGGGCGTTCAGTATGGCTGAGTAGAACCGCTCGGTCTGCCGCCCGGTTCGCCAACCGTCCTTCTCCAGCCGTTCAGCGGCCGTGACGTCGGCCAGGTACCCAGGTACCGGCGGGTGACGCGACGGGCGAGGGGGTCGAGGGCGGCATGTGCGAGAGTTATCCGCAGGCGGCGTCGCCTTGACGATCCCATCCATCCTTTGGCTGGTCCGCTGCTCGCGAGCGTCCGGCAGAGTTACTTCGACGATTTCTCGGCCGTCGCGGGGACCGCTGCCGTCGTGCTCTTGGGCTTGGGCGGCTGTTCAGAGGCGGGTCGTGCTTGCGCAGCAGGAGCCTGCTTGGGCGGCACGTATCGCTGGAGCTTCTCGAAACCGAGCACGGCCAGATGGTCGTACGGAAAACCGGGGGCAGCCTTCGACTCGCTCATGCCTACGCGCCTCCCTTCCAGAGTACATACGCCCGACGCGCTACACCTATAAGTGTAAGGCTACACTGCTCGATGATCAACGAAAGGCGCTCCGAAGGGCCGTCTGTGCCGTGCTCCAGCGCGTCTTTCTGCGCGGACGTCAGCGCAAAGGCGCCGATCGGGATGCCGGCAGGGTCGGGCAGAAGGAAGACCGCGAGGGTCTCGGTAGTCGCGTGGGCATGCGGGTCGGCTTTGAACCACGTATTCGGCGCCTGCGCTGAGCTTGGCTGATAGTAGCGTGGACTTTCATCGGCGGTCGCCGCGAGATTCGCCACAATTCCGGCGCCGGCAGTTTCCTCGGCGATGATTGCCTGCGTGAAGTTGGCAACGGTCTGCTCCGAAGATCCAAGCGCCGCCACGATCCTCCAGACCTGGCGTGCATCATCGCGCGCCCACACGCTGAAGGCGGTGACGGCCTTCGGAAAGAGACGCGAGTCCCGCAGGTGCGCCAAAATTGTCGTGGCGCGCGTCCGCAGTTCTTGGGTCGATTCGCAGTCGCCCATCTCTCGTGCGTTCGAGAGCGCTGACAACAGTATCGATCGCGCGCTCAGTTCGTGCACGAGCAAGCGTACCTCTCCGAGGTACGCCCTCGTCTCGTTCGACCGCCTTAGCGCGAAGAACGCGCCGATCTGACCCACGACGAGAGCGAGCGCAGCCCAGGTGGTCTGAAGGTCGAAAGCCCGTCGCAGCAACCGCACGTTGATTAGCGTGAGCGGGACCGTCGCCACTGCTGCCCAGCCCCAAGTTCGCGAAAGCTGCCAAGCGTTGCGGATGGCTGCCTCGACATCGGCATCGACCTTTGCGGCCCGTGCATGCACGAGCGCCGAAGGGCGGAGGCCCCACCAAGCACGCCGCCACCAGCGCGCCTTCCGGTACGCAACCATCGTAGCTGGCGGCGGAGAGAGCGGCGGCACGCTCTGACCTTACACCGTGCTATCCGCTTGCAGGCCGCTCTTGGCCCGCTCCCGCAGGTTCTACGTCCGAAAAGTACGCTACGCGGACGATCCCTGCTGGACCCCCAAGTCCCGCTCGCATTTGGGGGTTGTTTTGGGGGTAGGTTTTTCGGACGCCGCGAGCGCGCCCGCGATCGTGGATTTGGGGACCTTCATGATAATGGCGATCTCCCGGAAGCTTCGACCGCCGGCTCGAAGTTGACGTGCTCGATTGAGGGTTCGGGTGTCAACTCGTCGGGGACGACCCCAATGACCGCCCTCGGCTTCGACGCGCTCGCGGGCGGCGGCAATGCGCTCCCCAATGGCGAGCCGCTCCATCTTCGCCGCCCAGCTCATCACCGCAACGATGATCTCGGCATGCGGTCCCTGAAGGTCGAAGCCGTCAGCGACGCTGACGACCTCGACACCGTGAGCATGAAGCTCTTCGAGGGTCGTGAGCGTGTCCGCGATGCCCGTCCTCGTCAATCGGTCGAGCCGGAACAAGTACAAGCGCCGACCGCGTAGACCCCCAGCTCGAATATCAGCGAGCAACCGCCGAAGTTCGTCGCGCGCCATCGTCTTTGCGGAGCGCTTTTCGGCGTACCAGGTGTCGATCGTGTCGCCTCGAGCCCGGGCGGCACGCTCGATGGCGGAGCGCTGCGTGGCGTGATCCTGGGAGCGGCTGGAGACGCGGATGTACGCCAAGGATGTACTCACACGGCTCGTACGATCGAGCGGTTGTCCGATCAAAGACCTTTCCGGACGACGGCGCGCCTGTACGTGTCCGGGATGCCATGGCCTTTCCGAACAATACGAGCGCCCCTACATTTGCGACCGTGGCAGCGAAAGATCGACCCGACGTGGACTTCGGTCACGCAGCGGGCGACTACGCTCGCCACCGGCCAGGCTTCCCGCCAGAGTTCTTCGATCACGTGGGGACGCTCGGCATCGGGATCGCGGGCCAGCGAATCCTCGACCTTGGGACGGGCACCGGAACGCTGGCCTGCGGCTTCGCCGAACGCGGCTGCGATGTCGTGGGGCTCGACCCCTCACCCGAGATGCTCGCCCAGGCAGCCAAGACCGCCGACGACGCCCGCCTATCCGTACGCTGGGTCAACGCATGGGCGGAGGGGACTGGGCTCCCCGACGCCGACTTCGACATCATCTGCGCCGGGCAGTGCTGGCACTGGTTCGACCGAGCGCGTGCCGCAACCGAGGCCATTCGGCTCCTCCGCGCGGGAGGTCGCCTGCTCATCGGCTACTTCAGCTATCTGCCCCTGCGAGGCACGGTTGGCGAGAAGACCGAGGAGATTGTGCTCCGGTACAACCCGACCTGGAAGTGGGCCGGGCACAACGGCCGCCATCCCGAGTTTGTCGAGGAGCTACGTCGTGCGGACTTCCGGCAGCCCACGACGTTCGAGTTCGAGCTGCCGATCACGTTCACCCACCAGTCCTGGCGCGGGCGCATTCGGGCCTGCAACGGCGTGCTCTCCTTGCCGGGCGGGAAGATCGCAGCTTTCGACGCCGACGTTGCCAGCCTCCTGGCCGAGTGCTTTCCCGAGCCGCTGGTGGTCCAGCACCGCATCTGGGGGATCGTCGCGGACAAGCTCGGACGGTAAAGCGCGTCCCGAAATCGTCCTCTCCAGCAGCCTTGGGGACGGCTTGAATTTGCGCGATTCCGCGCGGGCCGTGGAGCGTTCATTTAACGTTCGTTTTTGAGAGATGCGGTTAGGGTCGCAGCTCGATGTCGTGCACCTTGCGACACCGCATTCGTCGAAACGGCATTTGCTCCGCCAGCAGCACCGGCCTATCCGCGATGAGAAGCGGCTGATCGACCTATACGTATGGATCAACCGCTACAAGGGGCTTATTTTTTCCCGCAGGATCGACGGCCAGCCACTCGCCGGGCACGAGAAACGGGGACCCTTCTTCGTGTTCACGACTGACGCGGGCTACGGAATTGCAAGAAGATTTTTCAAGGTCCCCGAGACACCAAAGCCCGATATCGATCATGACGCCGATGTGCCGACCCTCGGGGAGCTAATGCTACACGAGGCTGGCATTCGCCGGACTCGTTAGCGTTGGGGGAGGGACATCTTCGCGCGCCGTCTGCGCGTTCTCCACCATTCGGTATGCCTAGCCGAGTGCGAGGCGTTCGTGAAGACAGCGATGCCGTCGGGCCATCAACGGGGTTCAGCGCCCTGTCGCTCCCGCCACCGTCGCCATCTCTCCTGCGCCGCGGTCCGGGCGATCTCGCGTTTGCGCTCATTCGAAAGGTTTCGGGCCCGTCCTCGGCCACCGGCTGCGGCCAAGTTCGTGCGGTCGTCCCGGACGGCCTGTTTTGCAGCGAGCTTCCTCGACCTGTAGGCAGCCCGCCGCTCGTCAGTCCGGACCTCCTCGAGAAGCGTCCGCCATCGTTCATCCCGACTTCGTCGATCAGCCTCGTGGGCGGCGCGCTCTGCGATGAGCATGTGCTCCAGCTCAATGACGCGCAGCGCAAGGTTGGCAACTCGACCGAGGTCGATGGTGGAGGGGCTGCCACCGTCGAGGAGCGCGTGCTCGACGATGAGCGCGGCAGCGGTGACGGCGGCGGACCGGGCCTCTTCAGAAGAGGCGCCAGAGCCAGGGGCAGCGAGAGCCAGCAGTTTTCTGGCGCGATCGAGCGCTTTGTCACGCGTCACGGGAAGCCTCGCCACGTGAGCATGCGCGCAAGCACAGGCCCCGGTGAAAAGAACGCGCGATAAGCGTCGGCGGCGATGCAGCGACCATCGCTTGCGGCTTGCCCCACGGAGGCTGACCGCCGGGCCGGGAGTCGGGCGGCGCAATCGGGTCGGGCACGGGATCGGCCGACGCTCCTTCCTCCGGGCTCCGGCCGCCCATCGTGACGAAGACCCTCGCGATGGCTTCCTCGTTATCGGGCGTGTCAGCGTGCAAAGGACGAGCCGTTCGGAGCTACCCCCCAGCATATTATACCTCATTCAGGTTGATCCCATTCGTAGTTTCCTCGGGCCGGTGCTCCTTCGGGAGCGAGTTCTCAAACCAGTGGCGCGGAACCCAGAGGAGCGAATGTTGCGTTCCGCCGAGGCGGACCCGACGAGCGATCCGCTGAGTTCCGCAGCCGCCTTCAATGCTGGCAGCCTTCTCGATCACGCCGCGATCAGCGAGCTGGCGGTGGACTTCGTTCTGGTTGTACGGCCAGTCTCGGTCGTAGAACATCCGAACGGCGTTCCAGGACAGCTCCGCGCTGAGATACAGGTAGTTGCGATCGATCCAACCGATCCCGGTCACACTCAGGTCGGACGCCGCGCTCTCGCCGTCTCGGTCGGGAAGCGGAACCCTAATCGCCAATGCGGCCCGCTTGCTTGTGAGAAGGGCTGAGATGGCCGCCATCCAGCGGTCGGCGGGCGACGCCCCGCTGCTCTCGCCCGAATAATCCACCTGCGCGGCTGCGAGGTGCGTCATCCACTCTTCGACCGAGCGAAACAGCGTCTTCTGCTTTTCCGCCGTTATCGCTCCGATGTAGCCCGCATAGTCCAGGTAGCTCTCGGCGGCGGCGATCAGCAGTCCGATGGATAATGCCGTCCGGGCGTGTGCGCCCCTCGTCGCCGCGCGCACGCCGTCCGACTCGGACGCCCAGTACGAAGCGTACTGCGCGATCTGTTCAATCCGCAGCTCATAATGATTGGCAATGTGGGCGAGGTAGCTACGCATCGCGATTTGGTGAAGACGTCTTTGCCGAGCGACCTCGACGATGCCACCCGCTCCGTGGATCGCGAGGTCTCCGGGCTCGATGCGATCGACGAGCGCTCGGGCCAAGGTCGATGCGGTGCGCGTGATCGGCAGGTCTTCCCCGGTGGACAGGACCATCGCCCTCGGAGGTCTCGACGCCTGCGCTTCATTTGCGCGATTGTTGCGCTCGCGGCCTGTCCTGTTGCCGATGGACTGGAGGATCCGTGTGGCTTTTTCGTCAAGCCCCTTCTCAGCGCCGGGTACGAAGTCATCCACAACCACCACGGTGTCCCGAGCGTGGAAGAGAACGCGCTCGATCGCTGCTGGGGTGGCCGACCAAGAGAGCGGCGGCGAGTCGAACGACCACTCGCCGAAGAATCCGGCGGCCAACCCGGCAAGGCCAGACTTTCCTGTGCCGGTTTTGCCAACGAGCAAGATCGAGAAGTTGGCACGCACATCGACGTAAACGGGCGCGAGCCAGATGGCGCAGAAGACCGGGACCGTAACGCGCAGCTTGCCGACTGTCAGCGCGGAGAACGAGGAGGCAACTGCGTGCTTTATCTCTTCGGCATCTTCCGGCAGAGCTGCCATGCCGAAGCGGCCCTGCTGGTCGGGGTTTGCCACCTCGAGTCCCGCCGCGCCCTCGCCGATGGAGTTCTCCGGCAACAAGTACACCCAGCGGTCTTCGATCTTGCGCCAGCCCGTATGCGTGTAGATCGTGCGCGTCCTCGGGTGCGAGCGCTGGGATGTGGCCGCCAGGAAGTGGTCCCACGACGACCGCGCCGCCTCGACATGCGCCTTGGCACCCCACGCCTTCGGCAACCATTCCCGTTCGAGCCAGTGGGCGGCGCTTACGTGGGCTGATGGCAGCTCGGAGCCGTCCTCCATCGCGCCGCTGACCGTGAACTCTCGCTCACGTTCGACGCCGTTGTCTTTGTGGACGTCCTCCGTGATCTCGGCCACCAAGGGCGCGACCTTCCGCCAGGTAGGTTCGCCCTCCTCGTCCTGTCCTTCGCGGACAGCGGTGATGTTGTTCTCGAACGAGTAGACGTTCGCATCAACAGTGCGGCGTTCTTCCTTTTTCGGGATGAGCCTCCGCTTAAAGTTGGCCATCGCCTCGCGAATGGGTCGCGTTTTGAGCTTGCGCGCGGCGAACATCTGATCAAAGAGGGCGTGCGCCCTTTCGGACGCGTGCAGGTAGGCGAGGATCGGCAGTTCGGAAAGGAGCCCCTGCGCCGCTTCCGAACGTTGCAATGGGTCAAGTTCGAGCAGCGGGCGAAGTCGCTCGATAGGGTCCGCGCGGACCGCCTCGAACACGAGCCGGAAGAACGCGTCGGCGCCGTTTCTCGCGATGTAGTCGTCGGGACCCTGGTCCTTGCCTGTCGAAGCGAAGTCGTCTTTGGCAGGCTCCTGATAGGGGATCCTCATGAGCCACACGTCGGCTCCCAACGACTTGAGTGCGATGGCGGCGTATGCGGCTCCCAGGCTTACAAGTGGTTTCTTCGGATCGGAGATGCTGGCGTCGAAGGCGATTACCGTCATCCGCCCTTTCCAGCTGACTTTGCGCATCGCCGGGTGCGCACAGACCTCGTGGTACGTTCGAGACTCTCCGGGGTCATGCGCCCCCGCCAGGACACCGCCGAGACCCATCGCGGGCAGCCCGGTGTTGCACGAAATACTGGCGGCCTTTAGCGGCGCCTCGGCGACAAACATCCAGACGTCGGGATCATCGGCAGCCTCCAGCGCCTCCGGTGTGAAGTACGGAATGACGGGGATCCCGGTCGGAGCAAGGTAACGCCCGAGCTCATGCTCGGTTCTCGGCGGGCACCACCAGCATGCAGGCGCCGCAACGCTGGCATTCGTAACGACGAGCCCGGATCGTCGTGATCGTGGGCGGTCCGTCGACTGCGGCCGGCCCCCAGACCTGGCGCTCGCGAGTCCCGTCGCCATGCACGACCAGATTTCCACCCTCGGGGCGGCTCGCGGCGCCGCATCCGGGGCACCGCCCAGGACGAGCGGCCGACACCGACGGAATCTCCGCCTGCCAGACCTTGACGCCGAGCGCGCTCCGGCAAATCCTCTCCTTGCTCCGCACCTCACACGCTCGGAGCTCGACGCGAAGGGGTCCGCCAAGACTGCCCTTCGCGTCACCCTTTTGTCAGGCCGCCGACATGACGAACGCTCCGCCTCCGGGGCCCCCTCCTACGCCATCTCGGTCCCGCGCGGTATCCGCCACTCTCCATGATCGAGATCGCGCCTCTGCGCGATCCTTTCCATCACCCAGCGTGCGCGCAACTCCGAAAAGATCGATCAGATAGAGGGGGCGTTAACACCCTCTCGCATGCCTTCGGGCGGCGGTTGGTTGCGCGCGGACGCGGCGGGATCGTGCTCATGAGTTCCCTGGTGGCGTTTCAAGGCGTTCCGCGAGCCGCGAACTACTCGGCCACCAAGGCCTACGTTCAATCCCTGGCCGAGGGTCTGCGCCTCGAGCTCGCGCCGCGTGGCGTCGGTGTGCTCGCGTCGGCGCCGGGTCCCGTGAATTCAGGTTTCGCCGCGCGCGCATCGATGCAGATGTCGATGGCGCAGACGCCGACCGAGGTAGCGCGCGGGACGCTCTCGGCGCTTGGGCGCTGGGGAACGGTGAGGCCTGGCTTTCTCGCTCGGTTCCTGGAGCTGTCACTCGATTTCCCGAGGCCTCTGCGGGCACGGTCGAGAAGCGCGTGCCCATCACGGCCGGCACCACGCAATGCTCCTTCGAGAACGTCTCGGCCGGTACCTACGCGATCTCCGTCATGCACGACGAGAATGACAATCAGAAGCTCGACAAGAACTTCTTCGGCGTGCCGACCGAGGGCTACGGCGTCTCGAACAACCACACGCACGCGATGAGCAGCCCGACGTGGGAGGAATCCAAGTTCACGGTCGAGGGCGGCAAGAACCTCGGGCTGGGGATCGGTCTCCGTTACTGACCAGAGGCCTCGGTCAGGGCACGGCGACCCGGAGGTACCGACCGATCAGCGCTCGAGAGCCTCCGTGAGGGCGCGGCGACGGTGCGCAACGAGAAGAAGGCCGCGCGCAACTGCGACGTGCGTTGGCGACATTTCGGACGCTTTTGTCGCAAATGACCTTTCGCCGTATTTTGAACTGTCGACCGACCCGGGTTGTGCTCCTGACGCCACTTCGGTCTCGGTCACGGGGGGGTCTTGACCCTCGCCAAGACCGGTTCGTGTCCCGCCCCGGGAATTGGAGCCAGCGTTGCATTGAATGCCGCGTACTCAGTTTGTGGTGACTTCGATATCCAGGTTGATTACGAACTGTCCGCGTTTCCAATTCCTTCGACGGGAGCGCGATGGGCCGCATTCTGGGTTGGTTCGGCCGCTTGCATACTAAGCAGCGGCTGCACCGGCATATCTTTGGAATGATACGACAGCGCGACGGATCTCGATACGACAACCGGACAAAGTCAGACGGTCTACAAAGCATGGGCAACCGACACCTCGCAGGGCCCGGTGTCCTTCATCAGCACGGGCGACTCCAGCGGAAAACTGCGCTTTACGAGAACAGGTTCGACGTTGACGGGCTACATTTGGGTGGCCGACGCGGGCAGTGGACATCCGTATATCAGATCGCGACGGTAACCACCCCAATGGCCATCGGCTTCTGGTCGGATAGTTACGACACGCTGGATCAATCCGCCAGCTATTCCAACCTTAGCGTGACTTCTGCGACATCCGCGGAGTAGTTCACTCCACGAGCTTTCCCAGCACCTTCCGCACCTCCCCCCGCCACCGCGCGAGCTCCGTCCGATTGCCGATCGGAAGCTCTTTCGCCGCCGTTGCGATCGCCAGCCGCTTGCAGTAGAGGTCGTCCGCGACCGGATCCGCGAGATCCGGAAACGTGACCGACAATCCCCCGCGGCTCTCCACGGATTCACGGACTTTCGACCCCTGGTACACCTCGAATTTCCGCTCGTCTCCGAAGTACCCGTTTCGGACGACGTGAATCCGGGCTCGCGGCACCGCATCCATGAACTCCTTCAGAAGCTCCAAGCTGTCTCGCTGCCGGTTGATGCCAGGTCTTGCTTAACTCGGGATTCCAAAACGGGATTCGATGGCACCAAGCAGGGTTTCGATGGCGCTAGGGCGAGGGCAACCGTGCGACACTCCCCGCGAAAGAACGGCGCTATTTCGGAACGTGACGACGAATTCGCGCTCCCTGGTTTTCGAGCGGCTCCTTGGTGCTTTCGACGACCCGTGATGTCGTGGTGGGGTCGAAAATGGACGTGTGGAGCCAATGGATCAGCTTGGCCTTCGTGTAGTCGAGCCCGCCCGCGGTGACCGTGGTCGTCGACGTCGACTCCGCCGATGCAAGCGCCTCGTTGTATTCGACCGGATTCCAGATGAATGTGTTCCGAAATTGGAGGTTGCAGTTGCTGAACTGGAGCGGGGCACGGCTGGCATCCGTGTTACCGCCGGACTGCCCGGCTTTGGCGGGGGTGCCGACGGTAAGATCACACGGAGCCATCGACCCGGCCGACCGCGTCGAAGTGCACGCACTGGTGAGATTCGGCGCATCGGTATTGCCGGGATCCTGGCACGATTCGGCTGGTCGGGTCCTTGTCGAAGACAAGGACCTGGGCGCCGGGGTAGCGAAGCCACTGCAGGGCGAGGAGGCCGAGCAGGGTGGACTTGGCCGCGCCGGTGGGGCCGAGGATGAGGGTGTGGCCGACGTCGCCGACGAGGTGGAGGCGAAAGGGGGTCGCGCCGGTCGTGCTGCAGGTGACGTGGGCGGTGCCGACGCCGCAGATCGCTTCGAGGTGGGGGCTTACGGCGTCGCCGGCCCAGACGGCGCTCAGCGGCATGAGGTGGGCGAGGTTGAGGGAGTGGACGATGGGGCGGCGGACGTTGGCGTAGACGTGGCCGGGCAGGCTTCCCAGCCAGGCCTGGGTGGCGTTGAGGGTCTCGTCTTGACGGTGAAGCCGCGGGACTGGAGGACTTCCTGGATGCGCTGGGCCTTGCGCCGGACTTCGTCGGGGCTCGGGTCCCAGACGGTGACGGTCGTCGTCAGGTAGCCGAAGGAGACGAGGTCGTCGCCGAGAAGTGGGAAATCGAGCGCCGCGAGATGGAGCGCAAGGAGGAGGAGCATCGGCGGACGAGCGCGAGGAAGCGCAGCAGAAGGAGATCGTCGCGGCGATTGGCCAGTGGCGGCTGGCCCGCGACATCCGGGCCTACGTCGCCGAGGTCCACGCGCTGGTCGAAGCGGCGGGGCTGCAGATCCCCCAAGGCGGCGATGTCGAAGAGGAACTGAACTGGGCGCTCGCCCACGCCGACCGCCTCGATCCGCTGACCGACTGGCGGACGGACATCAAGAGGGCGAAGGCCGAGCTCACCGGCCTCCAGGGACGCGCAACGACTGAGGATTTCCCCGCGAGGGTCATCCTCCGGACTCCCCCTGGCGACGTTGCGAACGGAGCCATTCTATGGTGTTTGATCCGCTCGAGTTCGTGGGTGTCGTGGTGCGGGAGGGTCCGGCCGGGTGAAATCGTCGTCGGATTACGTGACCGAGCTGCTCGACCCGCTGGTGTGCGCGCTCGCGGACGCGTGGGCACGACGCTGCGCGGCAAGTGGCGTCTGGATGCGCTGCTCGGCGTCGGAGGCATGGCGGCCGTGTATGCCGGGACGCATCGCAACGGCAGCCGGGCTGCGATCAAGATTCTGTACACCGGGCTCACGGTGAGGGCACCGGTGCGGGTACGCGGCGCTGGCGGGTGGGTCCAGGTAGCGGGGGCCTGGTCCTCGTCCAGCCGAAAACCGACCCGCGTAACTCATTCGGTAGGAAGGAGAGTTTGTCCTACACTCCCGATTTGCATTGACGGATACCACACACCGTGTTGCCACGTTGAGAAGGGCCGCGAGGGGCGTGGCGCCACGGGAGGGTAGATCGATGATCGTACCGGATGCGGTGCAGGATACGGCGTTCGCAGCCAGTGGGACGCCAGGAGGCTACTCGGGTGGAGGATACCCGCCGGGCGGTTACGGGCCTCCTGGTGGAGCCGGCAGCCCGGGGCGGCCCGGGGTGCCGAACGTCCAGGGATACGGTCAGCAGCAGCAGGCCTATGACGGACGCGGCCCTCAGGGGCCGGCGGGCGGCCCGCCAGCGCCGAGTCGAGGGTTTTTCGGAGCGTTGTTCGATTTCTCGTTTTCCGAGTTCATCACCACGAGGATCGTGCGTTTTCTGTACGTTCTTTACGTGATCGCCGTCGGCCTTGGCTTCCTGTTTGGAATGGGCGCAGGACTGATGACCATGGCCGCGGGTGCGGGCGCAGGAGCGATCGAGCATCATGCGGCCGTTTCGAGTGGCCTTGGCAGCGCGGACGCACCGGCTGCCGCCGTGGGGGGATTGGGGATCTTCGCGGGCATGTTGCAGCTCGTACTGACGCCCGTCATTTGCGCGATCGCACTGATTTACGGCCGGGTCATGTTCGAGTGCGTGATCGTGTTCTTCCGGCTGGCCGAGCACGTAGGAGAAATCGACCGGAAAACCCGCGGCTAGATCGCGGTCCGTCGGGGCGAAATCGGTTGCAACTGACGAGTGCGGGCCGCCACGTTAGGGTACTTTTCCTTGGGACCCGAGCCGAGGATCGAACGACCGCTCGAATTCGCGGAATCATCGGGAGGGCAGGGATCCGCCTGGCCTGTGGGCCACAATCCCTACGCGCCGCCAGCGCACTACGCGCGAAGGCGCCGGAGGTCGAAACTTGATCGCACCGCCCTGGTTATCCTCGGCCTCTACGCGACCTCGAGCATCGCGGCTTTTGCGGCTGACGCCTCGGTGCTCGGCGGTGAGTCGACCACGGACGGTGGGGCGCCGCGGCTCGTCGCCGTGTGCTTGCTCCTCCTCTGGCTCGGTCGTCGTTGGGCGGCGCTGCCGGCGGAGGCGCAGAAGGCCGTTGCGGGCAAGCGCATCGGTCCTTGGCTCGCCGTCCTCTTCCACTTCCTACCCGGGTTCGACGTGTTTTGGCTGTTCAAGGCCCAGGTGGCGCTCCGTGACGGCGTCAACGGGTGTCTCGGGCCGAAGTCGCTCGGGTGGGCGGTTCCGCGGCCGCCGGCCGTGCTCGCGCCGCTCGGCCATCTTTGCAGCATCTTCTGGTTCGCCATGTTGCGCACGAGCTGGTTCTACCTGCTCCCCGCGGCGCTGACGCCCACGCTCTGGGTCGTCCACATCGGGCTCATCGAACGCGCGTGGGCGCATCGGCGACGCACGATCATCGCGCCGGAGGCACCATACACGCCGCGCGCTACCCCGTCTTGACGTGGGTTGCGAGCGCCTGCCCTTCCCGAACGGCGATCATGCGAGCAGCGGTTGCCGCTTCACGAGAAAGTCCGCGGCTTCGGCGTCCTCCGGGAAACCTGTGCTGCTTATCCGGCCAGAGCAGCTGCAGGACCGGAAATCCCTGATTGGTGTAGTGACGGCACCCGTAACCGAGATACGCGTCATAACTCGCCTTGGCTGTGACGACGCGGAACCGGACGTCGTAACCATCCCGCACCTCCGAGACCGTCTCCCGACGGGGAAGCGCTTGCCGCTCCGGATCATGGCGCCGCAATGGTTCAGGATGGTGTGCATCGATTCGGGCGCGAGTCCGAAGAGGATGATCTCGGGATGACCGTATTTCTCGTACAGGCCGATCGTGTAGGCGAACGCTGGAGCGTCGCCGTCCGAGTGAACCAGGCCGACCCACCAGCCGTGTCGGTCGATGACCTTGCGGATGTGGCCCGGCGTCTCGTCCTCGATACTCCACGGAGCGCAAGCACTCTCGCGCCTCGCGACGTGTGCGGTGCACATCGTGGCGAGCTCATTCACCGACGGGTCCCGGCTCACGATATGCTCGAGGCAGACAAGCAGATACCCGTTGGCTGCCACTTCGCCATGATCGTTGCCGCACAGGAACTGCCAGTCGCCATCCTCGTCGTGCGAGACAAACACGATGGGCTTGGCGTCCATCCAGACGTGCCTGCACGCGAACACGCCGGTGTGACGTTCTTCGGCGAAGCGAAAGTCCGCCGCCGTGGGGTGGTTGTGGCTTATAGCCGCCGGAGGCCAATCCTCAGGGCGAGGCCGCAAGATCGCCGGGGTACAGCATTTCCCCGCGCGAGCCGGCAACCGCAACCTCCCGCGAACGTAGCCTCGCAATTGTCGTCGCGCATCTGGTGAACGACACGCCCGGCCCCCTCGATGCGGGTTCCATTCCGCCCTCGACCGTTCTCACGAGGTCCATTCGGCGGTAGGGTTGAGAGTCGTGCCCAAGGGATCTCGTTCGAAGAGCGCGCCTGACACTGTCGCCCTACTGTCGGCGGCTGTCGCCACGCTCGATCGAGACAAGGCAGTCGCCCGCTCTTCACTCGGCCCGCCGGCCGTGCGAGACGGCCTGGTCGAGAGCCTCCGCCGCCGCGGCTACGAGGTGGGTCCCAAGTTCGTTCGTGTGCCGATCGCCGCGCAGCTCGAGGAGGCGCTCCGTGAGGGAAACTTCATCGCCTTGAAGACGCTTGGCGTTCACGTCCGAGGGGCCGCGGCCGCGGAGGCCCGAGAGGCAGCGCTGCTTCTCGTGGAGAAAGGACAGGCGCATCTTGTCCTGCGGACCCACTCCGAGACCCTCGTGCCGGCTCGAACCGATATCGTTTCGGGCAAGGCCCTGACGGCGGCCGCGGCCCGGGCAACGGATCTCGCCAAGTACCTCCAAAAAGCTGCACGCAAGAAGGGCACGAGCGTTCTTCGCTCCGACGTTCGAGAGCTTCTCGAAGGCGCCCTCCACGACCTGCAGCACGGCAGAGCGAGGGCGGTGGATCCAGGATTGAAGGTGCCTCGAATTCTGCGGGCAGTAGAGAAGGCACGAGATGCCACCCTCGGCCTTTCCTTCGTGCCGAAGGTGGTGGCGCTCCTCGCCGATGAACTCGATCGCGATGCGGCGAAGGCAGCGCTGCTCGAGGCGGCATCGCGTGGGCTTCTCGAGCTTCGGCCCGAAGGCGGGCTCGGTCGCCTGTCGGAAGCGGAGCGGCTGGCATGCCCGGAGGGCCCTCAGGGGACGCGGCTATCGTGGGCTCGACTCACGGAGGAAAGCGCATGAGCTCTACTCTCTTCGACGCCATTCACGCGGATCCGTGGGCCGAGCAGCTCGTCGACCTGCCATCCCTCAACGCGGAGGCCAGCGCGGCGATCGAGGAGTCCATCGTGAGGCAGCGCGAGGTCGCGCGGACCCTTCCGAAGGAACTTCATTCGTACTCGCTGGTCATCGTCGGCCCGGCCGGCGCCGGAAAGACCCACCTGTTCGCGCGCCTGCGACGAAGGCTCGGCCCCAAAGCCGTGTTCGTGCACATCCGGCCGCTTCTGAACTCGGACATGACCGCGCGCTTCGTCCTGCACGAGATCGCCAAGCAGCTCGGCTACGCAACCCTCGGCTCACGCCAGATTGACGCATTGGTCGGCTCGCTCCTCGCTCACCTGGAAGGAGCCGCATCGACCTTTCCTCAGACATTTCTCGAGGAAATCAGGCGATTGCAGGAAGCCGACCGCATTCGACGACTCGACGACGTGACCGAACGGGTTCTGGAGATCTGGCAGGATCTCGATGAGACGTACCTTCGGCGTCTCCTCGAGGTTCCATTCGGAACGCCCGCGACGCAGCGTGCGGGGCTCGCCTGGCTCTCCGGTCGGGAGTGCGACGAAGCCCAGTTGGCTCGCATCGGGGCGCCGGCGTCGATGGAGGAAGCCGCCGTCGTCCCCGCCCTGCGCACCTTGTCCGCCGTCGCCTCGTTGGGCGCGCCGATCGTCCTCGCGTTCGACCAGCTCGAGAACCTCGTGGACGGAGATGAGTCGAAGTCCCGCCTGCTCGCGTACGGCAATCTTGCGGCCGAGCTCGTGGACTCCGCCCGCGGTGTCGTGCTGGTGCACATGGCGATCGATACCGAGTGGAAGTCTGCCCTCGAGCCGTCGCTGGGTGCGTCCCACCGCTCTCGAATCGCGATGCGTACCAAGTTGCTGTCGCTGCCGACGCCGGCGGAGCGGGAGGATCTCTTGCGCCTCTGGGCGGGTCGCGTCCCCGACCCCTCGGCGCCTTTTCCTTGGCCCTTTGGCGAACGTCGAGTGACGCGTCTCTGCACCGCTCCCGGCATGACGCCCAGAATGATGCTGGTCGAGTGCCGGACCGCGATCGAGTCCGGTGGCATCGACGAGTCCATGCCTCCGCCGCAGCCCGTGCCCATTCATCCGTCGAAAGTGCCGACGGATCCGGAGGGCACCGAGGGCGCGCGCGATGCCTTGGCGGCCGAGTGGGAGCGGCAGCTCGAGGAAGCGAGACGGGCCCTCGACGAGATGGCCGCCGCGGGCCAGTGCGCCGACGCCGCGCGGATCGCCGACGGGTTCGCCGTCGCGTCGCGCTTTGCTTCCCCACTGACGGTCGAGGTCAAGCTCCGAGAACCAGCGCAGCTCACGTGGCAGACGCCCGCGGGCCCTGTTCGTATGGCGCTTCTGCACCAGAACCACCCTCGAAGCCTTGGCACTTCCCTCGCCAAGCTGACCGCGCTCGCGGAGAAGGGTCCCGTTCTGGCCCTGCGGGAGCGGGCTCACGAGCTGCGTCCGACCTGGAAAGACAGCCTGGCCAAGCGGGCCGCCCTGCTCGCGAAGAAGCATGCGCGCTGGCTCGCATTCGAGCGCGAGGACGCGGCACGCTTGCTTGCGCTTGCGTCCATCCTTTCCGCCGCTCGATCCGGGGACGTGACCGACTTGACCGGATGCAAAGTGTCGGTCGAGTCGGTTCGCATGTGGGTTGCGGATACGCTGAATGTCCCCTCGTGGCCGATCCTCAAGGCCATCACGGCCCCCTCGGAAGGCGAGGCCGACGAGCCGGGGGAGGCGAGTTCCGAGGCCGGTGCCCCACGATCGGGGTCGGCGATGTCGGTTCTTTTGCGCCTCCGAGTGGTATCGCTCGACCGGCTCGTGCGGGAGGTTGCGAGAGTCGACCGTGAGGCGACCCGTTCCTCGGTCCTGCAAGAGCTCGAACGAGCAGGGGACCGGGTGCGGTGGTTCGGGTTGGCGGTCGTCTGCGCACGGGAGGAGGCATGACCCATCGGATCAGCGTGACCGAGGTGAGAAACGCCCTGCGGTGTCCACGCATCTTTGCCCTCGGCCGTCTGCATGGCCGCGCCGTGTCGTTCCCGGTCGGGTCGTCGTGCCTGGGGGCGACGTTCCACCGCATCGTGGATCGCTTCGCAAACGCGGTGGCCGCACCTCCGAAGTACCTGGCAAGGTTGCCTGCAGGGACCCCGCGCGACGACGTGGAAGCGACGCTCGCCCGATGGCTGCTCGATGGCCTCGTGGAAGAGCTGGGCGCCGATCCGAGCTACGCGACGATCCCGGGAGAGGTCGACGACCTCGCCGAGGCACTGCGCGAGCTTGCTCGTCACCTTGCGGGCCGCTTGCAAGCCTTCGATGCCCCACCCGCCGACGCTCTTCCGAGAGTGGTGCGCGCGGGCGAGCGGTCCTTCGAGTCGATCCTCGGACCCGACGGTCCACTCGTGCACGGGCGCATCGATGCTCTCTACGCCGACGTTCGCGGGCAGCTCGAGGTCATCGAGTACAAGCTGACCGACGAAGCGAACGACGAGGTCGACCGGGCGCAGGTGGCACTCTACCGGGAGCTCGTCCGGCGAATGGACGGAGACGACGCGCGACCCGTGGTGCTTCGATTCACACCGACTCTGCGGGAAACCTCCATCGCACCCCAGGATTCGGCAGCGCTCATCGAGCGTTCCATTGGGCCCTTGCTTGCCGACATGCTCCGGTGGACCGACCAGCCGGACACGGCTCCTGCCACGGCGCGCAAAGACCTTTGCGCGGCGTGTCCTGTCGCCCAACCATGTGCCGAAACCTACCCGGAGCGCTTGCCCCCACGCGACGACCCGCCCACGGCGGCTTCACGCCCGCGTCCGGGTGCGGACGGCACACCCCTTGAGCCCACGCCGGTCGTGCGCCCTCTCGCTCACGCCGACGACGAGGAGGGCCGACAGGACGCCGAGACTCTGAAGGATCGAATTTTGGCCGAGCTGAAGAAGCAGGGCGTGGCGGCCGTTTCTCCGAAGGCGCCCATCGTCGGACCGACGCTCTTCGTTATCGAGATCTCTCGACCGAGAGGGTCGGTCTCTCACCTCGATCGAGCGGCCGAGGACGTGCGACATCGCCTTGCTGCGGAAGACGACGTGTCGGTGACCTACGAGAAGGACGGTGGCCATCGACGGTTCACGGTCAAGCGACCCAAGCCGCGACGCGTGTACCTAGGGCCCCTGCTCGAACATCGCCGCGACTGGCTGCAGGCCAAGGCAGGCCGCTTCGTCCTCGGACAGAGGCCCGACGGGGAGACCTTGATCGGTGATTTCTCCGACTCGAGCACGCCCCACTTGCTCGTGGCCGGTCAGTCGGGGAGCGGGAAGTCCGTGCTTTTGCAATCGATCGTGGCGAGCCTCGTTCAGTACCATGGACCGGAAAGCATCCGCTTCACGCTCATCGATCCGAAGCGAGTGACGTTCATCGGGCCTGCCTTCAAGGCCGCCGTCGCAGCCCACCTCGACGGCCCGATCCGCTACGAAGCCGAGGAGACGCTGCCGGTCATCGAGCAGCTCGTCGAGATCATGGAGGAGCGCTACCGCGCGTTCGAGAAGGCCCAGGTGAGCAGCGTCGACGAC
>Ga0187782_10001220_pt1 | contig 18480 bp, 12 predicted proteins | sample 0715_SJ02_MP15_2_FD_132454 | JGI IMG/M metagenome (GOLD analysis project Ga0187782, IMG submission 132454) | Tropical peat soil microbial communities from peatlands in Department of Meta, Colombia - 0715_SJ02_MP15_20_MG | ecosystem: Environmental > Terrestrial > Soil > Wetlands > Peat | place...
CCGACGGCCGGCGGAGGATCCCTCTCACCGACCTCTACGACGAGCGCGGGGACGGGATCCGACGGCTCAAGGTCCGGCCCGGGGAGCTCCTGGTCGCGGTCCACTTTCCGCGCGAAAGCCGCTCGTTGCGGGGACGATACCGAAAGCTTCGCGTCCGTCCGTCGTACGACTTCCCCGAGCTCGGGGTCGCGGTCGCCGGGACGTGGGACGACCGGCGGGTCGAGTCGCTCGCGATCGCCGTGGGCGGCGTCGAACCGTACCCGCGGCGGTTCGATGAGCTCACGCGCCCGCTCGTCGGGGAGACCCTCTCGGAATCCCGGGTCGCCGCGCTCGCCGAGTCGATCACCCGCGCGGTCCGGCCGGTCCACAACACGTTCCTCCTGCCCGACTACCGTCGGCGGATGGTCGGCGTGTACGTCCGGCGCGCGATCGAGGAAGCGAGGAGCGCCGCCGCGACATGACCGGTTCGGCCGAGTTCGCCCTCGTTCCGCTCGCCGAGCTCAAGGCCCACGAGCGGATCGAGGAGTCGAACGTCCTCGACCTCGTGGACCTGCTGCGACGCACCCAGGTCCTCTCGGACCCGATCTGGGTCGCGCGAGAGGCGTTCGTCATCCTGAACGGCCACCACCGCGTGGAGGCGCTCCGCCGGGTCGGTGCCGAACGCGTGCCCGCGTGGCTCCTCGACTACGGAAGCGAGCTCGTCCACCTCGAGCGTTGGCATCCGGGCCCCCCGATCGCGAAGAGCGAGGTCATCCGCCGCGCGAAGGAAGGGCGGCTCTTCCCTCCCAAGACAACGCGCCACCGGCTCCTGCTCGACCTTCCCGCCCGACCGACCCGGCTCGCGGAGCTGTTGCCCGCGAGCGCGGGGGAGCCTCACTCCCGAGCGTCCGACCGACCCTGACGATTCGCGGGCGGAGCGTCCGTCCCGGTGAACGGGAGAGGGAGCTGCCCCTCGGCGAAGCGGCGGAGGGTCGCGGCGAGCAGCGCGACCTCGACCGGATGCAGTCGAGCCCGCAGGGACTCCGGCGTGTCGTCCGGGAGAACGGGGAGCCGCTCCTGAGCGATCGTCGGGCCGCTGTCGACGTCGCTCGTCACCAGGTGGACCGTCGCCCCGGTCTCTCGGTCCCCGGAGGCGAGCACCGCGCGGTGGACCCTCGGGCCGTACATCTTCGGCCCTCCGTGTCGCGGCAGGAGGGACGGGTGGATGTTGATCGCGCGGCCCTGCCATCGGTCGACCCACGCGGGCGGGAGGATTGAGAGGAATCCCGCGAGCACGACGAGCTCCACCCCCTGCTCGACCAATTCCCTCGTGAGCCGCGCCGACCAGACGTCGGGGTCGACCCCCCGCGCGGGGAGGACGATGGTCGGGAGGCCCCTCCGGCGGGCGCGCTCGATCGCCGGGATGTGCGGTCGGTCGGCCACCACGAGCACGATCCGGACGGGAAGGTGGCCGCCGGCCGCGAGCTCCGCGAGACCCTCGAGGGTGGTCCCTTCGCCGGAGACAAGGACGGCGATCGGAAGGATCCGGGACACGCCGCGACGAGCGGTCGGGATTAGAAGAGCGTGGCGGACGTGAACCGGAACGAGCCGGTCGCGAGCGCGGGGGCGGTCACACAGCTCCCGCCCCGCTCGGAAGCGTAGATCCTCCGCTCCTTGCCGAGGAGGGAGATCCCGGCGATCGCCGTGAGGACGCTCTCGGTGAACCGGAGGTTCCGCGCGGGCCGCGCGACCTCTCCGTTCTCGATGACGTACGTCCCGTCGCGGGTCATCCCCGTGATGACCCCGAGGCCCGGGTCGACCGTGCGCACGTAGTGGAACCGTGTCACGAGGAGCCCGTTGCGCGTCTCCTTCACGAGCTCGTCCTCGCTCGCGGGGCCCGGGTCGAGGAGGAGGTGGTTCGGGAGGGGTCCGAAGTCTCCCGAGGGGGCTTCGGGCGGGAGCGCGTGGCCGGTCACTTTCTTTCCGAGCCGGCCCGCGGTCAACAGGTCGGTCACCACGTCGCGCGCGACGCCCTTCTCGATGAGCGGGGTCCGTTTCGCGTCGGTGCCCTCGTAGTCGATCGCCGCGGGGATCGTCTCCCGCGAACGGGGGTCGTCGACGAGCGAGACGAAGGGCGGGGCGACCTTCTTCCCCCGGCGACGGGCGAGGCAGGTCCATCCCTCCACCTCGCCGTTCCCCGCGAACCCGAGATGGCCCAGGAACGCGAGCAGGTCGGCGACGGCCGGGCCGCGCAGCACCACCGCGTACTCCCCGGGGTCCACGGAGACGGGCGGGGTCGTCGGCATCCGCTCCGCGGCTTCCGTCCCGAGATCGGCGGCGCCGAGTCGGCCGACGTCCCAGTGGGCGCCTTCCGACCAGCCCGAGACGGGAGGGTCCTGCTCCGGACGGTCGACGAGGACGCTCGCCTGGGCCATGGAGAACGCGCAGTCTCGGTCGAGGCCCGACGAGTTCGCGACCTCGAGTCGCTCGCACCCGACGTTGAGCACTCCGGCCACGCGCGCCCCCGGGGCCTCGGCGGACGCCGCGTCCAAGATCTCCTGGGCGAGCCGGGTCGCCGCCTCCGGGGAGATCTCGGCCGTGGCGTGCGAGAACGGGGTCGGCGCAGAAGGGCGAGCGGCCCCTCGCGCGAACCCGGGGAACTTCTTCTCGACCGGCGCGACGCGCGCGAACGCGCACGCCGTCCTCCCGAGCTCGCGAAGGCCGTTCGCCGTCACATCGAACCCCGTCGCGGTCGCGAGCCGCTTTCCGTCGGCGACGCGGAAGGAGACGTGCGTCGACCGCTCGAGATGGGGCTGGTGGATCCGACCGTTCGAAAACCGTATCGTCGTCCACGATGACCGGATCAACCGAACGTCGCCTCGGCAGCCGTCCGGGAGGCCCGCGAGCGCGGTCGCGAGCGAGCCGCTCGAACCTCGGGGTAGTTTCTTCGCCACGACCGTCAGCCTCCCCGGACGGCGACGTTGCGGAACCGGCCCACCGGCGCTCCGTGGCTGACCCGCGCCCCCTGGATCGGCTGCCCCTTCCCGCAGTTCGGGAGCCCCCACAGATGGCGGGTGCTCCGGTCGCCGAGCGCGTCGAGCGAGCCCCAGAACGTCGGGGTCATGCCCGAGTAGATCGGGTTGCGCACGAGCTCGCCGAGCTCGCCGTTCACGATCCGACGCCCTGCCTCGGTGCCGAACTGGAAGTTGAGCCGTCGGTCGTCGATCGACCACGAACGGTTCGTGTTGAGGTAGACGCCCTCCTGAACCCCCTCAAGGAGCTCCTCGAACGAATGGTCCCCCGGCTCGAGGTTGATGTTCGTCATGCGGACGATGGGAGCCCGGTCCCCGCCCGAGGCGCGGGCCGTTCCTCCGGACCGACGTAGGCCGAGCCGGGCGCCCGACTCTCGCGAGGAAAGGGTGCCGACGAGGACCCCGCGGTGGACGATCGGGGTCCGCTGGGCGGGCACTCCCTCGTCGTCCCACCCGAACGTCCCGAGCCCCCCGGGCTCGGTCGCGTCGGCGACGACGTTCATGACGTCGCTCCCGTAGCGCAGCACGCCGAGGTGCTCGGGAGAGACCCAGCTCGTTCCGGCGAATCCGGCCTCGGAACCGAAGATCCGGTCGAGCTCGACCGCATGGCCGACGCTCTCGTGCACTTGGAGAGCGAGCTGCTCCGAGCCGAGGACGAGCGTGGTCGTGCCGGTCGGGCAGACCGGTGCATCGAGCAGCTCGACCGCCTCCCGTCCGGTCGACCGAGCCCGGTCGACGAGGTCGAGGCCTTCGACGAACTCGAAATCGGCCTGGGAGAAGTCCCCACCGTGCGAGGCGGGGGAGCTCCGTCGCTGGACGTTGGAACCGCGGACCGCGGTCGCGGTCAGCCCCGCCCCCACGTGGACGATGCGCGAGGTGTACGACGCCCCCTCCGACGAGGCGTACCACTTGTTCTCCTCCCAGGCCTGGAACGTGGCGATCCCGCTCTTCACCTCCCGCGAGGCGTGGAGCGCTTTCTCGGAGTCCGTCAGCAGTTCGACCACCGACTCGAACGGCATGCGGAACGGGTCGGTCCGAAGCGGGGTCTCGTAGCGTCCGCCGCTCGGGCCGCGATCGTCCGTGAGGCGAAGGGGCCCGTGCGCGTGCTCCGCCGCGGCGCGGGCGAGACGGTGCGCCAATCGGGCGACCTCCCGGACCGGCCCAGGGCGGAGGTCGTTGGTCGTGGCGAACCCGAACGCCCGGTCGGTGCGCACCCGGACGCCGAGCGCGTCGCCCCGCGAGTCGGTGAGCGCGCTCGCGGAGCCGTTGCGCACCGCCAGCTGGAGGTATCGGTCGGGCGCGACCACCCGGACCTCGACCAGGGCGGCGCCGTCGCCGTCCCCGGCCTCGAGTGCGGCCCGAATCAGCTCCTCCACGCCCTCTCCCGATTTCGCGGCGCGAGCCGGCCGGAGGATTTACGCGTGTGGGGGGGCCGGGACCCTGCCGGGCGAACGCCCGGAGAAGCCCAACTTAGAGCATCACACGAAGGTTGAGCTTCTCGGTGAGCTCTTTGTAGCGGTTGCGGATCGTGACCTCGGTCACGCCGGCCACCTCGGCGACCTCGCGTTGCGTGCGTCGCTCGCCGCACTGGACGCTCGCGATGTAGATCGCCGCCGCCGCGACGCCGGTGGGCCCGCGCCCGCTCGTGAGCTCCCGTTCGGTCGCCTCTTTCAGGATCTCGTTGGCGCGGGTCTGGATCTCGCCCTTCAACTTGAGCTCGGAACAGAACCGCTGAATGTAATCCTGCGGACGCGTTGGCATGAGCTTCAGGTGGAGCTCGCGGGTCATGAACCGGTAGGTGCGTCCGATCTCCTTCCTTCCGATGCGCGACTTGGACGCGATCTCGTCGAGCGTCCGCGGGACGTTGCACTGCCGGCAGCTTCCGTAGAGCGAGGCAGCGACCACGCCCTCGATCGACCGGCCCCGGATGAGGTTACGGTTGACGGCCTTCCGGTAGATCATCGCGGCCGTTTCCCGGACGTTGCGCGGGAGCGCCATCCCCGACGCGATCCGGTCGAGCTCGGCGAGCGCGAAGGCGAGGTTCCGCTCGGTCGCGTTCGAGACCCGGATGCGGCGCTGCCACTTCCGAAGGCGGTAGAGCTGCGCCCGGTTGCGGGTCGGGATCGACTTGCCGTACGGGTCGCGGTTCTTCCAGCCGATCTCGGTCGAGAGACCCTTGTCGTGGATCGTGAGGGTCGTCGGGGCCCCGGTGCGCGCCCGCTTCTCTCCCTGTTCGGCGTCGAAGGCGCGCCAGTCGGGCCCTTGGTCGATCATCGACTCTTCGAGCACGAGGCCGCACTCGTCGCAGACGAGCTCGCCGCGCTCGTAGTCCCGCGTGAGGTGCGTCGACCCGCAGCTCGTGCAGCGGGTCGGGACGACGATATCCTCGGGTCGGTCCGCGGGTTTCTCCGGGTTCGGCGTGGCTTCTCCGTTCTGCATGCCCTGCAATCTCCTATTCTCGCACCAGCGTGGTCCCGAGGAGGGCGGTGCCCTCCGCGGGCGTCGGCGTGCGGCGGGGTCGGACGCTCAGGTACGGTCGAGCGACGGGCCCGAAGACTCGGACGACCTTCCCTCGGACCGCACCGCGCGCGTCGCCGACCAAGGTACCCTCGGAAACGACCTCGGGTCCGGCCGCCCGCAGCGTAAGGAGCCCGGCCGGCGTGATCGCCAGCACAGTTCCGACGTCGCGACTCCCGAGGCGCCCGTCCGCCCGCGACAAGTGGTATAAACCACTTGCGATACGTATATGAAGCTTACGCCCGAGGCTTCGTGCGGTTCCGCCCTCGACTGCTCGGCGGAAGGAGGCCGGCCGTGTCGGCCTCGTCCTGCGACGGCGGTTCGTCCGGCGGGATATACGGAACGTAGAACGACGGACGCACGGTCCGAGGGCGCGGCTCGGCGCCCTCTTCCTCCTCTTCGGGTTCGGGTTCCTCGGGGGCCTTCTCCTCGCCGGGCGAGGTTGACGCGGCGCCGGTGAGGGTGACCTTGCGCTTCTCCTGGGTCAGACGGTCGACCTCCGCCCAGAGCTGTTCGATCTCCTCTTCCGGGGTACCGTAGCGGCGGTCCTCGCTGATCGCCGCGCGGACCTGGGCCATCAGCCGCGCCGCGCTCGACGCGTCCCGCGCCTTTCCTTTGATGCGCTGGAGACGACGGGCCAGGTTGCGCGCCTCGAGCAGGATCTCCTCCTCCTCGCGGGGAGAGAGGGGTGGGAGGGCGGGCGCCCGCGGGATCCGGGCGACGGCGCGACGGGTCTCCACGAGGCGCTGGGCCGCGGTCGGGAGGTTCTGGTCCTGGAGCGCCTGGAGCAGCCGCGAGAACGATTTGGGAGCGTCGCCGAGCTCTTCCCCGCGGTCGCGGGCCCGGCGGATCGACAGTCCGAGGGCCTGGGCTTCCTGGACACAGAACTTCGGTACGGCGTCGTTCAGGACCGCGAGCGCGAGCGACGCGCTCGCCGCGGCCTTCTCGAGCGACCCCGAACTGAGCGGTTCGGCCATCAGACGCTTGCGGGGGTTTCCGACGCGACTATCCAAAAGGGCGAGGTCGACGCCGATCGTCGCGGCGACCGCGCGGAGCTCGTCCGCGCGGCGAAGGAGCTCCCGGACCCACGTCCAGTCCGTTCCGGCGCGGGCGAGGAGCGCCTCGCCGCGCTTGAGGACGTTGGTTGCCCCTTCGACCTGGCCGTCGGACGCGGCCTTGTCGAACGCTTCCCGGATGTGCTCGGTCGGGAACGGGAGCCCCTCCGTTTGGAGGGCGGTCCCTCGCTGGACCAACGCCTCGAGGCGCGGGCGGAGCGCCGTGATGGCCCGATGCTCGTGCGCCATCTAGCCGCTCCGGGTGGGGATCGAGACGAGCATGCGCATCAGGCGCGTCAGGGTGAGGTCGGCGTCCTTGAGGCGCCGGGCTCTGAGGTGGTCCGTCGCCTCTCGGATCTGCACGGCGGCGTCGTGCGCGATGTCGCTGTCGGGAGGAAGGGTGCGGACCCGGGAGGCGAGCGAACGGGCCTTCTTCAGCAGGCGGTTGAGCATCTCGTCCTCGGTCTCGGGGACCGAGGGCTCGGGCGATGCGGCGGCGGCCGCGGGGGACGCCGCGGCGGCGACCTCGAGCTCTGCGAGCTCGTGTCGGAGCTCCTGGACGCTCCGAACGGCCTCGGGCAGCCGACCCTTCTTGAGATGCCGCGTCGCTTCCAAGTGGAGTCGCTTCGCGACCGCGCTCGGGAGGTGGTCCTCGGGATACCGGTCGATCGTCGCCTCGGCCCGGGCGAGCTCCTCGTTGAGCGCGCTCGGGATCGCCTCGTGGAGCAGCATGAGCGTCTGCGCGGCGTCCTGCGCCACCGCGTCGAGGACCTCCTCCGTGAGGTTCGGCTCTCTCAGCCGGTCGCGGATCGCTTCGACCTCGCTCGAGATCTCCCCGAGGGGGATCCCGAGCTCCGACGCCTCGCTTCGGAGCCCCTCCACCTGGGCGAGGAGACCTTGGAGCCCCCGCCAGTCCGACTCGAACTGGGCCATCCGGCGTTCGGTGTCGACGACGGCGCGGATCGCGTCTTCGAGCTCGCCGCCCTCGAGCGCCTCGTGCGCCCGCCGAAGGTCGCTCGCGATGGCGATCCGGGCGCCGGTCCGCTCGAGGGACTCTCTCCGCTCTCCCAGCTCGGCGAGCCGTCGCCGGACGAGGTCGTCGCTCTCGGTCTCGAGGCGCGATTGGGCCGACCGGAGGATGGCGAGCGCCTCGGAGATCCGCCCATCCGCCTGGCTGAGCGCTGCCTGACAGAGCTCGTTCGTGAGGTCAGGGGCTCCGCGGCCAAGGTCGCGGACGAGGTCCATCTTGGCACGGAGGTCCCGGCTGATCGCCGCGTTGAGGTCCTCTTCGGGCGTGAGGGCCCTCGGGGCGTGCGGCGCCCGCGACGGAGGCGCGGTCGCGGGTGCGGCCGCGGTCTCGGCGCTCCCGGTCGCCTCGTCGTTCGAGCGCAGACCCTCGATCGCGAGCCCGGTGGGGAATCCGCAGACCGAACAGTGGACCGCGGTCGACGGGATCGGCTGCTCGCAAATGGGACAGCTGGACGGCACGAGAGGTACCTATTCGTCCGAAGAGACGCTCAGCACGCCCTTAATCCCTTTTGCCAAGCGCTCGGGGTGGCGAGAGCAATACGTCACGTCCGGAGCTACCCTCCCGAAAACGTCGGCACGACCGTGAGCCGGAGCGGCCCAACGACCGGGGTGTCCAAGGGGAGGGGCGTCTCGTCCCGGAGCACGAGCGAACCCTCCGGCGCTTCGCCCGCCTGCCGCACCACCGTCCGTACCGGAGTGCCCACCGGCACCTCGAGGCGCACGACCCGGCTCCGTCCGGCCCGCGCGACCTCGACCTCCACCGTCACGGTTCGGGGGGAGGCGCTGAGGGGGAGACTCCCCGTCGCGGGGGTACGACCCCGCGCGTCCTTTGAACTCCCGCGATGCAAACGCATCACCAGATCTCGAATCTGGCGCCTTGGCCGAGCTAGGCTACCTCAGCACCCGGTATCCTCGGAGGCGTGCTCCTATTTGTCAGTTCTCCGGCCACTGGACGCGGACGAAGTCCGGAAACGGGAGGCTGGTCCGCGACCACGGTCGGCGAAAATCACCGGGGCGAACGAGGTTCGCCGGCGGAGCTCACGCGCCGGCTGGGTCCTGGTCCGCGAGAGCGCTCTTGAGCCGCGTGATCGCGTCCACGGGGTATGGGTCGACCTTCTCGAGGTCGGCGAGGAAGAGGCTCACGTGGTCTCCGAACGAGATGCCCGAGAGAAGGGCCTCGAGACGGTCCTCCGCGGAGAGCGGCGCTCGGACTGCGAGGACGTGCTTCGACCGGAGGAGCCGCTCGAGGTAGCGGAAGCTCTTCCGCACCGGGGGGGATTCGCCGGCCCACTCGAGCAGGATCACCGCGTTCCGTCCGGCCTCCGAACGTCCGACCGCGTCCCACCCCACGAGGGCGTTATGGAACAGCTCAGGGACCTCGTCGAACGCCGCGACTCGCTTCGCGTTCTCCTCGATCTGCGTCTTCCATCGCCGGGCGAGAGCGACGAACGAACTCTCCGCATACACGAATGGGAACTTACCTCCGACGCGGGAGGCGATCCGGGCCGCCGGACCTCGGGCGCGGCCGTACTCACGGACCATCGACCGGGTCCGTTCGGCGGCGCGCGCCACGCGGTCCTCGAGCGACTCGGGAAACGCCGGGTCGAGGAGTCCGAGCACGCCCCCGAGAAGGTGTCCGACGGCCGAGCGCGGAGGCAGCCCGGGAGGGACCATCAGCACCGGAACCCCGTCCGACTCGGCCCGCTCGAGGAGGACCCCTCCGGAGGTGAGGACCGTCCGTCGCGCCCCGACGCGGCCCGCCGCGTCGTAGGCCGCCAGGGTCTCCCAAGTGTTGCCCGAATAGCTCGCGAGGAGCACCTGAGCAGTCGGCGCGACCCCGCTCGGAAGACCGGGTGACCGGTGGATCGAGAGAGAGACCCGGCTCTCCGCGTCCAGGATCCCCCGGGCCAGGTCCGCCGCGATGCCGGACCCTCCCATCCCCACCGCGACCACCGATGATTCGCGGGCGGGGATCGGGCGCGCGAGTTCCCGCCCCGATCGGTACCCCGCTTCGAACGCGTCCGGAAGGCTCGCGGCGAGCGACCGCATGCGAGTCGGTCCGTCGGTCGAGCGCCGCGCCATCCGCGGAAAGGGGGACGCGCGGGAGATATCTCTTGCGGGAGCGGCGGCGGCCAACGTTCCTGGGTTCGGGGAAAGTTGAAAAGGCCCCCGCCCCCATGGTACACCGTACCGACGCCCTCCGGGCGCCGGTGTGAGGTCCCCCGATGGTCCAGGAGAGCGCGGCCGCCCGCCCGGCGGACGCGCGCGTTTCTACCGGGAACCCGTCGCTGGACGCGATGCTCGAGGGCGGCCTCGTGGCTCGTCGGCCGTACTTGATCGTCGGTCCGTCCGGGACCGGGAAGACCTCGCTCGCGCTCCAGTTCCTTTGCGATGGAGTGCGACGCGGGGAGCGGGTGCTGCTCGTCACGCTCGAAGAGCCTCCGAACGAAGCCCGCGTCAACCACCGAGGGATGGAACCGGTGCTCGACCGGGTGGAGGTGTTCGACGCGATCCCGGACATCATGCGCTACGAGCGGACGCCGTTCAAGGACATCTCGTCGGTCCGCTCGGCCGTTCCGTTCCGCGAGGTGCCGCTGCGCATCCGGACGAGCCCCGAGCTCGCGAGCGTCGAGGTGACGATCACCGCACTTGAGCAGATGCTGCGGACCGAAGTGACGCGGAAGAACTACACGCGTCTCGTCGTCGATTCTCTCACCGCCCTCCAATACTTCTGCATGAAAGGGTTCGACCCGATCGCCGGGGCCCAATCGCTCCTCCGCTTCCTCTCCGACCTTCGCGTCACTACGATCCTGACGGTCGAAGCCCCGCTCGAGGACGTCGAGACCCCCGAGCGGATGCTCGCGCGCGGCGAGATCCGTCTCTTCCGCTGGGAGCTCGACGGACAGACCGTGCGCGCGATCGGGGTCGAGAAGTTCCGGGGGAGCTCGCACGACGTGCGTCTCCACCCGTACCGCATCGGTCCGCAGGGGATCGACGTGAACCTCGAGGTCACGATCTCGCGCGACACCCGGCAGATCATCGAGCCGATCGTCCGCCGACCGGCCGTCGCTCCCACCGTCGCGCCCGCTGCGTCGTTCGTTTCGGCGGTCACCCCTCTCGTGGACGAAGTGCGCGATCTGATCCTGCTCGGCGCCGATGTCGCCTCGGTCCGGTCTGCGATCGAGGCCGCGCTCGAAGCGGCCGAGGCGGGCAAGATGAACGAGGCTCAGGCGCACCTTTCGCGGGTCACCTCGCAGGTCATCGGCCTCGTCGACACCCTCGGCGAACGCCCCCGCGAGGGCGCGCCGAGCGACCCCGGCGCCGCCGAAGCGCTCCAGCGGGTCATCGCACGCGCCGACTCCGTGCGGACCGGCGTCCCTCCGACGAGTCTCCCCGAGCAATCCGTCCTCCAGGTCCAACTGGGAGCGCTCCTCTCGCTCCTGCCACCCGTAGCCATGGCACCGCCACCCCCTTCGCCGGGTGCGCCCCCGGTCGTCCCCGAGGTCGTCCCCGAGGTCCACCCCGTCCCCGTCCAAGCTCCACCGCCCGAACCGGCGCCGGCCGGCAGGGCTCCGCCCCCTCCAGAGCCGACGCCCGCCCCCATGGCTCCGCCCCCACCGGAACCGGAGCCCGTCGCCCCGCCTCCGCCTCCTGCCGAGGCGCCTCCGCCCCCAGAGATCCCTCCCCCTCCCGCGGTTCCACCGCCCTCGCCGCTCGTGCCCGATCACGCGATCGACGAACTCCCCCCTCCTCCACCGCCGGACGGTCCGGTGGAACCGTCACCCGTCCCGGTCGTCGCGGAGGCCGCCCCCGTGGCGCCTCCCGCAGAAGTGGCTACGCCGGTCGCGAACGACTCCGCACCGGAGACCCCTCCTCCAGTCGCCGTGACCTCGCTACCCCCGGCTCACGCGCCGGAACCGGCGACCCCCCCGACGTCCGGGGTCCCTCTTGCCGCGCGAGAGGCGGTCGTCGCACCACGCGGTCATGCTCCCGCGACAGTGCCTCCCGGACCTCCTGCCAAAGTTTCCAAACAACTTCCCCCTCCGCCCAAGCCCCGGTCCCCGATCACCGACGTGCGAGTCGTGCGTCCCTCCCCCGCCCCTCCAACGCCGCATCCGGTCGTTCACGAGGAGCCGCCCCCGCTACCGAGGGCGCAGGTCCCCGCGTGGCTCGCCCCGACACCGCCTCCCGCTTCGTCTCCCCGGGCGGAAACCCACGCGGGGCGCCCGAGCGCCGCCTCGGCCGGGACCGGCCGGGGCGTTCACGGTACTACGGCACCGGCTGCGCTGTCCCCGGCGAAACGGCGACGTAAGGCGGCGCCCCCCGGTACCGGGCGCAAGGGTGCCTCGGTTCCGAAGGAACCCGCTGAACACCCTCCGCCGCACCCCGACCTGACGACCCCGTCGCTTTCCGTCAGCGTTCCGAGCGGGTCCGTCGGAGAAGGCCCCGTCCCAACCCACCCCGTTCCACAGGTTCCAGCGAAGGTCCGAAGAAAGCCGCCGCGGAAACGCAAGGCTCCCCCGGTGGTATCGGTCGAGGTCGAGCCACTCCCCGCGGACGCTCGCCGCTCGGACGACGAGGCCCGGTCGCCGGACGACCCGGTCGACCCTCCCACCGTCCGGGAGGAGTAGATGGACGCCGCCGAGATCATGGACCACCGGGTGCCCACCGGGATTCCAGGACTCGACCGGATGCTGGGAGGAGGCCTGATCGCCGGTCGACCGTACCTCGTGACCGGCGGAACGGGGAGCGGAAAGACCCTCCTGGGCCTCACCTTCCTTCTCGAGGGCGTGCGGCGGGGCGAGGAGGTTCTGCTGGTCGCGGTCGACGAGCCGCCCGGGGAGATCGTCGAGAACGTTCGGTCGCTCGGTTGGGACCTCTCCGCGATCAAGACGCTCGACGCGAACCCGGGTACGCGCGGGATCAAGCGGAACATGGCCGTACAAGAGATCCGCGCGATGAACGACCTCAAGGCGATGCGGGACATGGCCCCGGAAGGAAAGCGTTCCAGCGACACCGAGGACATCGCGATCCAATCGATCCAGCTCAAACTGCGTCAGCAGATGTCCGACGTTCCGTTCCGACGCGTTCTCGTGGACTCGATCACGTCCATCCGCCGTTTTGCGGTGAAGTCGTCGATCGACCCTCAGGCGGAGCGAACCGAGATCCAGTCGCTCCTGCGATTCCTCTCCGAGGCCGGTGTCACGACCCTGATCACGGCGACCCCGGGCGACCCCGGTACGCTGACCGCCGAAGAGGTGCTCACCCGAGGGGAGATCCTCCTCACGCGCAAGTGGGTTGGAGACCGCTCGATCCGGCAGATCAAGATCGTCCGGATGCGCGGGTGCGCCCACGACCCCGAGCGACGCCCGTTCGTGATCACATCGCAAGGGATCCTGCTCGGTTGAGAAGGCAGCGGGCCCGCGCCGCTGGGTCGGACCAGGGCGGTCGCCGGCGCGCCACCGCCGGTGGACCGGTCTACGGCAAGGTCGACCGGTCGCGCGAAAGCCAAGCGCCGGCCGCCGCCTTCGCGCGCGGCGCGACGTAGACGCTCACGGCCCAGTCGGCGGGAGCGCGTTCGGCCAGGGACCGCCACGGACTCGGCGAGCGGAACGGAAAGCGCGGGCGGCCGTCGACGAAGACCCGGACCGTCCCCCAATCGTCACCGGGGAGTTGACGCGGTTCGAGACCGGCAAGGTCCACGAGCACCGAGCCCGGTTTCGTGCGAATCGCCCGCGCGACCTCGTCCTCGAGCGCCCGTCGCTCGGCCGGGTGGTGCGCAAGGCGACGCCAGCGCCTCCGGGTCGCCCCGGCGACCTCTCGCCAGCCGAACGCCCTCTTGTAGAGCCGACGACCCAGAAGCCCGTCGGCGAGCGCTCCGCTCACTCCCGATAGGTGCCGAAGGCGCGCCAGCAGTTCACCGTCCGTCCACCGAAACTGCTCGCGGGCCGACTCCGGATAGCCCGGCTCGCGCTCCACCGCGGCCTGGGCCATCATCTCCGCGGCCCGGACGGTCTTGTGATAGTAGACCGTCGAGTACATGAGCGCCCGACCGACGAGGAAGCCCTCGACCGCGCTCCGGCCCTTCTCGGCGAACGCGATGTGCCCGGAATCCTCCCGGATCGTCTCGAGCAGTCGACCCGCGTCGACGGCACCGTGTCCGACCCCGGTGTAGTGCGCGTCGCGCTGCAGGTAGTCGATCCGGTCGGCGTCCACCGCCCCGTGAAGGATCGCGCGTTCGAGCGGTGAGGCTGCGACGCGCGGCGTGGGGTCGACCAGCTCGGCGACCTCGCGGGGCCGAAGCCCGAACTTCTCGAGGATCCGCGGAACCTCGGCACAATCCGGTGGCCAGGACGGGTCGGTCCCCTCGATCCGGGCTCGAGAGACCCCTTCGTGCGAGACCCCGAGCGTTTCGAGCATTGGGCCATCGAGCGTGTGCGAGAACGGGGCGTGTCCGAGGTCGTGCAGCAGTGCGGCCGCCGTCACCCGCCCTCGCGCGGTCCCGTCGAGCCCGAGTCGCTCCGCCATCTGGCTCGCGACCCAGAAGGTGCCGAGCGAGTGCTCGAGCCGCGTATGGTTGGCGCCGGGAAACACGAGGTGGGCGAACCCGGTCTGCCGGATCCCCCACAACCGCTGGAACTCGCCGGTCCCGATCAGACCGAGCGCGGGGCCGTCCAGAAGGATGGTGCCGTGCACGGGGTCGAAGATCGATTTCCGTCCTGCCCGACCCGTCATCGTCGATTCCCGCGCGGACCCGGTCCCGGGCAACGACGCGGGTCGGCCGGGGCACGCGTTCTTGCCTTCGAGGCCGAACGTATTTATGACGTCATGGCCGTCCGACGGTGCGAATGGTCGAAGGCGACTCTGCCGAGCCCGTGGTGGCCGTGCCGCCGATGGACGACGTGCGGCGGTGTTTCCGCGCGGTCCAAGAGGCCGAGGCCCGTCCGGACCGGACCCAGTACACGAACTCTCTGAAGGCATTCCTGGCGGCCATCGAGTCGCACCACGGCGAGCTCGCGGGAGAGGAAGCAGAGGTCGCGCCGATGGTCCACGAGGTCGCGATGGCGTTCTACCGCGCGAGCCAGCCGGACCTCGCGCGCCGGGCCGCGGACCTCGGGCTCGAGCTCACCCCGGGGAACCCGTCTCTTCTCCACGACAAGGCGCTCATCTTCCTCGCCCAGAACGCGGACCTCCCCGAGGTCGTGGCCCTCACGGACCGCGCCATCGAGGCGAGCCCTCACGACAAGGGGTTGTGGGCGACCCGCGGCGACGCGCTCCGCCTCCTCGGAAACTCCGAGCAGGCGGTCGACTCGTATCTGCGAGCGCAGGACCTCGACGCCTCGTCGACCCAGTACGTCGACAAGGCCCTGAAGCTGGACCCGGCGAACTCCCGCGCGCTCCACATGAAGCTCGCTCTCGCGCGGGCGACGGGAGGCGAGCTCCAGGCGCTCGCGGCGTGCGACGAGCTCCTCAAGACCAACCCGGAGGACCTCGACCTGCAGTTCGCCCGGGCCGAGCTCTTGGTGGCGGTCGGCAACCTCGCGGAAGCCCTCGAACCGCTCGACAAGGTGCGCGCGGCACGACCTGAGGACGCACGGACCGCCCTCCTGCGCGCGCACATCCTCTTCCAGCTCGGCCGGAGCGAGGAAGCCGTTCCGATCGCGAAGGCGATCGTGGAGGGGACGGCCGCCCCGGAGGCGAACGCGCTCACCGAGCTTGCCCGCATCTCCGAAGCGTCTTCGCCGGACCTCGCGCTCGTCGCGCGGGAGCGGATCGTCCAGATCGACCCGAGGAACCTACAGAACCTCCTCGACCTCCGGGACCTCGCCCTACGGCTCGACCGGGTCGAAAGCGCTCTCGCCGCCTGTCACGCGATCCTCGAAGTGCAGCCCGAGAACCTCGAAGCCCTCCGCGGAATCGCCGAGCTCGAGCTTGCGAACGGACACCCCGACGTCGCGATCGACGCCTATCGTCGTCTCTTCAAGGTGCATCCGCACGCGGTCGGGGAGCTGAGGAAAGCCCTCGAGCTCGCCCGGGAGCAGCGGGTCGACGACGCCGTGCGCGAGTTCTCGGAGGCGATCCTCACGGACGAGCCCACCGACCTCGAAGCGCAGCTCGAGCTCGCACGAACGCTCTCGGCCGCGGGCGACGTTGCCGGCGCCGTGCGCGCCTACGACGCGCTCCTCGAGTCCCACCCGGGAGAGCTCCCGTACCTCCTCGAGAAAAAGGAGATCGTCGCCAAGACCGACGACCCCGCGCAGCTCGCACCGGTCCTCGACGAGCTGTTCCGCCTCGACCCCACGCGGACCGACGTGGCGGTCGAGCGGGGCAATCTCTACCTTTCCCTCGCCTACGACCGGCCCGAGGGCTCGGCGGAGCGCGACCAGGCCGCTCGGACCGCCCTCGTTTCCTACGAGCGGGCTTCGAGCGACCCCGAGGCCGCGGACGTGAGCCAGCTCGGACTCGCCCGGGCCTCCCGGCTCGTGAACGACTCAGAACGCGCGATCCGCGCGTACCAGGCGTTCCTCGACCGGCCGGAGAACCACCTCCGGCACGACATCCTGAAGGAGCTCGGCCACGCCCTCCGCGAGACCGGTCGCTACACCGAGGCGATCGACGCCTACGAACGGGCGATCACGGGTGGGCTCGAGGACCCGGACCTCTTCTGGGGCGCCGCGGAGGTCGCCTCCGAGGTCGGTCAGGAGGCGCGCGCGCTCCAACTGCTCGACGTGCTCCTCCGGCGCGACCCGGCGAACCCCCTTTTCCTGAGAAAGAAAGGTCAGCTGCTTCTGCGCTCGGGCCACCGGACCGAGGCGCTCGCGGCTCTCCAACAGGCGGTCCAGGCGGCGCACGGCGACCCGCACTCGTTCTTCGAGGTCGCTGAGGCGTTGCGCGCCCAGGGGGCGTACGCGGACGCGATCACCTACTATCGGCGGGGCCTCGAGGCCGACCCGAAAAGCCGTCACGGCCGGCTCGCGCTCGCGGAGACGCTCCTCCTCGCGGGGCAGTATCCGGAGGCGATCCATATCGCCGACCCCCTCCTCAAGGAGGACCCGAACGACCTCGCCGCGTGGAAGGCGAGAGCGGATGCCTTCCGCGCCCTCGGGCGTCCGAACGAGGTCCTGTACTCTCTGAAGGCGATTCTGCTGCTCGAGCCCGACAACGGACCCGCTCTTCTCGAGATGTACCGGCTCCATCGGGACGCGAAGGAGACGAAGGACGCCTACGAAACCCTCGCCCGCCTGCTCGCCACCTCGGCCGCGGAGGCTCAGGACGCGACATTGCACCTCGAACGGGGAGACCTCGCCGCGACCCTCGGCAAGACCGAGGAGGCGAACGAGGCGTACGAGAAGGCGGCCAAGCTCGACCCGGTCCTGAAGGTCGAGATCGCGACGCGACGGGCGCGCCTTCGCCTGACCGCTGGCCGACCCGACCTCGCTCTCGAGGTCCTCGATGAGGGCATGAAATCGGCGCCCGCCGGCGCGCCGACCAGCGTCGCGGCCCTCTTACTTCGCGCCGAGATCCTCGGTGCGCTCGAGCGACCGGCCGAGGCCCGCGTCGCCTACGAGGAGGTCCGAAAGCGCGACCCCAAGTCGCCGGTCGCGCTCGCCGGCGTCGGGAAATCGATGCTGGACGAAGGGAACCACGCCGAGGCGGTCGAGTTCCTTCGGGCCGCGATCCCCCAGGTTCCCCCGCAGGAGACGCTCTACCTCCTCCTCGCCGAGGCCCACAGCGGCCTCGGCCAGTCGGACGCGGCGAGCGACGCCGCGAAGAGGGGGGTCGAAGCGCTGCCGAAGAGCGTCGCCCTCTGGGTCCGTTCGGGCGAGCTCGCGGTCTCGCGCCAGGCGTGGCCCGATGCCGCGTCGGCGTTCGCCCACGCGCTCGCGCTCCAGCCGGCGGACGTGGACGTCCTCCTGCGCGCCGGCTTCGTCGCCGAGCGGATGGAGCACCCGAACGAAGCGCTCGCGTTCTACGAGCGGGCCACCGAGGCCGACCCGTCCAGCAAGCAGGCGTGGACGAGTCGGGGCCTCGCGCTCCTCGCGACCGGACGGCCGGTCGATGCGCAAGCGAGCTTCGACCGGGCTCTCGCTCTCGACTCCGACTACGCCGCCGCCAAGGACGGGAAGAAGCTCGCGGCCCAGAAGACCCGCGACGCGGCAATCCAGCGGCACGCGCGGGACGCTCTTCTCCTCGAGGCCCGCCTCCACCGCACGGTCACGAAGAACGATCTCTTCGTCACCCTTCACGTCCCGTACGAGTTCCTCGAACCGGTCCTCGCCGCGGTCGGACGGAACGCGAAGGTCGACCTCGACCGACTGGACGCGAACGAGGTACGCGACCTCGAGAACGCTTCGTACCACCTCATCACCTCCGCGCTCGAGCATCGACCGCCGGGGATCGAGCGACGAGGGTTCACGCTCGCCGACGTCGCCGTGCTCTCCCCGCCCGCGTACTCGCTCGACCAGATCGAGCGGACGTTCGGGTACCTGCGGGCGGTCCTCGAGGCCGACCTGCGGCCGGAGAACCTCAAGCTCACCCCCGACGTGGAAGACCTCGCTCGCAAGGCGCTCGTGCTTCCTCCCGAACAGCGAACGCTTTTCCAGCTCGTGCGGACCTTGCGGGTGGGGATCTACAAAGCGCGCCTCATCAAGGTCGTCGAGGAAGCCGGTTCCGCCGTCCACGCGCCGCTGCCGGCGCTCGACCTGGGGGCCTACTCTCCCGAGTTCCGGGCCCGGGGCGAGGCGTCCGCGGAGCCCGAGGAAGCGCTCGGCTATCCGGTCGCCGCGCCGGCCGTCGGCGGCCCCGGGACCGTGGTCGTCCCCTCTCCCTCCTCCGCCACCACGTGGGAGGCGGGAGACACGGACGCG
>Ga0187782_10001221_pt1 | contig 18479 bp, 11 predicted proteins | sample 0715_SJ02_MP15_2_FD_132454 | JGI IMG/M metagenome (GOLD analysis project Ga0187782, IMG submission 132454) | Tropical peat soil microbial communities from peatlands in Department of Meta, Colombia - 0715_SJ02_MP15_20_MG | ecosystem: Environmental > Terrestrial > Soil > Wetlands > Peat | place...
ATCACCATTCTCGCGGCGCTCTCGATTTTCTCCATAGCTCCCGCCACGTAGACCCGCGACATCGCGATAGCCTGCGCCGACGCTGCCTCGCCGTTTCGCATGATCAGTTTCTGCGCACGCAGCACAGCGGATTCCATCGCATATGTTTCAATGACCATGTTCGCAATCGCGCCCATGATCTCCTGTTCGTCCTGAATCGCTTGCATGTATTTCTGCGTGGCAATCCCGGCGGCGAAAAGGCCAATTTTCTTGGCTCTCGCAACCAGTGTCCGCTCCTCGAGAAGAGGTCCTTCCCCGAACTCCTCGGTGGCCCCAGACAGCACTTCATCCATGATCTTCTTGATCGCTGCCATTAACGGAAGCTGCCCCGAAATGGCACGCTTCAGCAGGAACCCGGTAATCAGAAGCCGGTTGATTTCGTTGGTGCCTTCGAAGATCCGGTTCACACGGACGTCACGGTAGTTCCGCTCGGCCGGATACTCCTCGACAAAACCATAACCCCCGTGAATCTGCACGACTTCGTCGCTCACATGGCTGATGAACTCCGAGCCCCACACTTTTAGGATCGAACACTCGACGACATACTCGTCGATCACCTTCCGGACCGATGCCATGTCGTCACATCCTGCTCCAAGTTGTGCGATTGCTGAATCCATCGTGCCGACTGTCCGATAAGCCATGGCTTCGCCGGTGAAAATGCCGGCCGCAATATTCGCAAGCTTCTCGCGAATCAGTCCGAAATCGGCGATCACTTTCCCGAACGCTTTTCGCTGCTTGGCATAGGCAACCGCAGTCTCAATACAGTTGCGGGCCGAACCAATACATGCGGCTCCCAACTTGAATCGTCCGACATTCAGGACATTAAAGGCGATATGGTGTCCTTTGCCGATCTCGCCCAAGACGTTTTCCACCGGAACCTGGCAATCGCTGAGAATGAGCGGGCATGTCGAAGAACCCCGGATCCCCATCTTGTGTTCTTCGGCACCGACCGATAACCCGGGGAAGCCGCGTTCCACAATGAATGCCGTGAACTTCGCACCATCCACCTTGGCGAAAACAATGAACAAGTCAGCGAAACCCGCATTTGTGATCCACATCTTTTCGCCATTGAGAAGGTAGCGCTTGCCATCGGCCGAGAGTGTAGCCCGGCTTCGGCAATTCAGCGCATCGGACCCAGACGACGATTCAGAAAGCGCGTAGGCCCCGATCATTTGGCCGCTAGCCAGTCCGGGGAGATACTTCTTTTTCTGTTCTTCCGTACCGAAGTAGACGATGGGCAGGGTGCCGATGCATGTGTGGGCGCCCCAGGTCGTACTGAAGCTGCCGCACTTCGCCACCCGGTCGGCAATGATGGCGGAAGTGACTTTATCCATCTGCGTGCCGCCGTACGCCTCGGGAACATCCACACCGCTCAACCCGAGCTCGCCTGCCCTCTTCAGCAGTTCCCGGTTGACGGAAAATTCTTTGTGCTCCATCTTCTCGATATTCGGCACAATTTCTTTGTTTGCGAATTCTTCCGCGGTCAGCGCAATGAGCAGATGCTGCTCTGTGAAATCTTCTGGAGTGAAAATATCCTCTGGCCTGCGCTCCTCGATGAGGAAGCTGCCGCCAGGGATCTTTGTGGCGGGTACTGCGGCTAGCGTAGCCATAATCGCTCTCCCTCAGGCATGTAGTTCAACGCGGAAAAGGGATTCCGAGCTTGAGTTTTCGCGCGTCAGACGCAATAAGATTGCCAACGTGGCCGAACACACTACTACGTTGGCGCATATCTCTTCGCTGCTCCTCGAGGAACACCCTCACTGAATAGGGCTCGAGGAGAAAACAAACAGCTTCAGAACCCTCAGGCGGCGGCCGCTGCCTTCGCCTTCTTCACCGGTTTCCGGGCAGGATGCCGTTCCGCCTTCACACCATTCGGGTGTTTAATCATCACGTCCATCAACGCCTTCTGGGCCTCGACGTAGCTCTTAACAACATCCCGCGTGAGTTCGTTCAATGGGAGGAATGGAAATGGCTGAAGCAACTCAAGTGCTTTGCCTGTGGTTTTCACGTTGGCATTTACCTGGCGGCCGGCCACCTCAAGCAGGCGTCTTTGCGCCTCGATAAATGCGTCCGTGGACTTGCGCGCAAGATCCGACAACTCCTCCGGCTTCATCTTCTTGCCACCGCCGTTGGCGTGTCTGACGCCAGTCGCTTTGGCCGTCTCCTCAGAGATCACGTCGAGGAACTGCTTCTGGGCTTTAACAAAGCTTTCCATGCTCTCGCGGGCGAGATCTACGAACTGCTCCGGCTGATAGGGCTTACCGGCTTTGGCCGCATCAACCCAGGTATGAGTCTGCTTGCCGGCAATCTCCAGAATTTCCTCCTGCATTTCGATAAAGCTGTCTACGCTGCGCCGCAGCAAATCGACCAGAGCCTGGCGACGGGGGCTGGTTCCGACTCTTTCCTTTACTCCCGTCATCATGATTTTGTTCTGCGCCTTGCCTAAGTTTAGAAGTACCTTCTGGCCTTCTAGAAAGTTGGTCATTCCCTCAGCAGCGACTTCGCTGAGAATCGCCGTCGGAGAGTGTTGAGAGTCCGTTAGTTGCTGTCTGATGGCGTGCATGACGGTAGCATTCTGCCGCATGGCCAGGTCAATGAGGATTCGTTGCGTCGCGAACAGAGTCTGTGCGCCTTGCTGTGCCCAGCCGGAAAGCAGGGAAAAAACCGATGACTCCTTCGGATGAGCGCGAGCGGATTCGTGCTTTGCCGCTGTCATAAATTTTACCTCCGATTGCTGCACCGCAGCATCAACTAAACTATACAAGCCACATGTACTTATGTCAAGATGTTCCTGAGTCATTGTGCGAGGCAACATTCAATCGAGGCCATGAAACCGTCTGCTGTCCTGATCAAGAAGTATGGGAACCGCCGTTTGTACGACACCGCTGGTAGCCGATACGTGAACCTCGATGATCTGGCGGCGATGGTTCGCGCAGGCAAGGATGTCCGCGTCGTCGACGCTAAGAACGGCCACGACTTGACTCGCGTGACTCTGACGCAAATCATCACGGAAGATGCGAAAGGCAAACCCAGCGGCTTGCCGCTGGAACTCTTGCGCCAGTTGATCGTGGCTTCCGACGAGGTGCGGCAGGAATTCCTGATGTGGTACCTGAAGTCCGCGTTTGACACTTACGAGAAGTTGCAAAATGCGGTGCAGGACCGCTTAAGCGAGGTTCAGTCCGCCATACTCTCGCCGGTGGACATGATGAAACGCTTTCTGAGCGCGAGTTCATCCTTACCCCAGCGAACCGATCAGGAATCGGAGGTTCAGGCTTTGCGTAGACGAGTTGAGGAACTCGAAGCCCAGTTGGCGCACCCTGCGCCCAGAAAGCGGCGTTTTCCCAGAAAGCCTTAACCCCTCGCCCGAAGGTCCGTGGCACTTCCCGCCCGAGAAAAAGAACAGTGGGCGTATAATCTTGCGCTGCAGCATTCTGCCCACTTCGAGTCACACGACGCAGGCTGGGCAGCCGGGGCCAACTTGCCGCGTAAATCGAAAAAGGCAGTAGCGACAGGCAAACTACGCAAGTCCATTCCGCGTCGATATCGGGAAGCCAACACTTCTCTCTTGACCGAAGCGCTATTCGGAGCCGAGATCCTAATCCTGCACGCGACACCGGTGTACTACGGCCTTGGAGTTCCACGCGGCGATGGATCGGCGGTAATCCTCATCCCCGGCTTCCTCGGTACCGACGTCTACCTTACGGAAATGCACGCCTGGCTCCGGCGTATCGGATACCAACCTTACTTCTCCGGGATCGGGATCAACGCGGAATGTCCGAACCTGCTGATCCAGCAAAGACTCAACCAGACCCTGAACAAAGCGCTGGCTGAGACCCGAAGCAAAGTGCATTTGATCGGCCACAGCCTCGGAGGAGTGATCGCTCGTTCTCTGGCGGGTCAGCGGCCGAGGGACGTGGCTTCCGTGACTACTCTGGCCGCGCCTATCCGGGGCACGGTAGCAAATCGCGCTGTTCTAACCGTGGCCGAGGCCGTACGACTTCGCATCCTGGACGAACATGGCCGCGGAGTCCTGCCCGACTGTTATACCGGGCACTGCACCTGTAATTTCCTGAATTCACTCCGCCGCAAAGTTCCGACCTCGGTCGTCGAGACCGCCATCTATACGCGCCACGATGGTGTCGTGGACTGGCACTACTGCATGACAATGGATCCTGACGTGGACGTGGAAGTTCCGGGAACCCATATTGGAATGGCGTTCAACCCGGCAGCCTACGCTGTCGTCGCGGAACGGCTGGCAGCGACTCGTTCGCGGAAATAGTTCAGCCCGCCATTTCCAACGCCGCCCCGCCGGTAGTCTCCAGCTTTTCCGCGGGTCTCCCTGCACCCTCCAGCAGAAGTGACGCCGACGCCAGGCTGTTGTTCGCAACTTCGAACGTACCCGAGCAGTCGGTCTTCGTATAAGGAAGACGCTGCACACTGTGTCCGCGCCCGTCGATCGTAGCCTGGAGACTTATTCCGTTTCGTATCGCACAGCAAAAGTCCCACTGCATGCTCGCCAGGTCCCTCGTTTGCTTCAGCTTCCGGAAGACATACGGTTGCCCGTCGTGCCAGAGTACCGCTTTGCGAAAGACGAGACCGAACGGCATTTCGTAGGTTAATGCTTCCAACGTGGTCGCTGGTTTGCCGGCCCGAGGAAAATACGCGTGAGCCCAGGTCCAGGAGTTACGGTGCCGGTATCCGCAGTTGTGTCCCTGCACTCCAAATCCCAGCAGATCGCCCGTGAAACCCCGGCCATCGAGAGTGATCTTCCCAGAAAAAAGAGCATCGGAGTGTGGCGTGCGCGAGAATCCAATCCAGCCTTTGCTGCTTAGCGAGGCGCGAAATGTGGAACGATACCCAAGGTTCCAGGCTATCTGCTGTCCATCAACGCTCAAAGCGCCTTGGCAACGGTCTTCTTCGATGGCATTCTCACCAATTCGAAAGTGAAACGGAGCCTGCCCCTTATTGCTCAGATCGAGCTCCTCGAGCGGAAATCCCCGAATGAAGCTCTGCGGCTTCCCGCTTGCGGGAAACCACGTAGCCCAGACCTGGACCGGCATTGCCGGCGGGTTCGCGTCGCAACCGGCTCGTCCGGGATTCATCAACAGATAACGGAACCACCACGCTCCGCTACCATCCGCGAGTCCCAGACGCAGAAACCAAACTTCATAACGGCGGCGCGCCGACAACTTGGAGAACACTTCATTGAGAGTAGCCACTGGATTTGTTGTGATCGCTCAGACAAGAAAATATCTCACAAAGTCTCTAGCACTATAGTGATCGCGGTCACTGCAAGGTCCAAAACATGCGGGGATAGTGTAAAGAGGCAGGTTCCCTAATGCTGGATGTGTCCGCCATGGCAGCGGGCTTTGGCCAGCTCGCACCCGATCAGCTGCGCGCAGCCCTGGAGAATTTTCTGCCCAAAGGCTCGAACGCCGATCGAGTTACTGCCATCGAAGACGCACTGCGCAGTCCAGTTGGTCAGTCCCTGCGCGAGGCGATGGCGCGATGGATCGTCGATGAAATCGTACCCGTAGAGGCACTGGTACCAGAATCCTATCTGAAATGGCGTCCTCCCGTGCGAGAGGCCATGATGTACGTTGTGGCCCATCTCTCCCCGGGGCGGCTTGCTCCGAAGCTCCTTGAGCAGATCGAGCTTCCCGTTGATACGCCAGTCGAAGCACGGTTGCTACGGCTGATTGCCAAGGTTCCAGGGCTGCAGAAATTGGGTCAAGTCATCGCGCGAAACCAGCATCTTCGTCCTGCTCTGCGCACCGCGCTCGCCAAGCTGGAAAACGGAATTCGAGACGTCAAGCCGGAGGACATGCTTGCTGTCATCGAGCAGGGTATCGGGCCGGACCTGAAGAACTTCGAGGTAAGAATAGCTCCGTCCATTCTCTCTGAGGCTAGTGTGAGCGCGGTCGTCCGCTTTACTTGGAAAAACCCCAAGACCCGGCGGCGCGAGCGGGGTGTTTTCAAGGTCCTGAAACCCCACATCCCAGAATTCTTCGCGGAAGATATGGAGTATCTCCAGGGACTGGCCCAGCGCTTTGGGGACCGGCACCACACCTACGGGTTTGAAGCCGATCTCATCCCTGATACATTTCGCAAAGTTCAACGTTTGCTCCGGCACGAAGTCAACTTCACTCGCGAACAAAAGACTCTACTCGAGGCGTGGACTCTCTATCGAGCCATCCCGGCGATCCGTGTGCCGCGTGTGATCAGGCCTTTGTGCACGTCGAACATCACGGCACTCACCGAGGAACCAGGAACCAAGGTCACGAGCGCAGCCGCGCGTTTGCCTCTTTCAGGTCGACAAAAGTTAGCCGAGCAACTCGTCGAGGCTCTGATCGCCGTTCCCCTGTTTGCTGCCACACCAGACGCGATCTTCCATGGCGATCCGCACGCCGGAAACCTGCTTTACAACAATCGTACCCGCGAACTCACCATTATCGACTGGGCACTCCGGGAACGACTAGATCGCGAGCACCGCCGGCACCTCTCACTCCTCTTCTTGATGGTCAGCTTGCGCGATCCTGTAGGCACTTCTAATGAGATTGCGGCGCTCACCCAACATCACATCGGCATGACTTCGCCGCGTGGTCGGATGGTCCGTGCGCTGACGACTAAGTTTCTCGATGAATTGCCGGCTTCGCGTCTCCCCAGCGGCGCCGACGCGATGCGGCTTTTGGAACGCGTGGCGATCAAGGGCGTCAAGTTTCCCAGTTCCTTGATCATGCTGTCGAAGGTGATGTTTACGCTGGAAGGCATACTGGGCGACATCGTTGGCTCCAACACGGGGATGGGTTTTACCCTCGCGCGTCAGGTCGCCCAGCATTGGCTCTTGAATCGATCCGCGTTTCGCTCCCCACTCCGGACGCGGGACTGGCTGACGCTGCAATGCAGTGCTTTGCTCTACACGGGTCGCTTGTGGGTGCAGTGGGAGCAGGCAATGCTGAATCGCCTGCTCGCACGCAAGTCAACGGCCACGTCTGCGACAGCACGAGCGCAGGCGTGAGTACTGCCGAACCTCATCCTGAAGTGAGCGCAGTTTATGCGGTCACAGCCTCGTGGGGTCGTACCGTACGAGCCCGCTTCAACTTCACATGGTGAGCCACTTTCTTGGGCTTAATGAGTGACTCAATCAGCGATGTTTCCGCATTCACGAAGTTGCGCACACTTTCGCCCGTCTGGCTGGCGACAGGAGCGAACCTGGATGGAGACATCATCTCCATTGCTCGAGTGGTCGCATCCAGATTGACGTTCATCTGTTGGCCCAGGACATCGAGCAGTCGCTTCTGTGCCTCAATAAAAGCATTCCCGGCTTCGCGCGCCAGATGCGCCAGTTCCGCCTTCTTCACGGCCTTGGTCTCGTGTTCTTTCTTGCCACTCGTGACCTTCTCGGCCTCTTGCGCGACTACTTCCAACAACTTCTTCTGCGCACGGGTGAATGTTTCTACCCCTTCGCGGGCGGCCTCAACCAAGTGACCGGCGTGTTTTCCTTTAGCCGCTTTCTCCGATTGCAGCCATTCCAGCGTCTGCTTGCTGGTCGTTGTCAGCAACTCTTGCTGCATTCCGAGAATGGTGTCGAGGCTACGCCGTACGAGGTCTGTCATGGCAACTGCCGGTAAGAAGCCACCGATCCGTTCTTTCACTCCATTGAGGATAATGTCGTTTTCCTGCTGCGCCAGGTTGAGAAGAGCACGTTGCACTTCCACCAAACTCGATGTGCCCTCGACGGCGAGTTCGGTCAGAATCGCCAGCGGTGAGTTTTCATCGTGGGGCTTAGTGTGGATTGGCATGGTTGCCTCCAATTGCTGCATTGCAGCATTTCACTTCTACTATAGTATTCACTATGTCCGCAGTCAACCGCCGTCTTTGCCCTTGTGCGCCGCGTCAACTCCAAGTGTGATCGTAATCACTTTTCATTGCATGGACTCAAAGCAACATACTTCAGAGAGCACTCGCTTCTCTGGCTGAGGTCTAAGTGGAGAGACCTTGCATTTTGTTCTGCCCGGAAGGTCTGATGGAAAAGATTCCTGCGGTCGAAACTGCAAAAGCTTTGATGACCGAAGCAGTGGCATGGTCGGTGATGAAATGGCTCCGCGAAAAAAAGACGGTGCGAAAGGTCGCCGACCAGGCCAATGCAGCTCTGGATCAATTGAACCAAACGGTGAAGGATCGCTGGCCTGACGATGTCAGCGCAGCTTACGCATCGCTGGTTCGGCAGGCAACTGGAAACATGAAGGTGCGTGGCCCAGATGAATCGAATTCTCCGGCGACAAATGGCCAAGCCATTCTTAGCGCCAAGAAAGTCAAAGAAGCAGATGACGAAGCTCACTGTGCCAGAATGGATGCGGAACAGGCCTTCGACATCGCGGAGAAGCAACTCAGCACCGCGCTTGCACGGGAAGGATGTCGAAAAGCTATCCGTTCATGGGAACTGCACGAAAAGGCAATTCGCAAAGCGGAAGCTCTCATTCCCTCACAGTAGCTAAACCTGTTTTGGCCACAGGTAGTGCGACGTCGTTACTAGTCGCTTACACTGAAATAATGCGCGGCTTATGCCAGGGAGGAAACTTCTTCAGCTTCCCCGTACAACTCATCGATCTCGTTGCGATAACGATCTTCAACGGCTTTGCGGCGGAGTTTGAAAGTCGGCGTCATTGTCCCGTCATTGGCGGTAAATTCATCCGGCACCAGAAGAACTTTCTTCAAGGTTTCATAGCGGGCCAAACCGCGATTCACTTCGCCGACTATGCCCTCGTACAGGGCCTTGACTCTCGGATCAGCAATCAATTCCCGGCGCGAACAAAATGACACATCATTGGCTCTAGCCCACTCCTCGAGCAGCGGAAAGTGCGGCGAAATAATCACCGATGCGAACTTGCGCCGGTCCCCCAGTACCACCGCAGCGCCTATCAGCGCATTCAGCTTGATGGAATTTTCGATGGGCTGCGGCGCAATGAATTTTCCGCCCGATGTCTTCAGCAGATCCTTTTTGCGATCGGTAACCGACAAAAACCCCTCCTTATCCAGATTGCCGATGTCCCCGGTTTTGAACCATCCATCCACAAATGCGTTTTCGGTTTCTTTTGGACGGTTCCAGTACCCGCAAAAAACAGACGGACCACGTACAAGGATTTCCGAGTCGTCCGCGATCCGGACTGCGACATTCGCCAGCGGACGCCCCACCGTCCCAAGCTTGTGAGCGCCAGGCGTATTGATGGCGATTACCGGAGAAGTCTCGGTTAGTCCATAGCCTTCGTGGATGCGAATCCCTATGCTCGCATACCACGATGCAAGTTCCTTTCCAAGAGGTGCTCCTCCACAAATGAAGACTCGGACTCTCCCACCCATGCGAGCACGTACCTGCGAATAGACGAGTTTGTCCGCGAGTTTCCAACTCGGTGCCTTCGGTCTTCGGCCCGCAAGAACCTCCGGACCATGGGCACGGCCTATCGAAAGGGCCCAGTGATAAATTGCGCTCTTTGGAAATCGGTTAGCCTTCTGTTCGACCTGGCGGTGGATCTTTTCGTAAACGCGCGGCACTGCGATGAAAATGGTAGGCAGCACCTCGAGCAGGGCCTGAGGTAGTTGTTCGAAGAATGGACAATAGGCGAGCGTCGCACCCCGGTGGAGCAAGGCAAAATCAGCATGACGTGCCGTTACGTGCGACAGCGGCAGGAAAGAAATACTGATGTCTTCGGGGCCGATATCGAAACCGTTGAGCGAGTTCAGCAGGTTCGAAGTCAAGTTGCCATGACTCAGTTGAACGCCCTTCGAGGTACCTGTGGTTCCCGAGGTGTAAATAATCGAGGCCAGATCGTCCGCCGAGATCGTACACGCGCGGGCTTCCAGTTCTGCATCGCGGTCAGATGGGCCTTCGCGCATAAGGCGCTGCATGGGTTCCGCATGAGCGGTGTTCAGAGGATCCATCACCACGATCCGTCCTACGGCCGTCTGGTCTTTAACAGACAGGACCTTCTCTAATTGCTGCGGCGTGGAAGCAACAACCACTCTCGCTCCGGAATCCGCGAGAATATATGCCGTCTGCGGAGCTGTCAGCGTGGAGTAAATAGGCACCACCACGACACCCAGCAATAGAGACGCGAAGTCGGCGATGGTCCACTCGGGCCGATTCTCGCTGAGGATCGCCAAACGATCTCCCTTGTTCAGGCCCCAGCGCCTCAGAGCCCGGGCCATGCCGGCCACATTCCGATAAAATTCTTGCGTATTGATGGGAGTCCATCGGGTTTCTTCGCGAACAAGCATGACCCGCTCCTGCCCACGTTCCACGATGGCAAAGAAGATGTCGTTAAGGGTCTGAGGCGTCATGGTCAGGATCCTCCTGACTCTGCGAAGCGAAGGCTTCCGCCGCTCTCGAGCTCAATTGGAGATGTTGATTGGGCTGCGAAGTGGCGGCTGTGGATGACTGCTGCGCGACTGTGGCACGGCAACGATTGCATTTCGGCACAAAACGGGACTGCTTGCAGTGATGCCCATCAATATCAGGGCAAGAAACAAACGTGATCCGGATCACTGCGGCATTGCAGTCCATGCTTCATCATATTCAGCGAAAATCGTTTGTCCCTCGTTCGGAGTGATCGAAGAGCGGGCCAAACCGGTGCACAGGAGGCTCAACATGGATCGCACAGATTGGCCATGGAGTTGGGAAGAGGAAGTAGAGTGGAGGGCGGACCTGGAAGAAAGAGATTATGATTTTCTTCAGGAACTGATCGACAATGCCTTCGAGGATGTTACGCCGGGTTCGAGCTACGTGCTTGGGCCTCCTGCACCAGAAGCACCTCACGAGGTTAGGCCCGAAGAATACTTGGTTACGGCCTAAGCCCGACTGACCCTCAAATTCCCGCTCCCAGAATCAACTATAACAGCTGTGTTCTCCGCGTCATACTTGAACCATAGTTAACTTCCCGGCTCCGTCATTGTACGGGCTGAAGACTACAGTTCGCACCATCCTGTTGGCGCATCGCCAGCAACCGTAAAGAATCTGGTCGTTGATGCGACGAACTAACAGGGAAGACCATCCAGTACAAGCATCCGGATGTGAGTCATCCGCCTGCGGCGGGGCGGCACGGTTGAGGCTCACTTCGAGAAGAGCAGTATCGAGACGAAGCCCCACATGCAGCGCCTTGAGCGCGCTCTCCTTCGCGCTCCACAGAAGCGTTGCCAGCAACGGACGGCTGCCTGCGGATGCCCGATCCACCAGCTCCAGCTCGCTCGCTGTGAAGAAATCGGTAACAAACGATCTCTCGCGTGGCTCGATCAGTTCCAGGTCACACCCAAGACTTGCCCCTGATAAACCGACAACGCATAGCGCCTTGCCGGCGCGGTGACTGAGCGAAACGCTGACGGCTGCCCTTTGATGGAAGAGAAAGACTTCCGGAGCTCCGGACGGTTCGGATCGTATCTCAATATCTTCCAAGGAATGAACGTCCTCGGGAAGATTCAGGCAGGAAGCCACAGCGCGTTTCGCTGTCCAGCGACCGAGTCTCCAATCTGTCCGCCGCTTGTCAAAGCGCAGGCCGGCGAGGTGCAACATTTCTCCCGTGCTCAGCCACCGATTTTCAGCTGGCACGTCGGCTTCGGTCTGCTCCAGCCAGTAAGCGTCCATGGCGTAGTCATCCCGGTCTAAGATAACCTCAGCCTCATGCTGCTTCTACCATCTCCAGATCTGCGCTTCGCTGCGGGCGATCTTCGACTCTCATTCCACGCTCCACGGCACGGATGAGATAGGGGCGCAGGTCCGTGGGCGGAATAATAGAATTCAGGGCGCCTACACTAAGCGCGCGTTGCACGCTGTGTATGCGGTCAAATTCGCCGGCCATTTCCCCTAACTTTTCGGCGTATACAAACTTGAACATTTCGCTCCACTGAGCGCGCAGCTTCGCTTTCTCTCCCCCTTCGGCCTGAAGCATCGCCATGTTCAACGCTTGCAGCCGCTCATCTTTCCGAGTTCTGGCCTCTACCTCACTGGCGAAGACCACCCCCGCGGCAGGAGCGCCTCCGATTACGGAAGCATAAGTTCCCTCCAACGCCGCCACTTCGAGCTGGGCGTTCAAAGTGCGTGAGAACACAACGTAAGCACCGCCGTGATACCGCGAGATGACGCAGAACACGATGGGACCGTTGAAATTCACGACAGCCCTGCCAATTTCTGCACCGTATTCCAGCTGCAACCGTCGCATCGACTCAGGTGAGCCGTCGAACCCTGATAAATTCGCGAGGATCACGACCGGGCGATTGTGGCTTGCAGCATTGATCGCGCGTGCCACCTTCTTTGAGGACTGCGGGAAGAGTGTCCCGGCCGACCACTGATCGGGCCCGTCAGCCGGGACAAATCCGAGCCGTGCCACGGAGTGCGACTCAAAGCCAATGAGGCACACGGGGTAGCCGCCCAAGTGAGCATCCCAGATCACAGCCATTTCGGCTGCTCGCATCCCTGCCCAGCGCTCAAGGGGCGCATGGTCCTGATCGATTACCGCCATCATCACTCTGCGAATGTCGAACGGTTTCTTGCGGCCAGGATTTGTCTCGTCCGACAAGATCTCCCCCACCGACGCGAAGCCTTCGTCTCCATCCTCGCTGTGGGGATAACTGTTCACATCGCGATCGATGGGATCCGTGGTCTCCGCTCGCCGTGGAAACCGTTCGCCTGGCAAGACGTATGTGTGCTCGTAATGGCGGAATAGAATGTGGCACGCTTCATTGATATCGCGAGCCCAATACTGGGCCTGGCCGTTGACACCCATAATGCGGTCATACCCGCCAATTCCTTGATTGTCTTCGGCGGAAATGCCACCCGAGTAATCCAGCGCCCGTTTACCGGTGAGCACCATCGCGGCCTTTGGCGTCATGACCAGGATCCCTCTGGTGTGCATGAGCATGGTGGCTTCAGCGTTCCAGTAGGGTTGTGCGCCAACGTTGATTCCGTTAACAATGAGATTTACCTCACCACCGGCTTGCGTAAACTCCACCAGGCACCTCAGCACGCGGGCGATCCAGTCCATGTTCTCCACGCCACTCTCCATCGAGATTCTTGCGCCGGCGGAGATCGGGAACCATTCCACCGGAACCCCTTTTTCCTCGGCCAGATACAGAGCAGCTATGATGAGGCGACATTCCGACTCGGCCAAAGCTCCTAAGTCTCGGCTCGGATCACCCAACAGCAAAACCCGCGTCATGCCTTCTGGGTATCGACGGGTAAAGTTGCGGATAACTCCAACCACGATGTTGGCTCGGTTTTGACCGTACGGGCGATCTACCGGAACTAGTCGATTTTTGAGGTTGAAATCGTATTCCACAAAATCCCCGAGAGGAAACTCCGCTCTGGTGTCTTCGCCAGCCGGAGTAAGCATCTTGATGATCTCGTACGGATACACCATTCCTCGCTGACGCACGCGAATGACGTTCTGGTCGTAAGGAGTAAGGCATTTTAGCGGGAGAAGCTTGTCCGCGGGACGAAATGTGATCAGCAGTCCGCTGCCGATCGGGCTCGAAATGCGCACGACCATCTCGCGCAATTCTCCGGTCGCAGGATTAGGAATCCGGGCACGCACGACGACCTGCTCCAGCCCTAAGCCTTCAGTCGCCGGCGCGAGCCTGCTCACGATATCGTGTAGTTCAGTCTGCTTCAGAATAAGAGGTGGCCACACGTAAAGAAATACGCGATTCCAGTACAGGCGTTCTTGGAGAGGTCGCCGCGATTGAAACAAGCGGATAGCCGCCAGGGCTTCCATCAACATTCGTTCCAGATGCGGCAATTGCACAATTCGCCCTGAGTCATCGCGTACCGGCGTCACGTCACGAACTTCTGCGGCAGCAAACAGCCGCTCATCCTTGGGGTTGTCGCGAGCGACCGCATGGATGAGATAAACGTCTTCGACCGAAGGCAGACGCTCGATCTGAAAGTTGCTGAGCCTCCAGAGATGCAGCCGCTTACCCATCATCGGATGCAACCCACGGTATAGCTTTTCCTCTTTGAAACCACCGTCACTCTCGCGATAAGTGAAAAACTGCATGCCGCTCACCGGCTGACCCGTGCTGACTCCGGCAACGGACGCCACGATCCGCCGAATCGGACGCGGAAAGCGAACCTGATTCAGCAGTGCCTGTAGTTCGCGCTCTGTAGCGTCTGGATCACCCAGCTTACGGGAATGGCACACATGCAAATCAATCACAATATCATGATCGGGAGGTACCTCCGCAGTCACAGTAACGATAGCCCGTAACGCGGCGGGGAGACCGTCGTACGGAGCGTACATGGCGAAGACATGAATACGCTTTCCCTGATAGTCGTATTCGTCTGAGACGTAGCAGTATCCGTCCACAACTGAGGAATTCGGATTCAGGAGCTTGCGAATCTTGTAGTACCTGCAGGTGAGCACTTCAAGCATGGTGTGTCGCAAGCGGGGATCAGCAACTGGGAAATGACGGGCGAAGAGGCTGGCCAGCAGGTGGGGACACTGGACCAGGGTCTGGATTCTCGCCCGGCGGTCCTTGGCGTCGGGATGCACGGCAAGATAGGCAAGATGGCTCTCTGCTTCTTTGTAGACGCGAGTCCGTGAGTGCTCGAACAAAGGTTGGTCGAATAAGCGATACCGCAATTCACGGGCAAGATCACTAACGGAAGGATAGAGTTCACGCGTAATCGTGATGATGCGATCCAGGAGTGCTCGAAATGATCCATCGCCCGGCGCCTTCGCAGCTTTGACGTGACGCATACGCTGCTCGAGAATGTCCACAATACATGTTGCCTGCTGCTCCATCCTTTGGTGTGATTTGCAGATCCACAGCAGGCTCTCCTTCAATTTTGGTGATCCATCCAAGGCACTAACGCCGTAATGCGTCAACGCTCGCCGAAGTGCGATGACAAAGTGAGCCGGGAGCGCTGCATCGCCGGCTTCGGTCATGCGCAAATAAGAAAAAAGGCAAGCCTCGGCACTGGGGTCTTCCCCAGCCGTGCGCTGAACGACTTCCGGTTCGCGCTGGAAAAGAGAACAAATATCCACGAAGATATTTAGAATTTCCTCTTCACTCTTCCTTATTTGGCCGCTGTCTGCAGGGCAGGTCTGGCCCCAGGCGCTGAACTCGCGAGCGCAGTGTAGCGGATCAAGGTCATAGCCGAGCATGAGTTGGCGAAGTTGCTTGAGATTCTCGCGGCAACGGGACTGTGGGGCTTCTCCCCGTTTGTCAAGGGTTATAGAGGTACCAAAGATCACGCGATCTCGCAGTGGGGTTGCGCCGTCATCACCCAAGGCTTCGATCTGGAACAGCGGGGCCCCGGTGTTTACCTGCACGCTTGGCATGGTCATCACCTGCCGGACCTTGCCGGAAAGCGGCGCAACCAATTGAGTTTCGATCTTCATCGCTTCCAGCACAGCCAAGCGCTCGCCGACTGCAACGATGTCCCCGGGCTTCACGGCAACAGAAACCACGACTGCTGACATTGGGGCGTGCACCACGCCTCCATCGTCTCGATCCACCCGGTGCGAGACTCCATCCACTTCAATCCTGGTGCTTGTTCCTTGGATTACTGAAACGATGTGGAATCGGCGTCCGAGCACGCTAAGCCAACTTTCGAACTGGCCCATGCGTTGAACGTGCAGGTTGATCTGCATTCCATCGACGTCGACTCGATAGTCTTGTGGACTCAGGCGATGGCTTTTCAATGAATATAGCTGTCCGCGGTAGCGCAGTTCATGAGTTCGACCGATGTCACTGCCGACTCGTGGCCGACCGCGGGCGGCGGATTCATAGAATTGAGCTTGCTCCAGTACCAGATCGGCATCGTAGGCATCGATTGCAGCATACATCAGTGCTATGCCGGCGTAGTTGCTGGAGAGATGATCGCCATCCGCTGCTAGGCGGTCGAGCCATCCAACGTCCACTTGCCCGTCTTGCACCTCGGCACGACTAAGCATCTCCAGGAGAAACGCTTTGTTACTCATTCCGCCCTTGATGACAATGGTGCTGTCCTGAAGTGCGCGTCGGAGCCGTGACAAGGCTTCTTTTCGGGTTTTGCCAAAGCCGATCACCTTGGCGATCATGGAATCAAACTCCGCGGGAATGCTTTCTCCCTCGGCTACGCCCGTGTCCACGCGTACACCGGGACCGGTGGCAACTCGAAAATATTCAATGGTGCCCGGAGCCGCGGCAAAACCGTTCTCGGGATCTTCTGCATTCATCCGCACTTCCACAGCATGTCCAATGCTCCGCGGACAATCACCTTCCAGCCGGCCTCCCCGCGCAACCTGGATTTGGAGCTTGACCAGATCGAGGCCGGTGGTGCATTCAGTAACCGGGTGTTCAACCTGCAATCGGGTATTGACCTCCATGAACCAGAAACGGTGGCTCTTGGGTTCGCAGAGGAATTCAATAGTGCCGGCGTTGCAGTATCCTGCTGTCTTGCTCAAACGAACTGCAGCCTGTCGTAGCTCTTCGTCTTCCTCGGGAGAAAGGGCCGGCGAAGGTGCCTCCTCCAGAACTTTCTGGTGCCGGCGCTGAATCGTGCAGTCTCGAACGCCAACGGCCCAGGTAGTTCCATGCTGATCGGCGATGATCTGGACCTCAACATGGCGGGCGCCCTGTACTAACCTTTCCAGGAAAACTGTTGGGTCCCCGAAGGCCTTGAACGCCTCGGAACGAGCAGCTTCAAAGCATTCTGAGAGTTGGTTCGCGTTATGTACGAGGCGAATACCGCGTCCACCCCCACCTGCCGTCGCCTTGATCAGGACTGGGAATCCCAAGCGCTCAGCGTGAGAACAGGCATCTGTGAGAGTTTCCACGGGGCCACCACTCCAGGGAACGACAGGGATTCTTGACTGTTCCGCGAGACGCTTGGCAGCAATCTTGTCGCCCAGTCGGCGCATCACATCTCCGGGCGGCCCAATGAAAACAATCCCCATCTCCCGGCACAAGTCGGCGAACGCCGCGTGCTCCGCAACAAAGCCCCATCCCACCCAGACGGCTTGGGCGTGCGCAGAGGCAAGTGCCTCAGCGAGGCGGCCGTAGTCGAGGTAGCGGCTCTTCGGCCGATGCGTGTCAGGGTCAATGAATTGAGCTGCACCCAGAAAGACTGCATCGTCCGCTTCCCGAACGAACATCGCCTGTCGGTCGGGCTCGGTGAAGAGCGCGATGGTGCGCAAAAGCACATTGTGCTCCTGACGAAACTCGCGGGCCGCATGGATGAATCGCATAGCAGCTTCGCCGCGGTTGACAATGGCAACACTTTCGAATTGGTTCTGCATAAGAACCCTCGTGACCGATTGCCGTCCAGTCGGGACCGCGCTTATGCCGCAACGGATTCGCCCGACAGAATGGCTTGCAGGTTCCTTAGACGCTCCGCATCAACGAAATCGGAGAGCGCCACGGTTTGATAGGGGTTCAGACTCAAGTAGCAGTTACCTTTCTCATCCAAGACTTCTGCAGTAAAGGTCTTTTGGCACACGTCGGGAGTTACCACGGCGTACAAGCGCCCCACGACAAGATCTGGTGTCCGGAAGAACGATACCCGGCCAACGTACTGAGGCAGACCCATACGGCCTTGCACGCCGAGCTCCCACACTCCGGCGGTCTGAAAGCAAGACTCGAGCAGTCGTGGCGCAGTAATTGTGGGCAGTTCGAACGGATGATGATTGGGCGGCAACCCCTCTGCCAGTAAGCCTACGATCTGCTTTCCGTCCCACCATGCTTTCTCAAGAACCTGGTAGGCCGGTCCGTGGAAGTAGATCTGATAGATATTGTCGGCTTCGACACTGCTGCCTCTTGGTTCAATGAAAGGCTTGGCGGGCACCGTCTGCACCAACTTCTTCGCAAGTCGCACCCGGGCGGTGAAGTGCGTCGTCTGCTGAGACTCGGCGAGGTTCGCCAGAGAGCGCTCGCCCATCAACCGGCACTCTGCGATCAAGCGATCTGCGCGCGGGTGAACCTGTGTTTCAATCCTTAGAGTGCGCGGCTCACTGCGATAGAACTTGAACGGCACGAGAAAGCTGATGTCTTCGATAGATTCCACATGCCATTCGGGAAGCAGGCACAGAGCGGCTTCGGCGAAGGCCTCGATTCCCATCACGCCGGGCAGCACGGGAGTACCGTCGATCTGGTGGTCGTGCAGGAACGGCTGTGCGTGAGGATCCAAAGTGGTTTCGATCGAATACCCGTCATAGAGGCTGATGGATGCGACCTTACCCACCATGGGTCCTTTTGGAAGAATGTTCCGCAGCAACTCCGGGGATAAGTCACCGAGCCCGCCGTCTACATCGTATTCATTGAGCAAAACACCGAGACGTTGTCCGATCACAACCTCGCCGCAAGTTGCACCAGCAGTGAGCTCGCGGCGGATCAGCGGAATGCCTGCCTCCGGCCGCAACATGTCAATCCCGGCTAGCTCCATGACCTTCGGGATGGAACCCCGGGTGGCC
>Ga0187782_10001223_pt1 | contig 18476 bp, 15 predicted proteins | sample 0715_SJ02_MP15_2_FD_132454 | JGI IMG/M metagenome (GOLD analysis project Ga0187782, IMG submission 132454) | Tropical peat soil microbial communities from peatlands in Department of Meta, Colombia - 0715_SJ02_MP15_20_MG | ecosystem: Environmental > Terrestrial > Soil > Wetlands > Peat | place...
AACTTCGATCATCTGTGCGCTCGGCATGACGCGAGCGAGATTCGAGCGAATGGTCTCGGTGGAGACGTCCGGCAGGTAAGGCAAGAGGTCGATTTTGCTGAGGACCACCAGGTCCGCCTTCCGGAACATCACCGGGTACTTCAACGGTTTGTCGACACCCTCGGTGACGGAGAGGACGACGACGTTGGCCCTTTGCCCGAGGTCGTAGATCGCGGGGCAGACCAGGTTGCCGACGTTCTCGATGAACAGTACGTCGCCTGACGACAGTGCGGAGGCGAACGGTGCATGATGAAGGACATCGTGAACCATCGCAGCGTCGAGGTGGCACGCCGAGCCGGTCGTGATGGCCCTCGACGGGATCCCCGCCCGTGCGAGGCGCTCGGCGTCGAGCGACGTCGCGAGGTCCCCGCTCAGCGCGGCGAGGCGAAGGCCGCGACGTGCCACGTGCCGTGCAGTCGCCTCGAGCAGCGCCGTCTTGCCGGCGCCGGGCGACCCCATGAGGTTCACGACCGTGATCGCGGCTGCCTCGAAGTGCTCACGCAGGTGGTGCGCCGCGTCGTCGTTGGCGGCGAGCAGGGAGGCCCCCACGTCGATGTGAACGCGATGGGGATCTCCGCAGCCACACACTTCACACATCGATCACCTCCATTTCCACCCGATCGACGAACAGGCCGCCCCCGGACGAAAGCGTGACCGGTCCTCCGCAAGCGGGACATTGCAGGGGCTCGCCCCGGCCGAGCGCGACGCGGCAATCCCGACAAGCCCAGCACGCGGACTCGACGGTGACCTGCAGCTTTGCCGCGGCGTACCCGCGCGCATCGCGACAGACCTCGAATGCCGTGCGAAAAAGGTCGGCGTCCACGCCGGCGAGCTCCCCGATGCGCACCGTCAGCGAGCGCACGGCGGCGGGGGGATGCGGACAAATGGCCGTGTCCACGCGATCGAAGAGGGCTTGAACGAGCGAGGCTTCGTGCATGCGGCGGCCTCGCTAGCAGATTCTCGGGAGCGGGTCCGAGTCGCGTTCGAGAAGGCGTCGGGTACCGAAGCCGGTCTCCAGAAGCACGGCTCCGGACCCGGTGTTTTCGACCACTCGCCCGATGCAGGCCGCCTGATGCCCGAGCGGATGCGCATGCAGGGCATCGAGAACGACTTCGACCCTGTCCCGCGCCACGGCGAGGAGCGCTTTGCCTTCATTGGCGACGAGGAGCGGGTCGATCCCCAGGACCTCCGCGGCCGCACGCGCAGCGTGACTGACGGGGATGGATGCCTCTTCCAAAACCACGGTCACGCCTGCTTTCTCGGCCATTTCGACCAGGGCGCCCGTCACGCCGCCGCGGGTCGGATCCTTCATTGCGTGAACGGCGTCGCTCGCCACGGCGAGCGCGGCGCGGACGAGGCCGTTGAGCGGGGCGACGTCCGAGCGCAGATCACCGCGCAGGCCCAGGTTGTTGCGGGCCGACAGGACGGCGAGCCCGTGATCGCCGACCGTGCCGGTCACCACGATCGCGTCGCCCGGGCGCAATCCCGCGTTGCGCACCACGCGGTCGGTGATGCCGACGCCCGCCGTCGAGAGGACGATTCCGTCGACCTCGCCCCGTCTCATCACTTTCGTATCCCCAGTGAGAATGCGCGTGCCGGCCTCGGTGCATGTCGCGCGGACGGACGACTGGATGGTCCGCAACGAATCGAGGGAGAAACCCTCTTCGAGCACGACGTTCGACGCGAGCCCCAGGATGTCGCATGCGCCCATCATCGCCAGATCGTTGACGACGCCGCTCACGGAGAGCCGTCCGATGTCCCCCCCGGGGAAAAAGATGGGCTGCACGACGTGCGCGTCGCTGCTGAAGACCAGCCATCGGTCGCCGAAGGGAACGGCCGCGCCGTCGTCCATGGCCAGCGTTTCGGCGTGGGTCTCGCCCTCGAGCAACACGCCGCGGATGAGCGCGCGCATCGCGGGCCCGCCGGCGCCATGCGCGAGTTTCACTCGGTCATCGGTCACGCGCCGCCCCCCTCGGTGGCGCGCGCGCCGCCCACACCGTGCTCGAACCAGATGCGGCAGACACCCTCGGTGCTCACCATGCAAGCGCCGACCGGTGCGTCGGGCCGGCACGCCGCGCCGAAGTGCGGGCAATCGGTGGGTAACGCCTGGCCCGTCATGATGGCCGCGCAGAGACACTCCGCGACATGCGCTCGCTCGACGACCGGAGCTGCCGACGCCAGCTCCGTGGCGAAGCGCACGCGCGCATCGTGGTGCGCAAAGTCCGGACGGAGGGTGAGGTTGCCCGCAGGCACGTAGGCGATGCCCCGCCACTCTCCCCCCGACGTGTCGAACACACGGAAGAGCGCCTCGAGCGCGCGCGCATTGCCATCGCGGGTGACGCATCGCGAAAACGCGTTCACGACCCTGGCCTCTTCGGCGACGACGTGTTCGACGAGAAGCGCAAGGCCGGACAGGATGTCGAGGGGCTCGAACCCCGCGACGACCACGGGCTTTCGATGGCGTGCCGCGAATGGCTCGAAGAGGCCCCAGCCCGTGATGGTTGCGGCGTGCCCGGCGGCCAGATACCCCTCGATCCGACCTCCCGACGTGCTCGCGACGACCTCCATGGCCGCAGGCACCCACTTGTGGGCCGAGAGCACGAACAGATTGGCGGGGGGGGCGCCAAGCAGGATCGCCGCGGTGGCGACCGCCGTCGTCTCGAACCCCGTTGCGAAGAACACGACCGGCTCGTCGGTCTCGCGCGCGATCTCGGCTGCCTGGGTCGCGGCGTAGATGACATCGACACGAGCCCCCTCGGCCCGGGCGTCGTCGAGCGATTGGGCGCGCCCCGGGACGCCGAGCATGTCGCCGTACGTGAGGATCCGCACACCACAGCGCGCAAGGGCAATGCACGCATCGATCTCGGGAGCGTCGGTCACGCAGACGGGGCACCCGGGCCCCATTTGAACGCGCAGTTGGCCCGGAAAGCGCGCGCGCAGGCCGAAGCGAGCAATCGCCTGCTCGTGGCTGCCGCATACGTGCATCACGGTGACCGGCCGCCCCGCACGCGCCACCGCACGCTCGAGGCGTGCCTGCAGGGCTCGTCCGCGTTCCACGTCGCGAAACTGGAAGCCGAGGGGCGTCACGACGGCTCCTCCGGCCCCATCACGTGAGGGGGCAGGCCCTCCTCGCCCCCGGCCATCGCCTCGAAGAAGGCGAGCGTCATCGCGACGTCCTGAGGAGCGATCCGCCGGATCGCGAAGCCGACGTGCACGAGCACGTAGTCCCCCGGGCAGACAGGGTCGTCGACGATGTCGAGGGCGACTTTGCGGCGTACGCCTCCGAAATCGACGAGCGCCGACATGCCCTCGATCTCCACGACCCTGCCCGGAGCGCCCAAGCACATTGCACCCTCCCTGGCCCGCGCTTACGCGGGCGGTCCCGCGGCGAGCACCGCCGCCCACGCCTGACCGAGCGCCAGGCCGCCGTCGTTGACAGGAACATCCCGCGCCATGCGGATCCGATCGCTGCCGAGCCTCGAGACGAGGCCGCGTTCGAGGGCTTGGTTTTGCATGCTTCCGCCCGTCAGCACGACATGCTCGATGCCTGTTGCAGCGAGGACGCGCTCCGCGACGGCCACTGTGGCCTCGACGACGGTCCTCTGGAAGCGCGCAGCGACGAGGCCGGCGTCGCGCCCGGCCAGCAGGTCGTCGACGATGGCACGGACCGTGGGACGCAGGTCAATCTCCTCGCTTGCGCCCACGTTCACCGGAGAGCAACCGACCTTTTCGGGAAGCAAGACGGGGTAGGCACGCACCGTGTCGAGGTCGTGAGCGGATTCCTCCAGGGCGACCGCGACATGCCCGTCGAACGTGGCGTGGGCCACGTCGAGCACCATTGCCCCGACCGCGTCGAACCAGCGGCCCATCCCCCGCGCCGAAACGGTTTCGACCCCCATTTCGATCATCCGTGCCAGGGTCTCGAGCGCGCCCGCGGGTGTCGCGCCAAAAACGGGCAGGCGATTGGCGACCGCCACGCTTTCGTCGCCGAACGCGTCGCGCAGGGCTCCAAAGGCGGCCCGCCACACCTCTCGAATCGCGCGCTCGCCCCCGGCGAGCGGAAGCGGGCGGAACGAAGCGGCCCGCGACCAGCGCAATCCGTCGACGAGGAGCAGCTCGGCGCCCCACGCGCTGCCGTCGGGCCCCCAGCCGGTACCGTCGTACGCGATGCCGAGAACCGGATCGCCGAGATGCAGCTCGGCGACTGCAGCCAGGACGTGGGCGACGTGATGCTGCACGCCGACGCGGCGCCGTGCACTTCGGGCCGACGCGTAGCGCGTGCTCGCGTAGCCGGGATGCAAGTCGTGCGCGAGCACCTCCGGGTGAACACCGAGAAGCCGCTCGAAGCCCTCGACGTCGCGCCGCCACGCGGTCTCACCTTCCACGAACGAGAGATCACCCAAATGCGGCGTGAGGTAGGCGGCGTCGCCGATGACGATGCACGCTGCCGCTTTCATGTGACCACCCACGGCGAGAATCGGCTCTTCGGCGCTCGCCGGAAGGCGAATGGGCAGCGGCGAATAGCCTCGCGAACGCCGAATGATCCTCATTCCCCCGGCGGGGCTCAACGCGACGACGGAGTCCTCGACGCGCCGGGCGATCGGCCGATCGTGGAGCAGGAACGCATCGACGATCGGCCCCAGGACCGCAGAAGCCTCCTCGTGCTCGACGATGGCCGGCCCACCGCTCGGATTGCCCGAAGTCACGACGAGGGGACGGCCGACGAGCGCCACGAGCCGATGGTAAAGAGGGGAGTGGGGAAGCATGAGGCCCACACGCCGTGACGGGCCGTTCACCTCGCGATCCGCCACGTGGCCGGCCATGGCCGGGACCAAGACGATGGGCCGCGCAGGGCTCGTCAGCGCGTTCTCCGCCTCGGGCCCGAGGGTGCCGAGCTCGCGAGCCATCGATAGGTCGGTGACCAGGACCGCGAACGGCCGGTCCTCTCGCCGCTTGCGACGACGCAACGTTGCGACCACGTGAGCCTGCGTCGCGTCGCAGACGAGATGGAAAGCGCCGACCCCCTGGACTGCGAGGATGGCCCCGTCGCGCAGCAGAGCGGCCGCAACGGCAACCGCGTCGTCACGCGACGCCTCGCCCTGCATCGGCCTGCCATGCGCGCCCGCCAACCAGAGGCGCGGTCCGCACGCCGGGCACGCGATGGTCTGCGCATGGAAGCGGCGATCCGCGGGATCACGGTACGCGCCGGCGCATGCTTCGCACATGAGAAACGGCGCCATCGCAGTGGTCGCTCGGTCGAAGGGCAGCGCGAGGGCGAGAGCCAGGCGCGGTCCACATGCCGGGCAGCTCGTGAAGACATAGCCGTGGTGACGGTCATTCGGATCGGCGACGTCGCGCAGGCACGCGTCGCACACGGCGAGATCGGGCGGCAAGGCGAACGCGCCGACGGGCGTCACCGGCCCCGATGCACTCTCTGCGATCGAGAAGGTCTCCGGAGCGCGCCCGGGCATGGGCTTCATGCGCAAGCGGCGAACGGTCGCGGCCGTCGGCGCACGTTGCTGCAATGCCGTGACGAGCGCGTCGAGCGCCTCGGCCGTGCCGAAAGCCTCGATGGTGACGCCGGAGGCCGTGTTGAGCACCCGGCCGGTGACACCGAGCGCCGACGCGGTGCGAAAGATCCAGGGCCGGAGCCCGACGCCCTGCACGGTCCCCTCGATCTCGATGCGGCGCCCGACCGCGGCGTGCTTCGGCGAACCGGAGGGCCTCGGCAAGCCGCAGGGCCCAGCCAAGAAAAACGCGAGCGCGGCGTCCAGATGGGCGGCGGCGGTCGCCGAGAGCGGCTCGCCCAATTCGAAACGCTCCCCCCGGATCGCCAGCGTCCACGCCTCGGGGGGCTCGCCGCCCACGCTTCGGTGGGCTTCGAGGATGGCTGCGGGTGAAACGGCGTGCGTCATCGGGCTCACGTCACGACGGGGCACCACACGCGACATTTCGAATGGAGCCGCCGCACGCACGCTGGCGTCGACGAAGACGACACGGCGCCGCCCGGCCAGATCGAGAGCATGTTCGACTTGGAGCTGAAAATCGGTAAGAAGCTCGACCCGACCGGCTTCGATGTCGCGCGCGAGCACGGCGCTCGCCCGATCGATGAAGGCGGGCCCGAGCGCATCGTCTCCGCGCGACGGGTTACCGATACCGACGACGAGCAGCGGCGCGGCGCCCACGGCGGTCACCCCAGCGCCTCGGCGTCGCGAACGAGGCGTTCGACGACGACGCCGGCACTGTCCACGATCTCGACGAAGAGAGGCATCTTCCCGAGTGCGTGCGTCGCGCACGACAAGCAGGGGTCGAAAGCGCGAATGGCCACTTCGATCCGGTTGAGCAAGCCCTCTGTAGGTTCGTGGCCGTCGAGGTGCTGACGCGCGACCTCACGAATCGCCTCGTTTATGGCCTGGTTGTTGTGAGTCGTGGACACGATCAGGTTGCACGTCGTCACGAGGTCGTTCGCGTCCACCTCGTAGTGATGGATCAGCGTGCCGCGTGGAGCCTCGAGGATCGCGACGCCTTTCGAGGCACGTGCGCCCCCGACGACCAGATCGGTTCCGAGCAGGTCGGGGTGGGCCAGAAGTCTCTCGATCACTTCGGCGGCGTGAAGCAGCTCGATCATCCGCGCCCAGTGCGACGTGAGGGGAGCGTGGAGCACGGCGCCGGGAGAGGTCGACAGAAGCTCCTTGCGGGCGGCCTCGGCGAGGGGTGTGCCGATCGCATCGCAGTTCTGCACTCGGGCGAGCGGGCCGACCTTGTACCACCCATCTTCTGGTCCGCGTGATCGAATGAACGGGAACTTCATGTAACTCCACGATCGAACGTTCTCCCGCAGCTCGACTTCGTAGTCCTCGCACGCCACCGAATCGAAGATGATCTTTCCGTCGGCATCGCGCGCCCGCAGCACGCCGTCGTAAAGATCGAGGTTGCCGTCGCGACCGACGAGGGACAGCAAGCTGGACCGGACCGTACCGAAGGTGTCGTAAATCGCGCGATTGCGAGCGTGCAGCTCCGAGACGAGCTTCACGCCCGCCTGAGCCCACGCCAGGATGTCCTTGAGCGGCGCGCGGAGCTCGTCTCGTTCCGCTGCGGTCACGGGCTTGTTGACGCCGCCGGGGATTGATCCGGTACCGTGCACGCGCTTGCCGGCCGTGATGCGAATGACCTCCTGGCCGTACTTGCGCAAGAGAATGCCCTGCCGCGCGAGTTGGGGGTAGGCGGCGAGCACCCCGACAATGTTGCGCTTCGCCGGATCCGAATCGAATCCGAGGAGAAGATCGGGAGAGGCCAGGTGATAGAAGTGCAGCGCGTGCGACTGCAAGATTTGCCCGTAATGCATCAACCGTCGGATCGCTTCGGCCGTGGGGGTCAGCGAGGTGGCCCCCACGACCCGGTCCAGGGCCTTGGAGGCCGCGAGGTGATGGCTGACCGGGCAGATGCCGCACAGCCGCTGCACCATCACCGGCACTTCCCAGTACGGGCGTCCCTGAATGAAACGCTCAAAGCCGCGAAACTCGACGATGTGCAAGCGCACCTGACGGACCTTTTTCTGGTCGTCGAGCAAGATGGTCACCTTGCCGTGGCCCTCGACTCGAGAGACCGGCTCGATGACCACCCGGCGAAGCTTCGTAGGATCGGCCGCAGTATCGAGGTCTGAATGCATTGGACGCCCTTGGTCAGTCGTAACGAATGAGCCCGTGGGTGAGGGCCGGGGTCCGCCCGGCGATCAGGTCCGTGAGAAAGCGCCAGATCGCTTCGGCCGAAGGGGGGCAGCCGGGCAGAAAATAGTCGATCTTGACGACGTCGTGGAGCGGATGGACTTGCTTGAGCGGAAGCGGCAGTTCGTGATCATTGGGAATGAAGCCGCGCTCCACGCCCACGCCGGTGAGGTACACGGTCTGGAGGCAATCGCGGATGTCCAAGTGGTTGCGCTGCGCGGGCAGCCCGCCGTTGATCGCGCAGGCTCCCACGGCGACGAGGATCTTGCAGCGGCTTCGCAGTTCGCGAAGCTTCCGCACGTTTTCCGCGTTGCACAAGCCTCCTTCGATGAGCCCCAAATCGCAGACCCCGGCTTCCTTGATGTCCGTCAGCGGAGACGCGTCCAGCTCGATGAGGTCCAGAAGCGTCACGAGCCGTTCATCGATGTCCAGCAAGGACGTATGACAACCGAAGCAACCCGCGAGGGACGAGGTGGCCACGCGCAGTTTCTTGCCAGCAGCCACGGATCATTGCTCCTTCTCGGCGGCCGCGGCGAGGGCGACCTCCGCGATAGAATGCCGGTCGTAGGTGCGATCCCCGATCGGGACGCGAAACCCCCGACGCTTCGGAAGAATCACGCCCACAGGGCACACGCTCATCGCCTTGTCGTCGGCTGCGGCGTTCGTGTCCGCGAGGCGGCCCGACTCCGAGTTGACGATGAGGTGCTTGTGGATGCCGCGTCCGGCGAGGGCAAATACGTTCTTCTTGTCGACCAACGCGCTCGCGCGCACGCACAGCTCGCAGAGGATGCAGCGGTTGAAGTCCAGGAGGATCTCGGCGTGCGAGCCATCGACCGGACGATCCGGGAAGAACGGACTGTAATGAGCCGAGGTCATGCCAAGCTCGTAGCCGAGTGCCTGCAGCTCGCAGTTGCCGCTGAGCTCGCACGACGGACAGAAGTGGTTTCCCTCCGTGAACAGAAACTGGACGAGGTTCGTGCGCATCTCCACCAAATCTGCGGCGGTCGATTCGACCACGTCGCCCGCGTGCGCCGGCGTCGTGCAGCTGGCGCACGACCGTCCGTTGACCCGTACGACGCACACTTTGCAGCTGCCGTGCGGCTTGAACTCGGGGTGGTAGCAGAGGTACGGCACGTAGTGCCCGTGCGCGAGCGCGGCCTGCAGGATGGTCTGACCGGGCTTGAAGGGGACGTCACGCCCGTCCATTTCGAAGGTCTCGGGGGCGACCTCGCGGCCGCTCGCATGCGGGGCTTCGCTCATTGCGGATCCTCCAGGAAGTGGGCCTCGGCGTCGTCTCGCGCGGTGGCCTCGCGGGCGGGTGCGAGGGCCTCGTCGAGGTCGAAGGTCGGCAACACGGCGAGCGAAGGGAGCCGGGCCTCGAACGCAGGCCGAAACTTGGAGAGTGCGTCGACGACCGGGTTGCCCGCGGTCGTCCCGAGGCCACAGTGGCTCGTCGCCTTCATCAGCGCAGAGACGCGGCCGAGGTCCTTCATGTCCCGGCGAGAGCCCTTGCCCGCGACGATGCGTGCCATCATCTGCGCGTTGAGCGTCGTGCCCACACGGCAGGGCGTGCAGAACCCGCAGGCCTCGTGAGCGAAGAAACGTGTGAAGTTGTCGATCGCGGCGAGCATGTCGCGCGATGCGCCGAACACCATGAAGGCCCCCGCGCTCGGCACGTCCTCGAACGCGATGCGTCGACCGAACTCGTGCGGCGCGAGCAACATCCCGGACGGCCCCCCGACCTGTACGGCCTGCGCCTCCGCCGCGCCGGCGTCACCGAGCACCTGCTGCACGCTCACCCCGAAGGGATATTCGTATGTGCCCGGACGAGCGACGTCGCCCGAGACGGAGAGGACCTTCGTACCCGACGACTTTGCGGTGCCCACCGACCGAAACCACGCCGCACCGTGGCGGGCGACAAGGGCGGCGGCGGCCAGCGACTCGACGTTGTTGACGATGGTCGGCTTGTTTTTGTACCCGTGCGTCACGGGGTAAGGCGGCCGGTTGCGCGGGATGCCTCGCCGGCCTTCGAGCGATTCGATGAGGGCCGACTCTTCACCGCACACGTAGGCTCCCGCGCCGACGTGCAGCTCGATGTCGAAATCGAACCCGCGAATGCCGCGGATGTCGCGACCCAGCAGATTCTTGCTGCGGCGTTCGGCGAAGAGCTGCTCGAGCGGCGCAATGAGGAACGGGTACTCGCCCCGCAAGTAGATGAACCCCTGGCAAGCGCCGATCGCCAGCGCGGCGACGGTCATTCCCTCGATCACCAAGTCCGCACGATGCACGAGGAGCTCGCGGTCCTTGAATGTCCCGGGCTCGCCTTCGTCCGCGTTGCACACCACGTAGCGCTCCGGCCCGGGAGCCGCGGCGCACGCCTTCCACTTCGAGCCGGTCGAGAAGCCCGCCCCTCCACGGCCCCTCAGCCCGGACGCCGAGACTTCCTCGAGCGTCGCTGCCGCGCCCCGAGCGGCGGCGGCAGCGATGGCGTCGCCCGGCGCGAGGGGGGTCTCGAACAGCATGTCGCCGCGGCGAACGTGGGAATCGATCCGTCGCAGGTTCTCGGGCCACAGCTCCACCGGGGAGCCCCCTCGAATCAACGAGCAGATGGCGCCGATTCGAGCCGGAGTGAGACGCGCAATCGGCACTCCGTTGACGAGCAACGCAGGGCCTTGATCGCAGAGCCCGGTGCAGCTCGTCGTGCCAACGCTCACCAGGCCGTCGTGGCTCACCTCGTTCAACTGCAGGTGAAAGGCATCGAGCATGCGCACGCGCAGCTCACGGCTGCCCGCCATTTCGTCCGTGATGTTGTCACTGAAGAGGACGCGAAAACGACCGCGAGGCTCCGTCGCAAAGAAGGAGTAGAAGCTCGCGACGCCCGCGATGTGCGCGTACGGTAGGCCCAGCGCCTGCGCGAGCTCGGTGAGCGTCGAGGGCGGAATCCATCCGCGAACGGCCATGACCTCGCGCAGGATCTGAACGAGCCGCGACCCGTCGCCACGGTGACGCGCGACGATCTGGTCGATGCGGTTCTCCCCGGCGTCGGTCATGACACTTCGCTCCCTACCACAGGGGCCGGGTCGGGCGCGCGCGAGTCGGCAGGGTGGACCCGCACGATTTCGCCACCCGCCTGCGCGATCATGCCGCTCTCATCGGTCTCCACGAGGTAGCGGACCCCAGCGCAGCCCATGCGCTGGGCAAACGACCTCGCACCCTCGGTTGAGCGCGCCCGGGCGCAACCGCTCTCGAAATATCCGCAAGTTGATGGCCGATACGTTTCAAGCTCATGTCTCGCGCGGCCTCCTCTGCGCGCCCGGGCGAGTCACTGTCGAGATGTGGCCGGCTGAAGTGATATGAAGATCGGGGTTGGAGGGCTCAAGACCTCCGGCCCGTTGCGAGGCCAGCAGCGCCATGCGATTCAAGGTCGCGCACCAGACGCTTTATCGCTACGACACGCCGGTCCGTTTCGCGCCGCATGTCCTTCGGCTGACGCCGCGACCGGAGCGAGTCAGCATCCTGTCGCACGATCTGACGGTCACCCCTGCCCCCGCGGAGCGCGCCGACTTCGTCGACCTTTTCGGCAATCGGCTGACACGGCTTGTGTTCGAGGGCGAGGCCGATGCGCTCCGCATCGAGAGTCGTTTCGAGCTCGACACCCTGGCCTCCGCCGATCCGTTCTGTGGCGGCGCTCCGATGCCAGCGCTGCCCTGGCCCGACATCCCGGGCGACGGTCTCGAGGCGTACCGGCGTGAGACTCAGACCGATCCGTCCGTCCGCGCATTTGCCGAAGGTCTTGCGGCCCGCTCGGCGGGTGCCCCGCTCGCCTTCCTGTCGGCGCTCACCCACGATCTTTTTATGAACATGGAACGAGCGACCCGTCCGGAGGGAGCGGCGCGTTCCCCCGGCACGACCCTGGCGACGCGCAAGGGCGCGTGCCGAGACATTACCGTTCTTTTCCTCGCCGCCTGCCGGAGTCTGGGTATGCCCGCCCGCTTCGTCAGCGGCTACCAGGCGAAAGCGCATACACCTGACGGCCAGCGCCACATGCACGCGTGGGCCGAGGTCCACTTGCAAGGAATCGGCTGGGCCGGCTTCGACGCCACACACGGAATGGCCGTGGCCGATGGTCACGTCGCGCTCTGCGCCGCGCCGACGCAAGCGAGCACGATGCCGGTAGAGGGCGCTTGGTGGGGCAGCGCTCACTCCTCGACGCTCGACGTGAGCGTGATGATCGCGACGTCATGACTTGCGCGCGGCCTCCGCGCTTCGGGCGCGGCCGAATGGCGCGGCTACACGCTGGGGCTATCGCTGACTTCCAGCCGAGCGACGATTTGCTGGAGCAGATCGAGGTCGACGGCCAGAGCGTGCTGGAGCTCCCTCTTGTCGGTATGAACGAGCTCCCGCTCGAGGCCTTGCATGCGATGGCGCAATTGACACGCGAGAAAGTCAACCTCGCCCAACGAAAAATTGAGTTCCATGGCATCCTCTGTTTTTCTGCGGCCGGGAAACTCGCAGACGCGAATCCAATCGACGGCGCCCGGCACGACCGTCTGGCGGATGGCGTCAGCAACGACGGTGCCAGCAGAGGGCTTACGATTTCGATATTTGAGATATTTGAAGTGAGCACTTAAGTGAGCACTTGGCGTTTGACATTTCGCCGCGTCGAATCGGCACGTTCGCGGAGTCGGTTTTCAGGTTTGCGCCGAGCGCGACGCCGGGGCAGCCGCGATCGCGGCATTTCGTGCCGAACGCATGACGCATAAATTTCGATTGCGCGCACCGCATGCGCACACCGGATTTCGGCGTCGCGGCCCGAACGCCGAACGTCGAGCGGTTCCGTGCATAGTCACTCCTTGGCGCCCCAAATCCCCGTGGTCGCGACGCAGCCGACACAAACTTGGGCTCACGGCCTTCGCACGATTGCCGATACCGCCGTGAAATCGATCGCGCGGCATTTTGGTTCTGGAGTGAAAACGATTGGAGTGAACGATGGCGGAGTTCTTGATGCTGGTGCCCACAGCGCCGCATGTCGGATTGACCACGATCAGCGTCGGTCTGGTCCGGGCCTTCGAACGAGAGGGGGTTCGGGTAGGCTTCGTGAAGCCGATCGAGCAGCCGCGCTCCGGCCGCTCCGGGGGGTCGGAGCGGTCGACGAACATCGTGCGCGCGGCAGCCCACCTCGAGCCCCCGGTTCCGCTGACGTGGGAGCAAGCGGAGCGGGCCGTGCGCGAAGGCGAGGAGCAGCGACTCATGGAAGACGTCATCGCGCGCGTGAGCGCCATGCGCGAGCACGCCGACGTCGTGGTCGTGGAGGGACTCGTCCCGACCGAGGACGTACCCTTCGCGACCCAGTTGAACGCAAGTCTACGGCGTACGCTCGACGCCGATCTCATTCTCGTCGCAGCACCCGTCGCGGGCCCGGATGCCTTCGTGGAGGGTGTTCGGCTCACCGCCTCCAGCTACCCCCGGGATCGGGTGGCGGGCGTAATCGTCAACAAGGCGCGCGACGACGTCAGGCAGTCGGCGACGCCCGCCTCCCTCAAGTTTCCGTCGCGGCCTCCGACCACGTCCGATCGCTTAGCCAGTCCCTTCACGGCCAAGCTCGCCGACGCCGGGTTCGTCTGCATCGGGTCCGTCCCGCGCCGCGAACTGCTTGGCGCCCCCCGAGTGCGCGATCTCGCGGATGCGCTCGGCGCCCGGGTGATCCGCGAGGGGGACCTGGATCGACGGGTGCTGACGTTTCGCCTCGCGGCCATGACTGTCCCCCACTGCCTGACCGGGATGAACCCGGGCACGCTCGTCGTAACCCCTGCGGATCGTAACGACGTGATCATGGCCACGTGCCTGATGGTGCTGCGCGGGATCCCCATCGCCGGGCTCTGGCTTGCCTGCGGGCTCGAGCCCGACCCGCGTGTTCTGGATTTGTGCGCTCGCGCGTTCGAGCTGGGTCTGCCCGCGCTGCTGGTCGACGACATGACGCTGGAAGCGACGAGTGCGTTGCTCCACCTCGACAACGAATTACCGGTCAACGACCCCGAGCGGGTTGAATTGACGATGAACACCGTGGCCGACTGCCTCGATCGCGAGTGGATACGAAACAACAAGTGGCGTCGCGGTCACGCTCCGCGCCTCTCTCCTCCGGCGTTCCGTTACAAGCTCATCGAGCGAGCCCATGCCGCCAATCGGCGCATCGTTCTCCCCGAAGGGACGGAGCCGCGCACGTTGCGAGCCGCGACCATCTGCCACGAGCGCGGGATCGCGAGGTGCGTGCTTCTCGGAAGTGAGGCCCAGATCCGCCGCGTGGCCGCCGATCAGGGGCTCGAGCTGCCGGAGGACGTGGAGATCCTGGATCCCGAAAGCGCGATCGATCGGTACGTCGAGCCGCTGCTCGAACGCCGCAAGCACAAGGGCCTCTCGGAGCACGAGGCGCGCAACCAGCTGCACAACGAGGTGATGCTCGGGACCGTGATGCTCGCCCTCGGCGAGGTGGATGGCCTGGTCTCCGGCGCGATCCACACCACGGCCGACACGGTCCGGCCGGCCTTGCAACTCGTCAAGACCGCCCCAGGCGTGCAGCTCGTGAGCAGCGTGTTTTTCATGTGTCTGCCGGAGCAGGTTCTCGTGTACGGCGACTGCGCCATCAACACAGACCCGAGCGCTCCGGAGCTCGCCGACATTGCGCTGCAGTCGGCGGCGAGCGCAGAAGCGTTTGGTATCGAGCCGCGTGTCGCCCTCATCAGCTATTCGACGGGCACCAGCGGGTCCGGTGCGGAGGTCACCAAGGTTCGCGAGGCCACCGAGATTGCGCGAACGCGACGGCCGGATCTGCCCATCGATGGTCCGTTGCAGTACGACGCGGCCGTGATGCCCGAGGTGGCGCGGGTCAAGGCTCCCGAGAGCCCGGTCGCGGGCCGAGCGTCAGTCATCGTGTTCCCCGATCTGAACACGGGGAACACCACTTACAAGGCGGTGCAACGATCGGCGAAGGTCGTCTCGATTGGGCCGATGCTCCAGGGGCTAGCCAAGCCCGTCAACGATCTTTCGCGAGGAGCCCTCGTGGAAGATATCGTGTATACGATCGCGCTCACGGCGATCCAAGCCGCGACGCCGTCCGCCTCACCCCGACTCTTCACCACGGAATCGGTCGATCCGCACGGCCTGCCTGGACAGGGGGAGGGCGCACTTCTGCGTTCACGGCCTGCCTTCCCATGAAGGACTTTCACGAGGATTCGGGGCGCGCTCAGCGCAACTGCAGCGAAAAGCGCAAGACACAGTGGATGTGCTGTCTGTCCATGACCCTCACCGTGCGGCCGCGAAGGTACCAGCATGCTTGAGCCTTCCGCCAATTCATCGACGATGCCGTCCGGCGTCTTGTCCGGGCACCGGCCGGCACGCTTCGACCCCGCCGCGTTCCGCCGCGACGTGCTCGAGCACCTGCGGTACACGACCGTGAAGGATCCACGCGACGCGGAGCCGGCCGATCTGTACCGCGCCATGGCGCACAGCGTCCGCGATCGGCTGGTCCATCGCTGGCTGTGCACGCAGCGGACTTACGTCGCGCGCGACGTCAAGCGCGTCTACTACCTCTCTTCGGAATACCTGACCGGGCGCAGCCTGGGGCTGTGTCTCGTCAACTTGAACCTCTACGAGGTTGCGCAGAAACTCGCCGCAGAGTGGCATCTGGCGCTCGACGCCGTACTGGAAAACGAGGGCGACCCCGGCCTGGGCAATGGCGGTCTCGGGCGACTGGCGGCGTGTTTCATGGACTCGCTCGCCACCCTGGAGCTTCCGGCCGTCGGATATGGAATACGCTACGAATACGGCATCTTCGAGCAACGCATCGAGGGCGGACGGCAAGTCGAGAATCACGACGACTGGCTGCACCATGGCAACCCATGGGAAATGCCGCGCCACGAACGCACGCAGTCCGTGCGCTTTTACGGGTCAGTGACCATGCGACGCGCCCCGAGCGGTCGGTTGACGGCGGATTGGTCGAACGCGAAAACGGTGCTCGGCTTGCCGTACGACTCGTTCATCGTCGGGCACGAAACCGATACGGTGAACACGCTTCGCTTGTGGTCCGCGCGCGCTTCGCGGGAATTCGATTTGAGGCTGTTCAACGAAGGGGACTATCGCAAGGCCGTCGAAGAGAAAGTGGAGGTCGAAAACATCTCGAAGGTCCTCTACCCCGACGACCATACGCCCGAAGGCAAGGAACTCCGTCTGAAGCAACAGTACTTCTTCGTCGGGTGCTCGATTGCCGACATCGTCTCGCAATTCAAGCGGCAACACTCCGATTGGGCCCTGCTCCCGGAGCGAGCTGCGATCCAGCTCAACGACACCCATCCGGCCATCGCCGTGGCCGAGTTGATGCGCACCCTGGTCGACGACGAGGGCGTGGATTGGGAGCCGGCCTGGGACATCACGCGGCGCTGCATCGCTTACACCAACCACACGCTCTTGCCGGAGGCGCTGGAGAAGTGGACGGTGCCGATGTTCGAGCGGGTCCTGCCCCGACACATGATGATCATCTACGAGATCAATCGCCGCTTCCTCAGGCAGGTCACTACGCGCTGGCCCGGCGACGCGGGACGCGCGGAGCGGATGTCACTCATCGAGGAAGGGCCCGTCAAACAGGTCCGGATGACACACCTCGCCGTGGTGGGCTCGCACAGCGTCAACGGCGTGGCTCGGCTGCACACGGAGCTCCTCAAACACGACCTGTTGCCGGACTTCTACGATCTCATGCCCGAGCGATTCAACAACAAGACCAACGGAATTTCGCCACGCCGCTGGCTGCTTTATTCGAACCCCGCGCTGACGCGACTCATCACCGGGACCATCGGCACCGAGTGGCTCGACCGCAGGCTCGACCTGGTGTCCCGGCTTGCTCATCACGCCGATGACGTGGCGCTGCTCGACGCGATCTGGAACGTGAAGGCCGAAAACAAGCGCGCTCTCACCCCCTTGCTGCGCCGGCTCACCGAGAACACCGTCGACCCTCGCTCGATGTTCATCGTGCAAATCAAGCGGATCCACGAGTACAAGCGGCAGCTCTTGGCGTGCCTGGAGATCATTGCGCACTACCTGGACCTTCGCCGCGCCAAGAGCGGATCGCCCACCCCGCGCACGTACATTTTCGCGGGAAAGGCCGCAGGCGGGTATGCGATGGCGAAGGCGCATATTCAGCTCATCAACGATATCGCCGCGGTCGTCAACGACGACCCCCTGACGAAGGATTACCTTCGCGTCCTTTTCGTCCCCAATTATGGAGTCTCTCTGGCGCAGGCGATTATCCCGGGCGCCGACGTATCGCTCCAGATCTCCCTCGCGGGCAGGGAGGCGTCGGGGACGAGCAACATGAAGCTCGCGCTCAACGGCGCGCTGACAGTGGGCACCCTCGATGGCGCCAACGTGGAGCTGCGCGAGGCCGTCGGACACGACCATTTCTTCCTTTTCGGCCAAACTGTGGGGCAAGTCCGCGCCGCCCTGGCAGGCGGCTACAATCCCTCGGAATGCATTACCCGGAGCGCGGAGCTCGCCGAGGTGATTGCACTTCTGGACTCCGACTTCTTTTGCCTCGGCGATCGCAGTCGGTATTCGCCGATCGTCGAACAGCTCCGGGAAGTGGATCCATACATGGTGTGCGCCGACTTCCTCTCCTACCGGGCCGCCATGGCGGACGTCGCGCGATGCTACGAATCGCCCCGCGACTTCGCACGCCATTCCGTGTTCAATATCGCGGGCGCGAGCATCTTTTCGAGCGACGCCACGATACAGGCTTACGCGAGTGAGATCTGGGGCGTCGTTCCCGTCAAGGCCGAGGTCGAGCCCGAGGTATCGTGATCTCGCATCACGGGATCGATCGGATCCATATAAATCGCGCCGTTTTTTGGGATTTTTTATTCCCGGTTGGGACAAGAGTAGCGCGGCGCCTCACGCACCGACCGGGTGCCCGCATCCAGAACGGAGCAGCTATGGAAATTCACGTGCAGTCAGGAACGTGCCGACCCTCGTCGCACGTCACCGGGCCGGCGGCCCTCGGAATCACCGTCTGGGCGGGCCTCGGGATCGCCGTCTCGGTGGGCCTCGCGCTCGGGTGCGAGGGTGCTCCCCCTGCCCAAAGTCCGGCCGATCGGGCGGCCTTCATGGAGAAGACGCGGTGCGGGGCCGACGTCGACGAGAACGCCATTGCCCCTGTCCTCGACGCGAAGGCGGTGGAAGGTGTCAGCCCCATGTATGCGACCGTCGATTTCAACAAATCGGGGGAGCAGTCCCAGTTGCGAGGTGCAACCCTACGGGTCTCCGCGCTTCCGGGCGTGACCGCGGAATGGCTGGACCGCGCGCTCGAATGCCATGGGGCACGCGTCGTTCTCGGCCTGACGAAGCCGGCTACTCCCGACGACCCGTTCGTCCTCCCGGGCTCCATTTTGGACATCGACGTTCGTCCGGCCAAGGACGGCTTTCTCGTCGGGGTCGCGGGGTTCTCGGCCCAGGACGCGCGCAAGATCCTCGATCGTGCGCAAGCATTCGGGAAGGCCAAGACCGCCCCGCCGTCCTCGCCGTGAGCCGGAGGGGGCCGAGCCGAGAAGCTACGGCCTCATCGTGAGAAACGTGGGAGGGGGGCTGTCCATGACGGCGACGTACGAGTCGTAGAGCAGCTGCTGAACGTAGAGCGGATTGTGCACCCCGTAGGCGCCGCCCCTGGCGATG
>Ga0187782_10001224_pt1 | contig 18474 bp, 22 predicted proteins | sample 0715_SJ02_MP15_2_FD_132454 | JGI IMG/M metagenome (GOLD analysis project Ga0187782, IMG submission 132454) | Tropical peat soil microbial communities from peatlands in Department of Meta, Colombia - 0715_SJ02_MP15_20_MG | ecosystem: Environmental > Terrestrial > Soil > Wetlands > Peat | place...
CCCCGACTCGGCCGACCTGATCCCGGCCGTGGACGTGTGGGGGGCGGTCATCGTCGTCGTCCTCGGCGCGGCGCTGCTCGGCATCGCGACCTCGCTCTGGCGGCAGGAGACCTGGGCGCTCTGGACGACGGTGGTGCTGGTCTTCGCGACGACCGCCTACCTGTTCTTCACCGGGTCGATCACGATCCTCTTCCTGATCTTCGTGATCCTGTTCATCTACCTCATCTCGGTCCGACGCTACTTCTACTGATGCGCCTCCTCCTCGCCGAGCTGGCCCCGGTCCCCGGGACCCCGGAATCGAACGCCCAGCGGATCGCGTCGATCGTGCGCGCCGCGCCGGCGGATCTCGCGGTCTTCCCCGAGCTCTACCTGTCGGGATACCGGGTCGGCGACCGGTTCCATCGCCTCGCCCTCACGCCCCGCGATCCGGTCACCGAGACCCTGCGCGGGGCCGCCGCCGCGAGCCGGACCGCGATCCTCGTCGGCGCGCCGGTCGCCTCGACCGAGCGGGCCGGGGAGGTCCACAACGCCGCGGTGGCGATCCTCCCCTCCGGCGAGGTCCACGTCCAGGTCAAACGGTACCTCCCGACGTTCGGACCGTTCGAGGAAGGATCGCTCTTCACCCCGACCGACACGAGCCACCCGATCGCGGTCGGCGGCCGGTCGATCGGCCCCGAGATCTGCTACGACGTCTTCTTTCCCGAGGTCTCGCGCGACCTCGCGCTCGCCGGCGCGGAGCTCCTGGTCGCGATCTCCGCCGCGCCGGTGACGAGCCGCCGCCTCTTCGAGCGCCTCCTGCCGGCCCGGGCGATCGAGAACGCCGTGCCGGTCGTCTACGTCAACCGGGTCGGCGTCGAGGACGGCATCGTCTTCGGCGGGGGCACCGGGGCGTGAGACTCGCGCGGAGAGCCCCTCGGGCTCGCGCCGGTCGCGGGTATCACGACCGGACCGGACGAGCGGGTCGTCACGGTCGTGATCGACCCCGGCGAGGCCGCCCGCTGGCGCCCGTTCCGACCTGTCCTGCGGGACGTCGCGAGCCGCCCGTCGACCCCGGCGGCCGACGGTCCCTAACGGGGCCACCGTTCAACTCGAACGAGGGCGTTATAGCATCCCGCGCGCCGATGGAGCGCGGTGACCCCGCCCCCGACCCTCGCGCAGCAGCTCGCATCGAAGCAGCGCGAGATCTCGGTCGCCGAGTTCTTCGAGCGCAACCGCCAGATCCTCGGCTACGACAATCTGCAGCGCGCGCTCCTCACGACGGTGAAGGAAGCCGTCGACAATGGGCTCGACGGCTGCGAGGACGCTCGGGTCCTGCCCGAGATCGAGGTCGAGATCGCAAAGGAGGCCGAGGACCGCTACCGGGTCGCCGTCGCCGACAACGGTCCCGGTATCCTGCGCAAGGAACTTCCGAACGTGTTCGGCCGGCTCCTCTACGGCTCGCGGTTCCACGCGAACCGCCAGGCCCGCGGCCAGCAGGGGATCGGCATCTCGGCCGCCGTGCTCTACGCCACGCTCACGACCGGGCAACCGGCCCGGGTGCTCTCCAAGGTCGAGGAGGAGGAGGCCGCCCACCGGCTCGAGATCGTCCTCGACACGCAGAAGAACCAGCCGCGGGTGCTCGTCGATGAGCTCGAGCTGTGGGACCGGCCGCACGGCACGCGGGTCGAGCTCGTCCTCAAGGCCCGGTACGTTCGCAACCGCCAGTCGCCGTTCGAGTACCTGCGCGGCACCGCGATCGTCAACCCCCACGCCCGGATCGTGCTCGTCGAGCCGGACGGCACCCGGGTGACGTTCGAGCGGGCGTCGACCGAGCTCCCGCCGCTCGCCCAGGAGACCCCGCCGCATCCGTACGGGCTCGAGCTCGGCGAGCTCGGCTACGTCCTCAAGCAGTCGAAGCGCGGCACGATCGGGGAGTGCCTGACGAAGGACCTCCAGGGCGTCAGCGTCCGCGCGTCGAAGGAGGTCCTCGAACGGGCCGGCCTGAAGACCTCGACCTCCCCGGGATCGATCCAGGGCGAGTCGCAGGCCGGGCTGCTCGAGGCCCTGCGCGCGACGACGCTCCTCGCGCCGTCGGCGGAGGGCCTCTCGCCGATCGGCGCCATGCTGATCAAGCGAGGGCTGCGCAACGTCCTCGGGGAATTCCGGCCGGAGTTCTACGCACCGCCGGTGAGCCGCCCACCGCGCGTCCGGGGGGGGTTCGCGTTCATGGTCGAGGCGGGGCTCGTCTACGGCGGGACGCTCCCGGCCGACCAGCCGGTCCAGATCCTCCGGTTCGCGAACCGCGTGCCGTTGCTCTTCCAACAGGGGGCGTGCGCGATCACGAACGCGATCTCGAACATGGACTGGCGTCGCTACGGGCTCGACCAGAAGGGGGGGACGGGGATCCCGGCCGGGCCCGGCCTCGTCCTCGTGCACATCGCCTCGACGAAGGTCCCGTTCACGAGCGAAGCGAAGGAGGCGATCGCCGAGGATCCCGAGTTCGACCGGGAGATCACGCTCGCGCTCCAGGCGTGCGCCCGTCACCTGAGGACCCATCTCTCGCGCAAGAGCCGGCGGAACTTCGCGGGCGAGAAGTTCGAGATCATCCAGCGCATCCTGCCGAAGCTCGCGGAAAAGACGAGCCATCTGGTGGGGAAGGAGGTGCCGGACCTGACCCCCGTCATCACGAAGATCATGGACGTCGTGAACGTCGAGACCCGAGCCACGAGCGACGCGAAGGCCGTCCGCTTCGAGATCGAGGTCACGAACTACACGCCGCGGCCGCGCGTGCTCGAGATGTTCAGCGAGATCCCACCCGAGGTCATGGCGTCGGCCCAATTCGACCCCCCGCCCGACGGGACCGAGCGGGAGCTCGGACGTGCGTGGTGGACCCTCCCGAAGCTCGCGCCGCACGCCCGGACGGCCCTCACCCTCTCCTTCCCTCCGACGACGGACGTCGAAGCCAACGACATCGACTGGTTCATCGCGGGGATCGACGAGGGCCATCTCCTCGGGGCGGACCCGCTGCCGGGGGATTGGGACGTGCGACTCCCGAGGACGATCGTCGAGGCCGCCGAGCAAGCCGCGGCGGACGCCGCGGCCGGCGGGGTACCGCCCGACGAGGAGGTGGATTACGATGCCGCCGAAGCGAGCGCGCGGATCCGCGAAGAAGACTGACGGTGAGCTGCCGCCGATCCGGGCGGACGCGCTCGCGCCGACCCGGGGCCTCGCCGGGGACATCTACCGGCAGCTCTCGGACGGGGAGATCCCCCGCATGCGCCTTCCGCTGCGGACCAAGCAGAACATCTCCTTCCAGGCCCGGGACGGGGTCTGGAAGCTCGGCAAGGCGCTCGGCACCCGGAGCGCGCGCAAGCTCGACGGCGCGCTGATGCTCCTGCGGACGTTCTATCTCGTCGACTTCATCAACGAGATGGCGAAGGACGCGAAGACGTCGACGCTCCGGGAGCTGTACTACATCAGCGAGGGATGGGAGGATGCGAAGTTCCACAGCGAGGACGAGTCGAACCTCCTGATCGAGGACCTCGAGGTGATGTGCGAGCGCCTGCGCGAGGACTTCCGCCTCCATCCCGAGGAGAACGGCGCGTCGGTGATCGGCGATCTCACGATCAAGGAGCGGAACCGCAAGGGGATCGTGAAGAAGATCAATTGCCGCGACGACGTCGGCGACGGCGGCTACTCGCTCCCGTTCAACGTGGAGAAGGAGAAGATCGAGCTCGTCGGGACGAACGCGAAGTTCGTCATCGCGATCGAGTGCGGTGGGATGGTCGACCGCCTCGCCGAGAACAACTTCGACGAGAAGCGGAACGCGATCCTCCTCCACTTGAAGGGTCAGCCGGCCCGGTCGACCCGCCGGTTCCTGAAGCGGATCACCGAGGAGCTGAAGCTGCCGGTCGTCGTCTTCACCGACGGGGACCCCTGGTCGTTCCGCATCTTCGCGAGCGTCGCGTTCGGCGCGATCAAGACCGCGCACCTCTCGAGCTACCTTGCGACCCCGAGCGCCGAGTTCCTCGGCGTAACGGCGTCGGACATCGAGAACTACGAGCTCCCCTCCGACCAGCTCTCCGACCAGGACATCCGCGCGCTCCAGGCGGAGCTGACCGACCCGCGATTCGCGACGGCGGAGTGGCGCAGCGAGATCGAACTGATGCTCAAGAACGGCAAGAAGGCCGAGCAGCAGTCGCTCGCGAAGTACGGCCTCAACTACGTCACCGACCACTACCTGCCCGAGAAGCTCACCGAAATGGGCGTGCTCTAGGTCCGCGCCCCTGAGGCGAAGGATTTTTCATCCCCCAGCCGGGTGGGCCGCCGATGGCGTGGACCCCCGGCCAAAAGTACCTCGCGGAGTTCCTCGGAACGTTCGGGCTGCTCTTCTCGGTCACCGGAGCGGCCGTGTTCACGGCGACCTATGGCCTCGACCCGGCGGCGCGGGTGCTGATGATCAGCATCTCGATCGGCCTCGGGCTCATGGCCATGATCTACGCGTTCGGGGACATCTCGGGGGGTCACTTCAACCCCGCGGTCACGATCGCGATGATCCTCGCCGGTCGGATCCAGGTGCGGGACGCCGGCCCGTACATCGCGGCCCAGATCCTGGGAGCGATCACGGCGGTCGGGGTCGTCGCCGGGATCGCCTACGGCTACTCGGTGATCTGGGCCGGGGCGATCTCGCCCGGACTCGCCCTCGCGTCCCAGGGATACGGCGGGAACGGCTCGCCGTGGCACTACGCGATCGACTCGGTGTTCCTGATCGAGGTCGTCATCACGTTCCTGCTCGTGATCACCATCCTCTACGCCACGCGCTCGGACAGCTTCGCGAAGAACCTCGCCCCCGTCGGGATCGGCTTCGTCCTCCTGATGATCAACCTGGTCGCGATCCCGGTCGATGGCGCCTCCGCGAACCCGGCGCGCAGCTTCGCCCCGGCCGTCCTGTCGGCGTACTGGTCCGGTGACCAGTGGGCGATCACGCAGGTCTGGATCTTCTTCGTCGCGCCGATCGTCGGCGCGATCCTCGCGGGCCTGGTCGAGCGCTTCCTCCGCTCCGGGGGAAGCGCGCCGGCCCCCACCTAGGCGATCCCGAGCGCGGCAAAGCCCGCGTCCGTGAGGACCGGGCCCGCGTGGTCGACCGGCACGTAGACGAGCGCGCCGCCCGGGCCGTCCGCGCGCTTCCAGTCGATCCCCTGCTCCCGGAACTCCGAGCGCTCGGCCCGGACCTCGATCACCGGCTCGGCGAGCCGCGGCGGCACGGTGCGGCCGTCCTTCGACAGCGCGAGCAGGTCGTTCGGCTCGTCGTAAACGATCCACGCCTGCGGCACGACGAGCTTCAGGTGGACGAGCTTCGGGCGGAACTGGCTCTCGCTCTCCGTCTCGGTGCGGGAGAAGACGGCGTAGTCCGTGCCCTCGAGGTCCGCGAGCCGCTCGAACTGGAAGGATCGCTGCCGGAACTCGAGCACGTTGATCTCGAGGTCCGAGGCGGTCAGCACGGACGCGACGAACCGGCCCCGCTAGATAAGATTCGGGAGCCGGCGCGGTCCGACGTCGCTCCGAACCACGTCCTCGAGGGGAATCTCGGGGGAACGCTTTTAAAGGGCCACCCGTCCCGTCGCGCGTCCGGTCGCTGAATGAAACGCTCCTCCCGGGTCTGGAAAAAGCGCGGCCACATGCGCTGGAAGTGGCGCAAGAAGCGCATGCGTCGCCGCATGCGCGCCCAGAAGATGCGCAAGCAGTAGCGCGGCGCACGTCGCCGCCGGTTCGGTCCTACCAGCCGAGGCGGTCGAGCTTCCGCGCCTGCTTCGTGGCCTTCTTCCACTCGCGGTAGTGGTCCCGGCAGAGCGGCGCCCGGCGCCCCTTGTCGCCGATATCGGGGAACGCCTTCTTCGCGTCCGCGAGCGAAAGGTGGCGGACCGCCTCGGCTCCGCAGCCCGGCACGAGGCACGTGTCGGGGGCGTCCTCGGGGCTCATGCTAACGACGTCCGGCGCCCGCAGCGAGCGCGGCGACCAGGTCGGGGATCTCGTAAGGGAACCGCGCGACCCGGGCGCCGGCCGCTTCGAGCGCGGCGACCTTCGTCTCGGCGGTGCCTTTCCCGCGGGTGATGATCGCGCCGGCGTGGCCCATCCGCTTCCCCGGGGGCGCGCTGCGGCCGGCGATGTAGGCGACGACCGGTTTGGTGAAGTGGTGCTGGATGTACTCCGCGGCGTCCTCCTCGGCGGTCCCGCCGATCTCGCCGACCATCACGAGGAGGTCCGTGTCGGGGTCCTCCTCGAACAGCGGGAGCGCGTCCACGAACGACGTCCCCACGACCGGGTCGCCGCCGAGCCCGATGCACGTCGACTGGCCCAGTCCGTGCTCCTTGATCCCGTTCACGATCTCGTACGTCAGGGTCCCGCTGCGGGAGATGACCCCGACCCGACCGGGGCGGAAAACGACGTTCGGGATGATGCCGACCTTGGCCTTGCCCGGCGCGGCGATTCCGGGGCAGTTCGGCCCGATGATGCGGGTGCCCTGGGACCGCGCGTAGTGGTACATCGTGAGCATGTCATGGAACGGGATGTGCTCGGTGACGACGGTGGCGAGCCGGATCCCTGCATCGACGGCCTCGAGGAGGGCGTCCTTCGCCCACGGGGCGGGCACGAAGATGCACGACGCGTTCGCCTGCGTCCGCTCGACCGCGGCGCGCACGGAATCGAACACCGGGACGCCCTCGACCTCGCCTCCGGCCTTCCCCGGGGTCACCCCGGCGACGACCTGCGTGCCGAACGCCTTCATCTGTCGCGTGTGGACCGTGCCCTGGTGGCCGGTGATCCCCTGCACCACCACCCGCGTCTCGGCATCGACGAGCACGGTCATGCCGACCTCCGGGCGAGGTCGACGGCGGCCTGGGCCGAATCCTTGAGCTGGGGAACCGAGGTGATGCCGGCCGCCCGCAGGATCGCGGTGCCCTCGGCTTCGTTGTTCCCCCGGATCCGGGCCACGATGGGGAATCGCTGCCCCGCGGGGACCTGCTGGAGGGCCGCGACGAGGCCGTTCGCGACCGTGTCGCACCGCGTGACTCCGCCGAAGATGTTGAGGAAGACCACCTTCGGTTTCGCGAGGGCCATCAGGAGGAACGCCTCGGTGACCTTCTTCGGGTCGTCCGTCCCTCCGAGATCGAGGAAGATCCCCGGCCGGCCTCCCAGCTCCTGCAGGACGTCCAGGGTCGCCATCGTGAGCCCCGCCCCGTTCGCGATCACCCCGATGTTCCCGTCAAGCTGCACGAACGCGATGTCCTTCTCCCGGGCGATCTCCTCGAGCGGAGTCCGATCATCGCGGATCTCGGAGTACTCCGGGTGACGGAACGCCGCGTCGTCCTCGATGATCACCTTCGCGTCCAGCGCGACCAGCCCCTCGCCGACCACGGCGAGGGGGTTGATCTCCACGAGCTCGGCGTCCTCGGCGACGAAGGCGCGCCAGAGGCCGTCCAGCACGGGCGCGAGCGACTTCGCCGGGCCGCCGGAAAGCCGAAGGACCTCCGCCGCCCGCCGCTGTTCGAACCCGGTCAGCCCGGGGAACGGATGGATCCACTGGCGATCGATCTGGGCATCTTCGACCGCTTCGATCTCGACCCCGCCCTGAGCGCTGGCGATGAGCACGGGCAGCCGCTTCGCCCGGTCGAGCGTCACCGCGAGGTAGAGTTCGCGGGCGATCGGAAGCTTCTCTTCGAGCAAGATCTCCCGGACCTTCTCTCCCTTGAATTCGAGCGACAGGATCTGCCGCGCCGCCGCCCGGGCCTCCTCGGCCGTAGTGGCGAACTGCACCGCACCCCCCTTCCCGCGCCCGCCGGCGAGGACCTGCGCCTTGATCACGCAGGGCAGGGGAACGGTCCCGGCTCGGACCAGAGCTTCGGCCTCGTCGTCGGAGCGCGCGACGTGGCCCCGGGGCAGCGGGATGCCGTACTTTCGAAAGACCTCCTTGCCGCGCCACTCCGCGAGCTTGACCATCGTAGCCTCGGCGCGCGCAGGCGGAACGTCTATTAAGAACGCCGGGCCGCGCGGCGACCGGCGGGTCGGTCGGCGAGGCTCTAGGACTTCCGGGCACGTCGGGAGCGGGTCCGGTACCGGGCGGGACGGTGGGCCCGCGCCGGCGGGGACGCACCACCGGTCGTGAGATCGACGGTCTCGCGCCCGATATCGTCGAGCAACTTGCCGGCGACCTCCGCCTTCGGTCCGCGGATCCATCGTCGGCCGCCGCTACGGGGGAGGACGAGCGCACTGGTCTCGGCCGCGCCCATGACCGCCGCATCGTTCGCGACCACCCAGTCGGCGTTCGTTTCCCCGGCGAGCTCCCGCGCAGCGGTCTCGAGCTCCGCGGGCGAGGAGTTCGCGAGGAGCTTGAACGCGACGAGGCACGTGGGGGCGGGCGCGAGGCGACGGAGCTCCGGGAGTACCTTCGGCGCCCGCCGGAGCGTCAGCGTCAACGCCTCGAGGTCCCGGGAGGGGATCTTTCCGGGCCGCGCGTCCAGGGTGAAGTCGGACAGGGCCGCCGGCACGAAGACCGCGCGCGCCTTCGCGAGCAAATCGCGCTCCCGGCGGGCGAGCGCGAGGAGGTCGGCGACCCCCCGCCATCGCTCGACAGCCAGCCAGGAGGGAACGGACACCTCGAGCGCCCCGGCCCATAGGCGCACGTCCGCCCCCCGGTAGTACGCCTGGGTCGCGATCGCGACGGCGGTCGCCCCCGAGCTCTCGTTCGTGACCGATCGAACCGAGTCGATCGACTCGCGCGACGCTCCGCCGATCACGACGACGCGCTGGTCCTTCCAGGGTCCCCTCGCGATCCGGTGCAGGACGGCCGCGGCGGTCTCCTCCGGGGTCGCGATCTTCTCCTCCCCCTCGACCATCGCGCCGGTTACGATTCCGACCCCCCACGACCGCAGCTTGTCGAGGCTTTCCCGGACCGCCGGGTTGGCGTTCATATGGGAGTGCATCGCCGGAGCGATCAGCATCGGCACCTGGCCACCCAGCGCGACCGACGCGAAGGAGGTGACCGGTGTATCGTCGATCCCGTGGGCGATCTTGGCGATCGTGTTCGCGGTCGCCGGGGCGATCAGGTAGAGATCGGCCTGCCCCTCACCGGGGCCGAGCAGTGTCACGTGCTCGACATTCCCGGAGAGCTTGACGACGGGGGCGTGACCGGTCGCGAACTCCAGGGCCTCCGCACTGATGATCCGCGCAGCATCGGGACTCATGACCGCACGGACCTCGGCGCCGTGGCGGATGAGTTCGCGAATGATCCTCGGGACCTCGACGGCGGCGATCGAGCCGGTGACACCGACAATGACCCGGCGGCCCGCAAGCAATTGCGTCGTGCGCCCCCGGATGACGCGGCTCGGATGCATCGAACGACCCCCGTGCGGACGCTCGCGCGGATGCCGTGCGAATATTAGGACTCGCGGAGACCGTCCGCCTTAAAGCGGTCGCCCGTGTCGATGGCGCCATGTCCCTGCCACGGGCTTCGGTTCCCCCCGGTACCGGCCCGGAAGGCCCTACGCCGCTCCCGGTGGTTCCGGCGACGAGCCAGCGCGCGGAACTCTCCCGTCCGGTCCTCGAGATCCGGCCGCCCCCCGCGCCGCGCGAGCTCGAACGGGGCGTGGTGGTCTTCGACCTGGATGGGACGATCCTTGACGACCTCGGGGCGATCAGTCGCGTAGCCGCCGACGTGATGGCGACAGCGTTCGGGACCCCACCGGACGAAGCTCGGATCCACTACCTTGCGACAACCGGTATGCCCTTCGAAGCCCAACTCGCGCAGCTGTACCCGGAAGCCCCGGCGACGCTGCGGGCATCGACGGCCCGGACGTTCCATCAGCGCAAGGTTGCGGAGGCCTACGCGAAGGCGAAGCCGTTTCCCGAGATATCGAAGCTCCTGAAGCGCCTCGCCGCCGACCGCTGGAACCTCGCTGTCTCCACGGGGGCCGAGACCGAGATGGCCGATCTCCTGCTCGAGCGGGAGGGATTGCGCTACTGGTTCGAGGACGTCCTCGGTTCCGGTAGCGGGACCAAGCGGGAACACCTTGCCGAGTATCGCCGGAGGTTCCCCGGGGTGCCGGTTTTTCTCGTCGGAGATTCCCGGTTCGACATGGAGGCCGCCCGTTCGATCGACGGGGTCATCGCGATCGGGCGCGCGTCGCGGCTCGAAGGTTGGAACCTCACGCCGCGCGACCTCGTCCGCTGGGGCGCGGCCTGGGCGAACTATTCCCTCGCTCGGCTCCCCGAGACCCTTGCGCGGCTCGGCCGGCCGGCGCCGCCAAGGCGCACGGCAGGCCGGGGCCGTAGGAAGTCATAGGGCCGGGACCGAGAGTCTCAGGGCGCGGGGGGCGGCCCCGCGCCTCTTTGAACCCGGGTCGAGGGATCCACAGTCCCCCAGGATAAACCAAGCTACCCCATCCCGGCCACAACGGTTGGACGGTCGGCGGGCAAGAAAAGGTTTGGGTAGTTCGGTTGTCCCGCCGCCGCGTACGCGGCCAGCCCAGCGTTCCACGCACCGGCCCCGGGAGCCGGCGTGCCCCCAGCGGAACCGGGCAAGATTCCCCCCTTTAATGTAGGCCGACAACTATGGGAGTCGATCCGCCCGGTAGGGAGCTATGCATCGGGGACAGTGGGTCGCCGTAGGTTGGGCGGTCGCGATCGGTCTTTGCGTGCTCGGCCTGAGCGCCGCGCCGACGGTCGCCAACGGCGCGCGAGTCGGTCCATCGCCGGCGGACGCCCCGACCCCCGCCGCCGCGGGGGCCCTGCATTCGGCCCCGATACTCGTGCACGGGGCACCGCCACCCACCGTCATCTCGCATTGGTACGCGGGAAGCTACCTCGCCCCCTCGGTCGCGAACATCTCCGCCCGTGAGGTATCGGTCCAGCTCACCGTGCCGTCGGCGAACATCTCCTCCGAAACGAACCAGTTCTACTACGTTCTGCTCTCGGTGTGGGACAACGCCGGATCCTACGACCAGATCGGGATCGCGAACTCCTTCGGCACCTGGGGTTTCACCTACTCGTTCACGAGCTACTGCGCGGCGAGCTACTACTACAATCCCGATTACTTCAACCTCGTCCCCGGCACGACCTACACTTTCGCGATGACGATGGTGGATGACGGGTTCGTCGACTGGTCGGTCTATGAGGGGGCCACGTACGTCGGCGGGCTCTCGGTGATCACCGGCGCGACCGCCTTCAACGTCTCGAGCTTCTATTCGTGCGATGGCGCCACCTACTACGACTTCACGGACTACGAGGAGGTCTACTACACCCAGCAGGTGACCCCCGACTTCGACTTCCACTTCGCGGCCACGCACGTGAACGGAGCGGACGTCAAGCTCGCGAGCTTCACGACACCCGGGGCACCGGCCCGGGTGCACGTCAAGGTCGGCGCGGGGGCGACGACCCTCGCAAACGTGGGGTTCGAGCTCCTGTACACCGGAACGTCGGGCGTCCTCGTCTCGCTGCCGGTGGGCACGGCCTCGTACATTTTCACGATCCGTACGGAAGAGATCGACGGGGCGTCGCACCTGACCGGTTGCTCCCGGACGTCCCCGGGCTGGAACATCCGCAGCTGGCCTGGCACGCCGTCCCCTCCGTTCGATCGGTCGGTCACGCTCACGATCAACGCGAGCGCCCCCGCCGGGGATTATCTCGAGTACCTGTACGCGTACAATGCGGGGACTGCCGGGCCGGGGTGTACCGGACCCTACACCTTCGTCACTCTCGAAGTGATCCTGGTCTGATCATCTCGGGCCCCAGTGCATCGGCTCGAGGGGCCGCGGTCCTTCTTGCGGTCAGCCCCGGTCCGGGGGCCGGCCGGACTCGACAGAATCCGGCCCCTCGTGCGCGAGATACTCGCGCCGGGTCCGCGCTTCGTCGTGGGCCACGTACAGGAAGAAGACCCCGAGGCCCACGCAGATCCCCGCGCTCAGCCAGGCGCCGAAGAACCCCACCCCCGCACCGGCAAGGCCCAGCGCGATTCCGAGGAGGACCCCCAACGCCACGGTGAGCGCCCCACCGACGCGGAACGTGCTCTCTCGCTGCATCCCTTCCCAGGACCGCCGCGGCGGGCGACACTGACGGTGAGCGCCGTCGCCTAATGGGTCGGTCGGTCGACGAAGTGGCTAGCCCCCCGGACCGACCACCGGCGGCTTTTATCCGCCCCGCCGACGATATTCTTCCGGTCGAAGGGAGGATGCCGACGGCTTCCGGACCGCGGTCGGCCGCGCCTCCGTAGGGGAGAGTACGCCATGGAGAACGATGTCGCTCAGGCGACCCGGGAGTCGAATCCGACCCGGGAGCTTGTCTCGGAGAGCCTCCCCTTTCTGATCGCCAGCGCCGTCCTCTTCGTCGCGGGGATCCTCTGCTACGAGTACGGGGTCACCTGGGGACCGTCGGTCTTCCCGGTGTGGGCGCTGCTCGTCACGTTGGGGTTCGTCGCCGCGATCGGTACTGCGATCGCGTGGTACGTGGCGGCAGAACGGCCCCGCCCGGGAAGGGCCGGAGCGGAGGGACGGGGAACCGGCCGGACCGAAGAATCCGGACGCCCCCGCCCCGAGGTGTCCCGTGCCTCGGAATCCGAACCTTGGTTCGAGGGTCCGCCCGCCACTCCGTCCCCGAGCGCGAATCGGACCTCGGGCACCGGCAATTCTCCGAGCGTCCTCGACGAGATCGACCAGCTGGAGAAGGACACGGCGCGCCGGTCACGGCGCCCTTCGCCGGAAGGTCCCTAGGCCCGCGGGGCCGAGGTTATCTGGGCCGAGCGCGGTGGCCCATCGTGCCGCTGAGCCCGTTCGCCTCCGTCGACCGCTCGACCCTGAGCTGGATCCGGACGGCCGAGGAGCCGATGTCGTTCGTGCTCGCCTCGGGCGAGTCGCGCCTGGCCGAGATTCGCTGGGCGCATCGGGGCCAGCCGCTCGGCGCGGTCGAGACGGCCGATGCGACGTGGTCGGTGAAGCGTGAGCGTTTCCCGGCACCTCACCTCCTCCTGCACGCCGCGGACGGGCCGGTCGAGGTCGCGCGCGTGGCGCCCCATCTCAATCACCACCGAATCGAGATCCACGGTGGGAAGGCGTACCGGTTCCATCGCGCCGGGATGATGGTCCCCGCGTGGAAGATCACCACCGACGACGGTGCCGAGATCGCGCACATCGAGCCCGTCCGCGAGGGGCGCAAGCTCGAGGCGGGCGCGGTCCTCGTGACGCCGATCGGGGTGGACCTGCCCGAGCTCCCGATCCTGCTCACGGCCAGCTGGTACTTCATCGGACTCGCCTGGTTCGAGGACGAGTCGCTGGTACCGTTCGAGGGGTCCGATGCACCGGCGGGCCCCGGTGGCCCTACGACGACGACGGGCGGGGGATCGCCCGGCCCCTGAGCTCGGCGAAGCACTTCGAGCAGAGGTTGTGCATCGTGGGCCAGCCTTCGGACGGCACGTCGGTGACCTTGGTGATCCGCGTCTGGCAGTTGTCGCAGTAGATCTCCCCGTCCTTCAACATCGCCGTTCGTGCGCTCCCGAAGGGTATCGGGGCGGCAATTCGGTCGCCTACATTACGCCGACCGGGGGGCGCCCGGCGCCGGGAATCCGAGCGCCGTCAGCAGCCGGGGGATCATGACGTCGTAGCGCGGCCCACCGTCCCAATGGACGCCGTCGAACTCCTCGTGGTCCACGTGGTACCCACCGCTCGCCGCGGTGGCCGCAAAGATCCCGGCGCCGACGTCCAGCCCGTACTCGTCCCGCGTTCCCCCGTCGACGTACACGTACGCCAGCCGGTGCAGGGCCGCGCGATATCGCTCGGTCTGGATCATCCGCACCGGATCGCACTCCAACCAGCGCGCCCACACGTCCTCGCGCACGGCCCCGGTCTCAAGGTCGAACGGCAGGTCGAACCGGCCCGGTTCGGCGTCGACCGGACTGTAACAGGACGCGTACCCCAGCATCTCGAACGCCTGGATCATCGGGTTGCGCGGACCGAAGTTGCTCACGGGCTCGCCGAGTACGCGTCGCAGCAGCGCTTCGGGCCCCCCCGCCCGGCGGATCTCCCGGAACGCGATCGGGAATTCGGGCTGGTAGCTGTACTCGAAGTAGGCGTCCCCCGCGTTCGATCCCGCGGCGCGAAGGACGTCGGGGTGACGGAGCGCGAGCGACAACGCCCCGTAGCCTCCGCTCGAGGTGCCGAGGACGGCGATCGGGCCGGTGCCGTACTTCCGCCGGACCCAGGGAACGATCTCGGAGATGACGTAATCCTCGTAGCGGCCCGTCGCCGTCGAGTTGAGGTATTGGCTGCCCCCGAGCATCGTAAGACAATCGGGGGCGACGAGCACCGCTTCGGCTGCTTCGCCGTCGTGAATCAGGCGGTCGAGTCGCCCGACAATCGTGTCGCTGAGGAAGCGGGGTCGCTGAAAATGCATCCACCCGGCGCCGGTGTACCCCGTGAGGAGGACCAGCAGCGGACGGTCGCGAGTCTCGCCGGACGGTGGCACGTAGACGGGGAGCTCGCGTTCGACCGGATCCCCCCAGGGGTTCCCGCGCAGGACCTCGCTCGGAAACACCGTGCGATCGATCCGACCCTTCAGCGCGGCCGGGAACACTTTCGGCGAACGCGCCTCGAACGGGACCCTCCACGACACGACCCGCACCTCCCACGCCCTATCCCGGGGATGTTCAAGTGCGCGCGGGTGCGCTCTGCGCCGATCGTTCGCCCGCAACGCTATGTTGCCCGGCGGGTGGAGGGCCGGCGGAGCGAAGATGCCCGGGGGTCCTGCCCATCCCTCCGTTCCCACGATCGATGCGAGCGCGTTCCGCGGGACCGAGCTCGCGCGCCCGGGGACCTGGGCCGTCGCGTTCCTCGCGGATTGGTGCCCGTTCTGTCGGTCGTTCGCGCCGAAGTTCGACGCCCTCGAGGGGCAGGGATTCGACCTCGCTCACGGGGACGTCAACTCGGAGTCGAGCCCGTTGTGGCACGACTTCGACATCAAGGTCGTCCCGACGGTCGTGGTCTTCCGGGACGGCCAGCCGATCTTCCGGGCGAACGGTCGGTACCTTCGCGGGCTCAGCGATCGCGACCTTGCGGCGATCGTCGCGGCCGCGCGGCCGTCGTAGGCGGCTGCTCCGCAACCTCATACGGCGGGGGAGGTACCGCCGCGCGTGACGCCCGCGGCCGTCCCCGCTTCGAAGCCGGTCGCGTTGGTCACCGGGGGCGGTACCGGTCTGGGACTCGCGATCGGCGCCGGGCTCGCCGCCGACGGCTACGATCTCGCGATCGCGAGCCGCTCCCCGGAGCACCTCGCCGCCGGGGCGACCGAGCTTCGGCGCTCGGGCGCGCGCGTGCTCGAGGTGCCGACGGACGTCCGGCGACCGGAGGAGGTCGACCGGCTCGTCGGGGCCGTACGGAGTGAATTCGGACGCCTGGACGTCCTCGTCAACAACGCCGCGGGGAATTTCATCGCGCCCGCCGAAAAGATCTCGCCGAACGGCTGGCGCGCGGTCGTCGGCATCGTCCTCGACGGAACATTCTACTGCTCCCGCGCCGCACTTCCGCTCCTCCGGGAGGCGCCGACCGCTTCGATCGTCAACATCGTCGCGTCGTATGCATGGGCGGCCGGACCCGGCACCGCCCACTCGGCGGCCGCAAAGGCGGGCGTCCTCGCGCTGACCCGAACGCTGGCCGTGGAGTGGGCCCGTTACCGGGTCCGCGTGAACGCAGTGGCTCCGGGCCCGATCCGGACCACGGGAACCGATCGCCAGCTCTGGCAGAACCAGGCCGTGATCGATCTCGTCACGCGGGGCGTGCCGATGCGGCGCTTCGGTACCCCCGAGGAGGTCGCCGACTCCGTCCGGTTTCTCGTCAGCCCTCGGGCGAGCTACATCACGGGGCAGGTCGTGGTGGTCGACGGTGGGCAATGGCTCGGCTCGGGCATCATGGACCTTCTCGGGAGCGGGGGTCCGCCGGCGCCCGGTTCCCACGCTTAGCGCGTGGCCGCCCCGGCCGGGCGGGGTCCGAGCGCGGAATGCGCGAGCACCTCGACCTCGGCCACCGATCGACCGGCCTCGTCCGATCCGAGGAGCACGGTCACGTTGAGCATCACGACCGGCTCGCCCTTCTCGGCGGTGAAATCGTGCGAGACCCCCGCGGGGATGTAAAAGGAATCTCCCGCGCGAAGCCTCCGCACCTGGCCTCCCAGCCGACAGCGACCCGCGCCCCGCAGGACGACGCCCAATTCGGCGAAGGGATGGGCGTGCGTGGCGAAGTGAATCCCTGGCGGGATCTGGTACATCGCGAGGGTGGTGCCGTTCGCCTCGACCATCCGGCGAATCCGGGCTCCCGACGGCAGCTCGGTCCACGGAGGGGAAGAATCATCGCGGACGAGCTTGGCCCGGGCCACTACGTGGTACTGAGCCGCCTTCGAGCACAAATGCCCTGCGGTCGGTGGAGCGGACAGCGATGTGCCGACCGAGACTACGTGGGCGGAACGTTCCGCTCGAGCAGGAATGCGAGAACAATCGCCACGTACCGGTCCGGGGCCGTGAGATGAGGGGCGTGCCCGGTGCCCGGGATCGTCCGCTCGGTCGCGTTCCGCAGCGAAAGTGCCAGCAGGGACGCGATGCGGCGAACGAGCGGCGGGCTGAGCTCTCCGCTCGTGACCAGCACGGGAATCCAGAGGTCGCTCGACGCGAGCTCCTGCCGCTCGATCCTCTCGAGGTCCCGGAACTCGTCGCTCCATAGGCCCATGTAGGCGACCGCGGCCTGCCGCGCCTCGGGGCGAAGCCGGTCCCACGCTCCTCCCTTGGTCGAAAAGGCGTTGACGACCTCCCGGGCGGCGGACTCGGCCATTCCCGCACGCAGGAGCGCCCGTATCTGCTCGCCGCCGGCCGCCCATCGCCTTGCTTCGGCGGAGAGATCGGGGTCCTCCGCCGCGAGCCGGATCATCGGCGGCTCGTGGAGGACGACACTGCGGACCAGTTCGGGGCGCTCTTCCGCGAGCCGAAGCGCCACGGCACCTCCGTAGGAGTGCGCCACGAGATGGGCCGGATAGAACTCGGTCGACTCGAGGAGACCCGCCAGGTCGCGCGCATCGTCCCGAACCGGGTCGGTCCTCGCGGGTCCGGTGCTCCCGCCGTAGCCGCGGCGGTCGTAGGCGAGCACGGGAAGGCTGTGCGCGAGCGCCCCCGCGACCGCCCCCCAGGTGCGCCGATCGACCAGGGACCCGTGGATCAGGACGGTGGGATCGCCCGTGCCCTCGTGGAGATCGTACTCGAGGGCGACCTCGCCGCCACGGTGGATGGTCATCTCGGATCCACACGGAAACCCCGGGCGCACCGGGGGCCGACAGTCCCAGACCACCGAGGAGATAGCCTGCCCGTATCGGCTCAACAGAGTGAACAACTTTCTAGCCGGTCTCCTTTCCTCCCCCCCGAGGCGGGAAATGCCGCAGTACGTGGTGCTGGGGAGCTGGACTGAGGAAGGGATCAAGAACGTCAAGCACGCGCCGCAACGGGCCGAAGCGTTCCGTACGGCGGTCGAGGCCGCCGGAGGGAAGATGGCGCTCTCGCTGCACACGATGGGGCCGTACGACATCGTCACGGTCCTCGAGCTTCCGTCGGACGAGGTCGCCAACGACCTCGCCCTCCGTTTCGGTCAGCAGGGGTTCGTGCGGACGGTCACCCTGAAGGGCTGGACGCTCGCCGAGTTCGCGAAGCTCGTCGAGAAGCTCTGAGCCCGCTCCGACCTCGGATCAGAGACCTTCGGCGGACGACCGTGAGCCACATCTTCCAGCGACCGCTCTGCGAGATGGGCGGGGCGTACGATTTTGCCTTCCGCCCGGTGTTGGGCGACCCGGGCGATGCCTACGGGGGCCCGTGCGACGATCGGCCGCACCGGGTGGAGCTGTGGGGTGCTGCGGCGGACCCGCAGGATCCCGGCGCCGCGTGGCGCGGGTTCGCTCTGTGCCCGGACCACGAGCTCCAACTCCGGGAGTTCGACGGCCGTTTCCGGCGGGAGGGCCGCCCCTCGCGGTTCCGCGGTCCGGCGCCCCGCGGCCCGACGCACGGCCCCTGAGTGGTGCAGGCTATCCCCGCGCGGCGCATGCGCCCGCCATGCCGGGGGCGACATCGACCTTCTCGATCAAGTCCCGCTTCCTTCTGAACTCGGGCACCGAGATCCCGGTGCTCGGACTCGGGGTCTTTCAGTCGCCTCCCGGGAAGGAGACCCGTCAAGCCGTCTCCTGGGCGCTCGAGGCCGGGTACCGGCACATCGACACCGCGGCGATGTACGGCAACGAGGTCGACGTCGGCGACGCGGTTCGGGCCTCGGGGATCCCGCGCGAGGAGGTCTTCGTCACGACGAAACTCTGGCACTCCGACCACGGATTCGAGTCGGCCCAGAAGGCGGCGAAGAAGAGCCTCGACCAACTGAAGCTGAAGTACATCGACCTCTACCTGATCCACTGGCCCCGCGCGAACGCGCCGGCCGA